>Ga0193960_1000027_pt1 | contig 66061 bp, 53 predicted proteins | sample FB_3_MG_FD_140338 | JGI IMG/M metagenome (GOLD analysis project Ga0193960, IMG submission 140338) | Microbial mat bacterial communities from the Broadkill River, Lewes, Delaware, United States - FB_3_MG | ecosystem: Environmental > Aquatic > Freshwater > River > Microbial mats | place: USA... | reverse complement strand
TTTTTTTACTCCAACAAGCCTTTTAAACTCTGTTGGTTTGACCTGTAGTAATCTTTCGTATTTTTCCATACCCTCTCAAAGCATTTTTCGAACCTCTTTTTGGTTATGAAAGAAGTCTATTATCTTTGTTCTTTGCAATAAATTTATTAAAAACGTCATAAAGTGATTGATACTACTCTTTGAATAGTATAAGTTCATATTCGCTAAAATGCGATCCTTATATAAGTATCATTTTAAAAGGTTTAAATACAATGAATGAGCATAAAGATTTTTTACGCACGATTGTCGAAGAGGACTTAAAGTCAAGCAAATATAAAGAGATTATTACAAGGTTTCCTCCTGAGCCAAACGGCTTTCCTCATATCGGACATGCAAAATCTATCGCTATTAACTTTGGTATCGCACGCGATTATAATGGCTACTGTAACCTGAGAATGGACGATACAAACCCAACTACAGAAGATACTAAGTATGTAGAGGCGCTCAAAGATGCCGTAGAGTGGTTAGGGTTTGAGTACAAAGATGAGGTGCGGTACACTTCTGATTATTTTGACAAGCTGTACGCGTGGGCACAAGAGCTTGTAAAAATGGGCAAAGCTTATGTTGACTCTCTCGATGAAGAGACTATGCGTGAGTACCGCGGTACCGTTACAGAACCCGGACGCCGCAGTAAGTATGCAGAGCGTAGTGTAGAGGAGAACCTAGATCTTTTAGAGAGAATGAAAAACGGCGAGTTTAAAGACGGTGAGCATGTGCTTCGTGCAAAGATCGATATGGCCGCAGCAAATATGAAGATGCGTGATCCGCTTCTTTACCGCATACGTCACGCACACCATTATAGAGCAGGGGAGAAATGGGCGATCTACCCTATGTATGACTTTGGGCACTGTCTCTCAGACTATATAGAGGGGGTTACCCATTCGATCTGTACACTGGAGTTTGAAAACAATCGCGATATCTACAACTGGGTTCTAGAGACACTTGGACTTGAACCGCCGCGACCCTACCAGCATGAGTTTGCACGTTTGGGGATCAACTATACGGTTATGAGTAAAAGAAAGCTTTTAGAACTTGTAAACGAAGGGTATGTAAATGGTTGGGATGACCCGCGTTTGCCGACTATAGCAGGGCTGAGAAGAAGAGGGTACACACCTGAGTCGATCCTTAACTTTTGTGAGAGCATAGGTATTGCCAAAGCAAACTCAACTGTAGATGTAGCGCAGCTTGAGTTCGCGATCAGAGATGATCTAAACACCAAAGTACCGCGTGTTATGTGTGTACTAGATCCTTTAAAAGTGACGATAGAAAATTATGAGGGCTGTGAAGAACTTGAGGGTTCATACTACCCAGAAGATGTACCAAAAGAGGGCACAAGAAAAATACCTTTTTCAAAAGAGATCTATATAGAACGTGAAGACTTTTGTGAAAACCCTCCAAAAGGGTACTATCGTCTTACACCCGATCAGGCTGTGCGCTTAAGATATGGCTATATCATTAGTTGTAAAGAGGTGATCAAAGACGAAAAGGGCAATATTGTCGAGATCAAAGCAGAGTATAACCCAGATTCAAAAAGTGGTGCAGATACAAGTGGTATAAAAGTTAAAAGTGCTATTCAGTGGGTAGATGCTGCATCTGCAAAAAAAGTAGAGGTAAGACTCTATGACAGACTTTATAAATGTGAAGCACCTGAGGGTTTAGAAGATCTCAATCCTGATTCACTCAAAGTGATTAGTGATGCACTTATAGAACCTGCTGTGATCACAGAGAAGCCCGATGAGCGATTTCAGTTTGAAAGACAGGGGTATTTTTATGCAGATCCTGACTATACAGACGCACACCCTGTATTTAACAAGATCGTAGGTCTTAAAGATAGTTGGAGTAAAAAAGAGAAAAACAAAGAGAAAAGAGATCAGAGAAAGCCTGCAGAGAAAAAAGTACAGATCGAAGGTGCTGTAGAGCCTATGAGTGAAGCAGAACAAACCCTTTTTGAGAAGTATACAAATGAGCTAAAATTAAATAATATGGTAGCAGATATTTTAGCAAGAGATGCACAGCTTTCCTCTTTTTATAAAGAAGCACTCTCTTGCAACAACTCTCCAGTAACTATTGCAAACCTTGTGGCAAATGAGGTTGCTAGAGAGCTCAAAGAGAAGCAGGGGAGTGAGCTAGCCTTTGGTGCCCCACAGATTGCAGAACTTGTTACACTGATCGATGATGGCACTATCTCAAACAAGATAGCCAAAGAGGTTTTTGATGCGATGGCAAAGAGTGGAGAAAGCCCTATAGATATTGTAAAGGCAAAAGAGCTGGTACAGATCAGTGATCCTATGGTAATCGAGCCAATAATAGATGAGATTATGGCAAAAAACCCTGAAAACGTAGAGAAGTTTAAAGCGGGTAACAAAAAGCTTTTAGGCTTCTTTGTGGGACAAGTTTTAAAAGCGACAGGCGGTAAAGCAAATCCGCAGGTTGTTAACGAACTTGTTGCCAAAAAACTACAATAACTTCATCTTTTTAGACCGGTTTTTATACTGGTCTATATCTTTCTTTTTATCTAAAAACAAATACAGATGCATCACTAGATTTATTGCTAAAGTAGGGTGGTTTTAAATTTTATTTTTGAGAGTGGTGACCCCACGGAGACTCGAACTCCGGTAACATGGATGAAAACCATGGATCCTAACCGCTAGACGATGGGGCCACTTTTGTTATAAAAGGCTCAAAAAACAAGTTTTTTTCTTTTACTTGTTTTGTTGAGCCGAAATTATATAAGCAATATACTTAAAGTTTTATTAAAATAAATACTTTTTATTGCTCATCGTAAAAACTACGTAAAGCTCTAATGATCACTGCATTTTTAGAGATACTTTCAGCTTTTGCATTGTCATTTACAATCTCATAAAGATCTAAAGGTAAAGAGATAGAGAATGTTTTTGTCTCAACTTTTTTCTTTTTAGAGATCATAGATACAACGTTTGTAAGAAGTTCAATGATTTTTTTCGTATCGATTGGTTTTTGAATAAAGCTATTTACACCAACTTCGATAGATTCTGAGATCTTTTCGATATCGTTACTTGCAGAGATAACAATAATGATCTGTGAAGGGCTCATTTGACGAATTCTACGTGAAAGTTCAATACCGTCAATACCACTCATGATAATATCTACAAAAACAACGTCAGGTTTAATCTTCTCATAAACCTCTAAAGCTTCTTCGCCACTAAAGCAAGAGTGCACATCTGAGAAAAAGTTTTTGAATGTAGAACTTAAAAGCTCATTTGTAACTTTTTCATCTTCGATTACCATCGCAGTAAGTTTTTTTGTTTGTCCAGTGAGTTGCACTAAATCTAAATTTGCCATTTTCAATTCCTCTAATATAAAGATGTTGAAAGTATACACTATTTTTTCTTTGAAAAGTTAACAAATATAAACGTTGTTACAATTGTTAAATTGATTTTTATTGATATTGGATGCTAAAAGAGGGGAGATGTTGTTGTTTTATTTTATAAAATTTCGTAAATTTTGCGTATGAAAATGTTCTTGGTATCTTACTGTATTTTTTTAAACTGTTCAAGCCATTCTTGATTATCTTGTTGTGTATTCTCTTTTTGTGTAAGAAGAGAATCGATAATTCCTATAAGAGTATCTTTATCCATAAACTCCAAAAGCTCAGGGTTTATATAAGTTCCGTTGTTATCACCATAGCTATTGAGAAGATTTTGTATATCTTTTATTAAAAGTGTTTTTTCATTATCCATGGTGATTCCTTTTTTTGAGATAGAAACTATAATATAAAAGAGATAATAAAGTACTAAAATAGTATTTGGTTAACATAATGTATATTCTCTTGAAAAAATATTTTTGCTCCAATAGGGCTATTCTGCTTTTATAAAGAGCGTAAATGTACTTCCTTTGTCTTCTCTAGAACTGAGTGAGATCTTGATATGCATATCGTCACACATACGTTGTACAAGCCCTAATCCTAAACCTGTTCCAGGATCGTTACGATTGGCTTGTATAAATGGATTAAAGATACTTTGTTGTTTCTCTTTTGCTATTCCGCGTCCTGTATCTTCAACTTCGATTATTACATACTTTTTGTGCTGATAACATCGTAGATCTATACTTCCAGTGTTTGTAAACTTAATAGCATTGGAAAGAAGGTTTAAGAGTACTTGTAGAAGTCTGCGAGAATCAACTTGTGCATAGAGAGGTTCTTGTGTGTTTTGAACTCTGTATGTTAAAGTATCGCTCTCTTCAACTAAAGAACGTGTATTTTTGTACGCAATAGTGACAATATCATTGATCTCATGTTTTTTAATATCATAATCAATATTTCCAGAATCTGCTTTTGTAAACTCTAAGAGTTCATTTATTAGCTGTAAAAGATGTTTAGAGTTAATCAAAACTCTTTGTAAAAACATTTTTGCTTCATCATGCATTGTAGGATCACTTACAATCTCGTCAAAATCTTCTACAACTTGATCAGTAAAGTTAATAATAGCATTCATCGGGGTTCTAAGCTCATGAGAAATGCTACTTAAAAAGTTTGAGCGTGCTTCAACAGCAAGTTGTGCTTTTTGTTTTGCTTTTTTGAGTTCAGTATTTGTATCTTTTAAAATACTAATGGAGTTTTCTAGCTCTTTATTAGAGTGTTGTAACTCTTGTGTTTGCTCTAAAACACGTTTTTCAAGAACAGTGTTGAGTTGACGTAGTTCTTGTTCTAAAAACTTTATATGAGTAATGTCACGAGCAACTCCTACCACACCTTTGACTTGGTCGTTATTATCTAAAAGGGGACTTTTGCTAATTTGTAAAATTATTTTATCCTCTTTATCTTCAGTAGTTATTTTGGAAAACTCCTCTTCAATAATAATCGTTTTACGTTTTTTTATAACCTCTTGATCTGCAAGAAAGTGTTTTTGTGCAGTTGTAAATGGATAGAGCTGGTAGTCAGTAAAACCAATGATCTCACTCTCCCCTCTTCCCATCCACTCTGAATACGCTTTATTGCATCCAATAAACTTTTGCTGTAGATCTTTATAAAAGATCAAGTCTTGTGTAGCGTTGGTTACATTACGTAAAAGCTCTTCACTTGTTTTATAATCATGAAGTGTTTCCTGTAAAAGAGCAGAACTTTTTTGAAAAGCTAAAATAATTTGATTGAGTTCAGATCCCATATAAAAAGATTCATTGAGAGGAAACTTCGATTTATAATCAAAGTTTTCAAGTGTATCTGTCAATGTCTTTAAAGGACGCTGGATCAGGTGTATAAAAGCGATCCATCCAAAAAACAAGATAGTAGCCACAGTAATAAGTCCACTTGTAAAAATACGCTCCGATACCCCTTGAAGTGGATCTATAAAACTTGCATTAGAAAAATCGATCACGATATTCCAGCCTAAACTTTGCAGAGGGACACCTAAAAGAAAGTGTGTCTCCCCCTCTTGAGTATAATTGAGAAGCTCTGTATCGTTTAAGATCAGTTCTAAAAAATGTTGACGTCTCTGATCTGAAAGAGGAAGTTCTTGAAGGTTTTTTTCAAGTGGATAAGGGGAGTTTATGCTAGATCGTAAAATCATATCTTGATCAAAAAGATACACCGTTGCACCTAGTTTATGTATAAGACTCTCAATAGGTGAGAGAATATTTTTGATCTTGATACCACCTCCTGCTAAACCAACTAGTTTATCAGCGCTATAAACTTTTGTATCGATCCATATTGTAAGTGAATCAGTTTCAAAAGTATCAATATTGATAGTATAGGGTTTTTCTTGAAGAAGCGTTGCATCAAACCATTGATCATCAGAACCCTCTTTAGCAACTTTTCTGATAAAGCCTGATTCTTTAAAATAGTTGCGAGTATGTAGTTCTGCAATATAAACTGTTTCTAGATTATAAAAATTTTTAAAGTATTGAAGTTTTCGTTGCATATCTTCACTAAGTTTTCCATCTTTTGCCTCTTGGCTTTGAAGAAAACTTTGTGTATCTGGGCATGTCGCTACTAGCATACTCTCTTTGATCATTGTAATAAGAGTAGCATCAATCTTGCTCTGAATCATCTCTTTGAGATGTTCAACCTCACTACTGATATAAACACTATCTACCGTTTCTTGTATAAAGTGTTTGGTAACAATCGTAGTAATAAAACTAATAAGAGCTACAATCATTACAAGCGGGAGCATCACTCGAACAAGTGTAGAGTTAAAGTGTTTCATAGATCCTCTTTGGGTTCTCCAAGATGGTATCCTTGTGAAAAATCTATATCAAGATCTTTTACTATTTCATAGATAGCTTCATTATGAACAAACTCTGCAACTGTAGGAACCCCAAGTTTTTTAGCAAAAGAGATAATGGTTTCTACAACAAGTTGAGCATTTTCATTGGTATCGAGATCTCGAATTAAAGAGCCATCTATCTTAATAATATCTACGTTGAGCTGTACGAGATGAATAAAATTTGAGTAACCACTTCCAAAATCATCAATAGCAACCTGACAACCATAAGTTTTTACTTTCTCTATAAAACCATATACCTCTGTATAGTTTTCGATACCTTCAGATTCTAAAAGCTCAAAAATAATTCGCTCACACTCTGGAAACTCTTCAAGTTGTTGAAAAATATACTCCGCTATATCTTTATTGACAATATCTAAAACAGAGAGGTTTATTGAAAAAGAAAAAGGGGTATTAAGAAATTTTTTAAACGCTTTTTGTACAACAATTTTTGTAATAGAGTTGTACTGGCGTGATTTTTTAGAGATATCAAGAAAAAAGAAAGGGGAAATAACTTTGCCATCTTTTTCAATAAGACGCACTAAAGATTCATATTTTTCAATTTCACCTGTCTTATTATTAATAATTGGTTGAAAGTAAGGTGTTATACGATCATCTGTTATAGCTTCAGTGATCTTATGAACCCATACGATATTTTTCTCATAATCTTTAAAGATCTCACTTGCTTCTTCATAGATCATAGACTCTAAACCAAGCATTTTAGCTGTTTTGAGTGCTTTTTCTGCACTAATGAGAAGATCTTCGGCAAATACAGAACCACCAATAGTGATACGCAAGTGAATATCATGCGTATTACAGATAAGATAAGGTGTTGTTAAAAAGTCATGTTTTATCTTTTTGATATCTTTTTCAAGTTCATCAAGAGTCGTGATCCCTTTTAAAACTACAGCAAAGACATCACTTGCAACACGGTAAAAGCTGTATTTGTCTTTATCAGATAAAAGTTCTTGTAATCGTGTCACAAAACTTTTAAGACAGCTATCGCCAATATTGTGACCATAAAAATAGACAATATCTCGAAAACTGTCTATATCAAAAAGAATAAGCCCACTATCTGTATTATTTTCTATATCCTTTATGAGTTGACTTCTATTTGGTAAGGATGTAAGCGAATCTGTATAATAGTAGTGTATCAACTCTTGGCTTTGTTGCTGTAAAATAGTTCCAACACTGTTTTGTTTTTCTGTTTTATCTAAACTTTCTTGTGAGAGTTGTGTTTCGTTGTGACGAAGATTAAGAAGCGCATTAACCTGCTGTACAATAAGGTTACGTTCAAAAGGTTTTGCCCATAAACCATCAGCCCCCTTCTCTAAAGCATTGATCTTCTCATCCATTGATCCAATAGCGGTAACTATTATAACAGGTATATGACGAGTAGCTTCAAGACTTTTGAGTACCTCAAGCGCTTCATAACCATTCATAATTGGCATCATAAGATCCATAATAATAAGATCTGGAAGATATTTTTTTGCAAGAGAGATCCCCTCTTGACCATTTTGTGCTTCATAAAAACTATAGTTTTGTTTTCGTAAAGCAGCACGTATAGCTAAGCGACTGTCAATGTTATCATCAACAATTAAAATTTTTGAATTATTCTGCATCTTTTAAAACCAAGTGTGAAATTGTGTCTAAAAATTCTTGTCTGGAAAAAGGTTTTTCCAAAATAGCATCAAAGCCTTTTTCCAAATAAAGCGTTTTCATTTCAGCAAAAACGGAAGCAGTGATAGCAATGCTGTAGGTGTTTTCAAAACGTTGTTGCGCTCTGATCCATTCCATCAAAGCTATACCACCAACATTTGGCATCTCTATATCGATCAAAAAAAGATCTATCTCTTTTATTTTTTGGAGGCTTTCTATTGCTATTGCACCATCTGGTGCCCATTGAAGTTTTATAGGTAAATCTACTTTTTTGAGATTTGAGCGTATGATTAAATAATTGTCTTCATTATCTTCAGCTAAAAAGATATTCATGAGAACTCACTTTGTAAGGAGATTAATATACATACATAAGTCTATATTGTAATAGCAACATCCCAAAATAATTCTTAACATTAACAAGATCTATGGAGGTTGTATCATTAAAGAAGGTACAGCTATAAGCCGAGTTTTGTTTTGATAGCATTAATCTACTTCATAGTTCACACTATGCTTCCAGCGAAACAATAGCAATATAAGACGCTAACCATCTGTTTCTTGCTGCCATGTTGGGTTTACAAGCTCTAAGTATTACTACAAAGACTGGTGGTCTCTTACACCACCGTTTCACCCTTACCGTAAAAGTTACGGCGGTTTATTTTCTGTTGCACTTTCCCTCGTATTGCTACGGCCATTCGTTAAATGGAACATTGTCTTATAGCAGCTCGGACTTTCCTCTTGAAAATACAAGTAACTATCTGCTGTACCTTGGATGTAATCATAATAGAAAAAAGCTTTAAAAGTAATTTGAAAAACAAAAAGAACGACTGTTCATTCTATAAAAATAACAATATGAACAAGTGTTCTTTTTGCAATAAGAATAAATTAACACTTGTTCATGTATAATATTTTTAGAATTAACATTTGTTCATACTATAAGGAGTCTCTAAATGTCCCAAGAAAAGGCAGTTTCTAAACCATCAGGTACAAAAGAAAAAATACTAAAAGTTGCTACTATTCTCTTTTCAGAACTTGGTTACAAGGGTGCAAGTGTGCGTAAAATTGCTGCACAAGTAGGAATTCGAGAGAGTGCTTTATATAACCATTTTAAAAATAAAGAGGAGATCTTTTTAGCAGTCGCTGCTAATATTTTTTCTACCCCTTTTGGCACACAGGATGATGAATTAAAAGAGTTGGCAAGTAAAGGAAAACCTTTTTTAAATAAGTTTGTCATGCAATATAAGTTACTGACATTTGATAAAAGTAACGAAAATATGTTTCGCTTATTGCTTATTGAACTTTTACAAAATAAAGAACTAAGAGAGAAGTTTATGGAGGAGTTTCATAATAAAAATATCAAACTGCTCTCAGAAGGTTTTTTTATGATGATGCAAAATGGACTTATTCGCTCTGCAGATCCAATGACAGTTTCGTATGAATTTTTATCTACCCTCTTCTACATAAGACTGCAAGTTACCCTTTTGCGTTTTGATTCTTTATCTACAAATGCATTAGCAACACAATTTGAAAAGCATGTTGATTTTTTTTGGGAGAGCATAAAAACAAACTAGAAGTGTAATACTAAATAATATTAATATGGAAGATAAAAAAAGGGTGACTTCATATAAAGTCACCCTCCCCTTTAAGAAGTTACTTTTGTGCTTCTTTAGCGTATTTTTCACCTAATTCATAAGCTTTTTTATTTGCTTCATGAACTTTTGCAGGAACTTTAGAAAGCATAGTTTCTATAAGTGTTTCTTTATCAATCGCATTTTGAAGAGTATTTGCAATAGCAAGTGCAACAACAGATTGGGTAATAACATTTCCAACCTCCTCTTTTGCAATTGTAATAATTGGAATCTCAATAATATTCCAAGTTTTTTTATCTTCTTCAGATGGGTGTACAAGATAAGGATCAACTACAATTGTTCCCCCTTTAGATACACCATCTTTAAAAAGAGCATAACTTTTTTGTGCAACAGAGAGCATAAAATCGATCTCACCGTCATTTGCATACGGGTAGAAGATCTCATCATCATCAAGTGTGATATCAACAACAGTTGGTCCACCACGAACTTGAGATGTATAGGTAGCAGTTTTAAGACCATGTCCACCTTTTTTGATTTTAGCAGCAGCAAAAATCTCACCTGCAAGAAGAACACCCTGTCCACCAACACCTGTAAATCTCATAATTTGTCTAGCCATTGTGTCTCCTTATATCTTTTTCTCAAAGTCATCTTGAGTGATTTTGCTACGTTTACCTTGGTGTACAGCGATAATATCTTTATACATATCACAGTATTCGCGAGCATTTGTATCCTCTTTTAAGATACCAGTTGGGAAATAGTTGAGTTTTTCCTCTTCTGAAAGCGCGTCATATTTTTTCTTTGGTATTGTAATACTATCGATCCACTCAAGATTTTCCATTGCTGATTGCATCTGGTTTTTACGCCCAAGGTTAATGTGGCAGTTAGATAAAATATCTAAATATGAGAATCCTTTATGTTGGATAGCTTTTACAAAAACTTTCTCAAGTTTTTTCGGATCAAGCATACTCTCACGTGCTACGAATGAAGCACCAGCTGCAATACCAAGTTCACAAGCATCAAAAGTTGGATCAATATTCCCTGCTTTTTGAGAAACTGTCCACATACCTTGTGGTGTTGTTGGCGAAGTTTGCGAGTTTGTAAGTCCATAGATAAAGTTGTTGATAATAATAAGTGTTATATCAATATTTCTTCTTGCTCCATGAATTGTATGGTTACCACCAATAGCAAGAGCATCTCCATCACCTGCAACACAGATAACGTATTTATCAGGATTAGCAAGTTTAACACCCGTAGCAAATGCAACTGTTCTACCGTGTGTAGTGTGCACAGTATTAAAATCTACATACGATGAGAATCTTCCTGAACATCCAATACCAGAAACAACACAAACATCATTTTGATCAATTCCAAGTTTATCGATTGCTCTTACGAATGCTTTAAGGATAACTCCATCACCACATCCCCAACACCAAAGTGTTGGCATCTTTTCTAATCTTAAATATTTATCGTAATTAAATGCCATCTTAGAATACCTCTTTTACTTTTTCTACAATTTCATGTGGAGAGATAGCTCTACCGTTAACTTTGTAAAGACCCTCAATATCAAGTCTTCCAGATACACGCTCTACCTCTTCTGTGTATTGTCTGATATTTAACTCTACACAAAGAACATTTTTGATCATATCAGTATATTTTTTGATAGAATCTGCTGGGCTTGGCCAGAGTGTAATTGGTCTAAAAAGTCCCGCTTTAATCCCTTGTGCTCTTAAGTGACGAATAGCTTCTTTTGCAGCAAGTGATACTGAACCATAAGCGATAAGAAGTACTTCACCCTCTTCTCCGTTCATATCATCTAACATAAACTCTTCGTTAAGTTCAATCTCATCTGTATGCATCATAACTTTATCTTCAAGTCTTTGGATAAGCTTACGACATGTCTCAATCTCTTCTGTTGGAAACCCTTTTGCATCATGATGAAGACCTGTAAAGTGGTAACGATACCCTTCAAACATAGGGTTAAGTACCGCTGGCTGATCTCCTTCACACTCGTATGGACGGTAATCTTCTGGAGCACCATCAAAACGTTTACGTGGAACGATTCCAGCTGCAACCTCTTCTTGTGTAGGAAGCATCGCTTTACCATGCATGTGACCTAAAGTCTCATCTGTTAAAACAAACACAGGCTGCATAAAACGATCTGCTAGGTTGAATGCACGAACTACTTCTGTATAACACTCTGCTAAGTTACCTGCACAAAGAGTGATTGAACGATAATCACCATGTGAAGGGTTTTTTGCTTGACGAACATCCCCTTGAGATACACGAGTTGGAAGACCAGTTGAAGGACCACCACGCATAACATTTACAACAACTAAAGGAACCTCTGCCATTTGTGCAAGACCTAAGTTTTCAGCTTTTAAAGAGATACCAGGACCTGAAGTCGCAGTCATAGTTCTTACACCTGCCATACCTGCACCAACAGCTGCAGCTACACCAGCGATCTCATCTTCCATCTGAATAGCTGTACCACCTACTGCAGGTAGTAAGTCAGAGATTGTATGCATTACTTCAGATGATGGTGTAATTGGATATCCACCAAAAAATCTACATCCGGCATCTACCGCAGCTTTAGCTGCTAAGTCGTTACCAGTTGAAATTACTTCTCTTGTTCCCATTTTACTTTACTCCTTGTTGGTCTAAAGACATATAGTTGTTTGCAATAATTTTTTCTTGACGCTCTTTTGCTTCATCAGTAAGTTTTGCAAATTTATAATCTTTTTTGTCAGCTACATAGATAGCAAAATCTGGACATGTGAGTTCACACTCGTTACATCCAATACATGCTTCAGGATGATCAACAGAGATCATTGCCCCCAAAGTAGATGTTGAGTCGTATTTCATCCCCAATACACCAGACGGACATACTGATACACAGATGTCACATGCTTTACAGTTATCTTTATTTACCCATACTGGAACATCACCAGGATATGGAATCATTGCACTTGCCATTTATTCTCCTTCGTTAAAAGTTAACTAATCTTTCTTTTTTGTATCCGACAATTTTCCAATAGCACAAGAAACAACGCTCTTCGCTTTGAGATTGGCACCATCTATAAACCCTATCTCCTCGTCAATTAAAGGATAGCCTATTTTTCTTAAAGTCGCTCTAAAAAGTGCTGATGACGCCTCGTCTTCGATATTTGCTGTTACTTTGCGAGGCTCGCACGAGAGGTCAACTTCAACATCTTTAAAACCCTCTTTTTCAAGAGTTTTTATAATAGTATTTGCACATCCGCCACAACGAACATTTTGTACCTCCAGCGTCTGAAGCATAATTACTTTCCTAACACTTCTGCGACAGCTTTTCCAATTTCAGCAGGAGAAACTACAACTTTAACACCTGCAGCTTCGAGTGCATCCATTTTCTCTTTTGCAGTACCTGCTCCACCACTTACAATTGCACCTGCATGTCCCATACGTTTCCCTTTAGGAGCTGTTTGCCCTGCAATAAATGCAACAACAGGTTTTGTAATGTTCTCTTTAATAAATGCAGCAGCTTGGATCTCTAAATCCCCACCAATTTCACCAATCATTACAATTGCTTCAGTTTCTGGATCTTCTTCAAACATTGGAAGAAGTTGTTTGTATGAAAGACCAATAATTGGATCTCCACCAATACCAACAGCAGTAGTGATACCAAAACCTTCGTTACATACTTGGTTTGCACCCTCGTATGTTAATGTTCCAGATTTTGAGATCAGACCTACATTACCTTTTTTGAAGATCATACCAGGCATGATACCTATCTTACACTCTTCAGCCGTAATAATACCAGGACAGTTTGGTCCAATAGTTTTCATACCATGTTTTGTAGCATACGCTTTTGCCGCTTGCATATCACGAACAGGAGCTCCCTCTGTGATAACCACTGCAAGTTCAATCCCCGCATCAGCAGCTTCCATTACAGCATCAGCAACAAATGCTGGTGGAACAAAGATCATAGATACAGTAGCACCTGTAGCTTCAACTGCTTCTTTTACTGTATTAAACACAGGTTGACCAAGATGAACTTGTCCCCCTTTGTTTGGTGTTACTCCACCAACGATCTTTGTACCATAAGCTATACACTGTTCTGCATGAAAAGAACCCTCTTTTCCAGTAAAACCTTGTACGATTACTTTTGTATCTTTATTAACTAAAATACTCATTTAAACTATTCTCCTTTCGCTGCAGCTACAGCTTTTGCTGCACCGTCTGCTAAGTCATCAGCTGCTATAACATTGGCAATATTTGCATTTCTTAAGATCTCTGCCGCTTCTGCTGCATTTGTTCCATCAAGTCTTACAACAACAGGCACATGCACATCCGTAAGTTTTGTAGCTTCTAAGATCCCATTTGCAATACGATCACAACGTACAATTCCACCAAAGATATTTACAAAAATCGCTTTTACATTTGGATTTTTAAGAATGATCTCAAACCCTTTAGCAACAGTTTCTGCATTTGCACTTCCACCAACATCAAGAAAGTTTGCAGGAGTTCCACCCATATAGTTGATTGTATCCATTGTACCCATCGCAAGACCAGCACCATTTACCATACAACCTATTTCACCATCTAAAGATACATAAGAAAGACCAAAGCGGCTTGCTTCTCTCTCATCAGGATCTTCTTCAGAGATATCTCTCATATCTTCGATCTCTGGATGGCGTCCAAGTGCTGAATCATCAAATCCCATTTTTCCATCAAGTGCTAAAAAGTCCCCTGATCCAGTTTTGATTAGTGGGTTAATCTCAATAAGTTCCGCATCATTTTCCATATAGAGTTTGAAAAGCTTTGAAGCAAAATCAATAAACTTTTTTTGTTCAAGTTTATCAGTAATACCTAAACCAAATACAAGTTCACGTCCATGAAAACCTTGAAAACCAATAGCAGGATCCACTGCAACTTTGATGATCTTTTCAGGAGACTCTTCTGCTACCTTTTCAATCTCCATACCACCCTCAGTAGAAGCCATAATTACAGGCATCTCTTTTGCACGGTCTAGAACAACACCGAGATAATACTCATCTTGAATATCAGCACCCTCTTCGATATAAACTTTTTGTACGAGTTTACCCTCTGGACCTGTTTGGTGTGTTACGAGATTCATTCCTAAGATCTCTTTAGCGAGTGAGCGCACTTCATCAATTGATTTTGCAAGCTTAACTCCACCTCCTAGTCCACGACCACCAGCGTGGATCTGTGCTTTTACAACCCAGATATTTCCACCAAGCTCAGATGCGTTTACAGCTGCTTGGTCAGGTGTATTTGCGACAATTCCTCTTGGTGTCGGAACACCGTATTTAGCAAAGATCTGCTTCGCTTGATATTCATGTATATTCATTTATTTATTTCTCCTTTATTAAAATGGACCTTGCCTTATGCTTTTGGGGCAATCATCTCTTCTGGTTTTACGTATTTATCAAACTCCTCCGCTGTTAAAAGATTAAGTTCTATTGCTGTCTCTTTTAATGTTGCGTTGTTTTTATGCGCAGTTTTTGCAATTTTTGCTGCATTCTCATACCCAATATGTGGATTCAGCGCTGTTACTAGCATCAATGAGTCATGTAAATAATGATCGATTTTTGCTTCAACTGGCATAATTCCGACTGCAGCGTTATCGTTAAATGAGATAATAGAATCACTTAAAAGTCTTACAGACTGTAAAAAGTTATATGCTATTACTGGTTTAAATACGTTAAGTTCAAAATTTCCTTGAGAAGCTGCAAAGCCAATAGTCGCATCATTTCCCATCACTTGACAAGCAACCATAGTTACTGCTTCAGACTGAGTTGGGTTTACTTTCCCCGGCATAATAGATGAACCTGGTTCATTTTCAGGAATAGTGATCTCACCAAGACCACATCTAGGACCTGAAGCCAACCATCTAACATCATTAGCAATTTTCATCATATCTGCAGCTAAAGCTTTCAATGCTCCGTGAGCGAATACTAATGCATCGTGAGAAGTTAAAGCATGAAATTTATTTGGAGCTGTAATAAAATCATGACCAGTTAACTCTGAAAGTTTTTTAGCTACTCTTTCACCTAATTCAGGGTGAGCATTTAAACCTGTACCAACAGCTGTTCCACCAAGAGCAAGTTCACGAACAGCTTCTAATGAATCTTTAGCCATCTTTTCAGATTTAGCAAGCATCTCTACCCATCCGCTGATCTCTTGACCAAGTGTAAGTGGAGTAGCATCTTGAAGGTGTGTACGACCAATTTTTACGATCGAGTTAAACGCTTCAGATTTTGCTTGTAAAGTTGCTTTTAGTGTAGCAATAGCAGGGAGTAATTGCTCCTCTACAGCAATAACAGAGGCTACATGAAGTGCAGTTGGATATGTGTCGTTTGATGATTGTGATTTGTTTACATCATCATTTGGGTGCACAAGTTTTTCAACTCTAAAATCACCCCCAAGTATCTCTGTAGCACGATTTGCAAGTACTTCATTATTATTCATATTTGATTGTGTACCTGAACCTGTTTGCCATACAACAAGTGGGTAGTTCCCATCGAGTTTACCAGAGAGCATATCATCTGCAGCTTGTGCAATAGCATCTGCTTTTGCTGCGTCAAGCTTACCAAGATCTTTATTTACAAGTGCAACTGCTTTTTTGAGGTAAGAGAAAGCCCTTGTTATCTCATAAGGCATCTTCTCTTCACCAATTTTAAAGTTTTGAATAGACCTTTGTGTTTGAGCAGCCCAATAAGCATCTTTTGGTACTTGCATCTCACCCATAGTATCTTTTTCTATACGAAAATCTGACATTCTATTTCTCTCCATCAAAAAATTTGTTTTTGTTAAGTGTTGTAATAAGTTCTGAAACAGAGTTGCAAGATTTTTCAAACATCTCTTTTTCTTTTTCATTGAGTGTCACTTCAATGATCTTTTCTGCTCCATTAGCTCCAATCATTACAGGCACACCTGAAACAACATCTTTATATCCATATTCTCCATCAAGATATACTGCACACGGATGGATCTGTTTTGTATCTTTTAAGATAGCTTCTACCATAAGTGCTGTAGATTTTGCAGGTGCATAGTATGCAGAACCTGTTTTAAGACATGCTACAATCTCAGCTCCTCCATGACGCGTTCTGTGTACAATCTCTTCGATCTCTTTTTCACTTAAAAGATCAGTAAGTGGCACACCTGCTACTGTTGAATAGCGAGGAAGTGGAACCATATCATCACCATGTCCACCCATAACAGAGGCACGAATCTGCCCTCCTCCATATCCAAGTTTCTCTTGAATAAATGCTGCCATTCTTGAACTATCTAAAATACCAGCCATACCAAGTACACGACTTCTTTCAAAGCCACTCTCTTTAAGAGCTACATAAGTCATAGCATCAAGTGGATTTGAGACCATTATAATAATTGCATTTGGTGAGTACTTTGCAATTCCTGCTACAACCTCTTTAGTAATATTTGCATTCGTCATAAGAAGATCATCACGACTCATACCAGGAAGACGTGGACTTCCTGCTGTAACTACTACTACATCACAATCTACAAGGTCCTCCATAGTTTCTGCTACTTTTACAACTGTGTGGCTACGTACAGCAGAAGCTGCTTGAGACATATCAAGAGCTTTTCCACGTGCTACGTCGATTTTGTTATCACGAAGAATAATTTCATGGCAAGAACCTAGCATAGCCAGAGAGTATGCTACTGTTGCACCTACATTTCCAGCGCCTACTATTCCTACTCTTTTTCCTTGATTCATATACTCTCCTAATTAATTTTATTTAGTGCTTATTAGCAATAGAGTTCAAACTATGCATAAATTGTATACATAAAACACCGAAGTGTGAAAACACTAATAAAGACTTACGCCTTTTATATAAAACTCTTGCTTAGTTCCATATAAAAAGCCCCTTATATCACAGGATCCTAACCCAATAAGTTAGAATCCTGTTACCTTAAGGTAATGACTAGATACTATCGATGATAGCGTTAAGCGTGGTAGATGGACGCATAGCTTTTTCAGCTTTTGCATCATCTGGATGGAAATATCCACCAACATCTTGTGCTTTACCTTCTACAGCCATAAGCTCAGACATGATCTGATCCTCTTTTTCTGTTAACTCTTTTGCAATTGGAGCAAACTTTGCTGCGATCTCTGCATTATCAGATTTTGCTAAAGCATCTGCCCAATATTGCGCTACATAAAAATGAGAAGCTTTATTATCAGGTTCACCACATTTTCTTGATGGAGCTTTATTGTTATCTAAGTAACCTTGATTCGCAACATCTAAACCAGCAGTAATTGCAGCAAGTTTTTCATCGCCTTTCTTTTGGTTAATCATACGTAAAGATTCAGCAAGTGCTAAGAACTCACCAAGTGAATCCCAACGTAGATGCCCCTCTGCTAAGAATTGGTCAACATGTTTTGGAGCAGAACCACCCGCACCAGTTTCAAAAAGACCACCACCAGCGATCAAAGGAACGATAGAGAGCATTTTTGCTGATGTTCCAAGCTCTAAAATTGGATACATATCAGTTAAGTGGTCACGTAAAACGTTTCCTGTAACAGCAATAGTGTTCTCACCACGTCTGATTCTTTCATTTGTAAAACGAGTAGCATCAGTGATATTCATAAATCTAATATCTAAACCTGATGTATCATAATCTTTTAAATACTCATTTACTTTTTTGATAAGTTCAGCATCGTGAGCACGATTTTCATCTAACCAGAATATTGCTGGAATACCTTCAATTCTCGTTCTCTCAACTGTCAAACGAACCCAATCACGAATTGGAATATCTTTTGTACGAGCCATTCTCCAGATATCGCCAGCTTCACACTCAAAACTCATCAGTGTAGTTCCATCTGCAGCAGTTACTGTTACTGTACCACTCTCTTTGAGTTCAAAAGTTGTAGGGTGTGAACCATACTCTTCAGCTTTTTGTGCCATTAAACCAATATTTTGCATCGTACCCATTGTAGTTACATCATATTGTCCATTTTTAACACAATCAGCTAACATCTCAGCATGAAACATACCGTATGTAGAATCAGGAATAACAGCAATTGTTTCTAAAGCATCACCGTTTCTGTCCCACTGCTTCCCACCTTCACGAACAACAACTGGCATAGAAGCATCTATGATAATATCATTAGAAGCATTAAAGTTTGTTGTACCTTTATCAGAATCTACCATTGCGATCTTTGGTGCATCTGCATTCACTACTGCTTGAAATGCTGCTTTTATCTCACTTTCTTTAGCATGACCTTTGATCTTTTTTTCTAAATCACTCATGCCTAAATTAGGGTTTACACCTAACTCTTTGAAAGTGTCTGCGTATTTAGAAAATACATCTTCAAAAAAGATCTCAAAACCATGTCCAAACATAATTGGATCAGAGATTTTCATCATAGTAGCTTTAAGGTGAAGTGACCAAATAAGACCTTCTACTTTTGCTTCTTGGATCGTTTTTTTGTAAAACTCACGAAGTGCTTTTACAGACATAAACGTACCATCAAGAACTTCACCCGCAAGAGCACTAATAGTTGTAAGTTCTTTTCCATTTATAGCAATAGTAACTTTTTGATCTTTGTCACAAGTAACAGATTTTTCATTAGCAAAGAAGTCACCCTCTCCAGCCATATGAGCTACGCGAGCTTTTGAGTTCTCAGCATACGCTTTAAGACGATGTGGATTTTTCTGAGCAAAGTTTTTAACTGCTTTTGCAGCACGGCGATCTGAATTACCTTCACGTAAAACAGGGTTAACCGCTGAACCCAAACAAGTACTATATTTTGCTTGAATCTCTTCCTCTTGAGCATTTGCTGGATTTTCAGGATAGTTAGGAATATCATACCCTTGCCCTTGAAGTTCAGCAATACAATCTTTTAACTGACCAACAGATGCAGAAATATTTGGAAGTTTAATAATATTTCCATCTTCTTGAAGAACAACTTCACCAAGTTTAGATAGTTCATCTTCTGCAAGACCCATTGCAGCTAAAACTCTACCTGCAAGTGAAATATCACTAGTTACAACTTCAACGCCTGCCTCTTTAGTAAAAGCGTTAACTATAGGTAATAACGAATAAGTTGCTAAAGCCGGAGCTTCATCAATTTTTGACCAAATAATTTTTGACATTCTCTGTCCTTATGTTTATATTAATCCACAAGCAGCGTCGTATGGATTTTACAATGTCAATGATAACACTAAGAAAGAAGAATTTACTCCAAAGAAGTAAGAAAAATAGTGTTATTTACCAAATATGTTTCATTTGGTAACATGCCTTATATTGGCTAAATGTGTAGAATAGTTACACGAAAACTTATGTGTACCATCTTTTGATTTAACAAAATAGAGGTATTCACTCTTAGCAGGAAAGATAGCTGCACGTAAAGCATCAAAACTTACATTACATACTGGAAGTATCGGTATACCAGGGTTTTTATAGGTATTATAGAACGATTTGTCTTCTCTAATTCTTGCTGCTGTTACTTTAATATGGGAGTACTTTCCATAGTTTAAAGTACCATCCATTTGAAGCTTCATCCCTTTTTTTATTCTGTTGTAAATAACAGAAGCAACAAGTGGCATCTCCTCTTTATTAGCAGATTCTTTCTCAATTACAGATGCAATTGCTACATATCGAAACCATTTTTTCTCATTATAAGTTCCAAATACTTTCTCAGAGAAGGCATACATCTGCTCTTGAGACTGTTTTAATAAAATAGAGATAAGACTTTTTTCGGTGATACCTTGAGGAATATGGTAGGTGTTTGGAACAAGTGCTCCCTCTTTTATTGGAGTTTGTAAATAGAACTCATTAAGTAGATCTTTGTGGGAGAGAGTAAGTGATGTAGAGAGCTGTTGTAAAAAGATATAGCTTGTTTCTCCTGGGACAAGAGTAATAGAAACAAGAGGAGCTTTGGCAGTTGTGAGTTTATATAAAAAGTCTGCGCGTGTGAGGCGTGTTTGTTCAAGGTTGATCCATCCACTTTGCGGAGAGCCTATAAAGCGTAATAAAAGAGAATCAAGTTTCGATACATTAAAATGATTGTTGTGCAAATGTGCTATAATCTGATTTATAGATCCTTGGGGAATCTGAAGTACTTTTGGAGTCTGGATAGGTTGAATTAGGTAATACATGAATGACAATATAATTATTAATGCAATCTCAAGAGTCCACTTTATAATTGTCAGCTTTTTATCGTTTATATTCATTTTACTCTTTCTACTCTTTTTAGTGTTACAAAATGGAATATATATTCAAAATTTCACAACACAAAATCTAAAAATTAAGCAATTATACATTAAATGGGATGAAAAGCTAACGCTTAAAGCTCAAGAGATAGCTCTTGTCCATAATAAAAAAAGTTCAAGTGAATTTTCAAGCAAAAGTTTGCATAAAACTCTACGTCAGATCTCTTTGTTTGATACATGGTTTGAGAAGGTATCTCTTCAAAATATTCGTTATAACTCTATGCAGGCAAGTTTTGAGTATGAAGAGGGGCAAGAGGGAGTTCTTATATTAGAAGCTCCTACTTTTGAACTCTTAACAAAACTTTGGCATGAAAAAGAGTATCTTGTTATTGATATAGGATCACTTCATGAAAAAAAACTTGATCTTATCTTTGAGGGAAGAGTTGTACTCAATACAAACTCTTTTCAAGGCCACTCTCTTTTAGATCTAAGTTATAAAGATCAAAAAATCGCTAATATCGCTTTAGAATCAAATATACAAAAACTTACTTATACACTCAATCTACATGAGAACTTTTATAAACTCAAAGAGCTACTTTCAAAAATTCAATTGCCAAAAGAGATCCATTTTTGGGCACGTGACGCGATAGAACTTGAGAGTTTCGAACTTGAGAAACTATATGGCACACTCATCTATGATAATATAAAAAACTTTTACAAAAAACTTTATATAAAAGCAAAAGCACATAAGCTCCACTATACTTACAATACTACTTTAGATGCAATCCATACAAAATATACAGATCTAGAGTTTAGTGAAGGGGTTCTTTATATACGCCCTCAAGATGCTTACTCATACGGAATGTTTTTAGATAAAAGCTGGTTAAAGATAGATTTTACAAAAAAAGAGGAACTTTTAACACTTTATCTGTTGTTTGAGAGCTCTTTAAATAAAGAGATACTTCATATTTTAAAAACATATAAGATAAATATCCCTTTTTATCAACATTCCGGAAATATAGTGACAAACTTAAGACTTGCGGTAAATTTAATGACTATAGATGTAGATGCTAAGGGTAATTTTTATACAAAAGAGGGTAATTTTGATTATAAAGACCTCAATGTTGATGTTGCAAATCTTCGCCTTTTTTTAGATAACTATGAGATCAAAATTAATAATATGCGTGCTTTTTATCAAGATATCGCAAGTGCCAATGTAGATGTAGTATATGATGCAAAGTCAGCGCAGGGAAATATAGACCTCTCTTTTGATGCTATAAACCTTCAAGAGTATGGTTTATTTTTAGATACTACACATAAAAATTTAAATGTTAATTATATTATGGGTGGTAATGCACCAAAACTCTTAATACCTCAATCAAAATGGAACTACTTGAATAAACTTTTAGAGTTTGATGGGCTAGAGTTTTTGTTTCATATTGATACACTTGCATTTAAGCTCCCTGAAACATCTCTCAAACTTCATAATGTTTTACAAGCAAAGTTACAAGGTTCTGTTGATCTCTTAAAGAAGCAAGCAAACTTAGCAATAGATCTTGAAGACTTCTCTTATGAGGGGATAAAACTAAAAAACCAGCCATATCCTTTAGAACTAGTTTATAAAGAGGGATTCATCACTCTAGACTCACCGCAAAACCTCTCTTTTGGTCTTGAGCAAAAAACTCTTCTTTTTGAAAAACCAAAAATAATATTTCAAGATGCACTTTTACAAGGAAGTAGTAAAAAGATAAGCTTTGATTCAATAGCTGCAACAAATGCACAGTTTTCTTTTAATCTTGAAAAAAAAGAGGGAAAACTTAAACTTCAGACTTTTGATATTTTCAAAGAAACAGGAAAAAAACTTTTTGAAAAAGAGGAACTTTCATTTCGTTTTTATGAAAACAATATAAGTGAGTTTGAGATCCAAGAAAACTCTTTAGCTTTTTATGCACAACAAAAACAAAATAAATGGCACTTCTCGTTTAATGATCTTTGTACAATAACAGAATCTCTCTCTGTATTAAAACCTTTAAATATCACAAGAGGGAAAGCAAGCTTTTTTTTAGATGAAAACTTAGATGGCACAATAACGCTCTCTTCACCCTATAAGTTTTTAGTTCAAAATGGTATAGAACAAGAGGAATACACACTCAAAACCTCTCTAAACCTTGATGTAAATGCTCTTGATGTAGAGGTAAATGATCATGTACAGATCCATATTGCACAAGATATTAAGATTGCTGCTCAAGATATTGGTTTTAATATGCAAGCGATTATTGAACTGATCAATAAAACACAAGAAAACAGCTCTATAAAAGAGGATGATTCTAAACAGATCTCTCTTGAAGCACAAAATAGCTCAATCTATCTTGGAAGCAAAAGAAAAGTTATTAGTGATCTCTTTCGTGTTACATATTTTAAAGGAAAACTAGAGGGTGTACTGTGGCACGCTGGAGCACAAGCTGATCTACGTTATTACAACACAAACCTCTACTTTTATGGTGAAAAATTCAATGATCGGTTTATGGAAAATCTTTTTGCTATTTCAAAATTAGAGGGGGGAAGTTTTACTTTTTCTTTACATGGGTCTAACAAACTCTATGATGGTGTTTTTTCTTTAGAAAATACACGTATCATTGACTACACTTTGGTTAATAATATCTTTGCTTTTGTCAATACAATTCCTGCGCTTACAACTTTTTCACTTCCAAAGTATTCTCAAAAAGGACTTTTAGTAAAAGATGGTGTAGTGCATGTTGGAATCAACACGCAAGAGGGAAATGTATCTATTCAAGAGGTGTTTTTAGGATCTGATGAGTTGACAATTGTAGGTAAAGGGGATGCAAACTACATACACAACAAAATAGATCTTTTGTTAAACCTTCAAACAAATATTGCAAATCAGGTTTCTAAAATTCCTTTAGTAGGCTATATTCTTTTTGATGGGGAAAGTATTTCTACAACTTTAAGTATCGAAGGAAAGCTTGATGATCCAAATGTACGTTCACATTTGGCACAAGATATTATTGTTGCTCCACTCAATATTTTAAAAAGAACCCTACTCTTCCCGTATGATCTCTTAAAAAAAGATGAAAAGAGATAGGAGATCTTTTTTCTTATTCGTTTCGTAAAACAGTTAAAATATCAACTTCACTTGCTTTTTTTGCAGGATAGTAAGAGGAAAAAACAACAATTACAAAAGCACCGCTTATGATCAATACAAAGTCTTTAAGACTCAGATCAAGAGGGAGCGTAGTTGTTGGATAAACATCTTTAGGTAAAGAGACAATATCAAAACTACTGAGTATCCAAAGTCCGCTGAGCCCAAAAAAAGTTCCTGCTATAATTCCACTAATACCGATCACTATACCAAGATAAAGAAACACTTTTTTTATCTCTAAAGAACTTGCTCCTAGCGAAAGTAAAAGAGCTATCTCACTTCTTCTATTCATGACAGTCATAAGGAGTGAAGAGATAATATTGATTGCTGCAATTAAAATAATGAGCATCAAAACAATAAAAAGAGATGCTTTTTCAAGCTCTAAAGCAGCAAAAAAGTTTACGTTATCTTCCCACCATCCTTTAATATGAACATCTAAAGGGAGCACTTGGCGGATTTTTTCAATATCTTTACGAGGTGTTTCTGAAAAAATATGTATTCCATCGTATTGATTTTGCGGTAAGTGTAAAACAGCGCGTAAAGACTCAAGTGTGGTATAGCTATATGCTTTATCATAAGCACTTAAGCCAGAATCAAAAACTCCTTGTACCTCAAAGCGTTTCATTCTTGGAGTTATTCCAAGTCCACCTGGTTCAAGCTGAGTAAAAATGTACATAAGTTTATCGCCATTTTGCAAGGCAAAAGCATCATGTAAGGTTTTTCCTATAAGCACATCAAACTTGCCTAAGGAGCTTTTATCTATTGCCTTTTCTAGGACAGTGTTTACTTTTGCTTCACTTGCAAAATCAACCCCAAAAAGATACCCACCTTCAAGCATAGAACCCTCTCTTGTCATAACTGCTGTTTGGATATAAGGGCTAAAAGAGAGAGAGGAAAATTGTGTTTCAAGATCAATAAGTAGATCTGTATCTACAGCACCATAAAATTTAGGTTGAATTGTAAGAGGATAATTCATGATAGTGAGTTTCTTTTTAAACTCTTTATCAAAACCATTCATGAGAGCCATCGCTATAATCAGAACCATAACACCAAGAGTGATGCCTAAAAAAGCCAAAAGAGCAGAGAGAAAAATAAAAGGCTGCTCTTTGTCAAAACGAAGAAATCGTTTTACGAGATAAGGTACTATTGATTGTTTCAAGAAGCAAATACACCTTTTTTAGGGCCACTTTTACCACAACATTGTTTATATTTTTTTCCACTTCCACAAGGGCAAGGATCATTACGAGCTACTTTTTTTTCTACTTTTTCGTTACCTGATTCAGAGAGGTTAAGCTCTCTTTGCATCTCTTGCCTTTTTTGCTCTTGTTCGATCTGCTCAGCTACACGCTGTGCTTCCTCTTGAGCAGATTCTTGTCTAAACTGGATGATCTGTAATGTACGAATAGTATTAAATTTGATATCATTTGTAAGTTCGCCAAATAATCCAAAGCTCTCTTTTTTATACTCTACAAGAGGATCTTTTTGGTTATATGCACGAAGTTTAATACCTGTTTTCATATTATCCATTGCGTAGAGGTGCTCTCTCCATGCACTATCAAGTTCTTTAAGGAAAAACTCTCTTTCTATATTGCGACGTATTTCCTCATCAAGTACAGACATTTTTGTATTATAAAGTGTTTTAAGTCTCTCTACAAGTGCATTTTGCAGATCTTCATAATCAAGATTTTGAAGATCTGAGGTTTGTGCTATAAGATGAAGTTCTTCTTGAAGAATCTCAGTAAGTTTATGAAGATCATAGTCCTCATGTGCTGCTCCTTCGTAAATATCTGCACGATGCATCAGTTCAGCAACAAACTCTTGACGAATAGAATCTATTTTTGTAGCGATATCATACTCTGGATCAAGTAATTGATTTCTAAATTTATAAATAATTTTTCTTTGTTCATTTGCGACATCATCATATTCAACTATATGCTTACGCCCTTCATAGTGCATGTTTTCAACTTTTTTCTGAGCTTTCTCAACAGCACGAGTTACCATTTTAGATTCTATATACTCACCATCTTCAACACCCAACCTCTCCATAATAGCTTTGATCTTATCAGACCCAAAAATACGTAGAAGGTTATCTTCAAGTGAGAGGTAAAATTGCGTAGTACCAGGATCTCCCTGACGACCAGAACGTCCACGAAGTTGATTATCAATACGACGATTTTCATGACGTTCTGTACCAATAATATAAAGACCTCCAAGGGCTTTTACCTCTTCACTCACTTTAATATCAACTCCACGTCCCGCCATATTTGTTGCAATTGTTACAGCTCCCTTAACACCTGCATTTTTAATGATCTCACCCTCTTGCGCATGATTTTTTGCGTTTAACACAGTGTGCGGAATCTTCTCTTTTTTTAGTAGTTCATGTAACACTTCAGACTTTTCGATCGAAGCTGTACCGATAAGTACTGGTTGCCCGTTTTCTAATAACTCTTGTACTTTTTTAATAACAGAGTGAAACTTTTCAAGTTCTGTTTTGTAGATCAGGTCATTAAGATCAAGACGAGAGATAGAGATATTTGTTGGTATAGAAACAACATCAAGTGAATAGATCTGTGCAAACTCTGTTGCTTCTGTCTCTGCAGTTCCTGTCATCCCTGCAAGTTTATTGTACATTCTAAAGTAGTTTTGAAAAGTAATATCAGCAAGTGTTTGTGTCTCTTCTTTAATTACAACACTTTCTTTTGCTTCAAGTGCTTGGTGTAAACCTTCAGAGAAACGTCTTCCTTCACTTAAACGACCTGTAAATTCATCTACGATAATAACTTCATCATTATTTACAACATAATCTACATCTTTTTCAAAAAGGTAATTTGCTTTTAATGCTTGATCTAAAACATGTGAAAGCGATGCATTCTCAACACTATAAAGATTTTCAATTGAGAAAAGTTCTTCAGCTTTTGTGATCCCCTCTTCTGTTAAAAGAACAACCTTATCTTTTTCATCAACAGTAAAGTGTTCCTCTTTTGTGAGTGCAAGGGCTACACGATTTGCATCTTGATAGTCTTGCATAGTTCTATTGGTAGGACCTGATATGATAAGCGGCGTACGTGCTTCATCGATAAGAATAGAGTCAACTTCATCAACAATTACAAAATTGTGTCCTCTTTGAACCATCTGTTCTTTTGAATAACTCATGTTATCACGAAGATAATCAAATCCAAATTCATTATTAGTACCATAAGTGATGTCTGCGTTGTATACCTCACGTTTTTGTGCAGGATCATGCATGTTTTCAGTGATAATTCCTACACTGTAGCCTAAAAATTCATAAAGTGGGCGCATCTCATTTCCATCTCTAGAAGCAAGATAATCATTTACTGTTACAAGATGTACGCCTTTTCCTGTCATAGCATTTAAAACAATAGGCAGAGTAGCAACTAAAGTTTTCCCCTCCCCTGTTTTCATCTCTGCTATACGACCTTGGTGCAGTACTATTCCACCAATAAGCTGTACGTCAAAATGACGCATATTTAAGATTCTTTTACTTGCTTCACGTGTGATAGCAAAAGAGTCTTCAAGTACATCGTCTAAACTTTGTTTCTCTTCGAGAACACTATGTTTTAAAGCGCTAAAAGCATTCTGTAACTCTTCGTCACTCAATGGTTCGTATTTTGCCTCTAAATCATTGATACTTTTTACTTTTCTATAATATTTTTTTAATTCACGATCATTTGAAGTTCCAAAAACTTTTCCCAATAATGCCTGTAGCATCTGCAACCTTATACTTTGAAAATTTGTTTAATTCTATCATACAAAAAATAATATTTTGCATAAAGGAGATAAAAGCCTAAAAAAGAAGAGATACTAATTAATATTATAATCTTTATTGACCCTTTTTTGCTATAATTTTTTTAAAAGGAATTGGATATGCGATATATATTTTTTTTATTGATTTTTACATGGAAACTTATAGCTTTAGATATTGGAAGCAGTTTTCAAGCAAATTTTGTACAAATTATTTATGATGAACAAGGTAAAGAGATAATATATAAGGGGAAAGTTTATGCTTTAAAGCCACAAAATATCTTATGGAGTTATGAAGAACCTATACAAAAAGATGTTTATATCTCGCAAAGTGTGGTAACAGTAGTAGAACCAGAACTTGAACAAGCTATCGTTAAAAGTCTTGATGCAGACTTAAATCTTTTTGAACTTTTACAAACAGCAAAGCAGGTCTCTGTACAAGAATATATTGCTCAATATAGAGATCAACTCTACTCTCTTTATTTAAAAGACACTCTCTTAGAAACAATACGTTATAAAGATCAATTTGAGCATACTATAGAGATCTCATTTTCAAATCAAAAAAAAGATCAGCCTATAGATGCAAAACTTTTAACCCCTTTTATTCCTGAGGGTTTTGATATTATTCGTCAATAGATAAAATTCGATCTAGGTAAGTTTTAGTGAAGGTTTTGAAATTGCAAAACCTTGTACATATTCAATTCCCAATTGTTTTACTTTTGAGAAAATATCTTTATCCTCTACATGCTCAGCAATAATCTTAATATCACCTGCTTTTGCGAAGTCTAATAAACTTTTGACAATAATAGTATGCCCTTTATCCTCATTGAGCTTTTTAATAAGCTCTCCATCAAGTTTCATGCAATCTGCACGAAGTTCTAAAATACGGTTATATACCAGCGCATCTGATCCGAAGTTATCAATTACAATATGAAATCCAAGTTTTTTAAGCTCTAAAAGTTGCTGATCTATGTTTGTGTCTTTTGTGAGAATAACATCTTTGAGAACCTCTATATACACACGAGAAGGATCAATATAATATTTTTCACATTTATATTTTAAAAATTTTACAAGATAGTTTTCATGAAGATCGTACATGCTGATATTAAGAGAAAAATGAAACTCATTCGTTGAGAACATTTTAAAAGCTTTATCGATTACACCCTTTGTAATATGGCTTATAAGCCCGATAAGTCTTGCATTTTTTATAAATTCTAAAGCGTCTATAAAATTTCCCTCTTCATCTTCTAAACGACAAAGAACCTCATAATGCTTTGTCTGCCGTGTATTAATACTTTTGATCGCTTGGTAGTAGTTATGGAAGCGATCTTCTTCAAACGCTTTTTTGAGTGTTTGGATCCAGTAAAGATTCTCTTTTTGTTCTTGAATATATGCTGATTTTGGATTATATACAGTGATTTTATTTCCACCATAATAGCGTGATTCTTTAGAAGCAGATTTTGCATTTACAAATAAAATTTTCCCCTCCCCTTTATCAATACCTATTGAAAAATGGACAAAATGTGAATAATCGTCAAACTCTATCTCTGCTTCTTTAAAAAGAGATTGAATCTGTTTTGCTAAAGAGGTCTCTTGATCCTTTGCAGGATCATCAAGGACAATCACAAACTCATCTGCTGTAATATGAAAAAGTTCACCATTTTGTGGTAAAAACTTATTTAATCTAGCTGCACACTCTTTTAAAAGTTTATTTCCTTTGCCCATGCCATATACAGAATTAACAAAATCAAAGTGATCTATATTAAGATAAAGTACAGCTTGTTTCTGACCATTGAGAGCATCTTGCAAAGCGTATCTGCTAGGAAGCCTAGTAAGTTCATAAACATTTCTGCTCATCTGCATATTTTCACGAAACTCCTGAATAGTCTGTGTATACTTTTTTTCATTTAGCATAAAACGTCCTATTCTTTTACGTTCATACTCTACATTTTCTAAAAGCTCTTCCACCTTAGGTTGCAAAGATAATCTTTGATGTGACATTTTGATAAGCAATTTGTAAAGTTCATCAAGAAACTCATTCATAGTGAAAGGTTTTTCTATTGTAATAGCAGTACCAAGTTTATAGAGTTGTAGAAGTTGTGTTTCTGAGAGATCTTTATAAGTAACGATCAACTGTATCGTAGGTTGTAGTTTTAAAAAATTACTTGCAAGTTGTTCACTATTCATAATTGTCGAGTTTGCATCGACAATAACAATATCATATTCATTGAGTCTAAGATTACTCAGACCTTCTGTAGCATCCTTTGCATCATCTGTTTTTGCAAATATTTTTGATAAATTTTCTGTCATAGTTTGTAAAAACTGTTGATCTTCATCAATATATAAAAGTGAAAGTTCTTTGGAGTGTTTGTGAAGCTCTTTAATATCCGCCATGATAAATACCTTACTAAAAGTGTTACTAATCTAGTAATTATATCGCTTTTTGGTAAAGAGAGTAATAAATATGAAAAAATATTATTAAATGTAATAGAAGAACCTATATATCACCTTAAGGTGATATATGGCGTAAAAAGAGCTTTCTTATTCAGTAGGCTCTGTTTTTGTTGTAGTTGTAGTTTCTGAACGAAGTTTAGCTTGTGGATCTTTTGTTGGAGCATAAACCCAATCAGGTTGGTTTTGATAGTTAGGAAGAATATCATTCGCTGGTAATTCACCAAGTGGCTCAATGTATTCAACAGTTTTATTTTCAATAGTAACTTCATCTCTTAAGAAGAAACCTGAACCTTTTCTTTGATCCATAGCACTAAAGATTTTGATATCTGAAACATGGTTAATTCCTGCAGACTCGTAATCTACTTTTGCATCATGACAAGCTGCACAAAGTTTTTGGATGTTTTCACCCTCTACACCTGTATCAACACGTAAGTACATAAAGTTTTTATTCGCTGGGTGTGCCTCATGACAGCTTACACAATCAAGTCTACCATCTTTTAACATACCTTTTGGAACTGAAGCGATCTTAGGATTTGGAACCATACCGATAGGGTGTGTAGTATGCATGTGTACAGGACGTACCCCTGCTCCACCATATTCAGAAAGCTGGTGACAGCCTAAACAGTTTTTCGCAGTAAGTTTTTCAAAATTATCTTTCGTAAGAGGATTTTTTTGATTTGTATTTTTAACTGCAAAGAGTTTGTGGTCAACTGCGAAGTGTGCAGAGTGACATCCTAGACATGTGATAGCATCATGTGGACCTGCCGCAAGCAGATTTGTTCCTCCAAATGATATTCCAAGCATAAGCGCAACAAAAGCCAATGTTTTTCGACGCAACATATTTCTCCCTTTTTTAATAAAAATTTGAATAAATAATAACAGTAAATATTTTAAGTATTACTTAAAAATACTTACAATGTATATTTTTTTTTCACATTTTTTGTGTTCTGAGAAAATTTGATATATAAATATGTTTAATAATATAAAATTTGAAAGCTATAGTGAAAAAGAAGTAATTGTGAAATTATTAATTAAGTAGCATGGAAGGACTAAAGTCCCTCCATTTTTTAAGCGAGTTTATAGTCTTGAATAAGATTAAAATTAAGATATTTATAGATATCTGCTTCTTTTCCGGAAATCTTTTTAGGAACGATCTCTCTATACTCATCTGCTGTTGGAAGACGTCCAAGCATAGAACAAACCGCTGCAAGTTCTGCAGAACCAAGATACACCTGTGCACCTTTTCCAAGGCGATTGTCAAAGTTACGTGTAGAAGTTGAGAACACAATTGCATTATCAGCAACACGAGCCTGATTCCCCATACATAAAGAACAACCAGGAACTTCGGTTCTTGCACCAGCCGCTCCAAAAAGTGAGTAGTATCCCTCTTCTGTAAGTTGTTTCTCATCCATTTTTGTTGGAGGACAAACCCAAAGACGTGTTGGAACAGGACCTTCCCCTTTAAGAACTTCACCAAGAGCACGGTAGTGACCAATGTTTGTCATACAAGAACCAACAAATACTTCATCAATATTATGTGGACGGTTTGAATCAGCTAAGATCTCAGAAAGAGTCGCAACATCATCTGGATCATTAGGACATGCTAGGATCGGTTCAGTGATCTTGTTGAGATCGATCTCTATTACCGCTGCATACTCTGCATCAGCATCAGGTTTCATTAGTGATGGATTCTCTAACCATTCATTCATTTTATTGATACGACGCTCTAATGTACGTTTGTCTTCATATCCAGCTTCAATCATAGACTCTAAAAGAACTACGTTTGATTTAAGGTATTCGATCACAGGCTCGTCATTTAAAAGAACTGTACACGCTGCCGCACTTCTCTCTGCAGAAGCATCAGAAAGTTCAAACGCTTGCTCAGCTTTAAGATCAGGTAGACCTTCGATCTCTAAAATACGCCCTGCAAAGATATTTTTCTTCCCTTTTTTCTCAACAGTTAAAAGACCCTCTTGAATCGCTTGGTAAGGGATCGCATTTACAAGGTCACGAAGTGTGATACCAGCTTGCAATTCACCGCTAAATCTTACTAAAACAGATTCTGGCATAGTAAGTGGCATAGAACCTGTTACACCGGCAAAAGCAACGATACCAGAACCACCAGGAAAAGAGATACCGATTGGGAAACGTGTATGGCTATCTGCACCAGTACCGACAGTATCAGGAAGAACCATTCTATTTAACCAAGAGTGAATAACTCCATCACCAGGGCGAAGTGCTACACCGCTACGGTTAGAGATAAAGTCAGGAAGTGTATGGTGCATTTGTACATCTGATGGTTTTGGGTATGCCGCAGTGTGACAGAAAGATTGCATTACAAGATCAGCATTGAATCCAAGTGCTGCAAGTTCTTTGATCTCATCACGAGTCATAGGTCCTGTTGTATCTTGGCTTCCTACTGTACTCATCTCTGGTTCACAGTACATTCCAGGGCGTACCCCATCAAGTCCACAAGCCTTTCCTACCATTTTTTGTGCAAGAGTAAAGCCTTTACCATTATCAGCTGGTTGCTCAGGTTTTAAGAATACATCACTTGAATCCATTCCAAGAACTGAACGCGCTTTGTTTGTTAAACCACGACCAATAATTAATGGAATACGTCCACCTGCACGTACTTCATCAGTAATAGTATTTGGGTTTAGTTTAAATGTAGCAATACACTCACCATCTTTATGTGCTTCCCCTTTGTATGGGTAAATAGTAATAACATCACCCGTTTCCATAGCTGTTACATCAAGCTCTAATGGAAGTGCTCCAGAGTCTTCACAAGTAGCAAAGAAAATAGGTGCAATAATACCACCTAAAACAACACCACCTGTACGCTTGTTTGGAACACCAGGAATATCTTCACCCATATGCCATTGAACAGAGTTTACACCAGATTTACGTGAAGAACCAGTACCAACAACATCACCAACATAAGCTACTGGATGCCCTTTTTGCTTGAGTTGTTTAATTGTCTCAATCGGATCATCCATCTTTGCTGTTAACATAGAGTTTGCATGAAGTGGGATATCAGAACGTGTAAACGCCTCAGAAGCCGGAGACAAATCATCTGTATTTGTCTCACCAGGAACTTTAAATACAGTTACCGTGATCTCTTCTGATAACGCAGGTTTACTGACAAACCACTCAGCATTAGCCCATGAAGTCATCACTTCAGTTGCTGCTGCATTTCCAGCTTTATGTAACTCCTCTACATCATTAAACGCATCGTACACAAGTAAAGTGTGCTTAAGAGCCTCTTTTGCAGCATCTACTACTGCAGTATTTGATGAAGTCAGTGCATCTACAAGTGGTTTTACATTGTATCCACCTAGCATCATCCCTAACATCTCTACCGCTTTTTCAGGAGCAATAGCTGCAACGCTGACATTGCCAGCTACTACATCATTTAAAAATGCTGCTTTTACATACGCTGCATCATCCACACCCGGAGATACGCGATTTGTTAAAAGATCTAACAACTTATCAGTACAGTCAGCCTTGATTAGTTCAATCAATTCCGCTGTTTGTTCAGCTGAAAGTGGAAGTGGTGGAACACCTAATATTTCTCTCTCAGCTACATGTGCTTTATATTCTTCAATAAATGCCATTGCTATTCCTGTTTATTTGAATTTCACAAAAATTATAACTAAGATAATGCTAGGCTACAACACACATGTTACAATAAGAAACATAATTCTTTCATTTTATCTAAAATATGTTTCTTATTGTAACACTTAAAGGGATCTCTTTTTTATTTCGGCATCTATATATGATTTTTCACTCCCTTTATAGTTACATTTCAACCACTCTAGATAGCTTGATGGTACTTCACTATAATAGAGACCTTTATATTTTCCAAAGCCTATTCTTTGCTGTGGAGGTTCTTGTTTCAAAGACAATTCTTGAGATATCGCTTTTAACTCTGTATATTTCATAAGTTTACAAAACATCTCAAAAGTGAGTCGTTTTTGAATCACAAATGTATAAGTAGAAAAATCAAATATACCTTTTCTTTGTTCTACAAAATTTTGAATCTGTTGAATTTGTTCTACAGAGAGTTCTTCAAGGTTAGAGACCTTGACACTAAAAGAGTTAGAGTGTTGTTTGAAAAGAAAAAGAGGAGCTACCATACAAGCTCTCTTTTACTAAAGAATTTCACGAATACCTTTTGCATTTGGAGCAGAAAGAATCCCCTCAGCTTCAAGCTGTTCTATTACACGGGCTGAACGATTGTAGCCTATTTGAAGTTTTCTTTGCAGATAAGAGATCGATGTCTTTTTATCGGAAAGAACGATATTTTTTGCCTCTTCAAAAAGTTCATCAAGCTCTTCGTATGTTTCACTAGAGCTACTTGTACCATTTTCATTCTCTTCTACTAAAAAGCTTTTATCGTAGTTTGGTTCACGTTGCGCTTTAATAAAATCAACTATTTGTTCTATCTCCTCTTCTGTACTCCATGGAGCATGTAAACGTACAAGTCCCGTTGCACCAGGAGGAGTAAAGAGCATATCTCCACGACCAAGAAGTGATTCAGCACCTTGTTGATCCAGAATAATTTTTGAATCAACTTTCTGCCCTACTCTATATGAGATACGTGAAGGAAGATTTGCTTTAATCAGACCTGTTACAACATCAACAGATGGACGTTGTGTAGCTACAACCAAGTGAATACCTGAAGCTCTCGCCATCTGTGCTAAACGAGCAATAGAGTGTTCTACATCTTTTCCACTTGTCATCATAAGATCTGCAAGCTCATCGATAATTACTACTATATATGGGAATGGATCATACCCTTCCCTTTTTGCTTTTTCATTATAGTTTTCTATGTTTTTTGTACGTGTTTCACTCATAAGTTCATAACGGCGTTCCATCTCACCAACCATATTATTGAGTGCTACTATCGCTTGTTTTGGTTTTGTGATAACTGGAGTTAAAAGGTGAGGAATATCATTATAAATAGAAAATTCAAGCATCTTTGGATCTATCATAAGTAAACGTAACTGATCAGGAGAGTTTTTATAAAGAAGAGAGAGGATCATTGCGTTAATACCTACACTCTTTCCACTTCCTGTTGTTCCAGCTATAAGAAGATGGGGAAGCTTTTTAAGATCCGTTACAAAAGGTTTTCCTACAATATCTTTACCAAGTACGATCGTAAGAGGTGACTTTGCTTCTTGAAAAAGAGCACTCTCTATAAGTTCACGCAAGTAGATAGTCTCTACAGAATCATTAGGTATCTCGATCCCTACTACATCTTTACCCGGAATTGGTGCTTGAATACGAATGGTTTCAGCACTTAATGCCATTGCAAGATCATCTTGAAGATTCAGTATTTTAGAAACTTTGACATTTGCAGCTGGTTTAAACTCAAAAGTTGAAACAACAGGACCTGCATACGTTCTTACAACATCTCCCTCTATTTTAAAGTGAGCCAGTTTTTCTATAAGGTAGCGGATCTTGTCATCTACTTCACTCTCATCTACACTATGTCCTTTTATATCTGCTTTTTGTAAGAACTCAACCTTAGGTAGTTTAAAGTTTTTAGGTTTTTCCACTTTTCCTTTCTCTATACTCTCTAAAAGTTTCGTATTTTCTTCAAGTTCATCAACAATAAGAGCATTTTTTTGTTCTTTTATTTTTTTTGCTAGTTCCGTAATAGTATGCGGTTTCTCAACAGAAGTCTCCATCTTTTCTAAAGGGGTTTTCACTTCGTTATCTCGGATTGAAGGTTCTTTTTTAACTATTTTGTTTGAACTATTTTCCTCTTCATGGCTTATATTTTCTTGTTGACGTAGATATGTTGGGATCTCATACTCATCTTCAAAAGTATCTTCCTCTATAAAATCATTATCTTCTTCATAAAACTCTTCTTGAAATTCTTCCTCTTTAAACGAGTTCTCTGCTTGTATAGAAGTTTTTTCTTTATATGGCTCTTTTTGTTTTTCTTGTTGAACTTGTAACTTTGATCGTAGTAGTGCAAAAAGTTCTTGAGTTGAGCGATCAAGTAAAATAACCAAAGAGACCATAGAGATAATAACCCAAAATACCCATAAGCCAAAGATCCCTATATAAGGGGAGAGAAAATCTACAAAGTCACCCCCTACTTTACCACGAAACTCATTGCTAATCACTAAAGCTTGAGCGAGTAAAAATGCAAAAAAGAGTAAAAAAGAAGCAAGACTTACTTCTGCTTTACGTAAAGTAAAATGAGTATCTCTATACAGAAGATAAAGAGGTACTAAAAAAATAAAAAGATAAATAAAAGAGATATAGCCAAAATATTTATGATTGAGATCACTAAAGAGCGCTCCATAACTTCCCATTAAACCACTATCACCCAAAAGTGTCGCAAAACCAAGATAAAACAATACACCAAAAACTATAAGAAACAAAGTGTCTTTCAAATCGAAATACCTTTCAAAAAAAGTTGAATTTAAAAACGAAGTATAGCCAAAAATGCTTTTTTGAAGCATTCCATGGCATGGAGTAAGAAATTACATATAATTTACAAGGCTGAGTTGAGATATTTTAGAAACACTCGCAAACATAGCCTGATAATTGAGAATAAGTTGTGCAAGTTGCATAGAAGCTTCTGCTAGATCCGTATCAACAACAGAAGAACGCAGTGCAACAGTACTTACTTCAAGAAGTGTCACTCTATCAAGTGCACGTGTAAGAGAGTTAGAGTATGCACCTATTTCAGAGTGTGATTTTGTAACATGTGTTTGGAGATCATCTAGCATAGCTATAGCATTTTGCATCCCAAGATTACGGCTTTGACTTCCTGTATAGCTATTTGGATAAAGTTTATTTTCTTCTACAGCTTCGATCATTGCATTGATAGTCTTGAAAAAATCATTTTTTGGATCACGGATCGTTAAAGCATTATTTGAATTAAAAGTAATAATTGAGCCACCTGATGCACTAAAGTCACCACTTGTTTGATCAAACATAGAGAGTGTAGCTTTTGTGTCCGTAGAATTAAACTCATTAAATTCAAGTTTACCATCATACGTCAAAGAACTTGCACCTTTATAACTAGAAGCTTTGATAGCAGCATCATAATCAGCTTCACTTGTTGATGCTGGAAGTGTATCTGTAACAACCATATTTACTACATCTAAAAGTTGCTGATAGCTCATCTCTTCTGCCGGTACTGCTACTCTTGGTGCATCAACTGTATAGATATTATAGTTTGTAACTCCGCCATCAGGACTAAAAGTGGTTCCTGTTGAGCTAAAGTTAATACTTACATCGTATGCAGCACCGTTTATATTAGTTCCTTGAAGCTGAAGTGTTTCCCCATCTAATGGTCCAGCAGCAACTTCAGATATCTTTGTTGAGGATGTTGCAAAGGAGTTGTCTTCATTATTGATCTGCGCGATACTTCCTGTGAGTGTTGAACCATCTTTTTCAAATTGTGTTCTATCATATACAAGAGCGTCTGTAGTGATCCCAGTATCAGTTGGAAGATAGTCTGACTTTACAAACTCTTTTACAAAAAGTCCAGGAGTATATCCATCTTCTATAACTCTTTTAAAATCTGTTTGAGCACCATCAAGAGCATTAATGTTATTTACGTCTGCAAGTCCGCTATTGCTAAAGTCTGTTGCCCCTACCATATGAAAATCAAGCTTACTCGAACCTTGAAACTTATCTTCTATCTGGATCTCACCACGATCATTGAGCGTTACATTGACAATATCAACCTCTGGTGTATTTCCAAAAGCTTCACCAATTTTTTCTAAAAGCTCTCCAACACTTTGTTCATCACTCATAGCAATTTTTTCTCTAAAAGAGTTTCCGTTACTTTGTGTCCCACTAATATAAAAAAAGTGTTTTGGATTTGCTGTATCAACATCATTGTCGATATCTCCCATCATATCACGAATAGAATCTTCAGCAGTTAAAAACTCCTCTGTTCCCTCTAACATGGTATCAAGATCTTCATAGTCTGGATACTGTTTACTTAAGTTTATAGTTTGTATATTTGTTGTGATATTTCTTTTAATAGTGATATCTTCACCTAAAAAGAGATTTGCTCCACTTAGATTATATTGTTGGCGTACGTTTGAATCAAGAAGTGCTTCCATCGATTCTGCATTTCCATGATAAAGACCATCATCTGAAATAGGTTTCGTATCTACATCAGATCCTGAAAAAAGATATTTTCCATTTATAGAGGTGTTCGCAAGGTTTCTAAAGTGGTCTTCAAGTCCACGAAGCTCAACAGCAATGGCATCAAGAGAGGTGTCATTTTGAGAAGCATTTGAACCTTGAATAAGAAGTGTTTTAAATCTGTCCAAAGTGGTTTGAAAGTCGTTGAGCACCGTATCTGTTTGTTTTGAAACTTTTAAGCCACTCTCTGTACTCTCTTTTACTTGACCTAAAATATTGATCTCATTATCAAGACGCATAGTTTCTGAAAAAATACTAACACCATCTTTTGCATACTGTATTTTATCGCCTGATGAGATCTGTTTGTTAACATCAAAGAGTTCTTTGCCTACTTGAGAATTACTCACTCCATAAACATTGTTATAATACATTCCTGATGTAATACGCATAGTGACACCTCCATTTGCCGCATTATCTGCTTTTTATCATATGCTTTTCTTTATGCTAATCCTTTAGCAAGAAAAGTTCCATCTCTTAAAATCGGCGAAAAGTTATTTATTTTTAAGTATTAACTAACTATTATTTCACTCCACAAGAAAAGTGCCGGCGTGGTGAAATGGTAGACACGACGGATTCAAAATCCGTTGCTTTCGGGCGTGGCGGTTCAAGTCCGCCCGCCGGTACCACTCAAAACTCTCTCTATAACTTTGAAAGTTTCTTTGTTGTAGCCAAAAGATTTTTTTGTTCTTTAAGATAATCTTGAATAGTTGCTACAGTTTTATCAAAATCTTCTATATCTATTGTCGTTTTTTGTTTACATTGTGCAAGTTTTTCTATGCTCTCTTCAAGTTGTTTATTGATCTGAAGTTGCTTTACATATAGTTTTTCACTTTGTTTAGCAAGTTGTATATGGTTTTTAGTTCTAATATAGAGTTCTTCGAGTACTACAGGCTTTAAAATATAGTCTATTGCACCTACAGAAAAACCCTCTTCTATAACTCTTACATCACTTGAGCCAGTTAAAAATACAATAGGCACATATTCATACTGTGGATTTTCTTTGATCTTCTCACAAAGTTCTAAACCATTCATTTTTGGCATATTTATATCAAGTACAATACCATCAAACGTTTTCTCTTGCGTTTCAACTAAAGCATCAAAACCATTAGTACACGCTGTAACATCAAAATATTCACCTAAAAATTCAGCAAGCATCTCTAATGTGATCTCTTCATCATCTACAATAAGAAGTTGATATTTTCTAAACATATTTTTCCTTTTTTAAGAAGAGATAAGTGGTGTTTTTTTGTAAAAATCAAAGCACAATATGTGCCAAAACACCATTTTTTTTATTATGGAGTGTTAATGTTCCATGCATATTTTGTTCAATTATCATTTTAGATAAATAGAGTCCCATTCCTGTAGAACTCTTTTCATCTTTTGTCGTAAAGTAAGGTTCAAATACCTTCTCTATTATTTTTTGTTCGATCCCTCCCCCATTGTCTTGGATCAAAATCTCATTATTTTGTAGTGTTATCTCTAGACAAGGATCTGCTATTTTGTTCTCAAGAAAAGCATCCTTAGCATTAGAGATAAGGTTAATCATAACTTGTTGTACTTCCGATTTGTATCCAATTATATCACAACCTTCTCCTTGGAGTGAAACTATAATATTGTGGTTTTTTAGCTGTGAACTCTGAATTGCAAGCACTTCTTGCACAGCTTTTGTAAGAGAAAAACTTGTTTTTGTTTTTTCTATACGAAAAAAGTTACGAAAATCATCAATCGTTTTACTCATAAAATCTATAGTATTCTTATTTTTTGCAATAAAATCTTCAATAAAATCAGCATCTACACTCCCTTTAGCAAAGCTATATTTGAGTTTCTGGATCCTGATACTTAGTTCATTGAGAGGCTGTCTCCACTGATGTGCGATTGCCCCTATCATCTCACCCATAGCTGCTAATTTACTTTGTGAGAAAATAATACTTTCTTGTTTGCGGATCTGCTGTACTTGCTGTGTCACCATCTCTTGAAGCTGCATCTCATGTTGAAGTGTCTTTTCACGAAGTTGCATGATCTCTGTGAGGTTATTATGTGCTCCAAACATTCGTATCGCTTTGCCCTCTTCATCGCGAATTGCCATACCACGACAACGTACCCAGACTGTAGAACCATCTTTGTGCTTATAGCGTACTATCTGGTCGTATGGGTATAAAGGGTCTTTCATATGCTTCTTCAGGTTTTCCTCTACAAGCTTGAGATCCTCTGGATGAATTAATTTTTTCCATTCTAAAGAAAGATGTTCTTTTTGTTTTGGATCATACCCAAGAAGACTCCAAAAGCGTTCATTCATCCACTCATTTTCTGGATTTTGCAGATCCCAATACCATACACCGTCTAAAGAAGCATTTTGAAGAAACTCAAAAAGAGTTTTATTTTTGCATACAAGAGAGAAAAGCTCCTCTTTAAGATAGCTTCCATCCATTATGCTTCTCTCTGCTTAGCAAGTGGAAGAGTAATGATAAACTTACTCCCTTTATACTCCACTCCTTCATGCTCATATACCTCATTTTGCGCTGTAATAGTTCCTTGCAGGTTTTGCGTAATAATAGTATGTGTAATATAAAGACCGAGTCCTGTACCTGTGTTATTCTCTTTTGTTGTAAAGTAAGGCTCAAAGATCTTTGGAAGAATATTATTTGGTATCCCACCTGCATTATCTTTGATCGTTATAACGATATTTTCATGATCATCTTCAAGTGCCGTAACGATAAAAACAAGTTTTTCTTGTATATCAGAAGCTGACTTGAGAGCATCTTTAGCATTATTGAGTATATTTATAATAGCTTGAAGCAACTGATTTGGGTCTCCATAAGAGTTGATCTTTGTATCTATATCACGAATAGTTTTGATCATATTTGAATCAAATGAGGCACTTACCAAAGAGATACATTTATCAAGAAATTTTTTGAGATTATATGCTTCTTGCTTTTTGTGTGGTTGAAAGAAACCTCTAAAATCATCAATAGTTCTTGCCAAAAAACGGATCTGTTCTGAAACCTGTTTTGTACACTCTAGTATTTTTTCCTCTTTAACTTCCCCTTCAAGTTCCAAAGAGACTTTGATATTGTTTGTACTCATAGAGATAACTGAGAGGGGTTGTTTCCACTGATGTGCTATATTACCTATCATCTCACCCATAGAAGCGAGTTTTGATGTTTGCAGAAGCATCTGCTCTTTATCAAAAAGTTCTCTTTTTAAAGCAAGGTTTTGGATAATAGAATTTATTTTTCTCTCAAGTGAATCAAGAGTGATTGGTTTTAAAATATATCCATCTACTTGTAGTTCTATAGCTTCTTGAAAATACTCAATATCACTAAAAGCAGTTGTAAAAATTATAGCTGCTTCTTCACAGATCTCACGGATCTTTTTTGACATCTCTATCCCATCCATCTGTGGCATTTTAATATCTGTGATAACAATATCTGGGAGATGTTCTTTGTAAAGTTTTAAGCCTTGAAAACCATCATCTGCTACGAGGAGTTGTGCACAATAGTTTTCCAATACTTCTGAGAGCTCTTCTTGTACAGTTTTTTCATCTTCTATATAAAGAATCTTTTCAACTTTTCCCTCTTTTAGTATCATACTAACTCCTCTTGATAAAAAGTTTCTATAGGTTCACTAATATAATACCCCTGAGCAAAATCGATCTCAAGGGCTTTAATAGTTTTATATACCTCTTCATTATGCACATACTCAGCTATAACTTTACTTCCAACATTATGAGCAAAAGCGGTGATCGCTTTTACTATCTCTTGGGCATTTGTATCTTTATGCAGATTTTTTATGAAACTTCCATCAATTTTTATAAAATCAACATTTAAAGTCAATAATCTTCCAAAATTAGAATGTTCAGATCCAAAGTCATCTATTGCTATTTTATAACCTAGTTTTTTGAGTCTTTGAAGCTGATGTAAAGAGTGCATATCATTTATAGTACTAACAGATTCTAGTACTTCTATGATAATTTGAGACCTTTGAATACGAAACTCTTGACATTTTTCTTCAAGGTACGTAATAAGATAGTTTTCTAAAAGATCCTGACTTGTAATATTAATAGAAATATTATAGTCTGTTCCCCGAAGCTTCTCAAATGCTTTGTAGATAACTCTTCTTGTAAATTGCGTCACTACACCAGAGAGTGCCAAACTATGTAAAAACTCATGAGGCATAACCATCGTACCATCTTTAGAGATAATACGTGTAAGTACCTCATATTTTTGTATCGTTTGATCTTGCATATTTTGTATAGGCTGAAAATGTACTTTTAAACGATCTTGTTTGATATACTCTTTGATCTGTTCTATCCAGTAAAGATTGTTTTGCTGGTTTTGTTCAAATTCAGAATCTGCTTGATATGTACCTATAATATTTTTTCCTGTTTCATGCAACTCTTGCACCCATAAAGCAGTACTTTGCACAAGATCACGACTTGCAGAACTATCTATTGCTATTGTAAAGGTTATATTTAAACAGATCCCATTTTTAGTGATAAAATAAGAGTTGAAATACTCTTTGATCTCTTGTGCAAGTTTTTGTGCTTGACCCAAAAGCTCCCCTTTGGCACAAAGTCCAAACTCATCCCCTTGAAGACGAAAGAGTGTAAATGGGGGTTGTATAAGTTTTTTAAGCTGCTGTGCTATCTCTTGTAAGAAGAGATCTCCCACTTGAAAACCAAAGTTATAATTAATCATTTTAAAATTGTCTATATTTAAAAGAATAAAAGTTTTTACCCCCTCATAGAGTAAAAACTCTTCTAAAGAGCGTTTATTTGCCAGACCTGTAAGAGAGTCTTGAACATAGTGTTCTTTAAGCTTTTGCGTTTTTTCAGCAACAAGTTTTTCAAGATCTTTTTGGTAGCGTATATTCTCTTTTGCATTAAAGACCTGAGAAGCAACTTTATAGAGTATTGCATTGACCTGCTCATATTCAACAGGTTTGAGTACATAACCATCTATCCCTAAACGGATCGCTTCTATATAGTTGTTAAGATCTTTATATGCAGAGATAATAACTATATGCTGTTCAGGGTCTATCTCTTTAATCTTCGTAGCCATCTCAAGACCATCCATCTGTGGCATATTTATATCAGTAACAACTATGTCAAAAGAGTTTTCTTTGTAGAGTTCTAAGCCTTCTAAACCATTATTGGCTAATGCTACATCTGCAAAAAGCATTCTGAGATACTCTGCTATAGTTTCTTGAAGAAGCTGGTCATCTTCTACATAGAGTACACGTAGGTTTTGTGTAAACTCTTTTAGTTCTGAAGCAGTCCGCATCATTATCCTTTGCTATGAATAAAAGAATAGTATAGCAAAAAATCACTATTTGCAACTAGCTCTATAAGAATTTAAAGTGATAAATACACTTCATATTAATTAATAAAACTATAGATTTACATATTTTTTGACTGTAGAATAACTCACGCCACTTACTTGAGCAATAGCATAATAACTCACTTTTTTATTCTCTATACGTAAAAGATTGATAGCATTTTGGATCTTTGCTTTTGCTCTGTCACTGCGAATTTTTGTAGCTTTTTGTGCTGAGAGTGACTTTTTACTTCTATCACGTTTTTCATCAGCATCGAGTTGTTTTTGGATCTTCTCTTGAAGATGGGGATCTTGGATCTGTGTAAGAATAGTCAGCACCTCTTTTTTACTGAGTGTCAGTCGCATTAAACCCCTTTGCTTATTTCTAAAAATGTAGATATAGCATCAAAGTGACGCTCTATTCCTATAAAGCTATGATCTCCACCTTGCTCTATGAGTTGCTTTGAACCTTTAAACTTTGTAACAGCAAAAGTATAATCAAGAACTTCATCAGCAGTTTGAACCAATAGAAAAAAGTTTGCAGTATCTATATTGTCTACATGATAGTTCTCAAGCATCTTAATGTGTCCACTATTCCATTCAAAATAGCTACCATCAAAATAATTTTTCCCTTGTGTAATAACTTTTGAAAGAGTTTCATAAGCTTGTACCGCAGGGTTTATAAGTGCTGCTTTTGTAGCATACTTGTCTGCCAAATATGTAGCGTAAAAACCACCTAAAGAGGAGCCTACATAGACTACCTCTTCGCCCAATGTTCTATAAGATTCTGTAAGTTCCTCAAGAGTTTTAATAGCAAGTGTTGGTACATAAGAGAGAGAAGGAGCAATAAAGTGATAGTTATTTTGTTGTGCATACTCCCTAAAAAGTTGAGCCTTTTTTCCCTCTCCGTTACCGCCAAAACCATGAATATAAATAAGTGTCATCTTTTCTCCAAAAATAATAGCGGCGCAATTGTATAAAAAATGGGCTTTATTTAGACTAATTTGGCAAATGCGATCAAATTTTTTCAAGGTAAAGATGGTATCCTTACACACTAAATTTTAAACTATTTACAAGGATCGAGATGATTAATTCTCTTCGAGGGATGAATGATATTATGCGTGAAGATTATGAACGCTTCACCTATTTTATTAACACTGCAACCAAAATAGCACAAAACTATGGCTTTCATTTTATCGAAACACCACTTTTAGAGGAGACTGCACTTTTTAAAAGAAGTGTCGGAGAATCAAGCGATATTGTAGGTAAAGAGATGTATCAGTTTACAGACAAAGGTGATAATGATGTTTGTTTGCGTCCTGAAGGTACTGCAGGTGTTGTGCGAGCTTTTGTACAGAAGAAACTTGATCGTGCTGGAGGACAACACCGCTTTTTTTATCATGGAGCGATGTTTCGTTATGAAAGACCACAAAAAGGGCGCTTACGCCAATTCCACCAGTTTGGTGTGGAGAGTTTTGGTGAAGCAAGTGTCTATGAAGATGCAACAATGATTATGATGGTTGCAGATATTTTAGATGCTTGTGGAATTGGTTATAGACTTCAACTCAACTCTTTAGGGGATCATAACTGTATGCCACAGTATCGTGATACTCTTGTAAGTTACGTCAAAAATATAGCAGATCAAGTATGTAGCGATTGTGTAAGACGTCTTGATACAAACCCTATCCGTGTGCTTGATTGTAAAAATGAGAACTGCCAAAGCCTTTATGCAGATGCACCAAAACTTATTGACAATCTTTGTTTAGAGTGTGAGGAAGATTTTAAAACGCTTCAAAAGATCCTTGATGAAGCAAATATAACCTATGAGATTGATACAAACCTTGTTCGCGGACTTGATTACTACTCAAAAACTGCCTTTGAGTTCGTAAGTGATAATATAGGGAGTCAAAGTGCCATTGCAGGGGGTGGACGCTACGACAGACTTGTAGAATTTTTAGATGGACGCCCTACTCCTGCTGTAGGGTTTGCAATGGGTATAGAGCGTCTTATGGAACTTATACAGATGCCTCAAAAAGTTCGTGAGGGTTATTATATTGGAGCGATGGATCAAGAAGCACTCCCTTTAGTGATGCAACTCGCACACAAAAAGCGTAAAATAGACAAAGTGAGCATAGACTATAAAGCAAAAAACCTCAAAAACCATCTCAAGGCTGCTGATAAAGCAGAAGCACGATACTGTTGTATTATAGGTGAAGATGAACTCAAAAGCGCTACTATTTGGGTAAAAGATCTACAAAACAAAACAGATGAAAAAATAGCACTAGAGAGTTTTTAAATGCAGATGCAAGATGGAACAATGAAAAATTTTGGACTTAATATTTGGTCTAATAACAATTTTATTATAGAAGATGGGCATATAAAACTCAACTACAAATCGATGCCTTCGCTCTTAGAGATCACCGAAGAGATCCGTAAAGACAATGTAAAAGGACCTATTCTTTTACGTTTTCCGCATCTGATTAAAAAACAGATACGCTCCCTTTATAGCTATTTTGATAAAGCGATACAAAATAATAACTATCAAGGAAAATTTAAGGCTGTTTTTCCTCTTAAAGTAAACCAGTTTCCTAATGCAGTGGAAGCTATTACAACGCAAGGGGAACAATATGCTTATGGTCTTGAAGCAGGAAGTAAAGCAGAACTTATCTTAGCAATGAGCAAAACACCTTTAGGGGCAAATATCACTGTTAATGGCTTTAAAGATAAAGAGATGCTCACACTTAGCTTTATCGCTGCACAAAGTGGACATAATATTACTGTCACTATTGAAGGGCTCAATGAACTAGAGACTATTATAGAAGTTGCAAACGAAACAAAGATCAAAGTTCCAAATATAGGGATCCGCGTACGTTTACATAGTGCTGGAAGCGGTATCTGGGCAAAAAGTGGGGGGATGGATGCAAAATTTGGTCTTACCTCTACAGAGATCATTGAAGCGATAGCTCTACTCAAAGATGCAGAGCTTATAGATAAGCTTAGTATGATCCACTTTCATATCGGTTCACAAATGGCAGATATCGCACCCCTTAAAAAAGCTCTTCGTGAAGCGGGAAATATCTATGCAGAACTTCGTATGATGGGAGCTGACGCGCTTCGCAGCATTAATATTGGGGGTGGACTTGCAGTTGAATACGACCAACATGTAAAATCACGCGCACGTAACTACTCTATAGATGAATTTTCTAACTCTGTTGTTTTTTTATTAGGTGAGATTATGAATGCCAAAGGGGTGGAGCATCCAAATATCTTCACTGAGTCTGGGCGTTTTATTGTAGCAAGTCATGCAGTGCTTATCACTCCTGTTTTAGAGCTTTTTTCTCAAGACTATCAAGAGAAACTTCTCAACTTTAAAACAACAAACCCTCCTCTTGTTGAAGAGTTGATCGATCTTAATCAACTTCTCAATAACACAAACTGTATCGAATACCTGCATGATGCTTTAGATCATATGGAATCTCTCTTAACACTTTTTGATCTTGGTTATATCGACCTTCAAGACAGATCAAATGCAGAGATCTTAGTACATAATATTATAAAAAAAGCGCTTTATCTCAAATCTGCTAATCCAACTGATGAGCTAGAACAGCTTCAAACACAGCTTCAAGAGCGCTATCTTATCAATGCCTCTATCTTTCAGAGTTTACCTGATTACTGGGGCCTAGATCAAAATTTTCCTGTGATGCCTTTGCACCATTTAAACACTACACCACTCCGTGCGGCTTCACTATGGGATATTACTTGCGACAGTGATGGTGAGATCGGTTTTGATCCTGAGCGTCCTCTCTATTTGCATGATGTAAACTTAGATGAAGAGGAATATTTTTTAGGCTTTTTTAATGTGGGAGCTTATCAGGAGACTTTAGGGATGAACCATAATCTCTTTACGCACCCTAACGAATATACGATTCTTATCAATGAAACAGGCTACAAAATAGTCAATGGCTTAGAGTCAAAAAATATTCTCGATATTTTAGCTTCCATAGGCTACGATAAGGACGAAATCTTAAAAAAACTTAAGACAGATCTTTTGCAAAGTGACTTTATTACAGAACAAGAAAAAAATGATACACTTGCAAAATTTGAAGAATTTATAGCACAAAACGGTTATTTACGAACAACATATTAAGCGACGGAAACAAAGGATTATCTTGGGAGTTTTTGCAGATATTAAAGAGGATTTTTCAAACGTATATAAAACAGACCCGGCACTCACTTCACGCCTTGATTTTATTTTTGGATATCCAGGTGTTTGGGCTGTAGCATGGTATCGTCTTGCAAATAAACTTTATAAGTCAAACTTTAAGAGTCTTTCACGCATCATTATGGGTATTAACCAGATCATAACCAACATAGATATTCACCCAGCTGCAACTATTGGTCGTCGTGTTTTTATCGATCATGGAACAGGTGTAGTTATTGGGGAAACAGCTATTATAGAAGATGATGTTATTATCTACCAAGGGGTGACACTTGGTGGTGTCTCTTTGGTACAAGGAAAACGTCACCCTACTATCAAGCGCGGTGTAGTTATTGGTGCAGGTGCAAAAGTTTTAGGCAACATCACTGTTGGCGAATATGCAAAAGTGGGTGCTAACTCTGTTGTTGTAAAAGATGTGCCTGATTGTTCTACAGCTATAGGGATCCCTGCTCATGTAATTGAAAAAGGGAGATGTAAAGATCCATTTATGCATAACATGCTCCCAGATATCAACAAAGAGATGTTTGAATATCTGCTCAAACGTGTCGCTATTCTTGAACACATTCTTGTTGAAGACAATAAAGAGTTACTCGAACAAGATCTCCATTTAGAAAATATCTACGAATCATTTATTAAAGCGATGAAGGGGTAAACACCCCTTGTGCAAATTTTACACATAAACTCTTCTACAAGCGTGTTTTTTTTAGTATAATTACGCCCATATTTTATATAAAGGGTTTAGAATGCTAACGGACCGCATTAACACGCTATCTGAATCGATTACGATGGCAATTACTGCTCTTGCTCAAGAGCTTAAAGCACAGGGAAAAGATGTTATTAGTTTCTCTGCAGGTGAACCAGACTTTGATACACCACAAGTGATTAAAGATGCGGCGATTGAAGCGATCAATAACGGTTTTACAAAATACACTGCCGTTGATGGGATCCCTGCTCTTCGCGAAGCGATAGCAGCAAAACTTAAAAGAGATAATAATTTAGAATACGCACCAAACCAAATTATCGTTAACAATGGTGCAAAACACTCCCTTTTTAATCTTTTTGCAGCAACGATCCAAAAAGATGATGAAGTGATTATCCCTTCACCTTACTGGGTAACATACCCTGAACTAGTAAACTACTGTGGTGGAAAAGTAGTAGAGATCGAGACAAACGATGCTAGCAAGTTTAAGATCACTGCCAAACAACTCCAAGCGGCTATTACACCAAAAACAAAAATGATTATTCTTACAACACCATCAAACCCTACTGGTGCTGTTTATACAAAAGAGGAACTCTTAGCACTTGCAAAAGTTCTTGAAGGAACTGAGATTATAGTAGCAAGTGATGAGATGTATGAAAAACTTATCTATGATGGTGAGTTTGTATCAGCAGCTTCTGTAAGTGAAGATATGTATAAACGTACCGTAACTATAAATGGTCTTAGTAAGTCTGTAGCAATGACAGGATGGCGTTTTGGGTATATGGCAGCACATAACACTGAGCTTATCAAAGCAACAAAAAAACTTCAGAGTCAAAGTACATCAAATATCAACTCTATTACGCAAAAAGCTGCAATTGCAGGACTTGACGGAAGCGCAGATGCAGATATTGAGATGATGCGTCAAGCTTTTAAAGCACGTCGTGATGAAGCTGTAGATCTTTTCAATGCTGTAGATGGTTTAAGTGTAGTTAAACCTGATGGAGCCTTTTACCTTTTTGTAAACATTCAAGAAGTAAGCAACGACTCTATGGAGTTTTGTAAACAGGTTTTAGAGAAAAAAGGTGTAGCACTTGTTCCGGGTGTAGGTTTTGGAAGCGAAGGATACTTTAGATTTAGTTTTGCAACTGATATAGAGAGTATCCGTGAAGGTATTAAAAGAATTGAAGAGTTTGTTCAAGAACTCAAAGCATAATCCTCTTTTTCTCTCTCCCCTTTGCGGGGAGCCCTCCCCTCTTTAGCTAATCAACAACATAATATAAAGGAAAAGTATTGTTTCAAAAATATCTTAATAAAGATGAATGGTTTTTAAATATACGTGGAGATATTCTCTCAGGTTTAGTCGTTGCTCTTGCACTGATCCCAGAGGCGATTGCTTTTTCAATTATTGCAGGCGTAGATCCTAAAGTTGGACTCTATGCATCTTTTTCTATGGCAGTTGTGATCGCTTTTATGGGTGGGCGTCCAGGGATGATCAGTGCCGCAACAGGGGCTATGGCTTTGCTTATGGTGACTTTGGTAAAAGAGTATGGACTAGAGTATCTTCTTGCCGCAACTATTTTAACGGGAGTTATTCAGATACTTGCAGGGTATTTTAAACTAGGACAGCTTATGAGTTTTGTACCACGGGCTGTTGTTGTAGGCTTTGTAAATGCTCTTGCTATCTTGATCTTTATGGCACAACTCCCTGAACTAACCAATGTAACATGGCATGTATATGCACTTACAGCTGCTGGACTTGCTATTATCTATCTTTTTCCTTATGTACCAAAACTTGGGACACTTCTGCCTTCCCCTCTTGTAACCATTGTAGTTATTACACTTGTAACTGTGTTTTTTGGGATCGATGTACGCACAGTAGGTGATATGGGAGATCTACCAGATACTCTGCCGGTCTTTTTGTTTCCGGATATTCCTCTTAACCTAGAGACACTTCTTATCATTCTACCTTATTCCGTTTCACTTGCTATGGTAGGGCTTTTAGAATCACTTATGACAGCAACAATCATAGATGATCTTACAGATACAAAAAGTGACAAAAACCAAGAGTGTACAGGACAAGGGATCGCAAATATTGCAACAGGTTTTACAGGCGGTATGGCAGGATGTGCGATGATCGGGCAATCTGTTATCAATGTAAAATCGGGTGGTCGCGGACGTCTTTCAACTTTTATAGCAGGACTTTTCCTGCTTATAATGGTTGTGTTTTTAAGTGATATTATCTCTGTTATCCCTATGGCAGCTTTGGTAGCTGTTATGATCATGGTCTCTATAGGAACTTTTGACTGGGGATCTATAAAAAATCTTCAAACACTGCCACTCTCTACAAATATAGTGATGCTTGCGACTGTTATTGTAGTAGTATTTACCCATAACCTTGCGCTGGGTGTATTTGTAGGGGTGCTTTTAGCATCACTCTTTTTTGCAAACAAGATCTCTCACTTTATGTACAATGAAAGCTCTTATGACCAAGACAATGACACAAGAACATATAGAGTTGTCGGGCAAGTGTTTTTTAACAGTGCAGATAAGTTTTATGACTCTTTTGATTTTAAGGAGGTTGTAGAAAATATCGTGATAGACTTAAGCAAAGCACATTTTTGGGATATCTCTGCGGTATATGCACTCGATAAAGCGGTTATTAAACTACGTCGCGAGGGTGCAAATGTAAAACTTATCGGACAAAATGAAGCGAGTGCTACTATTATTGATCGCTTTGGAATCCACGATAAACCTGAAGAGATCGAAAAAGTGATGGGAGGGCATTAAGATGCAAAGTATACAAGAGGTACAAAAAGCTGTCTTTGCTTGTATAGATGGCTCGAAATTTTCTGAAGCAGTATGTGACTACGCTTTACATATTGCCAAAGAGTTAGAGTTACCTTTAGTACTTCTTCATACTATCGTACATGGCAATCTTACACAAAATATAGATCTCAGCGGTAACCTTATCTTAGGAGATCGTGAAGATCTACTAGATACACTCTCAGAAGAAGATGCAGCTAAAAGCAAAAAGATCCGCCTAGAAGGCAAAGAGCTTTTAAAGAGTTTTGCACAGAAGTTGCAAAAGCATGGTTTTCATAACTTTATTACATTACAACGACATGGAACACTTTATGAAAATCTCAAAGAGTTTGAAGACAAACTTCGTATCGTCCTTCTTGATATCTATGAGGTTGATCACTCCACTCAAAATATCATTCGTGATCTTAATGCACCAATCATTGTAGTCAATAAAGAGTATAGCCCTATAAAAAATATTATGGTTGCTTTTAATGGTGTAGGTGGTTCTATTCGTGCATTAGAAGAGGTCTCTGCTTCACCAATATTTGCAAAAGATCTTAAGCGTTATATAATCTCTGTAAAAAATGAAAAACAAGAAGCGCAAGATCTTATAAAACAAGCCCAAGATCTTATCAAAGATCCTTCAATAAATTGTGAATATATTGCCAAAGAGGGAGAAGCACTCAAGGAGATTCTTGAGTCTTTGGAAAAAAACAGTATAGATATACTTGCGATCGGTTCTTTTAGCCATGGCAAACTCAAAACAGCTCTTTTTGGAAGTTTTACTACAAAACTTATTTGTAATGTAGAGATCCCTCTCATCATTTTAAAATGATCTGTTTTATTGAAACTCTTTGATATAAAGTATATTTACCCCCTGCCCTGTTTCATCTACATCTATATCTAAACGTAAATTAGGGGCAAGTTTATATTGTATAACAAGTGTAGAGATCGTATCGTTTTTATATACTATACGCATATTTTTATCTACTCTTGCTCCTATCTCATAACCTAAAGAACCCTCTGCATTATTGAGAAGATTGAGTGTATCTATATGAACAAACTTACTCTGGTTAAAAAGGTTTTTCAGTCCGCTTCCTAGCATTAAAAGACTTATGGAGCTATTATCTGCAGAGGTGTCAAAAACAGCTTCTGCACTCTCTCCAAAGAGAATATAAGAGAGAATATCCTCTTGGCTCATTGTAGGATTTGAACTTAAAACTATTACAGGATCAGCCATTGTATTTGTGATCGATATGAGAATATCTATATCATCAAGAGTATAATGGTGTAGATTCAGATTAAGTTGTGGGTTAAGAGGTATCTCTGCATTAAAATACACCTCACTCGGATCAAATACAAAACTTCGATCACTTAGAAGTATTTCCCCTTTTTCTATCTTAACTACTCCAAAAATTTGTAGCTCTTGTAAAGGCTTTTGAATAACTCTGAGTTGAGGCTTTGCAAAGATCTCTATCTCTTTGTGTTTATAGTGAATAGCTTTTTTTGCTTCTATTGTAATATTAAGATCCCTTTGTGATTGTTGCTGTTTTTTCTCTAACTCTTGAAGTATAATAATATCTGGATCACTAATAACATACTCGTTTTGAGGCATGTAAGAGACATTGGCATCGAGAAGTTGTACTTTACCTCTCACCTTTTGTCTACCATCAAAATAGAGTATAGCATCAAGATCTGCTTGTAAACTTAGATTTATATCTTGGCTTTGATATTGGTAGTTTTGACTTACAATAGAAAGATCTGCAAGTTTTTTTTCTAAACTCACTTCCCCTTTGAGTTCTAAAGAATCATTGACATAAAATGTATCAAGAACAATTGTATCTTTTTGAAAAAAGAGTTTTGATCTTTTTGTGGAAAAGATATGTATATCATCTATGTAAAAATCGTACGCTAAAAGGGAAAGCTCATCATTTTCAAAGAGCAGTTCAAATTTTTGCTCTTTTTTACTTTGAAACTCTTTATTTGCATACTTGAAACGATAGTGAGGAATCACCATCTTACTTTGTATCTTTAACACTTGATCTAAATCTATCTGTGTCTCTATATGAAGAGGTAACTCAAAAGTAAGCTCAGGCATAAGAGGTTTTGTGCTGATTCTTGGAACTATGTGTGAGAGCGAATCTATTTTCATCTCAATAGTAAAAATACTATTGTTAAGATCTGCATCTATATGAAATGGATTATCAAGGAAAAATCCATCGCCTTGTAGTTTTTTCTCTTTTTTTTGTAGATGCAGATCTAAGTTTTTATTTTTGAGTTGAAGAGAGATTGTATTATTTTTGTAATCTGCATGCACTTGTGTCTGATCAAAAAGACTCTCTTGAAGCTCAAGTTTTTGTAATTTTGTTTGTATAAATGTATGAGGAACGAGTGTAGCATCGAAAAAAAACTGATCCTCTCGTATCTCAAATGCACCTTTTGAGAGAAGATATATACTCTTTAACGAGTACTCAAAACGTTTATAGTCTGTTGTAGAAACCCTCAATGAGTTCTCCCCCTCAACCATACTTGCTTCAAGTCTGTTTCGATCACCTTTTGCGATGAGAGTTATCTTATCATCTACAATACTTGTAAGAGTATAGCTTTGATTGTGTTCAAGAGATCCACTGTTTTTAATAGAAAAATATTTTTCTCCATAGTGTGCATCAATCTCTGCCTTGAACTCTAGTTGCTGTGTCGTAAGTGAGTAATTTGCATCAAGAAGTGTTTTGTCTAAAGAGAGTTGTGTATTCTCTTGAAGCGATATATCTTCAAGAACACTCGAGACCTGCACACTCTTTTTATCTATACTAAGATCAAGTACAATTGTTTGAGGTATCAAAAGACTCTCAAAACTTTTTTTTAAAGGGAGTGAAGCTGTCTCTATAGCTGTTTTTGCAAAGATCTTTGAGCTTTTTATATCTCCTCTAGCTTCGAGGTTCCCATATTTACTTGAGAGATCAACAAAGAAATGTTGAAGGTCTATATCTTGGCTATACCGAAATGTCTCCATCTCTAGATCAACATTTGCTTCATACTCTTTGTTAGAGATCTCTAAATTTTTAATACGTCCCTGTTTTAAAAGAAAAGAGAAATTTTGTTCTCTCTCTTTTGTTGTTTGTGGGCTTTGATCTAAGTGAGAAAGATCAAGCGATGCATCTTCTATAATAAGGGTATCAATGCTATGAAAAGGGGAGATCAAAGAGATCAGATCATATTGAAGTTCCAATTTCTTTGCTTTAAAAAGCTTGTCATATTCAAAGTCTTGTACTCTAAAGCCAAAAAAGAGAGTCCCTTCTATTTTTGTATATTTAAAACCTAACTCTTTATGATACTTCTGTGCAAGATAAGGCAAAGTATCTTGATGAAACAAAAAAAACACAAAGAATGTAATCAAAAATATTACAAGCAATAAAAGTGTATGAAGAAAAAGGTAGAGATAGCGAATCAAAATAACTCTCCAATATGAAAATGGATCGCATACTGTTCTTTAGGCTTAGAAACATCAGCACCCAAATCTATTGCAATGGGTCCTATAGGTGTTTTATAGCGTAGACCAATACCAGTACTAAGATACTCTTGAGAAAAATTTGGGGAAGTATCATTACCTAAATAGCTCAAATCAGTAAAAACAACACCTCGCAAATTCCCATAGATACCAAATCTATACTCTGCTGTTGTATCCAATAAAGAGTAAGATCCAAGTGCTTCTCCCGCTTCATTATACTCTGTAAGTTTACGAAAACGATAGCCACGATTTGAATGCATACCTCCTGCATAAAAACGGTAAGATGGAGGAAGCATCCCCTCATAGAGTTTAAGTGCACTGTACTTTGTACGCATAGCAAAAATATTTTCATTGAAATTAAAGAGTTTACTTCCTCCAAAAGCAAAACGATAATAACTTGCATCAGAGACTGTGCTCTTTTTTGAACCCATAATCTCTGCACTCAGCGTAGAACCTGAACTTGGTTCTAAAAGGGAGTTACGTGTATCATAACCCCATTCTAATTTTGGAGAGAGTATAAAAAGGGTACTTTGAGGATAAATTGTAAGGTTTTCACTGCTATATGTACGAACTCTTTGTGCAAGAAGACTCTCTTTAAAACTATGTTGTCCTCTTTGGTGTTTGAGATAGTATTCAAACACAATATTTTGATCACTAAAATCACTAAAATCTTCATTTTCAAAACCAAAAGAAAAACCTGTAAAATTATGATTTACTAATGGAATATCAAACCCTAAAGCAAGTTCTTGTTTAATCTGTGTGACTCTCATATCTACAGACAGACTTTTGAGATCGTGATAAAAATTTCGATGCTTGATTCCTAAAACACCAATGAGCCCTTCATCGCTACTCATACCAATACCTGAGCTTAATCGTATTGGTTTTTCATGAGGGATCACTTTAATATTTAAGGCTACTTGATGTGTAGAACTATTGATATCTGTATCTATAAAAGCTTTTGAGATCCCCTCATATCGATAGAGTTCTTGATATGCCTGTTCTATTTTTGTATATGAAAAAGGATCTCCCTCTTCTATTGAGAGCACAGATTTTAAGATCTCATTATCAATATTTTTACTTTTTTCTAAAGTGATATGAGAAAAAAAACATCTCTGTGCTTTCGCTATTTCATAAAGAAGGTAAGCTTTATTCTCTTTAGTATCAAGCCAAGATTTTGCATGAATATTTGGTTGACAATATCCACTATTTGCATAAAACTTTGCTATATCTTTTTTACTTTGTGTAAATATATCAGCTTCAAAGCGATCTCCATTTTTAAATGGAATAAGTCTTGATATATCTAGATCTGAATCGACATGAAGCGTTACAATGCGTAGAGGATTTTTCTCTTCTATAAGAAACGTGATTGTATCTGCATTGTTTTGTGTTTTGATCTCTGTATGAAAAAAACCTTTACTCTTATAATAATTTTGCAAAATTTCAATAAAAAAAGAGATGTTTTTTTCTTGTATTGTAGGTGCATCTTTGTAAAATTCGTACAAAAAAGGTTTATAAAGCCCTAAAGCTTCGTAAAGTTCTCTTTGAGAGAGTTCCTTATTCCCACTGAATTGCAGTTGATAAGTTTGTGCACAGAGGAGTGTTGTACAAAGTAAAAAAATACAATATTTTTTTAACAATACCCCTCCTGCTTTGTTATTTGATCTCTTCTAAAGCCTTAATCACTTCATCAAGATTTTCAAGTGGAATATGTACTTTCCATTCAGGTTCTGCTGTATTTCCAGAGAGTGAAATACCTATACTTGCTACAGTTGCACTTCCTGCTCCATAAGGTTCTTCAATCTTTGTAATAGATATCATACCTTTTTGTGTTCCGTTTAATGGAATAGTTGTTGCCATAGTTGATCTCCTCCGTAAAGTTATTTGATAAGTCTAGCTAGTTTTGCCTGAAGTTTCAACCACATTCTATGTTCTTTGTGGGGAAATCCAGAATAGGTTTTACCACTCTCTTTGATCGAGTTTGTAACCCCTGTTTTTGCACCAAAAGTACTAAAAGGTGCTATCTCTAAATGCCCTGCCATCCCAGATTGTCCACCCATAACAACATTGCGTCCAAGTTTTGTAGAACCTGCTATGCCACATTGCGCTGCAAAAACACTATATTCACCAATCTCGCAGTTATGACCTATATGGGTTAGGTTATCAAAGCGACACCCCTTTTTGATATATGTAGAGCCAAAAACAGCTCTATCAATTGTTGTGCCACTTCCAATCTCAACATCATCTTCAACAACAACATTTCCATTTTGATAGATCTTTTTATGTTCACCCATTTTGTTTGTAGCAAAACCAAAACCATCACTTCCTATTGTAACATTTGCATGAATAATACAATCAGATCCTATAACACAATCTCTATAAATAACTACGTTTGGATAAAGAATAGTATTATTACCAATAACTGCATTTGCTCCAACGTATACATTTGCCATAATAATACAATTGTTGCCTATAACTGCACCTCTGGCTATTTCTGCTTTATCAGAGATCTGTGTCTCTTTTCCAAGCAGAGGCTCTGGCAGGTCTTTATCTTCTATCAAAGGTGCAAACTCTTTAGAGAGCCTTGCTACCTCCCAATAAGGATTTTCTACAACTAAAGCGATAGAGCCTTTGGGTACAAGTTCTTTAGTTTTTGCATCAACAATAACTGCTCCTGCTTGAGAATTTTCAATATCTTTGAGATATTTTGAACTTGAAACAAAAGAGATCTCAGAACTTGAAGCATCTTTGAGCGTGTTCATTCCTGTAACTTCAAAACTCTCTCCCTCATACTCTGCACCGATAAGTTTGGCTATAGCAACAAGATCCATTTTATCTCTCTAAAGCAACAGCACCGCTGCGAACAATCTCTTTGGGGTTATAACGCTTTATCATACTTAAAAAGTTATCTACCCTTTTTGGTTCATCTGCTACCATAGTGATAACCATATCATCACTCACATTTACGATTTTTCCATTATACGCACCACAAAGTGCAGAGATATCACTAAGGTTTTCTGTAATCGGAAACTTCACTAATGCCATCTCTTTTTCTACTAAATCACAATGTTCATATACTCTTAAAACAGGGATCAGTTTATGAAGCTGTTTTGTGATCTGTTCTATAACACGAACAGATCCAGAAGTTACAATAGTAAGCCTTGAATATTTACTATCAGGAATAGGTGCAACTGTTAAAGAGGTGATATTATAACCACGTCCAGAGAAAAGGTCTGTAATACGTGACAATACGCTCGCCTCATTAACAACGATAACTGAAACAACTCTTCTTTCGCTATTTTCAATTTCAGTCATTATTTACTCCCCTTTTTCTCTAGTAACATCATGTTAAACAAGCTTCCACCTGCAGGAACCATAGGCATAACATTTTCTAGTCTTTCAACTACAACGTCAATAAATGCAACAACATCTTTTTCTACAGCATCTTTAAGCGCTACATCAAACTCTTCTTTGGTACTCACACGGTACCCTATTCCACCAAACGCTTCTGCAAGTTTAACAAAATCAGGCTGTGTAGAGAGATCGGTCTCTGAGTGGCGCTTATCGTAAAAAAGTGTTTGCCACTGACGTACCATTCCCAAATAGTTATTATTTAAGATGATATTTATAACTGGAAGTTTTTTCTCAACTGCCGTCATAAGTTCTTGACAGTTCATCAAAATCGAACCATCTCCCGTAAAGTTGATGCTCACTTTCTCAGGTGCGGCAGATTTTACACCCATTGCCGCAGGAAAACCAAAGCCCATTGTTCCAAGACCACCTGAACTTGTCCATTGGCGAGGACGTGTAAATGGGTAAAATTGTGCTGTCCACATCTGGTGTTGTCCAACATCCGTAGTGATATTAGCATCATCTCCAAGTATCTCTCCAACACGCTTTATAACCCATTGTGGTTTTATACGCTCTGTGTCTTCATGGAAAGTAAGTGGATGAAGCTCATCAAAGTTTGCAATGGTTTCTCTCCACGATTCATAACGTTGTGGATTGATATTTACAACATGCTCAAGCATATCTTTTACAACACTCTTTACATCTCCAACAATAGGAAAATCTGCATTAACAAGTTTAGAAATACTTGCTGGATCAATATCTACATGGATCACACCTGCATTTTTTGCAAACTCTGAGAGTTTTCCTGTTACACGATCATCAAAACGGGCACCAAGAGCGATAACAAGATCTGTCTCACTCATCGCCATATTCGCCGCATAACTTCCGTGCATCCCAAGCATAGAGATAAGTTGTGGATCATCATAGCTAAGTACACCACGTGCCATAAAAGTCTCAACTGCTGGGATCTGTGTTTGAGCGACAAGCTCACGTACCTCATATGCAGCATTTGAGTTGATAATTCCACCACCAAGGTAAAAGAGAGGACGTTTTGCTTTTGCTATCGCTTCCATCGCTTTTTTTACCTGACGAGGGTTTCCTTTTGTATGTGGTTTATACGTCTCAAGCTCAATACTTTGAGAATAATCAAACTCTGCAATCTGTGCTGTTACATCTTTTGGAATATCTACATGTACAGGTCCTGGACGACCTGAAGCAGCAATATAAAATGCTTCTTTGAGTACACGTGCTAAATCAGATGCATCAGTTACTAAATAGTTATGTTTTGTACATGAACGGCTAATCCCAACTGCATCGATCTCTTGAAATGCATCTGTACCAATAAGACTCATTGGAACTTGACCACTGATCACCACTAAAGGGATCGAGTCCATATAAGCATCAGCTAAACCAGTTACAGCATTTGTAAACCCTGGTCCACTCGTGATCATCGCTACACCAACTTTTCCGCTTGCTTTTGCATATCCTTCTGCTGCATGAACCGCAGCTTGCTCATGGCGAGTGAGTATGTGGTGGAAATCTTTTTGTTTATATATTTCATCATAGACGTTCATGATCGCTCCACCAGGGTAGCCAAATACTGTGTCTACACCCTCAGCGATCAAAGCTTCAATGACCATTTGCGCGCCACTCATCTGCATGAAAAGTCTCCTATATTATTATCTCTAAATTAAAAAGGAGCTAATTATAGAAGAAGTGAGCTATGATAGAGGTTAAAATGGAAGTTAAAATTTTAATCTAATATACTATTTACAATCATAGAGGGTCTCCACAATTCTAAAGAGCCATGATGGAGTTTTTCAAGGTGGAGTTTTGATTCTGGATAAAGCTGTAAAAACCTCTCATGCAACATTTTTATTTGTTCAAGTACACCTAAGTTTAAGACATATTTTTTAAAACCATTTTCAATACTATGCAGATCTTTTTTCTCTTCAATCGCCTTTTGAAGCTGTTGTCTATAACACCAACCTATAACTAAGGCAATATGCTTATGTTTTGAACTTATATCCATATAATTTTGCAGTGCTCTTTTAACACCATTTATATCGCCTAGTGCGGCAGAATTATTTGCTTTTGAGAGGTCTTCGCTCCATTGAAGCTGTAACTCCTCTCCTTCATGTGTTTCTTGTAAAACTTCATAAGTATCCAAAAGTGTATACGCTACAATATAATTTTTCTCTTCAAAAGCGTTAAAAAACTTGAGCTTTTTGTCTAAAAGAAAAAGTTGTTCTTTTGCCTCTTGAACAAAAGGGGGAAAGGCAAGAAGCAGGGTAAAAACTTTGATCGCCTGATGCAGATCACCTTCAGCAATCGCCCCAATAGCTTTATCGTGAAGTTGATACGTATGTGTCATCAGCGAGCTGTATTCATCACTCTCTGCTAAAAACGGATGCTGCTTTGTCAGCTCAAACAAGAGTGCAAACTGCTTATTGGCAAGGGCTACTGTAAAACGCTTGAAGACCTCACTTTGAACAACAAGTTCTTGTATATATTTTGTTTTTTGACTCACCCCTCTATAAGGAGAGAGGATCTCTTTTGCTTTTTGTACACCAACTTTTGGATCAAGCGCGTATTTTTGCGCTGTAATAAAATCGTTTTTCCATTTTTTCTCAAGCTCTTGGTAGAGATGTGATTTTTGGTAGAGTGGGTTGCTATATGCTAATGCATAAGCTAAAGAGAGTTTCCCCTCTTGAACAAACTTTTTAAATTTTGAAAAATCTTTATAATCAAGAATAAGACGTGTTGCTAGTTTCTTCTTTGTTGCAATCTGCATAAATGGCTCTACAAGTTTTAAAGCAGACTTCTCATCCCCTTTTTCAAGGAAACTTATTGTCTTTTCATATGTTTTTTCCCAAAGATGTTCCATCACTTCATAAGGTCGGCTCAAACGTAAAAGAGGGTTTTTTTCAAGAAAGTTCTCAAGTTGTACATACTGTTTTTGCTTTAGGCTCTCCACTGCCTCTTCAAGTCCCTCAAAAAGTTTGTAAAGATGTATTTTTGCATCATTGGTTCCAATATAGAGCATATCACTTTTTTTATGATATGTTAAAGCTGTGATCGATGAAGAGAGTTTAATATAACTCTTACTCAAGAGTGAAAAGTCATTAAGAGTATACACAAGTAAGTAGCCTAACTTTGTACCTACAATTAAAAGCTTATGCTCAGCTATCTCAAGAAGCTGAGTAATATCATCATGGATTCCCTCCAAGCGTTTATATACTTTTTGTGCTTTTGTATCCCAAATAAGAGCATTATTTCGCTTATCTATACTAAGAAGCTTTCCATCTTCTAAAAATAAAAGATTGATTATAGGATGTTGATGCATGCGAAGTGTAGCTTGTGGTTCCATAAGTGAGAGGTTAAAGAGTGAGATCTTTTTATCATAACTTGCTGTTGCAACAAGATTACCACTTTTTGAAAAAGCTATATCAGTAATAGTATCAATATGATTTGGTAAAGAGAGGATCATCTGTGAAGTGGCTACATTAATAACATAGGTATGCCCATCTTCGCCACCAGAAAGCATATAGCGACCTTTTGGATCAAGAGCAACAGCTGTTACCTCTCCACTATGTTGTGTAACTCGTGCCAAAGATTTTTTGCTGTTAACATCATAGAGACGGGACTCTTTAAGATCTTCTGCGATAAAAGCGAAGATATTTCCATCTTCACTAAAATCAACAACATTTGGAGTATATGAGAGATAGCATGAATGCATCACCTTAGCTTTAAACCCATGAACAACTTTCAATGTTTCAAGCTCGCTATAGCGTACAGTTGTCTCTGAGTCTACAAAAAGTAGAGTTTGATCTTGTACTATTTTTAAAAATATTATAGGTGCATCAAACACCTCTACTTTATATGGTTTCATTCAAACTTTCTACTTTTTTAAGTACCCTTCACTTTGCAGTACTTCACGGATCTGAACTTGGTGTTCCTCCCCTTTTGTCTCTACATGAACAGTTACATTTGCATCTCCATAATCAAGAGAGATAGAGGTCCTATCATAAGCGATATGCACTATATTTGCATCGAGTTCTTTTAGTAGTTGTGTAAAACGCATAAGAGATCCTGGTTTATCCACTAAAGTTACTGTAAGCTTCATTTTTCGACCCGATTTTAAAAGCCCTTTTTCGATAATAACTGAAAGAAGCGTAACATCCATATTCCCGCCACTTAATACTATCGCAACTTTTTTGCCTTTAAGGTGTTGAAGTTTTTCATGTAATAATGCAGCTACACCTACTGCTCCTGCACCCTCAACTACAAGTTTCTGCTTCTCAAGTAAAAATAAAATAGCACTTGCTATCTCTGCATCATCAACACTGATAAAACGATCTACACACTCTATAATATGAGGCAATGTAATATGAGAAGTATCACGTACAGCTATTCCATCTGCAATAGTTCTTACCTGTACTGAATCAATTGCATTTTTAGCTTCATATGATTCTCTCAGAGCAGGTGCACCAGCAGCACTCACAGCAATCACTTCAATCTCAGGTCTAAGTGCTTTAAAAGCACTTGCCATACCTGAGATAAGCCCTCCACCTCCAGCAGGGATCACAACTGCATCAAGCGTATCACACTGCTCTAGTATCTCTAAAGCAACTGTCCCTTGCCCTGCTATAACCTCCTCATCTTCAAAAGGATGAATAAAAGTTAAAGAGTTTTTTTCACCATATTCAAGTGCATAAGCGTAAGCCTCATCATAATTAGCTCCTGCTAAGATCACCTCTGCACCAAAGTGTTTTACACCATTGATCTTTGTAAGAGGTGTTGAATCTGGCATCACAATCACTGCACGAACACCAAAATGAAGAGCGGACATCGCTACACCTTGTGCATGATTTCCAGCACTAGCAGCTACAACACCACAAGATCTCTGCTCTTCTGAAAGGGAAGCAAGCTTATTATAAGCACCACGAATTTTAAAAGCTCCTGTAACTTGCAGGTTCTCTTTTTTAAGATAAACATCAATACCGCTGCTTTGACTCAGATAAGGTGCAAAACCAAAAGGAGTTTTTACTGTCACTCCCTCTATACGATCTTGTGCATCATATATTTTTTGTAGATCTATCAATGAAACAACCTGTCTTAAAGTGCTTTATGTTCTACCATAGAACAATGGTTTTGTACCACATGCATGCCTGCTGATTTTGCTTTCTCTGCTGCTTCATTATTTACAATACCTTTTTGTGCCCAAAATACTTTTACATCTCCACGCTCAATACATGCATCTGCAATTGCTCCTAAAGCATCAGGTTTTCTAAAAATATTTACCATATCTACTGCTTCTGGTATCTCTGCTAAAGAACGATACACTTTTTGACCTAGGATCTCATCTTCTTTTGGATATACTGGAATGATTGTAAAACCTTGCGATTGTAGATAAGAAGCAACTCTGTTACTATCTTTTGAAGTATCTGGAGAGAGCCCTAATACAGCGATTGTTTTGACTAAACTAAATATCTCTCTGATCTCATCTTGGTTTGCATTTACACTTGGAAATTCGCACTCCATTTTTGATCCTTTTTAAATTGTTTTAAAATATATTGCATTGTACTCTTTGAAAGATTGTAAAGAGATAAAAAACACAAAATTAAATGTTCGTTTATCTTATTTTTGTGATAACTAGCACTCTCTAATATTTTATTTAGCACAGAATATGCATTTCATTTTTTAAGGAGTAAAGATGGAAATAGTATTTTATGAAAAACCCGGCTGTAGTGGTAATGCTAAACAGAAAAAACTTTTAGAACTTTATAACATTTCATTTACAACCAAAGATATATTATCGCATGCTTGGACACAAAAAGAACTAGAGTCTTTTTTTAGCAAATTACCTAAAGAGAAGATCTATAACAAGTTTGCTCCACAGATTAAAAATAAAGCGTTAAACATAGACGCTTTGTCTAAAGACTTACTGATCCAAAAAATGTTGCAAGACCCTATTTTGATTAAAAGACCTTTATTAGAACTTGGAGCAAATAAGGTTTGTGGTTTTGATGTAGAAAAGATCAATGCCATATTAAAACTCAATATTTGTGAAAAAGTCTCTATCGCAACATGTCAAAGCACTCTATCTTGCAAAAGTGAATAAACCCTATTGATCCAAAAATATTTTTTTTCGCTCTTCAAGTGAAGGGTGCGAACTTAGATAAAGGTACTCTTGAGTGTGCAAATCTTTTTCTTTTTCAATAATTTTTTGCAATAAGTTAATAAACTTTTTTGCCTCAATATTTCGCTCTTTAAGTAGTTTATAACCATAAGTATCTGCCTCAAGTTCAAACTCTCTTGAATAATGTTGTTGCAATAAAACTACAGGAACTAAGCCAGCCAAAGTAGCAACACTTGTGATATCACCTGTTATAAATACAAGCCCAAGATATAAAACAGAATCTTGAATCAATTGTCGTAATGCGTGCCTATGATATACATGTCCTAACTCATGTGCTACTACACTAAAAAGCTCCTCTTCATCTTCTGCGAGTTCAGTCAACTTATCTAACAATACAATAGTGCCATTAGGTAGTGCAAAAGCATTTGCACCCATCTTTTTGCTTGATCGAAACTCTATGTTAATTGGAGGTAGTTCAGTTAAGCCTTCTATTTTTGTCAGAAAAAATTTTCTTAAAAAATTCTGCCTTTCTACTGGAAGTGCAGATGCTTCAAAATACTCTTCATCAAGTGCTTCAAGCGTATCCTCTCCAAGTTTATAAGCGGTTTCTTTAGAAATATTCATAGCTATATTTTGGCTAATAGAGGGTAAAAATATCGTGTAAGATCCATAAATAAGAGCAATTATAAGAGCTATAAAAGGGAGTATGAAACCAACTTTTATACCAAAAACCCTCAATGGATCGAAGCGTTTTTTATTTTTATTAAACTCTATAAACTCTTGAAGTTCTTGCGTATTATCACACTCTATATACTCTCCATCATAGAGGTAAAGTTTGTATTGATTTGTCTTTTGATTATACTCAAAACTTATAGTATTGTAGTGATATACTTTAGTAGAGATAAGAAGCTGCTGTTTTTCAAAACGAAGTTCTACAAAGCCCTTATTTTGAAGGTCAGCAGAGTATTTAGTTGCTTGCATTCATCGTAGCTAATATATCTTCAGATACTTGATTATTATATTCAAGAACAATTGCTTGAGAGAAAAAAAGTTCATAAAGTTCAAAAATTAAAATACCTATTATAATAACAAATCCTACAATAAAATATTCGCTATACAGAGCGATAAACCCAAACAGAAATCCTATTAAGTTTAAAGCTCCACGCAAATATTTTTTTAGATAAAAGTGATGAAGCCCTGCAAGAAAGATCCAGTTAAGTACAGCATATGTATCAGGATCTTTTAGATTTTTGTTTAAACGTTCATAATAAATTTTTCTTTGAGCATCCTCTAACTGAGATACTCTTGTTCGTAAACTTTCCTCTTTTTGGAGGGCTTCTTCCATTCGCATTTTATCTTCCTAAAGTGATAATAACAGCTTCTCTTTGCCAAAAGAGTAAAAAACGTTTTTTCTCAATAACTTGAAATACAACCTGCCAACCACCTGCTGCATGTTCATTTAAAGCTGTTTCCATTTTTTTGATCGGTATACCTGACGCACCTAAAAATATTGTTCCAACTCCACCTTCTACAACATGTAGTACTTTATACTCTTTATACATAAATGTAACTCCTTTAAGATCTGGGTTTATCTAGAGCAACCCAAGATGATATTGTTCAATAAAAACAATATATATTAGGCACTGACTCAATAGACACCTAAATTTTTATTTATGAAGAATCTAGCCAATCTGTAGTTTAGCCATTCGACACTTTTAGCATGTGCTTTAGTTCGTCTGACAAGATAAGCAATTTTATCTC
>Ga0193960_1000026_pt1 | contig 67360 bp, 64 predicted proteins | sample FB_3_MG_FD_140338 | JGI IMG/M metagenome (GOLD analysis project Ga0193960, IMG submission 140338) | Microbial mat bacterial communities from the Broadkill River, Lewes, Delaware, United States - FB_3_MG | ecosystem: Environmental > Aquatic > Freshwater > River > Microbial mats | place: USA... | reverse complement strand
GTTGTTGATTTTATTGAATTTTTTAATCTAAAAAATTAGCGGCAGACAACTTAGAGTTACCTGAGTGAGGCTTTGCTACAAGAATAGCCATACAAGTATCTACCCTATATATAACCTATTGTTTTTCATAAAGAAAAAAAGGCCTTATAGGCGACAAATTAAATTTGTCATCTTTTTTGTTGTAATTTATCAATAAAATATCAATAATATGAGTGTAAAAATTAAATATAACAATAACATTTAGTGCTGATTACCTAATGACAATAAAAATACGTTCAGTGCGATACAACAAAAAAGGGCATAAATATGGGCAATTATCTTCGCCATAAATTAACGCTATTAACACTTTCATCAGCTTTGATAGCCGGTGCGGCCAGTGCTACTGAGGTTAACATCAGTGGTTATGTAAAAGCCGATGCTATTTACGATACCGATCAAGACCAAGGCGATTTAAGCTTTGCGAACCAACTGACAACAGGGAGTCTTGGGGACAATAAAGAGGGTGGGTTTCGTGCACATGCACGGGAATCTCGCATTCGCTTAACGGCGACCGATGCACAGTTCCCCAGTTTTAAAGCAGTTGCTGAGGGTGACTTTTTTGGCAGCGGCGGCAACGAGGTGGTTTCTAATTCGCGCTCGTTTCGGTTGCGCCATTATTATGGGCAGTATGGCAATTGGTTAGCCGGGCAAGCTTGGTCAACCTTTATGGATTTTATGACCTACCCCAAGATATTGGATTTTGGCACCAGCCCCGGTGTATCGTTTATTCGGCAGGCGCAATTGCGCTATACCCGTGGGGGCTTTTCTTTTGCATTAGAAAACCCCGAGGCGGTTATTAAAGATGCCGCTAATAATACCATTGAGTCTGTTGATCCACTACCGGATATTATTGCGAAGTACCGATACGAGGGTGATCGTATGGGGTTTTACAGCGCTGTTTTATTGCGTCAGCTTGAGGCCGATCTCGATGCAAATACCAGTGCTACCGAATCAACCACCGCAAGTGCTTTACACGCAGGCATTGTATTTAAAACTCGCTCAGGTGGCCGTCTAGGATTAAATGTGATTACCGGGCAGCCCGGGCGCTATCAGCAAGAAAAGTGGGGCTTTGCTGATGCCATTGTTATCAACGATAAGCTAGAGGCGATTAAAAGTACCAGTTTTCAATTGACTTACAAACAAAAATTACACAACGGTAGTTTCAATATCGATTACTCTGTACTTGAAATCGATGATGAGTATGAGACGGAGGTTGAAGCCGTTGGCGGTTTTGAAATGGTGTCAGAAATACATGTAAATCGTATTTGGGAAGTCAATAAACATATTGAGTACGGTGTTGAAGTGGGTCTTGGCAAGCGGGAAGATTTTTCAGGCGATGATGCGGAAAATACCCGTATTCAGGTCTCAGCTAAATACAAATTTTAGGGCGGTGAATGGTCGTGTGCTAAAACATGTTATCTGTACTAGCACACGACAATAGAGTTTAAATAGAAGAGGCTGCTCGTGCGGCTTGATCATAGTGGCCCGAGAGGGCTCGCAAAATACCGGCAAGGTCGCTGAATTGTTGATTTTCACTCTCTTTGCCAGAGAAGCTTGTCATTAGGCAGGTTTCGCGAACTTGACGGTAAGTCTCACAGGCTTGTGAGCCTTTTTCTGTCAGTGAGAAAAGCACTTCTTTGCCTTGCTTAGTATTTTTAACCAGCTCGGCGGCGACTAGTTTTTTTAATGAATAAGAGACGATATGAGTATCTTCTATATTAAGCACAAAGCAGATATCAGCAAGTTTTTTGTCTCTATTGCGGTGATTGAGATGGTGAAGTACCAATATATCGATAGGTGTGAGATCTTGTATGCCGGTTGCAGACATACAACGCACCAGCCAACGACTAAAGGCATGCCACGAGAGGATGAGTCCATATTCAAATTCTGACAATTCGGCACTTTTTTCGGAGACTAAATGATCCGAAGAAACAATAATAGGTTGAGAGATAATATCTTTATTTATCAATGGGTTATCTTTTTTTGGGGTCATTGAGCATTACCGCTTTAAATGTTAAAAATAATTTGTTGACACTTTATCATCTTTTTGTCTATTTTGAGCTGTCTTATAGTAGCAGACTAATAAGAAATACGTAAAAAAGAATAACGACATACACAGTACGTTGAACGCAAATACCTGACAATGTTTTTTAGGAGAGAGTTGATGAAATATCGTAATACGCTAATAACGGCATCTATTGCCTTGCTATTAACCGGGCAATCCTTAATGGCCAATGCGGCAAGGTGGCAAATGCCAACACCATATGGTGATGGTAACCACCCGACACAAGTGGCTAAGGCATTTGCCGAAGAGGTGAGCAAGAATTCCCAAGGCAAGCTGGACATTAAAGTACATTCAGGGGGTTCTTTGATTAAACACCCTGAGATTCACCGTGCCGTCAAATCACGTCAAGTACAAATTGGGGAAGTGTTTATTGGCCGTTTAGGCAACAATAACCCCGTTTTTAAACTTGATAATGTCCCCTTCTTGGCGACAGATTTTGATGCGGCAGAAAAACTCTATGCGGCCTCTAAAGCCGAGATTGAACAACAGCTAGCCGCAGAAGGCTTAAAATTATTATATACCGTACCATGGCCTGCACAGGATTTGTATTCGAGTAAAGCCATTTTGAGCTTAGCTGATTTAAAAGGTTTAAAAATGCGCTCTTACAGCCCAACGACCTCACGCTTGGCTGACCTAATGGGAACAACACCGGTTAATGTACCGTTTAGCGATATTGCGCAAGCATTTACGACCAGTGTAATCGATGCCATGATCACATCGCCGAGTACAGGTGTCAATAATCAAAGCTGGGATTACATTTCACATTTTACTACCATCAGTGCATGGATCCCTAAAAATATGGTGTTTGTTAACAAGAGAGTCTTTGACAAACTAGATAGCACAACTCAACAAGTTATTCTAACGGCCGCTGCAAACGCTGAGCAGCAAGGTTGGGCATTGGGTCGTAAACTATCAGCTGAGCATACAGCAATTTTAAAAGAAAAAGGTATTACAGTGGCTGCACCATCAGCGCAATTGACTCTCGAATTGCAAACAGTGGGTAAAACGATGGTATCTGAATGGCTGGCCGAGGCAGGTGAAACTGGCCAAGCTATTATCGATAATTTTAATAAATAATAAACAGTTGTTTCAGTAGCAAGTCTGTGGGTTAGTTGTATCTGTCTTTATAACGCCAACTTGCTGCTATAAACATTGCTGTATTCGCAGTGTAGGAATCATGGATACATATAAAAAATACTTTTATCTTGCATCAGCCTGGAGCTCAGGCATTTGTTTGATGGCAATGACGTTGTTAATTTTAGCTCAAGTGATTGCGCGTTTTTTTGGAGTTGTTATTCCATCATCAGAAGATTTTGCGGGTTGGATATTATCGGCAACGATTTTTTTTGGTCTCGCTTATACCTTCAATGCCGGAGGGCATATTCGCGTGACTATTTTACTGGGCTGCCTCAGCGCTAAACTGCGTAAAATTATTGAGGTGTTCAACTTAATTATCGGTTTGCTCATTACTGCCTACCTGGCATGGTATGCAAGCTATACCGCCTATGAATCTTATTCATACCATGATGTGACTGATACCTACTTAGCAGTTCCACTCTGGATTATTCAGTTACCGATGGCGTTGGGATCTGTTTTTCTGTGCTTGGCAGTATTAGATAACTTCATTACTTTATTAAAAGGTGATATACCCAGCTATATTGCGGCTGAAGAACAAATTAGTGTTGAGGATTGAGCATGGATATGAGTGTTATTGGTTTTATCTTAGTTGTAGCCATGCTTTTGATGCTACTTAGTGGTGTTTGGATTTCATTGACATTGACCGGATTGGCTGTACTCGGTTTGGTTTTAGTTGAAAACGAAAGTATCGGCTTGTTATTAGGTACCTCTTCATGGAGTGCTATGACAAGTTGGTCATTGACGGCATTACCGTTATTTATCTGGATGGGAGAAATTTTATTTCGTACTCGATTATCAAAAGATCTCTTTGAGGGGTTATCTCCTTTATTGTCAAGACTTCCTGGAAAGTTACTACACGTTAATATTATAAGCTGTGGTGTGTTTGCAGCAGTATCTGGCTCCTCAGCTGCCACAGCGGCTACCATTGGGCGAATGACATTACCTGAGCTATCTAGGCGGGGATACCCTGATTCAATGGCCATTGGTACGCTGGCCGGTTCTGGTACATTGGGCTTGTTGATTCCACCTTCGATTATTTTAATTGTTTATGGTGTGGCCTCTGAAACCTCAATTGCCCGCTTGTTTTTAGCCGGTGCTTTGCCTGGACTATTACTGGTTGGCTTGTTTATGTTGTATACCGTTTTATGGTCTGTGCTAGGCGGAGCATCAATAAAAGCCATTGATGAGCAAAGCTACAGCATGCGACAGAAAATCGTGGCTTTAAAAAAATTATTGCCCATTGTTGTATTGATCGCAGTTGTACTAGGGTCAATTTATAAAGGAGTTGCAACACCAACTGAGGCGGCAATGATCGGTGTAGTAGGGGCATTGTTCTTATCGGTTGTGACTGGAAGTTTTACAAAAACTAGCTTTGCCGATAGCGTATTAGGTGCAGTTAGAAGTTCTTGTATGTTAGGTTTAATTCTTCTTGGCGCGCATTTTTTGACCTTGGCAATGGGGTTTATTGGCTTACCTGTTGCGCTCGCCGAGTGGATTGCTGCACAGGGGTTAAGCAAAATCGAACTGATCCTGTACCTGACATTCTTTTTTATTATTTTAGGGTGTTTCCTAGATGGTATTTCGGTGGTGGTATTGACCACAGCAATTGTAATGCCGATGGTGCAACAAGCCGGCATTGATTTAATTTGGTTTGGTATCTTTCTGGTACTCGTGGTTGAGATGTCACAAATCACACCACCTATAGGTTTTAACTTATTCGTTATTCAATCGCTGACAGGAAAAAATATTATCTATATTGCAAAAGCTGCTTTACCATTTTTTCTAATGATTGCTATTGCCATTGTTATTATTACTGCTTTTCCAAATATCGCCTTGTATCTACCGCAATTAATGACGGCTAGATAGCAGGTACTTCTATTAACCTTTTTATGAAATCTTTTATACGATGAGTTCTTCTATGTGGAAATTTTGGGTCGATCGGGGTGGTACGTTTACTGATATCGTTGCGCGTAAACCAAATGGTGAATTGATAACGCATAAATTATTGTCTGAAAACCCTGAGCGCTATAAAGATTCAGCAGTGCAGGGTATTCGGGAACTGCTTGGTTTAACACAAGATGCAGCGTTGCCAGATAATATGATTGAAGAAGTCAAGATGGGCACCACGGTAGCAACCAATGCGTTATTAGAGCGAGGTGGTGAGCGAACAGTTTTACTCATTACTAAAGGTTTTGGTGATTTGTTACGCATTGGCTATCAAAATAGACCTAAATTATTTGATCTCAATATTGTTCTACCTGAACTGCTTTATGAACGTGTCGTTGAGGTAGAGGAACGAGTTAATGCTGATGGTGATGTGCTACATGAGTTAGACACTGCCCAAGTCGAAAAATCATTGAAAGAGCAGTATGCGGCTGGTTTTCGTTCCGTCGCGGTTGCATTGTTACATGGGTATCGTTTTCACGAACATGAACGCAAAATTGCCAAAATCGCACAGGCAATTGGTTTTGAGCAAATATCGCTTAGCCATCAAGTTAGCCCTTTAATCAAGTTAGTTTCACGTGGTGATACAACCGTTGTTGATGCGTATTTATCACCCATATTACGGCGTTATGTTAATCAAGTGCGTGAGGCGCTAGAGGCAGATAAAGGCGGCTGCAAATCGTTGATGTTTATGCAATCAAATGGTGGCTTAACGGATGCATCGTTGTTCCAAGGAAAAGATGCTATTTTATCCGGCCCGGCAGGGGGGGTGGTCGGTATGGTAAAAACAGCCAAAGAACTTAATATTGAAAAACTTATTGGTTTTGATATGGGGGGAACCTCGACAGATGTATGTCACTATGCCGGAGAATATGAGCGATCCTTTGAAACCGAGGTAGCTGGTGTTCGTATGCGAGCGCCAATGATGAGCATTCACACTGTTGCAGCAGGCGGTGGCTCAGTCCTGTCATTCCAGGAGGGGCGTATGCAAGTCGGTCCAGAAAGTGCCGGCGCGAATCCAGGACCTGCGAGTTATCGCCGAGGTGGGCCTTTGACGGTAACAGATTGTAATGTGCTATTAGGCAAATTACAGCCTGAACATTTCCCTAATGTTTTTGGCGTTGATGGCGACCAGCCACTAGATGCTGCTGTTGTGCGTAAAAAGTTTACGGCACTTGCACAAGAAATTGCTGCTGCAACAGATGAGGTAGAAAAAACACCCGAAGAGCTTGCCACAGGTTTTTTACGTATTGCGGTTGAGAATATGGCCAATGCCATTAAGAAAATTTCGGTACAAAGAGGCTATGATGTAACGCAATACACAATGAATTGTTTTGGTGGGGCTGGTGGTCAACATGCTTGTTTAGTCGCCGATGTGTTAGGTATAGAGCGTGTACTGATTCACCCATTTGCCGGTGTTTTATCGGCATTTGGTATGGGCTTAGCTGATATTCGTTCTATCCGGGAGCATCAATTTATTAGACCTATAGAGCAGGTAACAGCAGCACACACTGTCTTGGACAAGCTAACACTAGAAACACAGGGCGAGTTGATTCAACAAGGCCTAAGTATTGATTTAATTAAAGTGGTGTGCACCGCACATATTCGCACCAGTGGTTCACAGCAAACATTAGCAGTGCCATTTGGCTCTGTCGTGGCAATGACCGATGCCTTTGAAGCAGCTCATGAGCAACGTTTTGGATTTGTTCCAGAAGATCATGAGGGTTTGATTATTGATTTACTCACGTGCGAAGCCATTGGCGAAACGGGTGAGTCGATCAACATTGACAATATCAGTGTTGAATCCGACCAAGCGACAGTTTGTCAGTTGTGGGTTAATGGCCAAGTACAAGATGTGAATCTATATGATCGTCAGCACTTAGGCATGGGAGCACGCGTGGTCGGGCCGGCCATCATTAAAGAGTCAACAGGTACTAACATGGTAGAAGCCGGTTGGCAGGCCGAAGTGGTGACAGGTAATAACTTATTGTTGCAGCGCATTGTACCGATTGAACGTGAACATGCGGTTGGTACCACGGCTGACCCAGTGATGCTTGAAGTGTTTAATAATTTATTTATGTCGGTGGCTGAGCAAATGGGAGCAACGCTTGCAAATACCGCGCACTCGGTGAATATTAAAGAGCGTTATGATTTTTCTTGTGCTATTTTCACACCGGTTGGTGATTTGGTCGCGAATGCACCGCACGTACCTGTGCATTTAGGTTCAATGAGCGATAGCATTCGCAGCATTTTGAAAACCAATCAAGGCAAGATTGTTCCGGGTGATGTCTTCATGATGAACAACCCATTTAATGGGGGGACCCATTTGCCAGATGTTACAGTGATCACCCCTGTGTTTGATCAAGCTGGCGAAAACATTATCTTTGTCGTTGCCTCGCGTGGGCATCATGCTGATATTGGAGGCACAACGCCAGGCTCATCGCCACCGGATAGTCAGCATATTGATGAAGAGGGTGTGTTGATTGATAACGTTAAATTAGTTAGTGCCGGTACACTAAGAGAACAAGAAATACGCAATTTATTAGCGTCTGGTCAATATCCTTGTCGTAATATCAATCAAAATATGGCCGATTTAGCAGCGCAAATCGCTGCGAATAAAACGGGCCAAAAAGAGCTGCAAAAAATAGTTGCGCAGTTTGGTTTAGAGGTTGTTCACGCTTATATGTACTATGTTCAAGATAATGCTGAAGCGAGTGTACGTAATGTCTTAGGTTTATTGCGCGATGGTCAGTTTGAATATTTATTGGACAATGGGTTAGCCATTCACGTGCGTATTGCTATCGATCATGAAAAGCGCGAGGCAATCATCGATTTTACCGGTACCTCAGGGCAAGATAATTTTAATTATAATGCGCCAAAGTCAATTGCTACAGCGGTTGTCTTATATGTGTTTAGAACGCTCGTTGGCACTGATATCCCAATGAATGAAGGATGTTTAAAACCATTGAAAATCATTGTGCCAGAAGAGACGATGATCAACCCTCGATATCCCGCAGCTGTTATTTCGGGTAATACAGAGGTAAGTCAGGCTATTGCAGAAAGTTTGTACGGCGCGTTAGGTGTATTGGCGGGATCGCAAGGAACCATGAACAATTTTGTTTATGGTAATGAACACTACCAAAATTATGAAACCATTTGTGGTGGCACAGGAGCAGGGCAGGGATTTAATGGCACGAGTGCTGTGCACAGCCACATGACCAACACACGGATGACTGACCCAGAAATTCTTGAAGGGCGCTTTCCTCTTTTAGTTGAAGAATTCTCTATTCGCAAGGCCTCTGGCGGCAACGGTGCTTTTAGAGGCGGTGAAGGGATTAACCGTAGTATTCGTTTTCTTGAACCTATGACGGTCACAGTATTATCTTCGAATCGAAAAAATCAACCGTTTGGTTTACAAGGCGGCGAGGCCGGGCAATCAGGTGAAAATGCGGTGATTAGAGCGAACGATAGCGGTACTGTACAACTGGCCGGCAACGATAAAGTGGATGTATTGCCAGGTGATGTGTTTGTACTTAAAACCCCAGGCGGTGGTGGCTTTGGTGCGCCTGTTAAGATAGAAGATCATAATCTTTTGTAATATAGAGCTAGATATGGCTGCTATCAGCACAGCTATTTAATTTTAAAATAAGCGCCAGACAATATCGTCTTTTAGTTGTTTGGCAGTTAATTGGGAGTTAATTGGGAGTTAATTGGGAGTTAAGCATCAATGAAAGATTTAGAGCATATACGAGCATCTATTCGTTCAAATGAATATCAAGGAGCTACAAGTGGCCTTGCGCCAAACTATGTGCAAGGTAATCTTGTCATTATGCAAGACGATTATGCCAATGAGTTTATTCAATATTGTCTTACAAACCCTAAGCCATGCCCTATTATTGGAGTATCAAAAATAGGTGACGTCGGTATTTTGGCATTAGGTGATAGCTTGGATATTCGTATAGACGTGCCGGAATATCATATTTTTATCGATGGTCAATTTGTTAAGGCCGTGAATGATATCAAAGACTATTGGCAGGACAACCTAGTCTCTATTGTCTTAGGTTGTTCGTTTTCTTTTGAAGATGCGTTAATTCAGGCAGGCTTTAATGTGCGCAATATTGATATGAATGTTAATGTTTCAATGTATGAAACTACTATTAAAACAGCAGAAACTGAGCATTTTTCAGGAAATATGGTGGTGACAATGCGCCCATTTAAGGCGCACCAAGTTGACGACGTTATCCGTATCACAGAGCGCTTTAGTAAAGCTCATGGTGCGCCAGTACATATCGGTAACCCCGCTGAAATTGGTATTAATGATCTTGAAAAGCCTGATTACGGCGCATTAGTAACATTAGAAAAGGACGATATACCCGTTTTTTGGGCATGTGGTGTGACCACACAAGTTGCTGTGCAGAATGCGCAATTGCCATTAGTGATCACACATGCCCCAGGAAAAATGCTAATCACCGATAAGAGCTATGAAGAATTATCAGATATCGGTTAAAAATTAATTGCTATGTGAAAATGGAGTATTGTAGTGAAATTAAATTGTGATATAGGTGAAAGTTTTGGTTCATGGTCTATGGGCGCTGATGCTGAAATCATGCCCTATATTGATATGGCGAATATAGCCTGTGGTTTTCACGCCTCAGATCCGCAGCACATGAGTGACACCGTGGCTCTTGCACACAAACATAACGTGGTTATCGGTGCTCACCCAAGTTACCCTGATTTACTGGGGTTTGGCCGCAAGGATATGGTATTTTCTGCATCTGAAATTATTAATATGGTGCTGTATCAAGTTGGTGCTTTACAGGCAATTTGTAGCTCTCATGGTACGGCTGTTAGTTACGTTAAGCCCCATGGTGCTTTATATAATCTAATGATGCGCGATACACAGACATATATTACGCTACTGCGTGCTATGTCATCTTTAGATATGAAGATACCGTTGATGATTATGTCTAATCATCGCAGAGAAGAGTTTATACAACTAGCTAAAAAATTTGATGTAGAACTCATCTTTGAAGCTTTTTGTGATAGAAGTTACACCGATGAAGGTAGCCTTCAGTCTAGAAATATTAAAGGCGCAGTATATAGTGATATTGAAAAAATTAAGAAGCAGGCGTTAAAACTAATAAAAGAAAATTCTGTAATCTCATCATCAGGAAAAGAAATACCTATTGTTGCACAGAGCATTTGTGTTCATGGTGATAGTGATTTTGCGGTAAATGCAGTTAAACAAGTCCGTAAGATTTTGACTGTTTTATGAATATTGTTAGACTTTCTGAAAACACCATTGTAATTTTATTTGAGCAAATTATAAGTCATGATAACTTTGTTCTCATCTCTCAATTGGTGTCTGCGATTAAACAGCATTTAAACGAGTATATTGTTGATATTATTCCTTCTTATGCCTCTATTCATATCGCATTTAATTTGCTCAAAATTTCAGGCCTTGATTTCAAGAAAAAAATTAACGAGTTAACCCGTGAATATGCTACTGCTAACAGTAACAGCCAACTAGGAAAGGTGATTGAAATACCTGTTTATTATGGTGAAGAGGTTGCATTAGATTTATCAATTATTGCTGAAAAGTCTCATTTGAGTGAGCAGGGTGTTATCGATGCACATTCAAAAAAAACCTATGATGTTTATGCAATTGGATTTGCACCAGGGTTTGCTTATTTGGGTAATGTCGATGAATCGATATCCTTTCCAAGAAAGGAGACACCACGAAAAAAAGTCTCACAGGGTAGTTTGGGAATAGCGGATAAACAAACGGCTGTTTACCCTTCGGAATCGCCCGGTGGTTGGCAAATCATAGGGCGAACCCCAATACAACTAATAGACTATAACAGTAAAAATCTTACCTATTTTAATGCGGGCGACAAAGTCAAATTTGTACCTGTTGATCGACTCGAGTATATACGCTTAGGTGGTGTGCTTTAATGTCATTAAAAATCACAAAATCCGGGTTTTTAACATTAGTTCAAGACTATGGTCGCTATGGCTATCAACATATTGGTGTCACCAGTGGTGGCCCTTTAGATGAACATGCCTTCTTGTGGGCTAATTATTTACTTGGCAATCACTATAATGCGGCGCAGCTAGAAATTAGCGTTGGTGGATTTTCAGCAATATTTACGAAGGCAACTATGGTTGCCCTTTGTGGCGCTGATTTGTCGGCAACCCTCAATAATGAAAAAATAACACCTTGGCAATCATTTTATGTCGAGGTAGGTGATGTACTTAGCTTTGCGGCACCTATCTCAGGGTTGCGTGCTTATCTTGCGGTAAAAGACGGTTTTGAGGTCGCTTCGCAATTATCTAGCTGTGCGACAGTTGTTCGTGAAAAACTAGGCGGCATTGATAAAAATGGCCAAAAAATAGCGGATAATCAAACACTTGATTATCATAAAAGTCCACAAGCAGTTACCAAGCGCGTACCAGAATACTTTATTCCTCAATATAAAAATGCAATTTCTTTGCGGTTTGTGCCTAATACATCAGCTGTTTCTGTCGGTGATTCTGGGTATAAAACACTGATCAAAAAGCCCTATCGTGTCAGTCAAAATATAGACCGCATGGGGTATCGATTATCTGGTGAACCAATTCAAACTGAGTTTACAGGTATTATTTCTCAAGGCATCTCTATTGGTGCTATACAAGTGCCAAAAGATGGGCAGCCTATTGTCTTAATGCGAGACCGGCAAACTATGGGAGGGTATCCATTACTAGGATGTGTTGCTTATTTAGATCTATCGTTGTTAGCGCAAAGCATGCCCGATGTAGACGTTTCATTTAAGCCCGTTGATATCAGTGAAATTGAGGCAGGGTTACTGCTGCATAAGCAGTTTTTTAACTTGCCGTTATAGCTATTGCGTTGTTTTTGTTAAACCATAGCTTGTAATTTTACTGAGGTTTTGAAGTATATTTATTGATCTAAAATAAGTGTATTTAATATTTAATTCATTAATAATTACTATATTATGCTGATTTTAAAAAATAAATAGCATTAATAACTATGATTCTTCTTGTTGATCAAAATAATCTTTATAAATGCCCTGTGTTTAATAATATAAATAATGACTTTTTCAGAAAACACGTTATAAGTGGACTATGCTAATGCCTACCAATATTTAATTTCTTATGATACTGAAGAACAAAGTAAAGAATTAAATAAATTTAAGATTGAATAGTGTAGTTTCTTACATTTTTAGTCGATATTTAATAATCAGCAGCAACGTATAACCTCTTTACTTAAAAAGAGGACGTTGTTTATAGTCGTATTAAAACAGATAATAGCTGGAGGTGAAATATCTAATAATAGCCTATAAGGATTCTTCATCATCCAGAACGACAACGAGTTCATCGAGCAGTTTATATAAACGCTCTAGTTTTTTATCACCAAATTTTTGAGTGATATAATCATAGCGCTCTTCAGATTTTGGGGCAATCAATTTAAATAATTCTCGCCCTTTTGGAGTTAAATACAATGCAGTACAACGCTGGTCGTTTTCTACACTCTCGCGTTTGATTAACTGCCGTGATTCTAGATTTTTAATGATACGCGACATACTGGGCACTAATAAATAACAACGCTTAGAGACCTCAGAAATGTCGAGACCATCTTCTTGCTCTAACGAGCGAATGACTCGCCATTGCTGCGGTGAAAGCATGTGTTCTTTAAGTGACGGGATAAATTTTTTCATGACCGCTTCGCGTGCGCGTAACAACGACATAGGTAGCGAGCGGTCAAAATCGCGAAGGCCTGCATCTGCGGCCTTGTTCTTTAGTGTAGCTTTAGCTGGGTTCATCGATAACTCCATTAGTTAACTTACCGATACCATCAACTTCAATATCAATAATATCGCCAGGAACTAAATATTTTGGTGGGTCGAAACGCGCACCAGCACCGTTTGGTGTGCCTGTTGCGATAAGATCGCCCGGTTGTAATTGAAAAAAAGTCGAACAATAGCTGATAATATACTTCAGCGGGAACATCATACTGGCTGTTGTATCATTTTGCCTAATTTCGCCATTAACTTTAGTCATTATACGCATGTTTTCATAATCATTGGCGCTAAATTCATTAGCGCTGACCATCCAGGGACCAATCGCGCCTGAGTGAATGAAGTTCTTCCCTTGGGTTACATTAAATTTTGCGTGGCGAACCCAATCGCGCAGGGTTCCCTCATTCATTATTGTCAATCCGGCAATATAATCGTATGCATCCTCTTGTGCAATACGTCTACCAGCTTTACCAATCACTATAACAATTTCACCTTCATAGTCCAACTGGTGAGATTCTGGCGGCCGCCAGAGAGGCTGTTGGTGTGCGGTAAGAGAATCAGCTGTACGCATAAACAAGCTAGGAAATTTAGGGGCCTCTGAGCCATCTTTATATTCAGCATTACGGTTTGCGTAATTCACTCCTATACAGGCAATTTTACCTGGCTGGGTAATAGGCGCTAAGTACTTAATATCGCATAGCTGATGTGTAGGTGTTGTTTGCAGAGCTATTTTTTCTGCCTCTGCTAATCGACCTTCTTGGATTATCGATTGTAGATCGCCACCGAGTTTTTCACTAAGGTTGACTACGCCTGAATCTGTTATCGCGCCCCAATAAATGGAGCCATTATATTCATAGGTTAAAAATTTCATCAGTTAATTCTCTATAGTTAACGGTTGTGTCAGATTGCAATATCATTTAACATGTTAACTTAAATTCAATGATAGAAACAAGAAAAATAGCGTTTTTAAGGGCATAACCCCTCGTTTAGTGGATTAGTCCATTTACAAAATCCGTATTTTTCTGTTCTTTATTGTTGCTTACACTAGAGAATACAACGTGTACTTTGGAGCCGATGATGAGTGAATTGGATGCTAATTTAGCCTTAGCACAAAAGTATCTACAACGTTTTAACGATAATCCGTTAGGTCATTTTATCAATGGTAAGCCTTATATGCCGGCTGATGCTAAGTACTATAGCAATGTAACGCCTACCGACAATAGTACTATCGGCCGTATTGCTATAGGAACGGCTGCCGATATAGATAGGGCTTGTGATGCCGCTCAAGCTGCATTTGCCAGTTGGCGAGATATTCCAGGTGCAGAGCGTAAACAGCTGCTGCACCATTTCGCAGATAAAATTGTTGAGCGAGCAGAAGAAATAGCACTGGTTGAATCGATGGATTGTGGGCAGCCCATCCGTTTTATGAAACAGGCTGCGATTCGTGGAGCCGCAAATTTTCGTTTTTTTGCAGATAAAGCAGCAGAAGCAAAAAACGGATCATCACTGTACCAAAATGAACATACTAACTTTACATTGCGTACCCCCATTGGCCCTGTCGGTATTATTACGCCATGGAATACCCCCTTTATGCTATCGACCTGGAAGATTGCACCAGCACTCGCAGCGGGTTGTACCATCGTACATAAACCGGCTGAAATAACGCCATTAACAGGGATGCTCTTAGCCGAAATAGCAAAAGATGCAGGTTTGCCCGATGGTGTTTGGAATACCGTCAACGGCTTTGGTGAGGTTGCCGGTAAGCGTTTGACAGAGCACCCAGCAATTAAAGCGGTTGCGCTTGTCGGGGAAAGTACAACAGGTAGTCATATCATGCGTCAGGGGGCTGATACCCTAAAGCGTATGCATTTCGAATTAGGTGGTAAAAACCCGGTTATTGTATTTGACGATGCCGATTTTGAGCGCTCTTTAGATGCCGTTGTATTTATGATCTACAGTCTAAACGGCCAGCGCTGTACATCGTCAAGCCGCTTATTGATTCAATCGGGTATTAAAGAGCGATTTATTGCTGCACTTGAAAAGCGTGTTGCAGGCTTACGTGTTGGGCATTCTTTAGATCCGGCAACAGAGGTTGGCCCGTTAGTACACACAGAACATTTTGAAAAGGTCATGAGCTATATGGCTATCGCGAAAGAAGACGGTGCTAGAGTCGCGGTAGGGGGTGAGCGAAGAGATGATTTAGGTAAGGGAAATTACTTGCAGCCTACACTATTTTGCGAAGCGCATAACAATATGCGCATTGCGCGCGAGGAAATTTTTGGCCCAGTATTAACCGCCATTGAATTTACAACAGAAAAAGAAGCTGTTTCATTGGCAAATGACTCAGATTATGGCCTTGCGGCCTACGTATGGACAAACGACTCTGCTCGCTCAATGCGTTTGGCTCGCGACATTGAAACGGGTATGTTATGGATAAATTCAGAAAATAATCGAAATTTACCGTCTCCTTTTGGTGGCATTAAAATGTCTGGTATTGGTCGTGATGGCGGCGATTATAGTTTTGATTTTTATATGGAAACAAAAAATGTCTGTATTGCTCATGGTACACATACAGTACCAAAACTGGGTTAATTATATAAGGTACTAGGCATGGCACATTTTGTTCTTGAATTTTCCGATAACCTGGATGAAAACACACTGTCGATACAGGCACTGTTTTATGCACTACATAACGCTGCCCAAGCAACCGGTTTGTTTCCCTTAAAAGGCATTCGCAGTCGAGCGTATAGCTGCCAGCACTACCGTATTGCTGATGGTAACCCTAAGCATGGATTTGTTCATCTTGAGGTTAAATTAGGTGCTGGGCGATCACTTGAAGACAGGCAGGCCGCCGCAGAGGTTTTTTTTACAACATTGTGTGAACACTTTACAGAAAATTGTGCATCTAAAGGTATGGCGATTTCATTTGAAATGAAAGAGCTAGAACCGGTACTTAAATTTAATAAAAACAATATTCAGGAGTATTTAACCGATGCTGACTGAACAACAAATTGAAATCGCTGCTGATAATCTTTATAAGGCAGAGCGTAATTGTGCGCAAATTGATCCTGTTACACTTACTCATCCTGCTATGACTATGAGTGATGCCTATGCAATACAAACAGCATGGGTTAACCGAAAAATACAGGTGGATAAGCGCACTATTATCGGCTATAAAATTGGCCTTACTTCACGGGCAATGCAGCGAGTCATGAAAATAGAAACGCCAGATTATGGTGTGCTGCTGGATAATATGGTATTTGAAAACGGCAGTAGTATTAAAGCAAATAACTTTCTCGATCCACAAATTGAAGTTGAACTTGCCTTTGTACTTAAAAAGCGTTTGTTTGGCCATTCAGTAACACTTGATGAGGTGCTCGATGCAACTGATTATGTCATTCCCGCTTTTGAGCTTATTGCTGCTCGCAGCTATCGTGTTCACCCTCATACAGGTTATACGCGTACCGTGTTTGATACCATTGCTGATAATGCCGCTAATGCAGGCATTATAATGGGTGGGCGAAAAATTAAACCTGATGAAATAGATTTGCGCTGGGCAGGGGCCATTGTAAAGCGCAATGATGTGATTGAGCAAACTGGCTTGGCGGCGGCGGTATTGGATCACCCGGCAAACGGTATTTGTTGGATCGCCAAGCGCTTTGCGCCCCATGGTATAGCACTTGAAGCCGGCCACGTGTTATTGAGCGGTTCATTTACTGCGCCTGTGAAAGTACAGCCGGGTGATAAAATAACAGCTGAATACGGTGACCTCGGTAATCTGGCTGTTAATTTTATATAATTATTTTACGGGGGTACATAAAATGATGCTAAAAAAGAATACGTTTAAACATGCCCTCAATGGCAATAAGCCATTGTTTGGCCTTTGGCAGGGAATCCCTGATACGACAGTTGCTGAAATCGGTGCAGGTGCCGGTTTTGACTGGGTGTTAATTGATGCAGAACATGGCCCTTTTGATGTGCGTACAGTAATGGCACACCTACAGGCAATAGCGCCTTATCCCGTCTCGGCCGTCGTGCGCCCCGCTGAGGGTAACACAGCATTAATTAAGCAATTAATGGATGTTGGTGTGCAAACATTATTGATACCTATGGTCAATACCGCTGAGCAAGCCAAAGCCGTTGTCGCGGCTGCAAAGTACCCCCCCGTGGGGATTCGCGGCCTAGGGACTTCTATGGCGCGTGCCGCCAATTGGAATCGTATACCAACGTATCTTAATACAGCAAATGATGAGGTTTGCGTTATTGTACAAATAGAAACATTATCTGGCCTACAAAATATTGATGAAATTGTTGCTGTTGAAGGTGTTGATGCTGTTTTTATTGGGCCTTCTGATTTATCGGCCGCCATGGGGCATATTGGCAATCCTGCACACCCTGAGGTGGTTGCGGCTATTGAACACGCATTTTCAGTGATTCTTGCTGCCGGTAAGCAAGCGGGTGTTTTAGCATTGACGAAAACCTTAGTTGAACAGTATATTAAAGCGGGCGCACGTTTTATTGGTGTGGGTGTTGATGCTGCATTGTTGGTTAATGCAGTACAGCATTTGGCCTCTGAATACATTAAATCATCTGATAATAATAACATTGCGGGGTACTAGGCGATTTGCCGGTAGGATATTATGAGCCTCTATTACCTTCAAAAAGTTCTTTATGATCTTAATCGTAACCCTCAATTACAAGTAACGTATATGGAAAGTGCTGACTTGGTACTTAGCCAGTACTCATTGACGGAACAAGAACGTACAGCATTGATCGAACCCGATATAGGTCTGCTGTATGTACTTGGTGTTAATGGACAAATATTGATGCACTTTGCGGCTTTACATAAAATTGAATGGGATGACTATCTACAAGCCATGCGTGAGGGTATCGATAAATATGGGCCGGTCAGGGATGGTGTTTATGCGATGACTGGTGCAGGTAAAAACTTTACTAAAAATAGTGAAGTACACAGTGATTAATAATTGTATCTAAGAGAATAGCCATATGAGTTTAGTTTATGCCGGGGTTTGTAGCCATGCACCGGGTATTACCGCGCGAGCACAGCGTGCCGATCCAGTGATAAGAGATGATTTTTACCGTCATTTAGAGAAGATGCGTACCGATATAGTAAACTCAGGGGCAGAAGCATTAGTTGTTATTGCCGCAGAGCATTTTGCCAATTTTTTTATGAATAATATGCCCGCTTACTGTATAGGCATGGGTGATGAATACGAAGGGCCTATTGAGGACCCTGAGTGGTTAAAAATACCAAGAACTAAAATTCCGGGTGCGCCAGATTTATCAAAGCGATTAATCACTGAGGTGATGCAAACTGTGGATACTGCGTTTGCTCAAGAGTGGAAATTTGACCACGGCATCAGTGTGCCACTGCATTTTTTAACCCCTAATTATGATATGCCTATTATCCCGGTTAATATTAATTGCCAAGGGCCTCCGTTAACACCATTACACCGGGTATGGGCCTTTGGTGAAGCACTGCGCCGTGCTTGTGATAGTGTAGCTGAAAAAATTGCTATTGTAGGTACTGGTGGCATATCGCATTGGCCGGCCACTCCTGATTCTGGGAAAATAAATGAACAATGGGATAGAGACTTTTTAGAAAAATTTAAACGTAATGATAAGCAGGCTTTACTTAGTTATGATGATATGAGTACCTATAGTGAAGGTGGGCAGGGTGGCTTTGAAATACGAACGTATATTGCCACAGCTGCTGCAGCTACTGGTGCTACTGCAAATATTCATTTCTATGCTCCGATTCCTATTTTTGCAGTAGGTTGCACCTGCGCTCATTTTGAATTGTAAGTTAAAGAGATATACACCATGGTCAATGAACATCTATTAACAGTTAAAGAGATTACTCGCGAAACATCTGATGCTATTAGTGTGGTGTTTGATATTCCTGATAATGCAAAGAATGATTTTAAGTATTTTCAAGGGCAAAATATAACACTCATTAAAACCATTAATGGTAATGAATTACGCCGATCATATTCTATTTGTAGTAGTGTTAATGACAGTATTATCAAAGTAGCTATTAAACAGTTAGATGGCGGTCGCTTTTCAACGTGGGCAAATAGCGAATTACAGACCGGTGATACATTGCGTGCGTTGACACCCGCCGGACATTTTTATACCGCATTACATCCAGATAATAAGAAACATTACTTCGCTATTGCCGCAGGTAGTGGCATTACTCCTATATTATCCATTATAAAAACCACCCTGGAAGAAGAGCAAAACAGTACCTTTACACTACTTTATGGCAATAAGAAAGCTACCAGTATTATGTTTCTCAAAGAGCTAAATACACTCGAAGAGCACTATAGTCAGCGCCTCAGTATTTTTCATATTTTAACTCAGCAACAACAAACGACACGCCTACTTAATGGTCGCATAGATAGTGACAAAGTAACGGCTTTTTTAAAGACTCTATTGCCTGCAAATAATATTGATAATGCCTTTTTATGTGGCCCATTTGACATGGTCACGGCATCGCGCCAGGCACTAATTAATATGGGGTTAGGTGCTGAATATATACACACTGAATTATTTGGTGTACCCGATAACACGATAACTCATCAAGAGGCAGTATCAACTGACTTACCAATAAATGATGACAATTTGGCTCAAGTAGAGATTGTTTGTGATAGTAGAGTAACTCATATAACATTACCCCGTGACGGTGATACTATTTTAGATGCAGCACTTGAGTTTCGAGATGACCTGCCTTTTGCTTGTAAAGGGGGTGTTTGTGGAACCTGTAAGGCAAAGGTGGTGAATGGTGAGGTGGCAATGGATATTAATTATTCACTCTCAGATGCCGAAGTTGAACAAGGATTTATTTTAACCTGCCAGGCTCATCCTATCAGTAACTCTGTCGCTATCTCTTTTGATGAAGATAGTTAGCTTACTGATTTGCATAATAAATCAGCCTTGAAAATATAGTTTTTCAAGGCTGATAGATTATAAAATACGTTGTTTATTTTCTTTTATTAAAAGAGGATTTTCTTTATTTTCTTGTGCAAGACGCTGTTTCCACCTTGTTCTAAAGTGCGTAAAAGCCATATCGGCACCTATACCTAATGGAGCAAAATCAGGGCTGTTAAGTAATAATTTCTGTTGTTCTTCAATAAATACTTTATCTTCCATAAAACCTTCAAGTAATGACTCTTTAAGTGAAGCGGATATGTCCGGTTTATCCAAATCAAAATTGTGAAGGTAATTCCAGAAAAAATGTGTAGTATTGCGTGTCTCGGGGGTCATAAATTGACAGTTTCGGTATTCGCGACATAAACTACGGTCATGTTTGCTAGCATCCCATCCCGGTGGTGCAAATAATGTTTCCATAAGAAATACACCAGGTAAATGCATACTGATAATATTAGCGCGATCAACATTGGATGTTAGTTCTTCTTCTGGGATAACCTTTGCATGAAATGGCGGCACAGCACTATCACGGTGCCATCTAACCATTGAAAAACCATCATCTAAGCGTTCAACATTTTCCGGTAATGTACTATACGCATAAGCTTCTGAACCACCTAGTGTGTTGGTATGTACAAAGGCAACATGTGAAAAATCAGCCAGATTATCAACAATTAATAACCAATTTGCGTTATAGTGTAGATAGGCTTCTTTATCAAAACCCTTCCAGTTAGCGCTATCACTTAATGGAGGGAAATCATAAATATCATCTTCATTAGCTTTACTAAGCTCGCCCATCCAAATCCAGATCATTCCACCTTTTTCTACGACTTTATAGCTGCGAACTTTCATTGCCTTGGGGATATGCTCTTGACCGGGTATTTCAATAACTTGACCACTGGGGTTATACAACATACCGTGATACATACAACGAATACAATCACCCTCTACACGGCCAATTGACAAAGGGGCTGCACGATGGCAACAACGGTCATCGAGTGCTACATAATCACCATTTTCTGCCTTGTAAAATACTAAGGGTACTTCACAAATAGTACGCGCTAAACGATTGTCTGCGCTAGCAACTTCATGTTCCCAAGCTGCCGCGTACCACATATTTTCAACAAAGAATCTTTCATTTTCGGCCATAAATTTACTCCAATAACAGATTAATGCAGTATTTCGTCAATAGTCATTAGCGCTAAAAATCAGTAAATAATATAACTATTGACTATTATAATAATAGTTGTTGTTAGTGAATATACAGTGGTAAAACCTTTAGTTTTAACGACTCTAGGCACTAACACATGATATAGGCATGTAAGTAATTTCAATCACGAGCAGAGAACAAATAGATGCACTACAGTAATTAACATGTTAATCATAATTTTATCATACAGTAGTTGACATAGAATTATCAATTAATAGGTAAATTTTTTATCAACGTATTTTATTCCCCTCATTTCTTATCAACTTATCGGCCTTTATATAACAATTATAACCTTTGATTGAGGTTATCTATGATGACCACCACAGGAGTAATGTTGACATCCTATTAGTTAACGCGTTAATATTATTGTTAACGTGTTATCTATTGCTGTTAATAGCTCTAACGCTAGCAAACGTCTGCGCAACAGTATGTTTGGTTTCTCATGCTCAAAGGTATGGCCACATAGCTATTAGCTAATAAAAATAATAACTTAGAGAGTTTCTCCATGAATTGCATCCCGAGTTACAACAACGACCGCAGTAACTAATATTTATACCCCAATGTAGCCTATTAAACTGTTTTCCATAATGGATAAAGACCCTATTAATAATAAATAAAAGTGAGGAAAATATGAAAAACCCCGTAAAAAAAGCCTTATACAGTATCGCAATCAGTGCAATAGCTGTGAGTAATACCGTTTATAGTGCCGGGCCTATTAAAATTGGCGATACGCAGGTAAGTATCGGCGGGTATATTAAAGCCGATTTGATTTCCAGTGATGTAGACTCAAGCCCCGGTGGTAATTTTGAGTTTGCTAATCAGCTTGTAGTTCCTGGTTTAATTCCGCTAGAAGATACCCCTCGTGCAGATCAACATGATATTAGTTTCCATGCGCGTGAAACTCGATTAACAATCTCAACTAAAACAGGAAAATTTAAAACACGTTGGGAAGGTGATTTTTTCGGTGCAGATGGTAATGAACGTTTTAGTAACTCCAATAGTTTGCGTACACGTATTGCATGGGGTGAATATGGCAATTGGGGGTTTGGTCAAAACTGGTCTGCTGCGGTTATATTTTCCTCGCTTCCTGATCAGTTGAATTTTAGTGGTTTTAGCGGTGGTTATACAGCGCTTCGTCAAACCAGTTTTCGCTACACTAAAGGTAATTTTGTCATCGCCTTGGAGAACCCAGAAACAACAGTCTCCCAGACAGGCCCCGGTAACCCTGCCGAGCTGCAAGGCACTGATGATTTTCCCGATATTGTGACACGCTACGGGATGAAAGGCCGTTTCGGTGAGGTTCAAGGTGCTTTACTTGTGAGAAGGTTATCCGATACCAGTGGTGATCTTACTGATACCGGGGTGGGTATTATTGTTGGTGGCGTACTAAAATTAGGCCAAAAAGATGATTTGAAAATTGTTAGTGGCCATGGTGCAATTGGTCGTTTTATGGCGGATAATTTATTTGCAGATGCTGAAATTGTTGATGGTAACCTAGAAGCGTTAGATGTAACCTCAACACAAATAGCCTATCGTCATTTCTGGTCAAAAGATGTGAGATCAACTCTTCTTTATTCATTCTCTGAGGCCGATAACGACAGCAGCTTCGATGGTACCAGTATCAATAAAGACGCATCAACTATTATGCTCAACCTTCTCTGGAATTCCTCTCCAAAGACAACATTAGGGATAGAGTTATCTAAAGTGGAGCGAGAAATTGAAACAGGCCAAGAAGGGGAATTAAACCGGATTCAGCTTTCAGTAAAACAAAAGTTTTAACTATTTATGTTCACTTGATACGGAAACGCCTCTGCACAGGGACGTGCACTTACTATTAAATCTAATCGCGAAGGTGTTTATAAGAGGGGTATAAAAAGTAGTGATGCAGTAGTTATTATCATATCAGGACATCATAGGTCAGAACGATTTTAAGATCCTTCATCTAGATTGTACTAATTAAACGGCTCAATAGAGATTAGGGGTGGAATATTATTAATATATTAAGTAATATGGTTAACGTGTTATCTATTTGCGGGTCCCAAAAAACTTATTTATAGAGTACTGATTTTTTTGTAATTAATAACTACTTAGTATCAAGTATTTAAGAATACATTCACTAACGGTTGTTTTGATTAATATAATAAAGGTAAAAATTATATATATTTCAATGTTTGAAGTGATACATTAATAGTGTTATCTTGTCTTTATAGGTATCATATAATAATTGCATTGATTTCTCCGTGAATACAGAAGCTATTTTGTACTCACCCCATTGACTATATTAGGCTGTAGTACTGCATTACCGTAATTGCACTCACTGTGGCTATATAACGGATTAGTATATTTAGCATTTAAATAATAAAAAACGCTTAAATAGAGGAAATTGTGATGATAAAAAAAACACTTCTTATGGGTTTTCTTATGGTGATTACCTGTCAGATAGCCGCGCAGACAACACTACGTGTCGCTAGCTGGTTGCCGCCAACACATCCACAGAATACCGTTGTTTGGCCTACATGGTCGAAATGGGTTGAAGAAGCGACCGAGGGTCGAGTTAAGGTCGTGGTCGAGTACGGTATGGGGCACCCTAAAACCATGTTTGAGCTGGTAGAAGATGGAGTAGTCGATGCTTCGTTCTCTTATCATGGTTATGTGCCTGGGCGTTTCAAACTAACACAGGCCATTGAGCAGCCATTGCTAGGGGTCAGTGCCGAGGCTGCCTCTGTTGCGCATTGGAAAATTCACCAAAAGTATTTTGCCAAGGCTAATGAGCATGATGGTTTAGAAGTTATTGGTTTGTTTACCCATGGGCCAGGGCAAATTCAAATGGCAAAGCCTGTTAAATCACTTGCAGACCTTAAAGGTAAAAAAATCCGTTTGGGCGGTGGTGTGCAGGGGGAAATCGGCCATCGTTTAGGCGTTACTGCTGTGGGTGCTCCCGCACCTAAAGTGTATGAAATGATGCAGCAAGGTGTTATCGATGGTGTTTTTATACCCATGGGCGAGCAAAAATCACTACGACTTAAAGAAGTAGCTACTAACGTTATTTTATTGCCCGGTGGTATGTATCTGGGTAGTTTCGCTATTTTTATGAACCCTGATTTTTTAGCAGATCTTAGTTCAAAAGATCGCGAGGCGATTATAAATATCTCTGGTGAGAAATTATCAGCCATGGCAGGTAAAGCGTGGGATATCGGGGATGCAGCAGGGCTTAGCGCGTCTAAAGAGGCGGGGGTTAATATTATACAGGTTAATGAAGGTGATAAGCTGGCTAACGAATTTATCGCTTTAACAAAAGGCATGGATGAGGCTTTTTTAAAATCTGTTACTGATCGCAATGTAGATGCAAAAGCGGCATTAAAAGAGCTGCGTGAAATAGCACGTAACTATCGTTAATTAATGGTACAGATTATATACCCATTAGTAGGAGTTTTTTATGGCATTAAGCGCTTGGATTAGCGCTCACTACAAAGAGAAAGGCCCCATCGCCTGGTTGGCCTTTGTTCTAGAAGTGATTGCGGCTTTAACCCTGTTTTCATTAATGATACTGACTTGTGCTGATGTTTTTGGCCGTTATTTTTTAGATAATGCTATTGATGGCACAACTGAGATAACAGAAATGGGTATCGCTATTCTCGTTTTTGCTGAAATGCCTATTGTTACTTGGCGCGGTGGTCATGTTGTGGTCGATATTTTCGATAAAACATTTGGAGACCGCTGGGTTAAAGCATTAGCTTTAATGTCTACATTTATTATTTCAACATCATTTTATTTTTTAGCGGTGCGTATTTTTGAACTAGCCGCCCGCTCTCATCGCCGCGATGAGGTTACGGAATATCTCCAGTTTCCCGTTGGTTATATTGTGCAATATATCGCTATTATGAGCTGGTTAACTGCGGCAGCTATGGTTACTTATGGCGTGTACAAAATATTAGTTTTATATCGAACGTAACTTTTAGAGATTGTTTTAAATATTCAAAGCGTTACGGACGCATAGGTATTTTAAGTATGATTGTTGCACTAACTGGTTTTGCTATCTTGCTATTTATTATTGTTGTAGCACGAATACCCATTGCTTTTGCAATGGGGCTTGTAGGCTTTTTTGGTTTTGCTTATATGCAGGGTTTATCGCTGGATAATATCATGGATTTTCGCTGGAATGGTGCATTATCAATGGCGGCAAAACGAGTAATTGATACGGCACAAGAATACAGCCTTTCTGTTATACCACTTTTTATTCTTATGGGAAATTTTGTGACTAAATCCGGTCTTTCCCAGGAGCTTTATCGTGCTTCTTATGCATTTTTAGGCCATCGTAAAGGGGGGCTTTCTATGGCAACAGTTGTTGCTTGTGGTGGGTTTTCTGCTATTTGTGGCTCTAGCTTAGCGACCTCGGCGACCATGGCAAAAGTCGCAATGCCGCCGATGCGTGAGTATGGCTATGCTGATTCGTTAGCCGCTGCATCGATCGCAGCTGGTGGTACACTAGGTATATTGATCCCACCAAGTGTTATTCTTGTTATCTATGGTCTATTGACCGAAACCAGTATTAGAGAGTTATTTGCTGCCGGTTTTATTCCAGGTTTTTTAGGTATTTTATTGTACTTAGCAGCTGTACGTTTTGTTGTGTGGCGTAACCCTGAGGCTGGACCTTGTGGCAGTAAGATGAGCTGGGCCGATCGCATACAGGCACTTAAAGGCGTGTGGGGTGTATTAATTTTATTTACTGTGGTGATGGGGGGGATTTATCTTGGTGTATTCACACCTACAGAAGCGGCAGGTATTGGTGCTGGTGGTGCTTTTTTTATTGCTTTACTTCGTAAAAGCCTGTCCTTGAGCAGCTTATTTGATACCTTAACAGACACCGCGCGCACAACAACAATGTTATTTGGCGTCATTATAGGGGCGCTTATTTTTTCAAATTTTATTAATCGTGCTGGTCTGCCCGCAGATTTATTGGCATTTGTCAGTGATATAGATGTATCACCTATGATGGTAATCGCTATTATTTTACTGATTTATATTGTTTTAGGTATGGTATTTGAAAGTCTGTCAATGTTGTTATTAACAGTACCTATCTTTTTCCCATTGGTACAAAGTTTAGGCTTTGATTTAGTCTGGTTTGGTATTGTGGTGGTGGTGGTCACTGAAATTAGTTTAATAACGCCGCCGGTGGGTATGAATGTGTTTGTGCTCAGTGCTGTATTGCGTGATGTTAAAGCAAGCACTATCTTTAAAGGGGTAACACCATTTTGGTGTGCTGATATTATACGTTTAGTTTTAATTGTTATGTTTTCTTCAATATCGCTCGTGTTGCCTGAAATTCTCTATCGATCTTCACCGTGAATGATATTGATATTGTTACTCGCGTGCAGTCGTATAATAAGCGATAAATGCTAACACAGGGCACAGTGTGATTGCGACTATAACCCACAGTGGGTGGGCTGCTAATATAAACGGTGTTACTTGAACACAAGCGGTTCCCACTGTTAATTGAATAAATCCCGTTAGTCCCGATGCCATACTCGGTGAGCCTTGACTAGTGCTAATACCTGCTGATTGGCTATTGGGTTGACTGCAACCACGGCCAATAGTAAATAGTGCCATGGGTAAAAACAGTGTTACATAATGGAAGCCAAAGAGAGTAATTGCAGTCAACATAACTACAGCACCTAGCGCGCAGAGGCAATGGCCCACTAGGATCATATTGCGTACACCGTACTTAGCCGATACTAGTGCTGCAATATAACTGCCGAACATAAAACCAAATGATACCCATAAAAACCAGTTGCCAAAATTAACGGAGTGACCGCCTATATATTGTTGAACAATATAGGGTGCTGAACCAATGAATAGATAAAACCCGCAGGCAATAAAGGTTGTAGATAGTGTATAGCCTAAATAATCAGGCATTTTAATAGTAGTTATATATTGTCGAATGATGGGTTTTAATTGCAGCTTATCTGTTGTGTATGCAGCTGTCTCTGGGATGGCCAATAACACAATAAGCCATGAAAGACTGCTTAAAAGAAGTGAAGCATAAAATAGAGCTTGCCAATGGTAATAAAGGTTAATATAACCACCTAGCGCCGGTGCGATAGCTTGTGATAATGCAATTGCCAAAGTGATATAGCCGATTTTTCCAGCGGCTTTATCTCGTGCGTATTTATCAAGTAGTATGGTACGTGCTAGCACCATACCGGTACAACCGCCCAGTGCTTGTAGTAGCCGTGCGAGTAGTAATGAATTAAGGTCGGCAGCGGTAGCCCCTAATAAACAGCCTATAAAATGAATAGCAATACCGATCAGTAACACAAGGCGGCGGCCAAAACGGTCGGCGAGGGGCGCACATAGTAATTGCCCTACGGCAAGTGAAAAAAGATAAAGTGTTAAACTCAATTGTATTTCACTGGTAGTTGCATTAAGTGCTACTGCAATATCAGGCAGCGCAGGCAATAAGATATTGAGTGCAATAGGGCTTACCATAGATATAATCGTTAAATAAGCGACTGGCGGGAGTGCTTTATCGTTTCCCATATTATCCAATATTGTCCTTGTAGCACTTTTATTATAACGTGTTTATGCACTTATATTAGTGACCATTATTTCTTGAGTCATTGTACTAATGGTACATGATCTGCCAAATGTAATTGTTACTTTGTATGTATCAGGGGGTTAATTGTGAAAGCTCTTTTAACATTGACATTAGCTGGTTTAATTTTTTCTCGCTATAACGTTTGATAAACTCATTATAGTGAGCTTCTACTTGTGGACTTAAACGCTGAAAAAGAGCAGTGGCTTTCTCTGTTAGACTGATAAGTGAGCAACGCTGGTCATCATCTGGTTTTCTGCGTTGAATATAATTTTGCTGCTCTAACCGTTTAAGAATCCCTGTAAGGCTAGGGCTTAAAATACAACAACGTTTAGCCAATTCTTTTGAATCAAGTTCACAATAGGTGTGGAGTGCGCGAAGCACGCGCCATTGTTGCTCTGTAATGGCGTTTTCATGAAGCAGTGGCCGAAAGAACAACATCGTGGTTTCTCGTGCTTTTAATAATTGTAGTGGCAGGGAATCTTCAAATTTACGCATGTGTAATGTCTTCAGTTAGGTTGCTCGCTATTTTTACGGCTTGCTCACTATTGTGCAAGTTTTTTAAGTATAAATTTTTTAAGTTAATATAATAACGTAAAAAATTAAGGTATTTGTCATCTATTTTTGTTTTTTTGATCAATCTTCTATGTTCACTCAAAATAAATTATTAATAACGGTAAGTGTATGATGCAATGGATGTACATAGGCAGCTTAATAAAGAGCGTTAACGATTAAATGCCAATAACACTAGTGATATTATTAGGCGCGTTATCTGCGTTAGCGGCTATTTCTACGGATATTTATCTACCGGCCATGGCCAGTATGGCGGATGATTTAGCAGCTGATAACACACAAATACAAATGACATTGGCAATATTCTTTATTGGCTATGGTTTTGGTCAATTATTGTTTGGCCCTTTGTCTGATAGTATTGGTCGTAAACCTGTGCTATTAGCTGGGCTCTGTATTTATATTCTCGCCAGTATGGCGTGTGCATTGAGTACCGATATCGATTTTCTCATTGCCAGTCGGTTGCTTCAAGCGCTAGGTGGTTGTGCCGCAGCTGTAACTGCACGTGCTATTGTGCGCGATACTACACGCGAAGTACATACAGCAAAAGCTATGTCGAGCATCATGGCTATAGTACAAATTGCTCCGTTGATTGCACCGCTAATTGGCGGCGCTATTTTATTATACTTCTCTTGGTCTGGTGTGTTTTTTAGTTTAACAATTTATGGAGTAGTTTGTATTGTTGTTGTCAGTGTTTGGATTAAAGAGTCGCATCCAGTCGCTAAGCGACAACCCTTTCATTTATGCAATATTATACAGGGTTATAGAGAAGCTCTTGGCAATGCCAATATCGTTTTACTCTTAATGGCTGAGGTGGCCGCTGCTATTTCATTGTTGACCTTTGTGACTGGGTCTGCTTTTATTTTTAGCCATCACTATGGTCTTAGTTCGTCGTACTTTAGTAGTGTATTTGCGCTGATGTCTACAGGGTTATTGTTGGGTTCTTATTTAAATCGCCACTATGTGGCTTTAAAAGGTATTGAAGCAGTTGTAACCCTGTGTTTGATTATAGGCCTGTTAAGCAGTGTTGCGCTGTTTGCTCTTGCGATGCTGGCACCTGAAAAACACTTTTGGTTAATGGCTGTTTTGTGGCTTTCTTTAATTCCTTGTGCGGCGGCTAGAGCTAACTATATTGCATTAGGGCTTCAATATCTGCCGAGTAGAACGGGCACGGTTGCGGCACTTTTTGGTGCTTTTAGTTTGGGCATAGGAGGTATAATTGCGGTATTAATTGGCCGTTTTAATCCGTTTACGCCATTAAACATGGCAACGATGATTTTATCCGGTTATGTGTTGTCAGCATTTTTTTATAGTCTGTGGCGCTTTTATAATTACCGGCTTCGCGGTAATACTATCATGCAGGAGTAAGCTTAGACAGGATGTGTGCATAACACTGCGTATGCTCTAGTGGGAATATACAGTGTTATGTTATTAATCGGTGGCGATGACTATTATGTCCTTAATAAGTAGTGTATGGCTACATAAGCTATGCTTCAAGTAATCAAAATCAGGCCTCTTTGCGCACAACCAGTGTCAAAATACTATAGAGTGCGACAGGATTATCCTCCTGATTTTTTACCTCGACATCCCATACGACAATACCGGTGTGTTGCTCGTCATCACTGCGACGGTCTTTTTTAATTTTTTGCTTACAAGTCAAGCGCACTTGAATAGTATCACCGATGCCCACAGGTTCTATAAAACGTAGATTTTCCATGCCATAATTGGCAAGTACTGGCCCAGGGGCAGGCTCGACAAATAAACCAGCAGCTGCCGAGATAATAAAATAACCGTGGGCAACACGCTTGCCAAAGAGGGAATCCTGAGCGGCAATTTCGTCAAAATGCGCATAAAAATGATCACCCGAGAGGCAGCCAAAGTTAACAATATCGGCTTCTGTCACGGTGCGGCGGTGAGTAATGAGCGTTTCACCAATGTGCAACTCGTCGAAGTATTTTCGAAAAGGGTGCACTTTATCTTCAATTAATGCTGAGCCTGGATTAAATTCATTGGTGATTGCGGTGAGTGTTGTTGGGTGGCCTTGAATAGCACTACGTTGCATATAATGTTTGACTGCACGCAGGCCGCCAAGTTCCTCTCCACCACCTGCGCGGCCTGGACCGCCATGAACTAGCGTCGGTAACGGAGAGCCGTGCCCTGTAGACTCTTTGGCACAATCGGCATTTAATACCAGCAGGCGACCATGATAAGCGGCACATCCCAAGATAATATCTCGCGCCTCACTATCGTTTGCAGTGACAATTGAGCCGACTAAACTGCCTTTACCTTGCCGGGCTATTGCAATAGCCTGAGCAGTGTCATCGTAGGCCATCAATGTTGATACTGGCCCAAAAGCTTCCACACTATGAGGGATATCTGTTTGTGTGGGTTGATCACAGTAGAGTAGGGTCGTTGGAAAGAACGCACCGGCTTCGGGGTTGTGTGCGTTAATAGTGAAATCTTTTGTGCCACCGTATAATAGTTCACTGCATTGTTTTAACTGCTCAACTTTATGCCATACATCATCCACTTGAGCGTGTCCAATAAGAGGCCCCATACGTACACCTTCAATAGCAGGGTCACCAATAGTTATTTTTTCTAGGCGTGCACACAATGCCTCAGCAACGGCATCGGTGTGATGACGAGGGATAATAGCTCGGCGAATCGCTGTACATTTTTGACCTGCTTTAACGGTCATTTCCCGTGCAACTTCTTTTATGTAAAGGTCAAACTCGGCAGAACCAGGTGCAACACTTGCACCTAAAATACTACAGTTGAGAGAGTCAGCCTCCATGGTGAAAGGAATAGAGTGTGCAATTACGTTGGGGTGGCTGCGCAATTTTTGGCCTGTGCTGGCAGAGCCGGTAAAGGTGACGACATCTTGTTCGTTTAATTTATCGAGTAAGTTGCCTACGCTACCGGTAATTAATTGAATAGCACCGGCAGGCAAAATACCTGCCTCTATAATTGTTTTTACCATAGCTTCAGCTAAGTAGGCAGAAGCTGTTGCGGGTTTAATAATAACGGGCATACCAGCTGCCAGGCTGGGTGCTATTTTCTCCAGCATACCCCAACAAGGGAAGTTAAATGCGTTAATATGTACCGCAACGCCTTCTTTGGGAACTAAAATATGTCGCCCAATAAAAGTGCCTTGTGTTGATAGTTGCTGTGCGTCGTCTTCAACTAAAAATGTTTCATTGGGTAATTCTCTGCGCACTAGGCTTGAATAAGTGAATAAAGTGCTGATGCCACCTTCAATATCGATCCAGCTATCGGTGCGGGTTGCACCGGTCCACGCGGATATCCGATAAAAATGCTCTTTCTCTTCCATCAGTACTTTTGCAAGTGCTTTTAATGCATTGGCACGCTCATGAAAACGCATTTTTCTAAGTGCTGGGCCACCTGTTTCACGAGCGTAGCGCAGGGCATCGCTAAAGTCGATCCCTTCACTACTAACGGCACCTATTAATTCGCCGTTAACTGCATTATAAACCTCTGTACCTGTACTTGTTCCCTCGACCCACTGGCCGTTGATATAACTGTGTAGTTTCATGTGAGAAAACCTTTTTATTAATCGGTGTTGGCTGTGTTTTAACGCTGATCAAAATCGACAATAACTTCATTAGAAATAGGGTGAGCTTGGCAGCTTAAAATATAGCCTGAATCGATTTCATGGGGTTCAAGACCGTGGGTGATATCCATATCGACCTCGCCTTTAATCAATTTGCATTTGCAGGTAGAGCATACGCCTGCTTTGCACGCATAGGGCAACTCTAAACCGTTGTGCATACCTGCATCAAGAATATTCTCACCCACTGTTGCCAGGTCAAATTGAATGGAACGGCCATCGGCAACTACTGTTACTTTGGATGTTTTTTCTTCCCCGAATGTGGCTTTTCTCTGCTGTGCTTTTTCCAACATAGCTTTTGCATCATCAGAGGAGTTGGCGAACAATTCGTAATGAATTTGAGCCTCTAAAAGCCCCTCTGTGCGGAACCCGCGCGACACTTCAGACATCATTGCCTCAGGTCCACAAATAAAGGCTTCATCCACATTTTTAATATTAATAAGACCTGCCTTTTGCAGCGAAAACCCTTTGGCATTATCAATAATTCCATTGAGTAAATCCGCACCTTGATCCTCATGATTCATTATGTTGATCCAGTGAAAGCGACTCATATAGCGATTTTTAATAAAATTAAGCTCATCTTTAAACATTACTGAGTTACTGCGACGATTACCATAGAGTAGAGTGAGTGTGCTATTTTTCTCGGTATCCAACACAGATTTAATAATCGATATCATGGGCGTAATGCCTGAGCCAACGGCGATACACATATAATTTTTTACTTGATTAGCATCAAGTGTTGTGTAAAAGCTGCCCTGTGGTGGCATAACCTCTATGGGCATTCCCGGTGTAAAGTGATCATTGGCAAAATTTGAAAAACGACCTTCTTTGACACGTTTAATGCCAATGCGCATATGGCTATCATTAATACCAGAACAAATAGAGTAAGAACGACGAATTTCTTGATTATCTATCGTCGCACGTAAAGTTAAAAACTGTCCTTGAATAAATTTAAATGTTGCTGATAATGCCTCGGGAATGTCAAATGAAACACAAATGGCCGTGTCTGTTTCTGGCTGCACATCGGCAATATTCAGTGTATAAAAATGGGTGTCTGTCATGACTTTACCTTTAGTCTTTAGAACATAGTGCATATGACACAGTGCGTTAGTTATATTTTTTTAAAGTAATCAAAAGGCTCATTACAATCATCACACTGAAAAAGCGCTTTACACGCGGTTGACCCAAATTCACTGATACGACGAGTCTGGCGTGAATGGCAGTGGGGGCATTGAGCGTGCCTCTCAGGTGTTAAACCGTCATCGTCACTATCGGCATCGTCTGGTGCGGCTATGCCATAAGTGCGAAGGTTTTCCTGCCCTTGTTTGGACATCCAGTGAGAACTCCAAGCAGGTGATAACGAGACGTTAATACTAATATCGTGATATCCCGACTGGTTTAATACGCGTTGAATATCATCGCGAATCATATCCATCGCCGGACAGCCAGAATAGGTGGGGGTAATCGTAATACAAATGTGTGTGCCACTGCGTTTAATGTCGCGCAGAATACCGAGATCCCAAATAGAGAGCACGGGTAGCTCGGGGTCTTTGACATCATCGAGTAAATCCCATAAGACTTTGAGATCAGGTGTGTTGCGCTGTTGCAATCGTTGATACTGCTCTTGCGGCATTAGAGAGATTTTATTCATCATAATTACCACTGACATCCCGGATAAGACCGATGTACAATTTGCATTTGTGTTAATAAATGGCCAAGGTTTTCTGTGTGATAGCCTGTGCGCCCACCGCGTACAGCCCAGCTACTATCGGGTACTTTGAGCGTTGCAGTGGTTAATATATCACTGACCATTTGGTGCCAAGGTGCTTGTAGTGTTGATACATCTACACCGATACCATGATCAGCAAGATATTGTTCACTACTATTCATATCAAATAGTTCGTGTGTGTATCCCCAGAGTTGATCTACTGCACGCTGCGTACGTTGATGGCTTTCTTCTGTGCCATCACCCAAACGCAGTACCCAGTCACGGCTGCGGCGCAGATGATATTTCGTTTCTTTTATTCCTTTGGCCGCAATAGCCGCCAGTGTTGTATCGGCGGACTTAACACTCTGAGAAAGCATGAGTGTTGCATATACATCGGCAAAAAGTTGACGCACTTGTGAATAGGCAAAGTCACCCCGTGGCATTTCCATTAATAATAAATTGCGGTAATCGCGATCGCTACGAAGATACGCAAAGTCATCTTCACTACGGCCATCATTGGCCAGCTCGGCTGCGTAGCCATAATATAAACGTGCCCGGCCGATATAATCCAGTGCGACATTACTATAGGCAATATCTTCTTCCAAAAAAGGGCCATAGCTAACCCATTCTGATATTCGATGGCCAAGTACAAGGGCGTCGTCGCCTAGGCAGGTGGCATATTCCAGTGTTGCATTTTTGATATTCTCAGTCACAGTATTGCCTCCATTGGCTACATATTATTAACAGGATCTGGTAGCACATAGTAGGTTGCATGGCGGTAGGGTTTATCATCATTGGGATCGTAAAAACTCTCGGCATCATCTTCTTGTGAAGCGCAAATATCCTTTGATTTAACGACCCAAATACTAACGCCCTCGCTACGGCGCGTGTAGCAATCGCGCGCATACTCCAGTGCTTGTTCATGATCTTCAGCATGTAAACTACCTGCATGCTTATGATCAAGCCCGCGCTTTGAGCGAATAAAAACTTCAAAAAGCTCTAACTTTTCTGCATTCATAGCACTACCTCTTATGCTGCGCTTTGTACTTTTTTAGTACTTTTCTTTTTATTGTAAGCTGAGATGGCATCGCGCACCCAAGCGCCTTCTTCATGGGCGGCAATATGATGTTCAATACGTTGGCGGTTACAGTGTCCATTGCCTTCAATAACACTGTAAAACTCTTCCCAATTAATATCGCCAGAATCATAATGTCCGCGTTGCGCATTCCATTTTATGGCGCTATCTGGATGTTTAAGCCCTAGCACTTCAATTTGTGGTACTGTTTGATCAATAAATTTTTGCCGTAGCGCATCATTAGTTTCACGCTTTATTTTCCACTGCATTGATTTTGCTGAATGGGCTGATTCAGTATCGTGTGGGCCAAACATCATCAATGCTGGCCAATAAAAGCGATTGAGCGAGTCCTGCGCCATTTGCCGTTGTTCTGTTGAGCCTTTAGCAAGTGCCAGCAGTGCCTCATAACCTTGGCGTTGATGAAAACTCTCCTCTTTGCAGATGCGAATCATACTGCGTGCGTAAGGCCCATAAGAGGTTCTTTGTAGCGACACCTGATTACAAATAGCGGCGCCATCGACCAGCCAGCCAATAGCACCGACATCGGCCCATGTGAGTGTTGGGTAGTTGAAAATAGAGGCGTATTTGGCCTCGCCGGTTTGCAGTGCCGTTATGAGTTCAGCACGGCTTATGCCTAGTGTTTCACTCGCGCTGTATAAATATAAGCCGTGGCCTGCTTCATCTTGTACCTTAGAAAGCAATACTGCTTTGCGACGCAATGAAGGCGCTCGGGTAATCCAATTGCCCTCAGGTTGCATGCCGATGATTTCTGAATGTGCATGTTGTGACATTTGGCGAATAAGATTTTTTCGGTAGCCATCGGGCATCCAGTCTTTGGGTTCAATTTTTTCTTCTGCATTGATTTTTTGCATAAATTTTTCTTCTAATGATGTCATTAACAGTACCCCTTTATCGCTTGTCAGTAGTGTTTAGTAGTGCTGCTTTATTGTCGATGAACTACACTGTAGTGCGTTGATCAAATACGCGTTTGGCTTTGCCCTGAGAGCGCGAAATGTCACCGGTAGGTGCAATGGCTACATGGCTACTAATGCCAACAACGGCTTTAATATGGTGTTGTAACTGTTGTATTACAGATGTTTGATCTGCCTGCTGGGCATCAGCTGATAGCTCAACTTTAATATGGATGTTATCCATATTGCCGCTTTTGCTCACCACGATTTCATAGTGTGGTGCGAGTGCTTTTATTTTTAAAATCTGCTCTTCGATTTGTGTCGGAAATACGTTGACGCCGCGAATAATCAGCATGTCATCAGAGCGACCTGTGATTTTGTCAATACGGCGCATAGGGCGTGTACTACCTGGCAATAGGCGAGTGAGATCACGAGTACGATAGCGAATAATCGGTAGTGCTTCTTTTGTGAGCGAGGTTAATACCAGCTCGCCATATTCACCGTCAGCTACACTCTCCCCGGTATTCGGATTAATAATTTCCGGGTAAAAATGATCTTCCCATAGGGTAGGGCCATCTTTGGTTTCGATGCACTCCATAGCAACGCCTGGTCCCATTACTTCAGATAAACCATAGATATCGGTAGCATCAATCCCTAGGCGTTGTTCGATATTTTTGCGCATGCCATCGCTCCAAGGTTCGGCGCCAAAAATACCCAGGCGCAAAGAGCAATGTTTAGGTTCTACACCTTGACGTTCCATCTCATCAATTAAATTAAGCATGTAAGAGGGGGTGATCATAATTATATCGGGGTCAAAATCGCGTATTAATTGGACCTGCTTTTCTGTTTGCCCCCCCGACATAGGAATGACCGTACACCCTAAACGCTCAGCCCCATAATGTGCACCTAAGCCGCCGGTAAATAAGCCATAACCATAGGCAATATGTACTTTGTCACCCCGATGGCCACCGGCTGCGCGTATCGAGCGCGCAACAATATCTGCCCAAGTATTAATATCATTTTGTGTATAGCCAACGACAGTGGGTTTACCTGTTGTACCCGATGAGGCGTGCACGCGAACGACCTCATCCATTGGCGTGGCAAAGGCATCAAATGGGTAGGTATCACGCAAATAGGATTTAGTGGTAAACGGGAAGTGCTTGATATCATCTAAGGTGCCTGCATCAGCTGGCGCAACGCCTTTTTCGTCACATAGGTGTCGATAGGCCGGTACGTTATTATAAGTGTGTGCAATGCTCCAGCGCAGGCGGGTGAGCTGAAGGTTGCGCAGCTCATCAATGCTGGCTGTTTCAATCGGGTCGAGAGCGCTGTGGGTATTTTTTTTAGCGTGTCTCATAGTGATTATCCTGTTTTTTTATAATGGTCATTATTATTGATTTAAAACACGGTTTATGGCATTAACTGGGACTATTGTATAAATCGGTACTATTATATAAATCGGTACTATTATAAAAATCGGTACTAGCCTATAAACTGGTGCTATTACACACGCTCAATGATTATCGCGATACCTTGGCCAACACCAATGCACATAGTACATAGCCCATAGCGTCCACCAGTGCGCTGTAGTTGATACATTGCAGTTGTCACTAAGCGAGCACCACTGGCTCCTAATGGGTGGCCAAGGGCAATAGCGCCGCCATTTGGATTAACCTGTGGAGCATTGTCATCAAGGCCAAGCTCACGCATTACGGCTAAGCCTTGAGCGGCAAAGGCTTCATTTAATTCAATTACATCCATTTGCGCTAAGCTAAGGCCCGTTTGCGCTAATACTTTTTGTGTGGCGGGCGCTGGCCCAAACCCCATAATGCGCGGTTCAAGCCCCACGGTTGCCATACCGACAATGCGTGCTTTTGGCGTTAACCCGTTTTTTTCAGCGCTACTAGCCGATGCAATCAGTAGTGCACAAGCCCCATCATTAACCCCCGAAGCATTACCTGCGGTGACGGTGCCATTTTTGCGAAATGGTGTTTTAAGCTTTGCTAGTGCATCAAGAGTTGTCGATGCCCGTGGGTGTTCATCGGTATCAATAACAAGTGGTTCCCCTTTTCGCTGTGGCAGGATCACTGGGCAAATTTCTTGTTTAAATAGACCGTGTTGCATAGCATTGGCAGTTTTTTGCTGGCTGCGAAAGGCAAATAAATCTTGATCTTCACGTGATATATTAAAATCTTCGGCCACGTTTTCTGCGGTTTCAGGCATTGAATCGATACCGTATTCTGCTTCGATCTGGCTATTAATAAAGCGCCACCCGATGGTGGTGTCGTACATCCCGTTAGGGGTACGGCTAAATGCGGACTCTGCTTTACCCATCACAAAGGGCGCGCGCGACATCGATTCACACCCACCTGCAATGAGAAGCTCGGCCTCGCCAGCTTTAATGGCGCGTGCGGCCATGCCGATAGCATCGATGCCGGAACCACATAAACGATTGATCGTAGTGCCAGAAACTGTCGTTGGTAGGCCTGCTAATAAGGCGGACATACGCGCGACGTTGCGATTATCTTCACCGGCCTGATTGGCATTGCCATAGATTAAGTCATCTATGTTTTTCCAGTTAACCGTTGGATTGCGCTCTATTAATGCCTTTAACGGGATAGCTCCTAAGTCATCAGGGCGCACTGATGCAAGGGTGCCGCCGTAGCGACCAAAAGGCGTGCGAATAGCATCGCAGATGTAAGCATCAGTTATCATATTTATTATCCTTGGGGCATGTCGTGCCGGGAATCACTGCACGGTTATCGGTCTGTTTTATACGGTGAGCTCGCCCCCTGAAAAGGGCAATAAGCGCTCCAGTTTGGTTTTCAACTCTGACATCATAAATGCCTGTACGGCCGCGCTGATGTGTTTTATTCGCTTTGGCGATTAATGCATCGTTTACATAACCTGGGCTTAGGTAATCAATACTGCAACCGGAGGCCACGGTAGGGTAGTTTTCACTATTACAAGCAAATGCAAAGGCGCTATCGGCGAGTGAAAAAATCATACCGCCGTGGCAGGTGTTGTGTCCGTTAGTCATCCACGCTTGTACTGACATGGTAAGCTCGGCATAGCCCGGTGCGATTGCGATGATATTCATCTTCAACGCTTTTGTGAGGGCATCATCGGCTAACAGTGCTGTAGCGCAATCTTGTGCCAGCTGTTGTGGATTTTTCTGAGCGTGTGTTTGTTCATCCATGAAAAGAGCCTCCGGCAAAAAATTTACGCCGCAATAGTGCCGACGGGCGATAGCGGTCCTCGCCGTAACACTGTTGTAGGTGGCTTAAACACGTAAAGATGTGTGGCACACCAATCTCGTCACTCCATCTTAGCGGTCCCTTGGGATAATTCACGCCTGCGCGCATAGCGATATCGACATCAGCAGCGCTACACACTCCCTGGTTGACGGCATCGGCGGCTTCATTGATAAGCATGGCAAGGGTGCGCATAACGACAAGCCCTGGGATATCGTCAATGACACTGACGGCAATACCGATAGCGTTAAATAAGCCAATCACATCTTGCTTTGCGCTATCACTGCATTGATCCGCAAATGATATAGCTAGCGCTGTGGTGCTAGAGTAGTCGATCGCTATATCAAATAAAGCGGTATTATGGTGTTGCTGTGCAGCGACTTCAGTGGCAAAACGCCCATCGGTGAGCGCTAGGTGTGCCTGACCTACACAGATATAAAATTCATCGTCACTGGCTGTTCTTTCAATCGTAATACCATGTGCCTCAATACGTTCAAGTAGGCTGTTGATAATGCCCGGTTGGCCTGCTGCGGTAATGGACTTTGGCAAATTGCCACCAGTAGTGATGTGTGCTGTTGGCTGTTCTGCGTTGTCGCTGTAGTTATAAAAACCATAGCCACTTTTACGGCCTAAACGGCCTGATTCAAGTAGTGCTTTTTGTGTTAGTGACGGTAAAAAGCGCGGGTCTTGATAGTAGGCATCAAAAACAGAGCGCGTCACAGCATAGTTAACATCGTGCCCGATAAGATCCATTAGCTCAAATGGCCCCATGCGAAAGCCACCGGCTTGTTTCATCAGGTGATCCACGGTAGCAATATCAGCACCGCCTTCGTTAAAAATACGCAGTGCTTCTGCATAAAAAGGCCGTGCTACACGATTGACAATAAAGCCTGGTGTCGATTGAGTATAAACGGCTTGCTTACCCCACGCGGATGCTGTGGCATGTATTGTTTCAGCAACGCTGCTAGCGGTAGCTAGGCCCGATACTACCTCGACCAGTTTCATGACCGGTGCCGGGTTAAAAAAATGCATTCCCACCAAGCGCTCAGGGTGTTTCATTTGTGCGCCCAGTGCTGTGACTGAAATAGACGATGTATTAGTAGCAATAATACACTCTGCTTTGCACAGTGCTTCAAGATCTGCGAGTAGCCCACGCTTGATATCAAGATCTTCAATAATTGCCTCAATGATAAGGCTTGCATCAGACAAAGCATCGATATCGGTTGCCGTTGTAATATTATTCATTAATGTTTGTACATCTGTCGCCGTCATTTTGTTGCGCTTAACCTGACTGCTGAGGCCTGTCATAATATGATCGATCCCACGGCGAATAGCTTCGGGATTTTGATCAAATAAAATGACACGGTGGCCGTAAGCAGCTGCCACTTGCGCAATGCCTGCACCCATTGTGCCTGCACCAATGACGCCTACGAGGTTGTTGCTGGTTAGCGCGATTATTTTTTTGTGAGTACTATTTTTGTTATAAGTATATGCTGTCATTGTTATGCCTACTTACCTGAAAATTCAGGTGGACGTTTTTCCATAAAAGCGGCGACACCTTCGCGATAGTCATCGGTGCGACCCGCGAGACGCTGTAGATCACGTTCAAGATCTAATTGTTCATCTAGTGTATTGGTGTGGCTGGCATGAAGAGCACGCCGTGTTAATGCAAACCCTTGTGTAGGTTGCTTAGCTAGTGTGTCTGCCATCACTAACGCGTCATCCATTAAGGTATTGTCATCAACACACTGCCAGATCATGCCCCAGGCTTGCGCTTGTTCGGCCGATATTTTTTCATTCAACAGTGTCAGCGCTTTAGCTCGGGCAGTGCCGATTAAACGCGGCAGTATCCATGTGCCACCTGAATCGGGAATTAACCCTATCTTGCTAAAACCCTGAAGAAAATAGGCACTACGTGCAGCAATAACGATATCGCAAGCCAATGCAATATTGGCTCCAGCACCGGCGGCGACTCCATTTAATGCACAAATAATCGGCATGGGTAAATCGCGCAGTGTACGGATAAGAGGGTTATAGTTTTTTTCAACGGATAATCCTAGGTCGGGCATAGTGACATCGGCGGCAACATTGCGGTCTTGTAAATCCTGGCCGGTGCAAAAGCTGCGGCCATTACCGGTGAGCACTAAACAACGTACACTATCGTCAGTTTTAATCGTTTTTAGCGCCTCGCGCATTTGCTCGTGCATGTCGGCGTTAAAACTGTTTAAACGCTCGGGGCGATTTAAACATAACAGGGCTACGCCGTTATTGATTGATAATGTTATAGTGTCTAAGCTCATGGGTTAGCATCCTTTAAATAAAGGGGGACGTTTTTCTAAAAAAGCATTAATGCCTTCGTTGCGATCTTTGGTGGCAGCTAACAGGGTGAATGCTTTGCGTTCGTCGTGCAGGCCTGCACTTAAATGAGAGTCAAAACCGTTTAGCAGTACTTCTTTTGCCATAGCAACAGCGATAGGTGCATGTTGTGAAATAACGGCAGCCATTTTTTCAGCATGCTCAAGTGTCATTTCCGGTACGGTAATGTCAGAAACCAAACCTGCATTCATGGCTTGCTGCGCATTAATTGGTTTGCCGGTTAATACCATTTGCATCGCCATGGATTTACCGACACTGCGCAGCAGGCGTTGTGTTCCTCCTGCACCAGGTATAATCCCCAGCTTAATTTCAGGTTGGCCAAACTGTGCATTGTCGCCGGCAATAATAATATCGGCATGCATCGCAAGCTCGCAGCCTCCGCCCAGGCAAAAACCATTAACAGCGGCAATCAGTGGTTTTTTAAAACGACTGATCTGTTGCCAGTATTCAACCCGTGGGTCTTTTAATACACCGACAGTATCCAGTAAGGCCATCTCTCGCACATCAGCACCGGCGGCGAATGCGCGTTGTGAACCTGTAATAACAACCGCGCGAATGTCATCATCGGCTTGCGCGATCCGTAATTGAGTACTCAGCTCTTCTAATAAATGCGTGCTAAGCGCATTTAACGATTTAGGGCGGTGTAAGGTAATGGTTAAGACACCGTTTGCTGGTGTGCCAAGCTTAAGGTTCAATGGAGTATTCATGCATTGTCCTGTTGTCATTTTGTTATTGTCTTGCATCATTATCCAAGCGCAGTCGCTATATTTTCGAGGGTCATACCGATTGTGCAGCCTACAATGCCACTGCAACACTCACGATCTACTAAGCGCTGGTGAACAGTAAAATGCAAAGTGATGCATTTTGTCAAATATTTTTATTTTTTGTGTGTCATATTATTTTGATTGATATGTTAAGCGCTTAGGTTGCTAAGTTGTTAATATATAAGTCATTATTAGTTGTTTTGTCGGATTGCTCAAAAATCAATCTATGCTGTTTCTGTTATTTTTTCCGAGGTGAATTTTCTGGTTTTCACTTGCGCCTTCAATTTGTAAACGATTGATCTATAACGGTATTGTGAATTGTACTTGCCGAGCCAGATGATGTTCAGGTATAGTTTGAAAATAAAAAGATACATAAATAAAAATAAATTATAAATTTATGAATCATTTATTGGCGCCATGATCTACTTGGAGTATTCAATGTCGACACCCCCTTTATTTTTCGCATTACATCAATCGTTGCTTGAGAGTGCCTGTGAGGCGATAGTATCGCGAACGCATTGGAGCCCCTATGCGGAAATACCCAGTGCAACGCTTTACGGTGAGCGGGCAAAAGCAGACGGCGAAGCTGCCTATCGCGGGGTATTAGGTCAACCCTTTCTGCTAGAAGGTCCTGATGTTAGCGGGGTTGCCTGTACGGAAGTATCACCCTATACCGGTTCTTTAGGGATTGAGTATGCAACCTATGCTGTTGATGACTTGGTGGCAACGTCTAAAGCGGCTTTGCCTACTTGGCGCGATGCCGGTACCAAGGTGCGCACAGGGGTTTGTCTTGAAATACTAGCGCGTTTAAATAAGCATAGTTTTGCCATCGCCAATGCGACTATGCATACTACCGGGCAGGGGTTTGCCATGGCTTTTCAAGCCGGCGGCCCGCACGCGCAAGACCGTGGTCTCGAAGCTGTGGCGACAGCTTGGCTGGCTACCAGCGTTATACCTGAGCAATCATTGTGGTGTAAGCCCCAAAGCCGGCGTGTACCACTAGCGATCCGTAAACATTACCATATTGTGCCCAGAGGCATTGCGTTAGTCGTGGCTTGTTCTACCTTTCCGACATGGAATACATACCCGGGCTTATTTGCAAGCCTGGCCACGGGCAACCCGGTTATTATTAAGCCGCATACACAAGCGGTACTGCCAGTCGCGATGACCGTACGCATCTGCCAGCAGGTGCTCGCTGAGGCCGGTTTTGATCCCAGATTAGTAATGATGGCTGCTGAAGATAACGACACAGGTATTGCTAAAGCTCTGGCAACTCACGCTGAGGTACGATTGATCGATTATACCGGAGGCAATTTTTTTGGCGATTGGCTCTCGGCCAATGCCACACAGGCAACGCTGTACAAAGAGCAGGCTGGGGTCAATGCTATTTTGCTTGATAGTGTGGATGATATGGCCGCAGTTGCCAAAAATCTTGCCTTTAGTGTGAGTTTGTATTCGGGTCAAATGTGCACTACACCACAGGCGTTGTGTATTCCTCGCGATGGTATTAACACCGCCCAAGGGTGGTTGAGTTTTGATGAGGTCACGCAACAGTTGTGTAGCGCGATCAATACCTTGCTATCTGATCCTGAACAAGCAGCGGGTGTGTTAGGTGCGATTGCTAACCCGGCGATTGCGCAGCGGCTTGAGCATTTAGCTGCATCACAGAGTGTTCTATTAGGTTCGAAAACACAGCCTATACCTGGTTGCGATAACGCCGTTTATCGCACGCCGCTAGTGTTATTGGCCGATGTGCAGGATCATATTTGGCGACAAGAGCATTTCGGCCCGGTAGTATTTATCGTTGCGATAGATAGTACCGAGCAAGGGCTTGCGGTGATTGCACAAACGATTGCCATAAAAGGCGCGCTAACATTAGGTGTGTATTCAACCGATGAGGCAGTATTAGACAATGCTGAGAACGTAGCGATTGAGCAGGGGGTTGCCTTGTCTTGTAATCTCGACGGTGGTATTTTCATTAATCAATCGGCCGCGTTCAGTGATTTTCATGCAACAGGTAATAACCCTGCTGCCAATGCCGCACTGATTGATCCCGCTTTTGTGGCCAGCCGTTTTGCGGTTGTGCAAAGTCGCCGGCCGGCGGTTGATGCGCATTAATGGTTTGGGCAGAGCACACACAATAATAAGGAGATAATATGCAAGTCTATAGTATTGATGGTCTTACACCAGTGGTTGACCCAACGGCATTTGTGCATCCCAGTGCTGTGCTGATTGGCGATGTTATTATTGGCCCTCGCTGTTATGTGGGGCCTGTAGCTTCTTTGCGAGGTGACTTTGGACGCTTGGTATTAGAAGAGGGTGCTAACGTGCAAGATACCTGTGTATTGCATGGGTTTCCCGATACGGACACGGTGGTTGAGCGCGATGGCCATATTGGGCATGGTGCCATTTTGCACGGTTGTCGCATTGGTGTTAATGCCTTGGTGGGTATGAATGCGGTAGTCATGGATGAAGCTGTTATTGGTGCAGAATCTATTGTCGCCGCTGGTGCTTTTGTTAAAGCGGCTTTTCAGTGTGAGGCGCGCAGCCTTGTGTTGGGCTCGCCGGCGAAAGTTGTGCGCAAGGTAAACGATGATGATATTGCCTGGAAAAGCGCAGGGACTGCACAGTATCACGAGCTAACACAGCGCTGTTTGACGAGCTTGCATCAAGTGGAGCCACTCACCGCAGTAGAGCCTGACCGGGCACGCGTTAAGGTCGGTGCTGCTAAACCCAAGCATCGTACTTAAGGCACCTCTGGGGCACGCAGCATTGTTTATGTCTGCGTTTTACTGGCTGAAAATATCAATCAGATTTACTGCGAGGCTGCATAGTGCGGGAATAGTTGTGTTGGATATATCGATGCTATCAATACCATCAATACATACGGCAGGCTGGTGCAATCATTTGGTGCAGTTTATTTAGGCTGGTGTAAACCGCCGTAGCGTTGAAAAAATTTATTGTTCGGTGGTGGTAATGGCCCTTCCGCTGTTTCTAATATACCATCCATATGGCGTTCGGCGCCGTGCCACACCCGTTGATAAATATTGTTACACAATTGTCGTGCGGCACTACCGGCCCAATCTCCGGGTAGTAGTTCATCGGGTAGTTCAGGGTCGCGTAGAATAATGCGGCGGTATTCGTGGATCAGCAATAAGCGAATTTGAAAGCATTGTTCAGCGTTAATAGTGTCGCGCTCCCTAAGGTGGCGCCATACCGGGCGAAACTTATCCAAAAAGTTTTGATAGCTCTCGGCTAATTTGGGTAGGTTCCACGACTCTCGCGTTTGCAGGCGCAGGGCGCGGCTAGCAGCGCTGCCCTCGCCGAGATCTTCGAATAAAATCACATCGTCCTGGCAGTCGAGTTCTTGCAAAATACCCTGTAGCTCCAGTTTTTGCATTTGCGGGTGAAGCATCACTGTGGGAGCTAGGCTGCCAAAGCCATGCCACTCTAATTCTTGGCGTAACTTTTGGCGCTCTTCAGGGGCGAGCTGGCTTAAAATAGCCATTAGCCAGCGGCCATCCCACTCGGGGCTTTGCTCTGCATAAACCCGCTTAAACGCTTTGCCAAAGCGCCTTATACCCGGCCCTGTAAGGCTGTAATAACTGCGCCGGCCTACTTGATCAACCGTGAGCCAGTTTTCTTTGACTAAGCGAAATACCGAGGTGCGTATCAGGCGTTGGTTTAAGCCCAGTGGCTCTAGTATGTTGATTAAGCTGCCAAGCCATACCGTGCCGCCGCGCGTGGCAATAGCATCGCCATAGGCTGTAATAATTAGCGAACCCGCACGAATGGGGCGGCGGTTACGAAACTGTTCGATCAATGTATCAAGTGCAGGAAAAGCGGGCATGTGGCTCCAGTTTGTTCAGCGGTCTTATTTATTAGCGCTTGTCTGTTATAACTCGTCGTGTGTGACCAGCAACACTGCACAAGCTAGCATCATTATACGCGGTGATTAAGGGTTTGTTGAAGTGGTTTATCATTGTATATGCTCGTGCTGACATTGGCCGCTGCTATCTGCTTTAGCGATGCTTTTTATCCCCTACCTTTCTAGCCATTAGCTAGTCTAGTATTGCTGGTTACTGTGAATGAGTATTAAGGCCCTGTGGGTTTTCATTAAATTTATTCACTACTATTTCACGTTTGCCTAGTTATTATTCAGCCAACTACTTAATGGTGGGTTAGCAATTGCTTAGCCTCGGCATTGTATCAGTATCACAGTAAACGATAAACCTGCTGTGCACATATGAAGGGTTGGTCGTTATTCGATGTTTTTTAGCGGATCTTCAGTTGTTCTTCAGTTTGGCGGGCTATGTTAATTGGTATTGGTATTGTGTTTTTAGTCTATAAATGGCTACAAGGCATTGTGATAGTTGTGCAGAAGCCTTTGCATGTGTTGTGCTTATTTTTTGTGGGCTAAAAATGTCATCTAGATTTTTGTTGTCGTTTAAGCGGCATTAATACGGTATCAATGCAGTGCCAGTCGATCATCATTAGTGTTAACAAGAGAATAACTATGATAAAACACGTAATCATTGTGTTGTCTCCTTACGTTGATAATCAAACACGTTTGTTGCAAAAACTTTCGGCATTAATCTGTCGTAGCATTATTCGGTGTCAGTTTGCCATTGATGCACACCGTCCTGATCATATGCCCATAGTGAAACATCAAGCTTATATAGATCAATGGGTGGCAGGACTTGTAGAGTATTTGTCGACACTGTCAGTTGATTTTTCTATCGATTTGCTGTGGCAGGCTGATACTATGGCGGCACTTCAACGATTACTACAGAGTTATTCGTCGATATTATTAATACGGGTTTGTCGGGATGATAAGCTGACACGTCAGTGTCAGCAGTGGCCGGAGGCGAGTAGTGGTATTAGTCTCAATGGCTCAGTATTATTATTGCGTGAGAGCTTACTTGATAATACCCTATGTGTAGCAGCGCTACACCAAGGGTTGTACCAGTATCGCTACCGCGATCTCAATAACAGGCAACGGCTGATGTACGCTATTAATAATTTGCGCACCTTTTACTGTCATAGGTTAATGAATTTACTGTCCATAAAAACCTCTACTACCGTATTAATCGATATTGATGCTGATGCTGATACTGATATTTATACTGATAGTTACATAGATAAACCGTCTTCTACCAATGATAAAACGACCGATATATTAGCTGTTGGTTGTGCAGCATCAATGAGAAAGTCAATGGCTTCACTACTATTTAGCATCCCTTGTGATGTTCTAATGGTATAGCAATAGGGCAGTATTGTTGGCGTGTTGAAACGCTGACTATTGATTGCTATCGACCAGATGGGGTGGGCCAGATAATCGTATTGTTGTCCGCCTCAAAAAGATAGCTACATTGTAGGTGGGTTAACTGTTTGTGTGAAAACCAAAATATAATGCCTAAGCTATTGTGTATTAAACATTCGTACTCTGGATTTTCTGTTGATGAGTAGTCTTCATATTTGGCGATTTTACCAGTTTCAAGTGCAATAAGTCTTGAAATTCTCTCTAGTCGTTGGCCTAGTACCGGCTGGTTAAATAGGGTGTGATCATCGCCCATAATAGTGATTGTACCCAGCCGATAATTATCTTTTTTATTAAAAATAAAGGTTAAGTTTTTCAATGAATACCATAATTCTCGGCTCCAGCTATCAGTGCCTGCTATATATTCGCTTTCATCGATATGGTTGGGTTTGCCCAGTTGTTTAATCAGCTCGGTTTCATTTATGCCATAGGTGATATTGCCAATGCCAATTCCGGGTAATATATTCATTGTTGCTCATTTCTACTATTGTATTGCAAAATTATAAAGATCAGACTACCACTAATAAGCCCATGCCAACATAGTTTATGTGTCACTGTTAATGCTAACCCAGTGGTACTTAATGCGTTAATATACTATCAATTTTGGCCGTAATATTTTATCAGCGTTATCGAGCTTTTTAATTTGAAGTGAAATTTTTCTTGTAGATAACCGTCTGATATACTATCAAGTGATAATGCTGTGACCATTATATAACTGAGTGTCATGTGTTGATGTGAAATTATCGTTGACTATTACCATTTTGATATTGTGATCATTATGTATTAGCTAAAGGTATCTGCTATTGTAAATAGCAGCAAATGCAACAATATATTACACATAGCGTAATAATAAGGCTAAATGATGAAAGCACTGCTGATGATTATTGTAGGTTTGGGAAGCTCTTGGCATTTTACCGATATTGCATCTTCTTCTTTGTTATCCAATGCGCTAGCACCGTTTGGTGTATTTATATTTATGTGTGCATTACTGCTTTGGCTTGTGGTTCGTGCAGGTTTTGGTGGCAAAGCAAGTCATACAGGTGTCGACAGCACCAGTAGTGATTACGGTGATAGTGGTGGTTTTTAACGAACACGGGCTATAAATAAATGCCGATACACCTTTTTGATACGCTAGGCTGTAGTTGTATTAAAACGGTAGTTGTATTAACGCTATTGTTGTATTAACGCTATGATCATATCGTAATAGAGTATTGTATTAATGTTAGGTTATAAAATGAATAAAGTCAGTACTATTCGCATCGCAGTGATTGTTTTTTTGATTCTCACGATTGTAGTATGTATAAAATACAGTGGTATGAGTCTTGACAATTTATTGCCAGGAACATCAACAACAGGGGTTTTATTTCAGCAAGTATGCCCAGAACGTGTGGTTAATACGAAAATATGCCAGGTTGAGGTCATCGAAAAACGCAATGATTTTGCGATGCTTAGGCTACATTACCACTATGTAAAGGGTAGTGAGGCCTCTGCTCGGGGGAGTGTGAAAGCCAATATGGGATCGCACGATAATATGGTGGGTACACAGGGTGGCTTTACTCTTGTTGAGGGTAGCCATACTATTGATATTCCCTTTGGTATGTATCGCTCGGCATCTTTTACAAAGAGTGAACCCTATATTTCAGACTATGTTATTATTCGAGCCCAAGGCCTTAGTGCAGATAAAAAGCACTATACTAAGCCCGCTATATTTGACTTAAGCATAGAGCGTGAATATACATGGTATATTAATGGCGATAAGCGCTCGTGGTAGCCATATCATCAAGGCAGGCCTATTTATCATCGGTGTTTATTTCGTGCACGTAGTACAGTTGTTTATGCCCTTTGGCCTCCATCAGTTTCGTATAGAACTCCGCAGTACTTTTTTTATGAAAGCGCGTGATCTCTATATCATTTGAATTATCATCAACTCGCATAGCTTGAAACCTAGGCGGGTGTAGGCAGCCTTCATTGATAAACAAAGCGCGATCTTTTTCTAGTGCCAATTCTTTAAATAGCAGATTAAGAGCTTGAGTGGGATCGCGTTCGTCACTGTGCATATAAACAAATAAATAAGCCTTGGTACCGTTTATATCCCAGCGGAATTTAATTTCAAATTCACTATTGGCAATCGAAAAATAAAAGATGTGAAATTCTTTATATTTGCTTTCTGTGCTCACATTTAATGCAGCGATAGTAGTGTTAGAAACATCAATGACACAAAGCTCTATAGGTATCCCTTTTTCATTGTGATCCCATTGGTTTTTATCAATAGCGCAAAATGTACTTTCCATAGTTAGCTCCAACTGTCGATTAACTAATATATAATAAAGCGGTGATCAGTATTGAATACTGGTTCGTTAGTGATTTTCTAAATAGGGCACAGTGGTAGCTAATGCAATCGCTAGCTGCTCTATTTCTGTTGCTTGAGTAATAGTATTACGCCAGTGTGCCGGTATGTCAGATAGGCCATAATACGCACCGGCAATTTGACCACTAATCGCCGCTGTTGTGTCGGCGTCATTTCCTAAGTTGGCGGCCAATAGAATACAGTCTTCGAAGGTGGTGCTATGCATAAAGCACCACAGTGCAGAAATCAACGATTCAATCACATACCCACTACCGGTAATTTGAAGATAACTCAATGATAGAAAGTTTTGATTGGCAATAGCGGTAACGCTGTCGCAATATGGTTTATAGTGGTTATTGTCGAATATATCGTGTTTATTTTTAGCTGAAAAAGCCATAAAAAGTAAGCTGGCAAACAGTTTGCAACTATCGATACATTCAGCTGAGCCGTGTGTCGTACGCGAGCTTTCACCGGCATAGCGTATACATTGTTCATAATCTTGATGATAAAAAATAGGGATTGGCGCTAGCCGCATTATTGAGCCGTTACCTGATGATGATTCATCGGTAGAGCCACTAAATGGGTTTTTAGACTCAAGATATTTCCGTAGGGCTGTTGATACCGTCACACCAATATCAAAGCAGTTACCATTACTGCTCATATAACCGTACTGGTACCAATTACAATATCGATTCATCTGATCGATAGCGTCAAATCTTTGTTGGTGTACTAAACTGTGCGCTAGGCATAAAGCCATAGAGGTATCGTCTGTCCATTGCCCGATATCGAGATCAAATGGCCCTCCACCGACCATATCCGTAATGGGGTCAAATGAACCTCTCTGTGCAAACTCAAGCGTGGTGCCGACAGCATCCCCGCAGGCTAAGCCGACTAGGGCACCTTTTAGTCTATCTAGTTTGTCTGTTACTTGATCGTTGTTCATTGTTTGTTGCCCAGAGTGAGTTATTGCCGTAGCGGCGCCCTTATCTTCCCCTAGAGTACCTGCTAAAGCTAGCTATTTAGCTAACCTAATATTACCGCTATAATGGGTTATTGTGTTAGTTTTTAATCGTCATACACACAGCGTGTTAGTTCACGTTTTTGATGGTGCAATGTTTTAAAGGCGTATAATATGAACGGTGTTATATTTATTGGGTTACAGGCAAGTGGTAAATCATCATTTTACTTGAGTCATTTCTATGGTACACATTTACGCCTTAACATGGATATGCTCAAAACAAGACACAGGGAAAAAATCCTTTTTGAGGCTTGTCTTGAATCAAAACAGTCGGTAGTGATTGATAACACTAATCCAACGAAAATCGAACGAGAAAAATATATAAGCCGTTTTAAACACTGTCGGTTTAATGTGGCAGGGTACTTTTTTCTCTCTAACTTAGATGATTGCTTAAAGAGAAATTCATTAAGAGAGGGCAAGGAATGCATCCCTGATATTGGGCTGAAAGCAACATACAAAAAATTAGAGCGGCCTAAATACTCAGAGGGTTTTGATAGCCTATATTATGTGGCTATGAAAAATGATCATTTTACAGTAGAAGAGTGGCGAGATGAAATTTAACGAGTTGGATAAAAAAATGCGGATATATGAGACCGCGCACGATCATAAAGTCTTACCTGGGTTATATATTGTGGCACGCATTGATGGCCGGTGTTTTACAACCTTAACCAAAGATAAACATAAATTTGAGGTGCCTTATGATGTAAATTTTAGAGATATGATGATTCAAACGGTACAGCATCTAATGCAATGTGGTTTCAATATATTGTATGGCTATACGCAAAGTGATGAGATTTCATTACTGTTTAGTCTAGACGAAAACGCCTTTGAAAGAAAAGAGCGAAAGTTAAATTCTGTGCTCGCAGGGGAGGCCAGTGCAAAGTTTAGTTTACTGCTGGGTGATATTGGGGTTTTTGATAGCCGTATTTGCCAGTTACCTAATCAACAGTTAGTGATTGACTATTTTCGCTGGCGAAACGAAGATGCTCATAGAAATGCTTTAAATGCTCATTGTTATTGGAGTTTAAGGCGAGAAGGCCTCAGTCCTGATCAATCGGCAGCCACATTTACTCATATGTCCGTGGCTCAAAAAAATGAATTTCTTTTTCAAAAAGGTATTAACTTTAATGATTTACCTAATTGGCAAAAGCGTGGCATGGGCGTTTACTGGGAAAGCTACCAAAAATATGGCACTAACCCTATTACTGGAGATGCCGTAAAGGCAAATCGAAACCGATTAAAAACTGACTTCGATTTACCGATGAAAGACCAATACAGTAGTTTTATTAGTAATATGTTGTCAAAATCGCTATAAATACATGTTGTTGATATCAGTTTTGTGAAAACTGGGAAGTTCAAACTGTAGCGTTTATAATCAAGGGAAGGCAATTCTTTGAATGATGCTAATTAAGGTCAGGTTACACTAAAATATATGTTTTATTTTGTTCGATACATGCTGATAGGGTCGTTACTGGTGGCGTTTGCACTATTGGCCTCGGCAATGGTGGCGGGGTGGTTGGCGGCAAACTTAACGTCTTTGTGCACCAAGAGTATGGGCTCTGGTGCGCAGGGTATCAACAGTGCTTGATCGGTAGGGGCAAAAGCGATGGGCGAATGAGCGTGGCGCGGGTGAAAATGTTCCAGTGTTAATGACATCATGTCATCCTTTTTATCGAGGCTTGTTTATCGTCATCGCTTTATTATCCGTTACCGGTCGATCACGTTGACGATGGGCAATGATCGCATCGATTACCATTGTGGCTTCAATGAGGCTAGCGCTATAGATACGTCGGTAGTGTTTGATGGCGTCGATTCTCTGATTGTTAGCAAGCGCATCATTAATAATGGCAGGCACATTATCGTGTTGTGAAAATGCAATGTCGAGATGGGTTAACACGGCATCGAGTTTTTTGTGTAACAGTTCGATACCGTGGCTGGTGACGTGTGCAGAATGTTGTGTGCAGGTGCGTATTAGCACAAAAGCGGCACCGATTAACGCAGCGATAAATACGGTGAGTGATAATAAAATATCGCTATTCATACTCATAAATTATCCTTAGTGGGTATATTATATTGCACGGGTTTTACACCAAAAACGCGAGTAGGTAGCGGGCAACCCTTGCCAGGTTTTTATGGCTAACTCTTCTTGCAGTGTGAGTTGGCTGTAATCGAGGTTGTGCACACTGATACTGTCGAGCCAGGCTAAATCGCTATCGTATTTATATTCAAATTTATGCCACTCACTATTGTTACTGCTGATACTTAAGCGTGCTTTATTCCAGTCGGTGGTTGTGAGAGTGTCATCATTGGCAGCGCTAAGGCGAGATAACGGCATGCTTGTGGTGGTGAGGTGGTGCAGACGCAGTATCATGGATTCGATACGGTGACTCATATTGTCAGCGAGTACAAAATCTTTGCCGTCAAGGCTGATGATAGTCACTGGTAATAGGGTTGCCCGGTTGCGCATTGGGTGTACGAGTGCATCGAGTACCACTAAATCCCAATTCAAATCTGAATACATATCATCGATGGTGCGCATCATAGTAATTATAATGTTTTCAATCAGTGCATCGTACTGAATAGCTTGTTCTCCAAAAAAATTCATAGTGTTTGTCCTTAAGTCATCAGTTATTAATGGTGGTTGATAGGGCTGGTATACACCTTGGCGAGCGTTTCATGTTGGACCATTTTGTTTAGCTAGCATAAGTTCTCTTATTTTTTGTAGGGCGCTATGGGCATCGCATGTTTAACTGCCGCTGTGTTTAAGTGGGTTGCCGATGCTTATAAAAGCGAGTGCAGATAAAAATTTATTGTCTGGTCTTCATTATTAAGCCGAATAGTCATCGCCGATTGAGTGGTTGGGCAAAGCTCAGCACAGAAGAGTCACTCAATGTATAGCCCCCCATGTTTCATTGCTATTGGTTGAAAACTGTACAGACTGTTGTTAGCTCTTTGCGCAGTGAATTATGAATAATAAATTATTTATTGGTAGCTAAATGGGTAGGTATTTTAGCTATTTAGCGCCTACTATTTTTTATTTTTGTGGTATTCAATGCCAGCTTTGGGTAATTCTCATACCCGTTTTGATATAAGTGTATGAAATCTTAACCTGTGGCTAACATTCTTGGGTTATCAGCTGATAATGCATTGATATTGCGGGTATCGTTATATGGGTAAAATAGTTGCTGGGCTTAGCCGGGAAAATGCAGTGACTTAACCTTGAATATTCGTTGTTCTATGGTTTTGCCTAATTACGGTAGTCGTTTATAAATCCATATTGTTGTAACAGCACAAGCCCTATTAAACAGTACTTTATATGCGTTTAATTTAGCCATTTTTTAGGGTTGGATATGGTTAATAAGTTATCTATATTATTTGCATTCAATGACTATAACAATAAAAATGGCCAGAGTTGGCTGTGTTTATTATCTGTTTATGTTCTTTAGTTTGGAGGATTAACCTAGTGTAGGTAGGTAAACACTGCTAATAGTGGTGTCTAATAGTGATAGTTTTAAGTGATAAAGTAATGTTTATGTATTTATTTATCTACGGTAAGAAATTGCGTTACTTGTTTTAATTTTCTTTTTTCATGATTAATTCTTATCACAATAGCGCTAATGTTAGACATGATTGACACTAGATTATGCTTGTCTGTAGCGCTAATACAGCGCATCAACTCGGCTAGTTTTGTTTCGCGAATATGCTGAATACGCCTCACGGTATGAAACTGCGGAAAGTGTTGCATATGTGCAGTAAATGGCATGGTATCGGTTAATTTAAACCCCAGTTTTAACCGCGCTGCAATATCAATAGGGAGCGAGATAGGATTTTCAGGGTCTTCGCATTGTTCATAACGGTAAGGCGATAAATTGAGTACATGGGCCATGGTGTCTATCGAGAGTTGATTCACACTGCGAAATTCTTGGAAAGCTAAGGCTACCGAACGGTAGTAGTCGTAAGCAAATAACTGCATATCGAGGCGCTCGGGAAACATAAATTCTTTATTATCGTAGTCGTCTAATGAGCCGTATTTGTCACGTATGGCTGCAAAAAATTGATCCACTTGTGCTTTTTGTTGGTCTAGTAGGTATTCATACAAATGATCGAGCATTAGCCTAAATTGGCGCTTGGGTAAAATACCGCAATGAATCATTGCCTCTACCGCTTCGTCGTCCATACCTGTGTAAGCTTTTTTAATATTAAGCCCACGGTAAAAGGAGGGCATGGGCACCATGGTGAGCCAGCTATAGGCGGCAACAACATGCAGTGGGCGCATTTTTTTGTAGCTGGGTTGCAAGTAGCGCTTCCATGTGGAGATAGATAGCCCAGTAAATCGTTTTTCTAATTGTTGAAACTGCCAACCTTGTATCTTGCGAATATAGGCCATCGACATGGACACAGCGATATGAACATCATTGAGTGAGGTGTTGATATAGTCTAGGTCACTGTCATTAACGGGGGCGATATGTTCCATCATAGGGGGAGACATCCTTACGTAATAGCGCCATTATCGTGATACTGCTCGCTTCGCTAGTGTTGATCGTGAGTCAGGGGGTGGTTAATATATAACGGTGTCGTCGCTTAGAGTGCTCAAATCATTATGAATGAACAGCAATCAGCCACCGTAAATCTTTAAACATTAAGTTGTCATCATAAGTTGCTAATAGGCACTATGTTACCGAATTAGTGTCATAAAATCATCACGAGAAGTTAAAATAGTTGCTGGTTAATACAGCGATAAACATTTTTATTTATTTTCCGGTGTAGCCTTATGGCTCAACAGGATGGATTAATCGCATTTCCGTTATGGCACATTGTTGTATCATTTTGCGACTATTGTGTTTATAACATGCATATTTTGTGGCGCCACTGCAAGGATAAACACTAACACAAAAATGCTCGCCCTTGATATCAATAGGACTACTACTATGGTCTATTGGTTATTTAGTGTGTGAATATTTAACCTATTGTTTTTATTGAATAACTTACTAGGCGTAAGAAGGTGGGGTCGGTATGAAAGAAACCATTGCCAAGTTAGAAGAAGAGCTTCGATTAGCGATGCTGAATTCAGATATATCGACGTTGGATAAGTTAATTTCATCTGACTTATTATTCACCAATCACCTTGGGACTTTAGTGTCAAAGAAAGATGATTTAGAGGCACATAAAAATAAGGTTTTTGTGTTTAATTCAATTTGCTTATCTGATTCACATATCTTGTCATTGGCCAATGTTGCGATTGTATCAGTCAAAGCAACTATTACGGGCTCTTATCATGGTCAGCCCGCGAATGGTCACTTTCGATTCACTCGCACGTGGTCAAATATATCGGGAAATTGGCAGGTGATGGCGGGGCACTCTAGTGTTGTTGCCTAACAAGGCCAACGCTAATTCTCTGTGTTGGCCGTTTGGGTTTACGAGTAAGTTTATTCGTAAAGTATACTGTCTGTTAAAGAGATCTTGTGAACATTATCTATTATGGAGAATTAAATGAAATTAACCGGTGAATGCTTTTGTGGTGAAATTACCTATGAAATACACGGTAGGCTTCGAGATGCTAGGTCATGTCATTGTTCTCGCTGTAGAAAAGCGTTTAGCTCTCAGGCATCGGCTTATGCACTAGTTGACCCTTGTGAATTTAAGTGGATTTCAGGTACGGAGTATTTAACGACATATACCGGTGAGCATGGTTTTGGATTGCAATTTTGCAAACAGTGTGGCTCTACCTTATGTGGTATTTATCAAAATGAGGTACATGGAGTAACGCTAGGTTGTATTAACGAAGACCCAGCAATTGATATTGGTCGCCATATTTTTGTTGGTTCTAAAGCGAGTTGGGAGGTTATTCCTAGCGGTGTTCCACAGTATAATGAGTATCCACCAGAAAGTATTGACAAAATATAGCGTGTGTTAAAATTATATAATAAGCATATTAGCGCTCGCCCACAAAATTCAATTGCCAAAAAATTGCTATTAATTTCGGTATTAAACATACGGAGTATCGTGTGATTAAGTATTTAGTCATTGTTGCATTAGCTTTAATGTCTGCTCCTTGGGTTCTGACAATAAGGTCGGTGGCATCGAGGTTCATGAGAAAGGTATACACACAGTGCACCCAGACGGCAAATGCCTGCAAGAAAAGACACAGAGCGCTAAGCACTTGTATTTTAGTGCTCTGTGCCCGTATTGTATAACGTATTTTGAACAGGGGTTGATTGTGTTAGCAGGCCACAATATTCACCGCTAGCCCTCCGCGAGAGGTCTCTTTATATTTATCGTGCATGTCAGCGCCGGTATCACGCATGGTGCGTATTACTTGATCGAGTGATACGATATGACCGCCGTTATTTCTCAGTGCCATTTGTGCGGCATTGACTGCTTTAACCGCAGCGATGGCATTTCGTTCAATACAGGGGATTTGCACCAGCCCACCCACTGGGTCACAGGTCAGGCCAAGGTTGTGCTCAAGGCCAATTTCAGCGGCATGTTCGACCTGCTCAGGGCTGCCACCGAGGGCTTCGGTCAAGCCAGCAGCGGCCATTGCACAGGCTGAGCCCACTTCACCTTGGCAGCCGACTTCGGCACCAGAGATAGAGGCATTTTTTTTACACAGTATACCAATAGCAGCGGCAGCGAGTAGAAAGTTAGTAATGCCTTTATTGTTGGCCCCATGGCAAAACTGTTGATAATAGTGCAGCACCGCAGGAATAATACCGGCTGCACCATTGGTTGGGGCTGTAACGACTCGCCCGCCGGCTGCATTTTCTTCATTGACTGCTAAGGCATACAGATTAAGCCAATCCATGGCTTCTAAGTTGTTGGAGATTGCGTTACTGGCAATGATATCAGTACGATCAGTATTCATCAGGCTGTGGTGCAGTTCGGCAGCGCGGCGCTTTACGTTTAATCCGCCAGGTAGTTTGCCTTTATTGTTTAATCCATTATGTACACACTCTTGCATAACCTGCCATAAGTGCATTAATTTTTTATCAATCTCATGCTCGCTTCTCCAAGTGGTTTCATTAGCGCGCATTAGCTGGCTGATCGAGAGCTGCGAGTGTTTGCATTGTTGTAATAGTTCGTGTGCGTTATCAAACGGATATTTAACGTGAGTTGTTGTCGATTGTTCTTGTTTGTTTGACTGCTGTTGTTCAATACCGGCTTCATCGAGAATAAAACCACCACCAATAGAGTAATAGGTATTTCTGTAGTGTAAGGTCATGGTTTCATTATAAGCACTCAATATCATACTGTTGGCGTGATAAGGCAGTGACTTTTCACTAAAACACATGTCGCGAGCATGAATATAATCAATAGTATGATGGCCATTGAGAGGTAATTGCTGTTGTTGATCAACTGAGTCCAGAATACTGGTCACTTCTTGTGGTGTAATTGATTCAGGGTGCTTGCCTGTTAGCCCAAGAATAATTGCGCGATCAGTTCCGTGGCCAATACCTGTTGCACTGAGTGAACCATATAATTGTACATTGATGCGCTGAGTTTTCTGCAATAGACGCTGCTCTTGCAGTGCTTGTAGAAATTGTGTTGCTGCGCGCATTGGGCCTACGGTATGTGAACTCGACGGCCCAATGCCGACTGAGAATAGATCAAAAACACTGATCGACATGCAAAAAACTCCTACTGCTTAGCGATAATAATTCACTAATGGATAATAATGTGAGTGGTAACGTGTCACAGCACACCGTACTGGATATTGCTTTTAGTGTGCTGTGCAAATAACGATATATAAAGGGTGGCTTAACTATTATTTAATAGCCGCTTAATTTGACATTTCAGTGGTATCCTCTTGTGCGGTTATATCTGGTTTTGCAAAATATTCACGCGTGAGCTGAAAGACAATCGGGCTAAGTAACACCAATGCAATAAGGTTGGGAATCGCCATAAGCGCATTAAACGTATCGGCCACTAACCAGATAAAATCTAGGCTAAGTACTGCACCTATTGGTACGGCTAATACCCACAATATGCGATAAGGGCGAATCGCTTTAACGCCAAATAAATACTCGGCACAGCGCTCGCCGTAAAAGCTCCAGCCCAGTAAGGTAGTAAAGGCAAAAACGGCTAACGCTATAGCAATTAAATAATTGCCAATGCCAGGTAGTGTGAGTGCGAAGGCTGCGGAGGTGAGTGCCGCACCTGAGTCTCCTGAGAGCCAGGCACCAGAGGTAATAATAACGAGGCCTGTGATAGTACAAATGATTAATGTATCGATAAATGTCCCCAGCATGGCCACTAAGCCCTGGCGTACGGGGTTTTTAGTTTGTGCCGCCGCGTGGGCAATAGCTGCTGAACCTAGACCTGCTTCGTTTGAAAATACGCCGCGTGCCACGCCAAAGCGAATGGCCGCCCAGACGGCTGCACCGGCAAAGCCACCTTCTGCGGCAGCGGGTGAAAAGGCATGGGTAAATACCAACGTAAATGCCGCAGGTATATGCTCGGCATTAATGGCCAGTGCGATTAATCCTGCGACAAGGTAACAGACGGCCATAATGGGCACTAAAACACCGGCAACAGCGCCAATGCGTTTTATGCCACCTAGTAAAACTGCGCCGACTAACAGCATTAATACAAGGCCGGTTACCCACAGTGGCAGCCCAAAATTGGCGTGGAGTACATCGGCAACTGAGTTTGCCTGAACAGTATTGCCAATACCAAAACCTGCAATCGCACCAAACACCGCGAAAGTTGTGCCCAGCCAGGCCCATTTTGAACCAAGCCCATTTTTGATGTAGTACATAGGCCCACCTGAGTGGTTGCCATCGTCATCGACTTCGCGATAGCGAACCGCCAGTACGGCCTCTGCGTATTTAGTCGCCATACCAACGAGTGCTGTACACCACATCCAAAAGAGTGCACCGGGGCCACCGAGAAATACCGCTGTTGCCACACCGGCAATATTGCCGGTGCCAATTGTGGCAGACAGTGCGGTCATGAGTGCTTGAAACGGTGAAATCTCACCGCTGCTTTTGTCTGCCTGTTCACTTTGGCGGCTTGAGAACAATAGGCGAAACCCCGTACCGAGCTTGAGCAGTGGCATTAGTCGCAAGCCTAGCATCAAAAAAAAGCCGACACCGAGAATCAGCACCAGCATGATTGGGCCCCATACAATACTGTTAATTTCGCCGAGAATGTTTGTTACTATATCCATAGATCGTTACCTTGATTTTATTATTATTACGAATAGGGTTGTTTTTATTGAGCCGTAGATCGCTCCAATATCAGCCCCTTTTCGTTGTCGTGCCAGACAAACGAAGATGCGCGTGTATCTTCTAATAGCAATGCTAACGGGGCAAACGATGATTACTTACATGGTATTAAGTACTGCTTACAATTATCTGTATTTTGACTGCCACTCAGGTGTGATTACACTAGGTGTCAATGGGGGGGCATTTGATGTCTAAAAAGTTAAATGCGCCTTCAATGGCTGCGCTGCGATTTTTTGATAGTGCAGCGCGACATTTAAATTTTTCGATGGCCGCGAAAGAACTCTGCGTATCACCTGCGGCTGTCAGCCAGCAGATTCGGCAGTTGGAAAGCAACCTGGGGTTTAAACTGTTTCAGCGTGCATCGCGCTCGCGGCGCTTAGAGCTAACGCAAGAGGGTGGGCGGCTCTATAAGGTGGTAGCACCTGCGTTGTTATCAATCAACAATGAAGTGCAGGCGATTCATCGGCAGTGTTTACAAGGCGTGGTTACCTTGCGAACGCTACCGTCGCTGGGGTTGCAATGGTTAGTGGCGCGGTTGAAAAATTTTCAAGCGCGCTATCCTGAGATTGAGCTGCGTGTAGAGGCAGAAGATAGCCGTGTAGAGCTAACGCAAGGGCAGTTTGATATTGCCATTGATCTCGGTTATGGCCCCTATGAAAATATGGAGACTACAACGCTGATGCAGGAAAATATTTTTCCGGTGTGTAGCCCCGCTTTTATGGCATCGGGCCGGGCGATTGTGACACCGGCTGACCTTAAACAGGTAACACTGTTACACGATGTGACCGCATGGCGTGATGCGGGGGATCATTCTGAGTGGGAATACTGGAGCAAGGCTACCGGCCAACACGATCTGGATTTTACCAAAGGCCCCACGTTTAACCGTGCCTTTTTAACACTCCATGCGGCTATTAATGGTCAAGGGGTTGCGATGGGGCGCGAGGCATTGATTAATGATGAGATTAGTTCAGGGCAGCTGGTCGATTTATTTCCCAGCCTACATGTAGAAACCCGCAACAACTACCATCTGGTTTATGCGAAAGGCGCCCTTGATAACCCCCGCGTAAAAGCGCTGCACGATTGGCTGGTAGAGCAAACACAGCTTAAGGTGTGAAAGCCTCGCGCCTATAATTACATGGCTCAGTGGTAACGCTGGGAGTATTTGTGTTGTGCTGCGATGCTGCTCGGTATTTTATAGCCCTTATAGCGCGTATTCATGCTTGCAATGTGTATATTTATTCGCTGATGTTATGATCCAAGGGCGTCTGCTGCTCTTGAATGAGTGCCAAAAAAGCCATGATTACTGGGTGCTCATTATTGGTATCATCAGTGACAATAGCAAAGCGCCGGTTAAGATTCATGGGTGATTGAAGGGTAATAAAATGCCCCGATGCCAGCTCGTCTTTAATGGATAGCTCAGATAAGCAACCAATGCCTAAGCCTGCCTTTACCGATTGCTTAATGGCTTCTTGCCGGTTGAGTGACAGCGATGACTGCACGCGTGCGCCAATGCGTTGCACGGCCAAATCAAACACGGTTCTGGTGCCTGAGCCCTGCTCGCGCAATACCCAGCGGTGCTGGTTGATATCGTCTTTGGTGATATGACCGGTTTGGGCCAATGGGTGATCTGGGCGGCAAAATAATGCCAGAGTATCTTGTCGCCAAGGTGTTACATTGAGTGTTGTCGATGATGAGGGGCCTTCAATAAGCCCTATATGTACTTGCCCTTTTTCTACGCTGTGAATGACCGCTTCGGTATTGTTAATCTGAATCTCAGGTGATATGCCCGGGTACCGCTCAAGCAGTGTGGCGGTAATTTGCGGCAGTATAAACGAGGCTATGGTAATACTTGCACCAATGCGCAGTGGCCCACTGATGGCATTTGAGGCGGGGGTGGTTAAGGTGTCGACCAGTGCTAGTATCTGCCGTATTTTAGGCAGTATGTGGGTGCCTTCGTCGGTAATTTTCAGCGCTCGGCCCAGACGGGTAAATAGGGAGTAGCCAAGCACTTGCTCTAGCTCTTTCAGCGATTGGCTGGCTGCCGACTGGCTCAGGGCTTGTTCTTTTGCCGCCAGCGTTAGCCGCCCAAGCCGGGTCGTCGCTTCAAAAACCCTTAACTGTCGGGTGGATAAGTTCATTGTTCGGTTTTTCTTATCAAAAGTATTAAAAATATCCATTATACTTATGTTTGGTGTGAGCGCAATATAGTGGCATCTGCTGTTGTTTATTGCTTATTGCTTATTGCTTATTGCTCTGTGAGGGCCTGCTCGTGCCGAATATCATTAGTTTACCAATTATTGCGTTGTTGGCGATGGGGCTGGCGCAGTTCAGTGTGCTATCACAGTGGGGGCTTAGTGCGCTGCCACTGGCGATTATGTTCGGTATCGTTTGGGGGCATATCAATTGGGTGCCTGCTAGCGTGCACTCAGAGGCGTTTACGCGCTTTTGTCAGCAGAAGTGTTTGCGCATCGGTATTGTACTGCTGGGGTTAAGTATTAGTGTTCAACAAATTTTGGGGGTAGGCTGGGAGGCGATAGCACTTAATTGCTTAGTTATCGCCTCGGTCATTAGTCTTGGCTTACTTATTGGTGTGCGCTTTTTAGGCTTGCCCAGCGATATGGTGTTGCTGATATCGACCGGGAGCGCCATTTGCGGTGCTGCGGCCATACTAGCGACAGAGTCGACCCTTAAAGCCCGGCAACAACACGTGGCTATTGCGGTGGCTACGGTTGTTCTTTTTGGTACCCTAGCAATGTTTTTCTACCCGCTGCTTTATCCCTTTGTCGATATGAGCGATCGACAATTTGGCATTTACATTGGTAGTACCGTGCATGAAGTTGCCCAAGCGGTTGCCGCAGGCGAATCTATTAGCCCTGAGGCGTTGCACAATGCGCTAGTGACAAAGCTGATTCGCGTTATGCTATTAGCGCCCTTTATATTACTTCTGGGGGGGGTGTTGAGTAAGGCGCTGATCGGTGGTAGTACCGATCATGCTCATAGTACCGATGATGTTGATAGTGCTACTAGTGCTACTAGTGCTAAGCGCCCCGGTGCGTTTATTATTCCGTGGTTTGTACTGGGGTTTATCGCAGTTGCGGTGATTAATTCGCTATGGGTGTTACCCCGTGAGTTAACGGATGTGTTAACTCACACCAGCCAATTTTTGTTGGCATTAGCGATGGCGGCACTAGGTACTCAAACGCGTTGGTCGCTGATTCGACAAGCCGGGGTTAGGCCCTTATTATTGGCATTGATTCTATTTGTCTTTTTAATTGCCGGTGGTTATCTATTAAATAGCGTTATTATTATGTAGTCGTGGCTAAATGAATTCTGCCAAACTGAAACGGCTAATCAATAGCCACTGGTATCTCGGTACGATAAACAATTTGTTTTAATGAGAAGCTAGATTCTATATTGGCGACACAGGCAATGGTGGTGATTTTGTCAATTAAAAACTGTTCGTATTTTTCAAAATCCTGTACCACTACGCGAATAAAATAGTCTGCCGTTCCTGTCATTAGATGGCATTCCATCACTTCTTTGTAGCGTTGAATATGTTGTTCAAATTCACGCAGTGCCTCTCTGCCTTGATTTTTTAAGCGCACGGTGACAAAACCATTGACCGTAAGGCCCGCCAGCTTGGGGTCAATAATACCGACATAGCGCTTTATTACACCGGCTTTTTCGAGCGCTTTAATACGCCGTAGGCAAGGTGAGGGCGATAAGCCCACTTTTTTAGCTAGATCAATATTCGAGATCTTACCGTTGATTTGAATATAATTAAGCATTTTAGTATCTATACTATCGAGTTTAACTTTTCTCATCTCATCGCCTTTTATCATTCCATCTGTAATATTTTTATCGTTTTTAGAGTATTGACACGCTCGCACTAATTAATAACAGCGCATTAGCGCAGAGAAATAAAAAGACAGGGGTGATGATTAATCTTTTTGTTGGCCAATAACAGTTAGTCATTCGCTGTTATTGGCCGATTGTTACTATAAATGATACTTTAAATCACCGGTATAGCCTGCCAGTTTACATCTATATCCGTCGATGTTTGTCGCCGCTATCGATTAACTTAACACGGCCTCGTTAACGACTAAACCACGTTGTCGCAATAGTGCTTCAATCTCAGGGAGTACGCTTTCATCATCAATAGTCGAGGGCATAGTGAATGGTTTATTCGCTGCAATTTTGCGTAAAATAGCACGCAGTATTTTGCCGGAACGCGTTTTTGGTAACCGTGCCACAATCACCGCACGGCGAAAGCACGCGACTGCACCGACTTGATCGCGCACTTGGCTAACTAGTTCTTTTTCTAGTTGATCCTCGCGGATTGTTTCACCGGCTTTGAGTACTATAAGGCCAATAGGCACCTGACCTTTAATGGTATCTTCTGTACCAATAACGGCACATTCAGCGACCGCTGGGTGAGCTGATACGACCTCTTCTAGCTCTCCGGTTGATAGGCGATGCCCCGATACATTAATTACATCGTCCGTGCGGCCAGTAATATAGAGATAGCCATCGTCGTCTTTAAAGCCACCATCACCGGTATGATAGTAACCGGGAAATGCATCGAGGTAGGCGGCGTGATAGCGTTGTGGCTGTTGCCATATACTCCAAGCAACGCCGGGTGGCATGGGCAGTTTCACACAGACGTTGCCGTTCTCATTGGTGGCGACTTCATGGCCGTTATCATCGAGTATGCGGATATCGTAACCGGGTATAGGTTTATTGGTTGAGCCTAAGCGAGTGCCTGATGGGTTATCCCAGCCCATCATTGGGGCTGTCATCGGCCATCCGGTTTCAGTTTGCCACCAGTGGTCAATCACCGGGACTTTCAATAAATCGCTCAACCACTGATAAGTTGATGAGTCTAGTTTTTCACCGCCAATCACTACCCAGCGCAAGCTGCTGAGATCGTATTGTTTGGCGAGCAGGCTATCGGGGTCTTCTTTGCGAATCGCACGATAAGCGGTTGGGGCACAGAACATTGAGTTGACTTTGTACTCATCAATAATTCGCCAAAAGGTGCTGGCATCGGGGGTGCGAATGGGTTTACCTTCAAAGAAAATCGCACTGACACCGCTCATTAATGGGCCATAGACAATCAGTGTATGCCCAGCCACCCAGCCAATATCGGATGCGCCCCACCAGACGTCACCTTCATTCATCCCGTAAATATTTTTAAAGGTGTATTTGACAACAATGGCATGGCCACCGTTATCGCGAACAATCCCTTTGGGCTGGCCGGTGGTGCCTGAGGTATAAATAATATAAAGCGGGTCGTCGCCTCTCACCGGGGTGCATTGGGTTAGAGGGGCATCTTTTTGGCATTCGTACCAATCGAGATCTCTGGCGGGGTTCATCTCGGCGCTTAGCATAGGTCGCTGGCAAACAATGGTGCGTTCAGGCTTATGTTTGGCCAGTGCAATCGCTTTATCAACCAGGGGTTTGTAGGCGACTGTTTTATCAAATTCGATACCACATGATGCGGTTAAAATCAGTTTGGGGGTGGCATCATCGATACGAATGGCGAGTTCGTTAGCGGCAAAACCACCAAATACCACAGAGTGAATTGCCCCTAAGCGTGCGCAGGCAAGCATGGCAACGGCCGCCTCAGGAATCATGGCCATATAAATAACCACTCTGTCGCCTTTTTCAATGCCTAGGTTTTGCAGTGCACCGGCAAAGCGGCTCACACGTTCAAGCAATGTATTGAAGGTGATGGCCTCTTTTACACCACTGACGGGTGAGTCGTAATACAAGGCAACTTGTTCACCACGGCCCTCTTCAATTTGCTTATCAAGTGCAAGGTAGCAACTATTAAGTTCACCGTCGCAGTACCAGCTAAAGGTACCGTGCTGTGTTTTCTGTAATGTGGTTTTTGGTTTTTTAAACCAACTAATACTATCGGCTTGTTTTGTCCAATAGGCTTCAGGATTTTCTAACGCGTGTTGATATTCTTCGGGATAACCCATAATGAGTCCTCATACATTTTATTTTTAGCTACGAAGAAGGCAGCGCGCCTTTTGATTACATCACTTAACTACACCACACGAAAGCCGCGCTGAGACGTGTATTTACTGATCTTGATAAAGTTGCATCACACTTGAAAAATCTAAACTACCATTACCTTTAGCTTTATGCTGTGTAAACAGTGCGCGCGCTTGTGACCCCATGGGGATTGGCGAGGCACTAAGCTGGCTCATTTCCATAGCCAGACCTAAATCTTTGTACATTAAATCAACCTGAAATCCCCCTTGATAATGATTGGATGCAGGCGCTGTTTCCATAACACCCGGATAGGGGTTATAGACTTGCAATGCCCAGTTGTTACCAGAGCTTTGTTTCATAATCTCTGACAGCACACTAGGGTCGAGACCATTTTTAACACCCATATTTAATGCCTCACAAGTCCCTGTCATGAGAATTGATAGCAACATATTGTTGCAGGCCTTAGCTACTTGACCTGCACCACTGGCGCCGGCGTGAAAAATATTTTTACCCATACAACTTAATATGGGTTGTGCTCGTGAGAATTGCTCATCGTTGGCGCCGACCATAAAGGCCAGTGTGCCTGCCACCGCGCCACCAACTCCACCGGATACGGGAGCATCGATACAGTGGATGCCTCGCTCAGCGCCAGCCTGTGCAACTGTGCGTGCGGTTTCGGCATCGATTGTCGATGAATCAATGACTAGTGCACCTTTTTTAATATGGTCAAACAACGGCGTGTCTCCGCTGATATATAAATCTTGAACATGTTTGCCTGCTGGCAACATAGAAATAATAATATCGGTATCTGCTACGGCTGCTTGCGCAGAGTGTGCCGCTGTAGCACCTTTGTTTGCGAGCTGTGCAAGTGCCTCTTGCGAGAGATCAAAGGCTCTAATATTGTGGCCTGCTTCAAGGAGGTTGCTCGCCATTGGCGCACCCATATTACCTAAACCAATAAACGCTATCGTTGCCATCATTACTACCTTATTGTTATTAATCGTTTAACACACAAATGTTGTGTGCCATTTATTACACGGATGCCAGCGGGTTCGTTGCCCACGGTGAGACAAACAGTGCATTCAAGCGTGAGGGGTCAACATCGTTGACGGTTTTAAATGTCCAGTCTGGCGCGTTATCTTTGTCGACCAGCAGCGCGCGAACGCCCTCGGGGAATTCCCGTTGCCGGCAACATTGTATCGATAGCGCAAGTTCTGATTCAAAGATTTGCTTTAATGAAAAGTGAGTGGTTTTTTGTAATTGTTTATAGGTCATATGCATCGCTAAGGGGCTACTTTTTTGTGCATTTTTTTGTGCTCGTTGTAACCATTTGTCGTCAGTAACTAATGCTTCAAGTGCGGCGATAATACCTTGTGTTGTATCGTGATCTGTCAGCTGCTGGATAAGGTCAAAGTGCATGCGTAC
>Ga0193960_1000024_pt1 | contig 67789 bp, 59 predicted proteins | sample FB_3_MG_FD_140338 | JGI IMG/M metagenome (GOLD analysis project Ga0193960, IMG submission 140338) | Microbial mat bacterial communities from the Broadkill River, Lewes, Delaware, United States - FB_3_MG | ecosystem: Environmental > Aquatic > Freshwater > River > Microbial mats | place: USA... | reverse complement strand
CAGGGCGTTGGCTTAATTCAGATCGATAGGCATAAAAACTACCCAGACCACCCTCATCAATAGCACTGGCTATTGCCTGGCAACCCGGACAACAAAACTCCTGTTCAACGTGGTTAATACAGTGTGTAAACTCACCAGCGACCATTACGGGCAAACCACAGTGATAACACGAAAGAGGGGCAGAGTACGCTAGATCCCCCTCAACGCTGGGGGTATCCATTGACGAGAGCGGCACATCAGCCATTGCTGTCTAGCCGCACCTGTGAATGTTGATTGAAATCGATAGTACCTTTCAAACGCCATTTGGTCGAAAGCTCTGTGGTCGTATCTGTCGAAGCCTCGGCATCTACGGGAACGGTTGGCGAAAGGTGTAAATACCAACGATGTTCAAGCACTTGGTCAACTTCTGTGTGATAACGTCCACCACTAATTAATTGTAAATTATAGTAGCGATCAAACTGCTCGCTGGTAGGGTGATTCATGGCTAATATCAATGTTGCAGGTAGCGTACCCTTGCTGTGTTTAATATCAACAATTAACTCTCCTACTTGCTGATCAAACTGTATATCAGCAACAAGCCCTAATTGGGTGGCCCGCAAGTCCTCGTCTCGACGCTCATTTATCATGCGGCCTTCTTTGTAGTAATTATCTATCACCACATCATCAGAGTGGCGCACCGCAATAGAAACGGTAATCGAGGAGGCTATTACAACTACAATCAAAGGTACCAGTAAAAACCACGCCCAAAACTGTCGATACCAAGGTCCGTTATCGGCCTCACTATCAGCAAGGTGTTGATTGGCAACGGGGTCAGATAGAGAGCGATCGTGTATCATGTAGTGACCTATATAGTCATACCATTACAGAAAACGGCAGAAGAAAAACAAACAGTAAAGTACCAGCATACCACATTTGCCGGCACAGAATAAAAAATGCCCGAATCGTCGCTAACGCTCGGGGCCAATAAAGGTTGCGCTCTCTGTGGCGACAATATCGTCATCAATGGTTGAGCGTACGGTAAAAACAATATCAGACTTCATAGTTTGCAACACGTCTTTATCAACTAAAACACGCACGGGGATACTAAAAATCTCGCCTTCTTCCAAAACGACAGGACGCATTTTTTTCACACGAAACGGGTAATCTCCAGCGACTTCGACAACATACGTTTGCTCTTTGCGATCCATATTATTAATCGCAATGGTATAGACATTCTGCACATCGCCAGCATTGATGCGATACATCCTAACCCCCCTGTCACGACTAACATCAATGGTAAGAGGCTGCCGATTAGCGATGGTATACACAAAGGCACAAGCCATTACCAACACAGCAAACATATAGCCAAATAGACGTGGCCGGATATAGTGAGTTTTGCCGGTTTGTAATTGGTCATCACTGGTAAAGCGAATTAACCCACGCGGGTATTGCATTTTATCCATGACCGTATTGCAGGCATCAACACACAAGCCACAGTTAATACATTCATACTGTAAACCATCGCGAATATCGATATCGACAGGGCACACCTGAACACACCAAGAGCAATCGATACAGTCACCCTTACCTTGTGCTCGGTAATCTTCGCTGGCTTTTCGGGGCCCGCGATTCTCTCCTCGAGCAGGGTCATAGTGCACAGCGAGAGTATCGCTATCATACATCACCGACTGAAAGCGAGCATAAGGACACATATGTTTACACACCTGTTCACGCATCCAGCCAGCGTTCAGGTATGTCATAAGCGCAAAGAATAATGTCCAGAAAGCAGCTTGTGGATTAATAGAAAACGCCACTAAACCTGAATCGGACAGTTGCGGAATAAAACCCGCGAGCAATTCTCGAATTGGTAAAAAATAACCAATAAAAGTCGCGCCTGTAATAAAGGCAATGACCACCCATATAGCGTGCTTACTGCTCTTTCGCAGCACTTTTTCCATGCTCCAGCTCGCAGCATCTAGCTTAATACGTTTATTGCGATCCCCTTCACAGAGATGCTCAGCCCAGATAAACATGAGTGTCCATACCGTTTGCGGACATGTAAAACCACACCATACCCGCCCCAATAAAGCTGTGACGGTAAATAGCGCGAAGGCAGAAATAATTAATAACCAGGCTAATAACATGCCGTCTTGAGGCCCAAAGGTCACCCACAGAATATGGAACTGACGCGTTGGTAAATCGAATAACATCGCTGGCCGACCATCAATCACAAACCACGGCAGCAATAAAAAACCCAGCATTAACGGTATGCCCGTGTAACGGCGCAACTTTTGATAAAAACCGGTGATCTTACGCGTATAAATTTTTGAGTCAGACTCATAGACATTCACATAGCGAATACCGTCTGATGATGGCTCAGCCTTTGGTTTTTCAGGTTCTGGTTTCTTGAGCGTATTGCCCATACTGACTACCTCTTTGTAGCGCTGTGGCCACAGTAGTTATGGGATGGCAGGTAGCGCACTAATGTGCGCTACCTAGATAAGGCAAGACTTGGGACCTATCGCTACTGTTCTAGCGATAAGCTATAGACATATGATGTCAACAAGTGAATTTTATCTGCGCGCAGGCGTTCTTTCTGGGCAGGCATTTGCCCATTGCGACCATTGCGTAAGGTCTGCCGAATACCTGATGCACTCCCTTCATAAAGCCAAATATCGTCGGTTAAGTTTGGCGCACCCACTGCATGTACTCCTTTACCGTCTGCACCATGGCAAGCCGCACAGTTTTGTAAAAATAACTTACTGCCCTTTTGTGCTAAGGCTTCATTGTACTCTTGACCTGATAGCTGCAAGACATAATGAGCTGTTTCATTGATGCCTTGCTCACCCAATACAGCAGACCAGGCAGGCATTGCCGCTTGGCGCCCATTAACCAGTGTTTGCTTAATCGCTTCAGGTGAACCACCGTATAACCAATCATTATCCGTTAGGTTAGGAAAACCCAGCGCACCACCACCATCAGCACCGTGACAAACTGCACAGTTGTTGGCAAATATACGCGAAGCCATTTTCATCGCTTTAGGTTCAAGCGCTAAATCTTCCACACTCATGGTTGAATAAACACCAAAACTTTTTTGCAACTGTGACTGCGCTTTTTGTTGAGATGCCTCTAGCTGCCCTACTTGAGTCCAACCTAACAAACCTTTCCAGCTTCCCATACCAGGATAGGCAATTAAGTAGCCAATTGAAAAGATAAACGTACCCAGGAACATATAGAACCACCATTTAGGCAGCGGGTTATCATATTCTTCGATGCCATCATAAACATGGCCGGTTGTTTTGTTTTCCGGGTCATCGTCATCGCGTACAGCCACTTTGCGATTGGCTAACAGCACCCATAATAGTAGCGCTAGATTTAAGCTCGTAAGGATAATAATCCACAGGCTCCAAAAAGTACTCATAATCAATCCTGCCTTACATCACTGACTTTATCGGTGTCAGTGCTTGATTGTAATTGTTGTTGGCTATTGCTTAATTCGCCCTCGCTAGGCTCGTCGGCAAAGGGCAAGTTCGCGTCATCTTCGAAACGTCGTTTGCGGCTGGGGGCAAAGGCCCACCAGCAGACTGCAAAAAAGGCAATCATCACAAACACTGTCGATAGGCCACGTAGTGTATTAATATCCATCGCTAGCGCTTCTGCTGTAGAGCAGGCAAAGTACCTAATGCCTGCAAATACGCAACGAGTGCATCAATCTCGGTGGTTCCCTTAACGGCCTTTTGCGCACCGGCAATATCCTCATCGGTATAGGGAACGCCCACAGAGCGCAACGCTTTCATTTTTGCAGCGGTATGTTTGCCATCGAGAACGTTATCAAATAGCCAAGGAAACGCTGGCATATTCGATGCAGGAACAACATTGCGCGGGTTATACATATGCGCTTTATGCCAGGTGTCACTATAGCGGCCACCTACACGCGCTAGATCGGGCCCAGTGCGCTTAGAACCCCACAAGAAGGGATGCTCGTAAACACTTTCACCGGCAACAGAGTAATGGCCATAACGCTCAACCTCTGCTCGCAGTGGACGCACCATTTGCGTGTGGCAAACATGGCAGCCTTCGCGGATATAAATATCACGCCCTTCCAACTGAACGGCAGGCCAAGGTTTAAGCCCCTCAATAGGCTCGGTTGTTTCGTCCAAAAAGAAGTGCGGTACAATCTCAACCATACCACCGAAACTAATCGCGACGACGACTAGAATCCCCATCAGGCCAATATTTTTTTCAACAATATCATGATTCTTCACAGTACTCTCCTTAAGCGACTTGCGGTTGTGCAACTGCGTCTTTAGCAGTGTCATCACTTAAAGTACGGTACGCGTTATATGCCATAACAAACATACCTGCCAAGAAAAGCACCCCACCAATTAAACGTACAAGATAACCCGGCATACTGGCCTCTACAGCCTGAATAAAGCTATAGGTTAGCGTGCCGTCTTGGTTAAATGCACGCCACATCAAACCCTGAGTAATACCGTTGACCCACATTGAAGCGATGTATAAAACAGTCCCCAAGGTCGCTAGCCAAAAGTGAGTGTTAATTAAACCCACACTCCACATTTCCTTGCGGCCCGACAGTACAGGTAATAGGTGATAAATTGCTCCGATTGAAATCATTGCCACCCAACCCAAGGCACCAGAGTGTACGTGGCCAATAGTCCAGTCAGTATTATGCGACAGTGCATTTACAGTCTTAATCGCCATCATCGGACCTTCAAAAGTCGACATACCATAAAACGATAACGAGACAACTAAAAAGCGCAAGGTAGGGTCGGTACGCAATTTATGCCAAGCACCGGACAGCGTCATAATGCCGTTGATCATTCCGCCCCAGCTTGGTGCCAGTAGAATCAGTGACATTACCATGCCCAAACTCTGCGCCCAGTCAGGTAATGCGGAATAATGAAGGTGGTGAGAACCCGCCCATATGTACAATGAAATAAGTGCCCAAAAATGCACAATAGATAGCTGGTAAGAATAAACAGGGCGCCCTGCCTGTTTGGGGACAAAGTAATACATCATCCCTAAAAAGCCCGCAGTCAGGAAAAAGCCCACTGCATTATGACCATACCACCACTGGATCATTGCATCCATAGCACCAGCATAAGCAGAATAAGATTTAGTCATTGTCACAGGCACAGCCGCGCTATTGACAATATGCAGTACGGCGACGGTAATAATAAAACCACCGTAGAACCAATTGGCCACATAAATATGAGACGTTTTACGCTTAATAATGGTCCCGAAGAATACGATCGCATAAGAAATCCAAACCAGCGCGATTAAGATATCAATCGGCCACTCTAACTCTGCGTATTCTTTAGTACTGGTCATACCTAAAGGCAAGGTGATCGCAGCAGCAATAATGACAACTTGCCACCCCCAAAACGTAAACGGAATCAACCACCCACCAAAGAGTGAGGCCTGACAGGTTCGCTGCACAACATAATAGGATGTTGCAAATAGTGCGCTGCCGCCAAAGGCGAAAATAACCGCATTAGTATGCAAAGGGCGCAAGCGACCAAAATGCGTAAAAGGCTGAAACAAATCATTCAATTGAGGCCAGTAAAGTTCGGCAGCAATAAATACTCCCATCCCCATACCAAAAATACCCCAAACGATCGTCATAATGGCAAACTGACGCACGATTTGATAGTTGTAGACTGGTGTATCCCCAGCAGATGCCGTATGGCTACTCATAGTGGCTTTCCTAACTTTAAAAAGAAAACGTTTTCGGTCTCATTGCCTAAATACGAATACGGGCGACTATACCCCATTCGAATGACCGTCGTTTGATCGCTATCAAGAATACGCCTAATTACTCATACAATTAATAGGGATAAACGTAAAAATTATTACCTTGCGGAAGATAGACCTTACGATAGTCTAGGTCAGTTCACGTATTTTTGCGTAATATTGGCGATATAAACTATCGCTACCCACACATCCGCATTAATAGCAAAAAAATAAGTGCTCGATGAAACATAGGCAGTACTTAGAAATATAACGATACAAACAGGAGAAGGCGGTATAAATCCCCTATGGCAACAGTGGCCTAATGCTTCAGCCTTACTTGGCTGGTGCTTCAAGTTGGCCACAGGGGTTGTGTATCCTAGTATGAATACGTACCTAATATTGAACGTACCGATTATGTCTCTTTAAACTATCCTAGTGTGCGCCCTTTATTGGCCGCAATTCTCATGCGCAATGCATTTAATTTGATAAAGCCTTCGGCATCTTGCTGATTGTATGCACCGTCATCATCTTCAAAAGTGGCTATTTTTTCATCAAACAAGCTATCTGCTGAGCGTCGCCCAACGGCTGATACTGCGCCTTTATAGAGCTTTAAACGCACCTCACCGTTAACACATTGCTGAGATTCATCAATAGCCGTCTGCAACATTTTACGCTCTGGACTCCACCAGTAGCCGTTATAAATCAGCTCGGCGTATTTAGGCATTAACTCGTCTTTTAAGTGGGCAACTTCGCGATCCAATGTAATTGATTCGATAGCGCGATGGGCTTTCATCATGATAGTGCCGCCTGGCGTTTCGTAACATCCACGCGACTTCATACCTACATAACGGTTTTCAACAATATCAAGCCGGCCAACACCGTGCTCACCACCGACTTTATTTAGATAGGCCAATACTGTAGCCGGGGTCATCGGGGTACCATCGATAGCGATAATATCGCCTTTTTCATAAGTAAGCTCAAGGTACAGCGGTTTATCGGGTGCCTGCTCTGGTGCAACACTCCAACGCCACATATCATCTTCTGCTTCTGCCCATGGGTCCTCTAAAATACCGCCTTCATAAGAAATATGCAGCAAGTTAGCATCCATTGAATAGGGTGACTTTTTCTTGTTCGCAGCATAATCAACAGGGATATTATGCTCATCGCAATAAGCCATCAGCGTTTCTCGTGAACTTAACTCCCACTCACGCCAAGGGGCAATCACTTGAACACCAGGCTTAAGTGCATAGGCACCAAGCTCAAAGCGTACTTGGTCATTGCCTTTACCTGTGGCGCCGTGCGAAATGGCATCCGCGCCGGTTTCATTGGCAATTTCGATCATTCGCTTTGCTATTAAAGGACGCGCAATAGAGGTGCCAAGCAAATACTCACCCTCATAGATAGCATTGGCACGAAACATAGGGAAGACAAAATCACGAACAAACTCTTCGCGTAAATCGTCGATGTAAATTTCTTTGATACCCAGTGCCTGGGCTTTCGCGCGAGCGGGTTCAACCTCTTCACCTTGACCAAGATCAGCGGTAAACGTTACTACTTCACACTGATAAGTTTCTTGTAACCACTTGGCAATGACGGACGTATCAAGGCCGCCAGAATAGGCTAATACAACTTTATTGATGGATGACATAGAGGGAACTCCTACACACCGTTAACAGCTAGGGGCGCGAATTGTATCGATAATTAAACGGAAATAATAGAGGAATTTAGCTATTAGGTACTAAGGAGGGACTTCCTGCTGGGCAACTGGTTCTTTTTTAACCACAGGTATCGACTTTGGTTTAGGTTTTTTGCTTAAGCGCACTGTGACTCTGCGATTTTTAGCCCGGCCCTTAGCACTGCGATTAGAAATAACAGGGTAGCGTTCACCGTGCCAACGCGTCACGATACGATCCGGTGCAACGCCATTATCGATCAGGTAATTCGCAATCATCTCGGCACGTTGTTGCGATACGATCAGGTTTTTATTGCGCATTCCTTCGCTATCAGTATGGCCATCGATATAGAATATCTTCACACTGGGATCTGCATTTGCGTAGAGAATAATTTTTTCCAATTGGCTCTTTGTTTTATGTGTCAGCGTATCATCGCTAGGATCATAATAGAGTGTGGTTTTCTCGACTTGACGAAAATTAACAGGTAGTAGATTGGCAAGACAAGCCAAGTATTGATTATGGCTTTCACGAAAACCAATGCTGGACAATAGCACCTTAATGGATGCTCCATTTCCATACCACGGCGTGCGAGAGAATTCTAAAAAAGTACCTTGCTGCAATTCAGCCAGCATACGCTCTGATAGCTTCTGGCCAATATGAATGGGCTGGCGCCCTTGGCGCACATTAACAAAGCCGAGCTTCTGCGCTATCTTATTGGCAGACCATGCCGGGGGACGAGCGGTGAGTGATGCTTGCCCACTTTTCATCCGTGGGCTATTGGAATACAAACGAAACTGCACAGATTCACCTGCGGGACGAATGAATGCCGCCTTGCCAAAGTCGGTAATAGCATGGGATAAGCGGCACTCAAACTTCGAGGCATCGACCTCCCAACTTACTTGGTCAGTGCGTGTCGCATACTCTAATGCCATGGCACTGCTAGACACAGCCAATACCAGCACCATATGGCACAGTACTAGCCAGCCATTAAACAGGCCCGGCTGTGACAAAAATGCCAGCCGTTGCCACCTGAGCGCCCCATTAATAGTTATTGCATACATATTATCTGTTATCGGCGATGATTTTCTGTGCTTTAGCGCATTTTTTAGGTAGGATTGAATCCATGTAATAAATGACTGCATTAAACAGCCTATTCAGGTATATCTCGATGGTCTGAGATGGTCTGAATAGTCAGTAGTGAACTTGCAGGGTCAAATCTGTAGTGCTAGCTAGGCTTACTACCTTTGCTCTGCTACCTAATAGTGTAGTCGTTTAACACACAATAGCGCCAAGCTATAAATATTTCGGTACTATAACAATACCGCTATCTATTACTAAGGATAGAGAGTGACAAATGAACTCCAAGCGCCGCTGCTCGCCGATCGATTCCGCGGCTTTTTACCTGTGGTTGTCGATGTTGAAACCGGCGGCTTTAATGCAAAAACAGATGCCCTGTTAGAAGTTGCCGCCGTCACACTTGCCATTGATGATGCAGGTTTTATAACACCTGATGCCTGCTATGAATACCAGGTTGAACCTTTTCCAGGTGCCAACCTAGAACAAGCAGCCCTCGATTTTACGGGTATCGATATCGAGAGTGATAGCCGTCTAGCAGAACCTGAAAGCATCGCTTTAGGCTCGCTGTTTAAGGAGGTTCGCCAAGCAGTAAAAGCCGCGCAGTGTTCGCGAGCGATTATGGTCGGGCACAATGCGCATTTTGACTTAGGTTTTGTTAATGCTGCATCGGACCGATGCCAGATTAAACGCAACCCCTTCCACCCTTTCTCATGCATGGATACCGCCACCCTATCTGGGCTTGCTTTTGGGCATACTGTACTGGCAAAAACCTGCCAAATTGCCGGAATAGAGTTTGATAATCGAGAGGCGCACTCAGCAGCCTATGACGCGCAAAAGACGGCAGAGTTATTTTGTATGATTGTCAATCGCTGGCAGACGCTAGGCGGCTGGCCACTAGCAGAATCAGACTAACAAACACTAGATACGAGTTACTCGCAGAAGGAAAAAGGTAAGAGCAGATCTGTCTTCTGGGCACATGTTGGCCACAGAAAGACGCTAAAAGAGGTTGCCTGTACAATTACAGATACAGGCAACTTTTTACCTAAGCAGCAATAAGATTATTACTTATAGATCAGCCGCATTGTCTGATAGATAAGCAGCCACACCATCGGGTGTTGCAGTCATACCGGCATCACCGTCATTCCACCCTGCAGGGCATACTTCGCCGTGCTCTTGATGGAAAGCCAGTGCATCAACCATGCGTATCATCTCATCGATGTTGCGACCAAGAGGCAGATCATTAACGACTTGGTGACGCACAACGCCATCTTCATCGATTAAGAACGAACCACGAAATGCAACGCCACCTTCAGATTCAACATCATAGGCTTGGCAAACTTCATGCTTCATATCAGCAACCAGTGTGTATTTAACGGGACCAATACCGCCATCATTAATAGGGGTATTACGCCATGCGTTATGAGTCCAATGGCTGTCAATAGAAACACCGATGACTTCTACGCCACGCTTTTGAAAGTCAGCAAAGCGGTTATCAAAAGCTAATAGCTCTGATGGACACACAAAGGTGAAATCAAGTGGATAAAAGAAGATGACTGCCTTTTTACCTTTAATGGCTTCAGCCAAGTTATAGTTTTCAGCAATTTCACCTGAACCTAAAACAGCAGGTGCTGTAAAATCTGGAGCTGGCTTGCCAACAAGTACGCCCATAATTGTTCTCCCTAATGGAATGTAAGAGGATTAGTTACAGTGTCACTTTCGCCAGAACGGCCAAAGATTAATCACAGATGCTATTTCTAATAGCAGCTTGCTATCATAACCCCCACACTACCAAAGTCCCATTAATTTTTTATATCACGACAATAGCGCAGAGCTTTTTAAGCACAGACTGGCTATTTATTAAACCAAACACTTAAATGAAATTGACAATGATTCTTATTATGCATACAATTTAGTAACTAACTAATATGATAAAGGCACTTAAACAATGTATGTCTGCCTGTGTAAAGGGGTTACTGACCATCAAATACGTGATGCTGTTGCTAATGGCAATACAACACTTGCCGATGTCAGCCAACAATTAGGAGTTGCAACCCAATGTCGTCGTTGCACATCCCTCGCCCAAGATATTATTACTGAATCACTGCACGATGAAGGTCTAGACTACAGCCCTCTATTTTATGCCGCCTCATAACCCTCTTTATTTATTGTAGTTTACACTTCATTATTTCTGCTCTATTTTAACTCTACCCAACCTAGACGCTAAGAGTAGTTCTTGGCGATTAATACATGCCTATCCAGTCATAAAACCACAATAAGAATCATAGCCATTATCATTGCTTTTACGTTAAAAATCAACAACTTAGGTTGACACCCATTAAACTGAGGAGGAGAATGGCCACATATTATCTGCGTTAATTGGAGTGCCTAATGAAAGGTGACAGCAAAATCATTGAATATTTGAATAAAGCATTGGCAAACGAGCTGATAGCCATTAACCAGTACTTTTTACACGCTAGAATGTATAAAGACTGGGGGCTAAAAGAGCTTGCCGAGTATGAATACAAAGAATCTATTGAAGAAATGAAGCATGCTGATGACCTTATCGAACGCATTCTATTTCTCGAAGGGCTTCCTAACCTACAAGATCTCGGCAAACTGTTTATCGGGCAAGATACCCAAGAGATGCTACAGTGTGACCTTCGCTTAGAAATGCAGGCCATTCCGCTGCTAAGAGAAGCGATTGCCTATGCAGAGAGTGTCAATGACTATGTGAGTCGTGATTTATTTAACCATATATTAGAAGACGAAGAAGAACATGTTGACTGGCTAGAAACACAACTGTCGTTGATCGACAAGATTGGCTTGGAAAATTACTTACAAGCAAAAATGAGCTAGGTTATCTAGTAACAGCAACAATAAAAAAGGGGCATATAGCCCCTTTTTTATGTGCGTACTATTTTAATCGCTAACCTTGGACATATTGATATCCATTGTAGGATAAGGAATGCCAATGCCCACTTCATCAAAACGTGTTTTAATGGTTTCGTTTAAATCAAACAAGACAGCCCAGTAGTCGCCGCTATTCACCCAAGGGCGAAGCACTAGATTAACCGATGAATCCCCTAGCTCTGACACACCAATAGTAACGTCTCTATCGGTTAAAATACGCTCATCAGCCTTTACAATAGCCATTAGCTCTTCTTTGACCTGTGCAATATTTGCATCATAGCTAACACCCACCACCAAATCGACCCGGCGCTGTGGCTCTGTCGAATAATTAACAATGGTATTACCTAATACGGATGAATTGGCAATGATGATGGTTTTATTATCACCGGTACGCAGTGTGGTTGAAAAGATTGAAATGTCCGTAACCGAACCTGCAACACCTGCCACTTCAACAAAATCACCGACTTTACAAGGGCGAAATAAAATCAGTAGCACGCCCGCTGCAAAGTTAGCTAAAGAGCCTTGCAGTGCCAAGCCAACGGCTAAACCCGCCGCACCAATAATGGCAACAAACGAGGCGGTTTGTACACCTAACTGCCCCAAAGCCGCAATAACGACGATGGTGACGATCATATAGTAGAGAATGTTTTTCGCAAATCGACTAACAGTGACATCAATGTCACGGCTATTCATAATTTTCTCTACGATGGTTGTGATCCACTTCGCTAGCATTTTACCAACAATAAAGATCGCAATCGCTAATGCTACCTTAATACCATAACTCGTTAGCATTTCAGGTAAACCTGCCATAGACAGTTCTGACATATTCATAATTACCCCCTGGTAATAGTTTGAAAACATAAAAAAGCCGAGCACTAACGCTCGGCTTTAATTGGGTCAATCATTGCTTTAATCGCAAACCTAAATAACGGTTACTTGGCAATTTTATCAACAGTTGTGCTAACAACAGCAATTACCCGACGGTTTTTCTTCAGGTTTTCTCTGTTTGTATTAGGCACAGCTGGGCGTTCTTCACCATAACCAACCGATGACACACGGTCAGCAGCAATGTTGTAACGGCTTGTTAATACAGCTGCAACAGCATCAGCACGGCGTTGTGACAGCTTTTTGTTGTAAGCAGCAGCACCACGGTCATCAGTATGTCCTTCAACAACAACCTTAGTTAAAGGGAACTCGTTCATAAAGTCAGCAACGGCTTTAATTTCAGAGAAGTAATCTGAGCTCACAACAGCAGAGTTGCTGGCAAAAGTGACACTCAATTCAACTTCACGAGATTCTTTAAGAATGACATAACAACCCTTAGCGTCAACTTTTGCACCCGCTGCTGTATCAGGGCAGCTATCTTGATAATCAGCGACACCATCTTTATCGCTATCAAGTGGACAACCCTGCCAATTCACTTTTACACCCGCTGGTGTTTTAGCACAACGGTCTTTTGAATCAATAACACCGTCGCCATCAGTATCGGCTGGCTGAGCAGGTGCTGCTGGTTGCGCAGGTGCCGCTGTATCTGGGCCACATTGATCACCAGCTTCAGGGCCAGAACCGTAGATGACACAGTCGCCAAAACCGTGAATAACATCTTCACCACTACCACTGATTACATAGCCACCACCATGCCCCAAGGCACTGCCGCTAAAAAGCACAGCTGCAAATATTGCGCTAATACCTGTAAGTTTCTTCATTGCTAAGACCTCCTAAAGTCCCATCTTTTATTGTGATTAAGTTTTATTGCATTGTTGCTAAAAGCCAACCCGTTATTGATATCCAATGACGGCTCCCCAGCACTATTGTTTAATAACCAATAATGGTGACAACACTGTCTGTAATATTTCAATAGATGGTACGACGGCCGTAGTAAATATACGTATCATTCTACTACTGGCAGCATTCATACTCTGAGTGGATTATAACGAAAAGCCCGCTAATTAATAGGCATAATATCTTATATAAGCGCGAACCACTATCACAATTAGTTGATAAAAGTGCTCATATTGCCTCTTGCCTGTTTAACATGATCACCTTTTACTTTATTTTACAAAATATTTGCACCAAACACGGTCAATGAAACACTCTGCTGACGTACAAAAATCAACCAGCCGTAATATCAAGTACTGTTCTGGGAAGACTCATCGTGAATGTTGAACCATGCTCCAATGAGCTTTGCAGTTGTATGCTGCCACCATGGCGGCGGCAAACGAGTTGAACGAAGTATAAACCCAGCCCGACACCCTCTTGCTCGCGCGTGGTGTGGCTTCGAGTAAAACGCTCAAACATAGTTTCTTGCTCAGCAGCGGCAATGCCTCTACCCTGATCAATAATATGCACATCTACAGTACTTTTACTGCTACCAAGTGACTCACGAACACCAGCATTCAATTCAAGGCGCACCACTATTTGAGTATGGGGATCGCTGTATTTAATTCCATTGGTCAATAAATTAATGAGAGCACGTTCTAACAATTCACCATCACCCCACACCCATGCATCGTCAGCTGAGCGCTGTATTTTAATAGTGATCGCTTTGCGGTGTGCTTGAGGTAATACATGGGCAACACCATTATCGACCACTGAATGCATATCGCAATAATTAAATACATTTTCCTTAACTGATTCGGCTTTGGCCAATCGCAAAAAGCTCTCCGCGTAAGCTAAATTCTTTTGCACATAATGTTCTATCTCGGCAATAAATGCATCACTATCTCGATAGGTCTGCTGTCTTTTTGCTTTATCTAGCAGCGCTAGCACAGAGACCATTGGCGAGCGCAAATCGTGAGAGACAAAATTCAGCGCCTCCGCGCGCGCGCGCTCACTCTCTTTGAGTAAGCTGATATCCGTTAATGCGATAATCAACGTATCACAAAAATCACCATGAATATTGAGCAATCGTCCCTGGCAAATTAGGTCATATTGCCGATCAGATGTCTTAGCCTCATAAAAAAATGCTTCACTCGTATTCAATAAGCGGTTTAAGCACTGCTCCCACGATAAATCGGCAGATAATTGCAACGACTGTAAACATGCCATACCCGACTGATTAAGAGTAAGGTCAGGGATAAATAGCTGTGCTTTTTCATTAAAGAACTGAACATTGCCACTGCGACCAAGCACCAGTACACCGTCTTGCAGTTTAGCTAGGCTTTGCTCAAATAGTTGTCGGCCATATTCTACCTGTTGATTAGCAAGGTCGAGCTGTTGAATAGTGCGATCCACTAGCTCTACCGGTGTCGACAACTGTTTCTGGCCGTGTTTGGTTACATCCGTTACAACCTCTTCTAGCCATCGTTTAATATCTAGAGAAGGCAGGCTACTATCATAAATACAGGGTGTATAAGTGAGGTAGTAGTGCTGATCAGACAATACAAAAACTGCACTATTCTCCGTGTTCTGTTTTGGCAAGGTTTCTATTTTATCTATTCGGCTACGTTCAATAATCGCCAGCTTTTCTAAAAACACCAAGGCATCTTTAATAGGTTTAATGCCACGAGGCTCGACAAATGTTGATTGTTTTTCTTGCATATACAGCAAGCGTTTCTTTAAAAACCTTAACGCTCGTTCAATACGCCGCCAACTCCATAAAGGATAAAACAACAAAATCGCACCGATTATTGGCACAGGGGGGTACCAGATTAAACCCACCGCCAACAACAGCGTGGAGCCGAGTAATGCCGATGAGACCGCGACAAATGTGAACAGCAAAAATTGCTTTGGACTCAACCTACTCGCATAGTAAGTGAGTAACAATGTAGCTATAAAATTAATGGCGCTGTACATCCACCATGGTAGCTCACGAATAAATCGCTGTGTATTGAGTGCGTGCAAAACATTGGCGTTCAATTCAACGCCAGATAAATGTCCTCTCGGTGTTACTATCTGATCACCCAGCCCTTTTGCTGTAGCGCCAATCAAGACCGTTTTATTCGCCAATGAGGCATGGGGAATGCGCCCAGCGATCACATCGCTATAAGAAAACCGGCGAAAGCTATTCTCTGGACCAATAATGGGGATTCGCCGATGCTGGTCACGCGCAACAACACTGGCAATAGTCGGGCTTTGTACCGTGTGTGAATTATCTTGCGAGCCATACGTTATGGGTTTTTTATGAATTAACTGATGCAATACAACAGCCAAATGGGGCCAATAAGGCGCCCCTAACCCCTCGCGCAAAAACACTGACCGGCAAACGCCATCGCTGTCATATTCAACATGCACATGCCCAATACCTGCGGCTAATCCTGCCAGCGGCGGAAACGGCAATACTTCCAACATTTGCCCCTGATATTGTAATGTTTCTATCACCACAGGAAAAACAACATTACCGTGGCGCTCTACTGCTTCACTCAGGCGCTGATCAGACTCGGGGTGCTGTTGATCTGGCTCGGCAAAAATTATATCAAAACCAATCGCCTTGACCCCGGCCTGCCCTAGATAATCGATAAGGGCCGCATGGGTATCGCGCACCCAGGGCCAACGGCCCAAGTCCAGTAGGCTTTTCTCATCAATAGCAATAATAACCAGATCATCGGGGGAGTTATCACTGAATGCAAGATGAGCAGTGTCATATACAATGCGATCAATAGCGTCAGACCACCGCCATATTCCTATCGATGCAGCCAATATAGCCACAATAATCACTAAACAAAAACGCTCATAGTGCTTCACAAGCTTTACTCCCTGTGCTGTTAATCTACAGCATTATGGCTAAAACCATAACTATTGATATCAATAACCGTTATCTATTAATGCTGCTGATACTAACACTATTTTTGCAATGACTCATGCTCCTTGCGCCAGCGCCTACGTAGCAATAACAATAAGATAACACTAAGAATAAATGCAGCTGGCAAAATAATCGACAAAGCTAAGCGATCAGGTGATTTTGGAGTCCAAGCTAATGTGTTGCTATAGTCACTGCTTTGCTCCTGTGTACCCAACGCTTTAACGCGTACGAAAAGGGGTTGGTAGTTCTCCAGCGAATATGTAAGCTGCGTTGTCGTGACCTCTTGTGTTGTTAGTAACGTATCAAAGCGTTGATCTTCAGCGATATCAACTTGATAACGAACAGCACCTGTAACCTGCGACCAAGAAAATATAGCAGTTGTTAAATCTGGCTGTGTCACACCTGTTGTACTATCAAAATCTGGTACAGATAATGTGTCAGTGATACAAAAAGGGTTAACCGACGCATTGCCTTGCAAACCAATGTCATCAATACCGCGAAGCCTCAACCGATAACAGCCGGCAGTAAAATGTGCCAGTTGCCACTGCGCGCTGTCAACAACCTGTTTTAACAATTGCTCATCTTCTCTTTTTTCATGTAGAACTTCCAACTGATAACTCACCGCACCATCCAGTGCGGGCCATTCCACTTGCAAGGGGAGCCTATAAATAGCATCCATTACAACAGTGGGTGCAGGTAACAATTGCCTCGGGGGTTGTGGTGGTTCACCTTCATTTGCCTGGATACCAAAACCTGCGGGAACAGATTGCGTCTCCCCTTCAGCGGCCACATCGACAAGCCCAGTAAATACTTCTGCGCGCATTACAGCCTTTTCTGCCATTAACGCTGTCACACGAAAATCAGTGCCTCGCACGGCTGCCACCGCAGCGGGGGTAGTAATGCGAAAACGCGATGCAGGCTCACGTTTAATCACTCGCGTTTTCACTGAGCCGGTATGTAAATTGAGATGGGTATTGGCAAACGGCTTTTCGTCTTTTGTTGACACACGATCTAACGTCACCTCTGTCATCGGTTCAATCAACATACTTGATTGATCGGCAAATAATAAATTAGCGCTGCCTTTGCGCACGACAATGCGTGCACCAACAGAGAGCCTTGTCGATACAGGCAATGGTATTAGCTCTGATTGGGTATTTAATTGGTAAAGCACCTCACCGTTGACATAGGTGACAAGCACAGGCTTTGGAGTCTCTTTTAACCAACTGACAGGAAAGGAAATAACATAGCCTGTTGGCAGCTCCCGAGGATAGTCCACTTTATTATACGGACCAAGGGCTGTCCAACAATCTGTTTTATGGGAATATTTTTGGCATAGGTCCCATAGGGTATCTCCAGGCCTTACGGTATAAAGCCAATTTTCAGCATTAGCGACAACCGATAACAACAGCAGGCTATAGCTCATCAGTGCGCGAACTAAGAATCGTTTATTCATTGAGAAGGTGAGCCTTTAATGATGGCAGGTATTATTATAAGGACATTATAGAACGATGACACTCAATTGCGATACACAATTAGGGTAAGATGCTACGCAATGACAACAAACATCAACTTACTGGCAGCAAAAGATATACCGCGCGACTTACGCGACCCGCTCTAGCCGATACCCATGCTGATAAATCGTTTTAATTACATACCCTGTATCAGGTTCAATTTTTAAACTGCGCCGAATCCGGCTTATATGCATATCAACTGTACGGGTATTAAGGTTAGCATCAACACCCCACACTTGCTTTAGTAAATACTCGCGAGAAAGCAATTTGCCCATATTGCGAATAACACAACAAGCGACTTGATAGTCTTTTTGTGTCAGCTTTACTTCTTCATTATTAACCAACACTTGGCGTGTTGCCGTATTGATACTGACATGATCTAAACGTAGAATCTCCGAGGAGCGGTCAAGCCCTGCGCGTCGCCCTAAAGCCTCAACACGAGCAACCAGCTCAGCGTGGCGCAACGGTTTGATAAGATAATCATCTGCGCCAGCCTTTAGCGCCGCAACAACATCTGCTTCACTGTCTCGCTGTGTTGCAAAGATAATGGGAATACGGCTATTCAACTCTTGTCGTATAAGTTGCAGCACTTCAAGCCCGGTATGATCAGGCAGTTCCCAATCAAGCACGGCAAGGTCTAATGGCTCGCGATTAAACATGTGAGTAAAATCCTGGCAATTTTCACTGTGAAACAGCTCGTGACCCTGCTCTTCCAGCCAGTGAACGAGCAATTCAGCTTGTGCATTATCATCTTCCAAGATGCCGATTTTCAAAATGTATTACTCCCACCCGTGAGATCTTATTCACTATTACCGCGTTAACTATACCGCTATATTTTATCTAACAATAAACCGCATTTGTTGATAAAGCCTATGACAAAAAATTCTTCATTATTTCAGTAAGCAATATGGCAAGGTTGACTGATATCTATCCGTTTGAAATTACCGCAGCCAAACATCGTCTATTCACCGTTGAGCTTAAATAGACACAAAGCTCGCACGGCAATTAATGCTCGGTTGTTTATGCATTACCTAAATATTATTTTTTGATCGAATCGGACAATCACTAAAATTACCTAGCCAAAACTACTAGGAGAAATAGCCTCAGCGAATGAATTGTCGCGACTGAGGATTATTATGCATAATTCACAGCGCGATAGACAACTGACAAAGGAGATATTTTACGTTTGTTTACACTCAATAAAAACAATAGGTTAGTGAAGCAATCATTGATGAGTGCTATTGAAAGAGTAGACATGCGTGCAAATATTGAACGAAACTTGCACGAGCTTTGCGTGATGTGAGTTAGAGCTATCATATACAGTAGCTTGCAAATCGCAATGCTTAAGTGATATTAGCGGCCAAAGAATTTCAAAAAAGATTACTGCATCACAAAGTGATCGGCATCTTTCCATACGGGAAATTTGCGTCTGTAGTCGCAAAGCGCTTCATAATCAAGTGTTTGCGTCTGTTCCCACGTTTGACCTGTAGGGCCATCAATTAATCGATCGCCTATAAAATCAACCACCATTGAATCGCCGCTATAGGATAAACCATTGCCATCCTCGCCAACACGATTGACGCCCAAAACATACGCCTGATTTTCAATGGCTCTCGCCATTAACAATGTGCGCCACGCATGCCGCCGAGAATCAGGCCAGTTTGCGACGCAGATCATTGCATCATAATCATTTCGATTACGACAGAACACAGGAAAACGTAGATCGTAGCAAACCGTCAAAAGAAAACGCCAACCGGAAAGCTCAACTATCACTCGCTGCTCACCAGACTGGTATCGTTTGTGTTCACCCGCCATAGAAAATAAGTGGCACTTATCGTAAATCGTAACATTGCCATCTGGAGTCACAAACAATAAGCGATTCGTATACCCCTTAGAAGAAGACCACACCGTACTGCCACAAATAGCACTGTTAATAGCGCTAGCCTGAGCAAGCATCCAATCCAGTGTAGGCTGTTGACCATCAATACTGTCAGGCTCAAGAGAAAATCCAGAGGTAAACATCTCGGGAAGCAAAACTAAATCGGTTTGGTTACGCAGACAAGCAAGTTTATTTGATAAGTGCTGGCGATTAGCCTCAGGATTATGCCAGCGCAAAGACGTTTGTATTAATGAAACTCTCATAGAGTGCTCACAGGGCTAATCTTTGGAGATTGAGGCAGAAAGGGGCCGCTAATGTAAATTTAGCGGCGCAGTAAACTAGGTCTCACTTTCTTCATCAGGTACAACCTGATCAATTAGCGGTTTTAACTCACCTTTCTCGTGCATTTCTGTGACAATATCACAGCCGCCAACTAGCTCTCCACCTACCCATAACTGGGGAAATGTAGGCCAATTGGCATACGTGGGCAGGTTGGCACGTACATCAGGGTTGGTGAGTACATCAACATACGCAAAGCGCTTACCGCATGCCATTAACGCTTGAGAAGTGCGCATAGAAAAGCCACATTGTGGTGCATTAGGTGACCCTTTCATATAAAGGATCACCGCATTTTCTTCAATTTGTTGTTTAATAGTTTCCATGATATCCACGGCCGTCAAAAACCTCTTACTGTATATATAAGTTAAGCTGCGATAAAATAACCGCTAGTCGATCAAAGAGGCTAAAGCAAAGTATTAAACAACCTTACTGCCAATTAATCAGTGTACGTGCATTTAGGGCTTAGCACCATAAACTCAAAGGTAATTCTACCCGAATAAGTGCTTAGGAGCTATTAGCGTACGCTATATTGTCCAAGCATTTGCCTCCCGCTCTTCCCTGGGGCCATAAATAATTGCCAAAATGCTCATTTACTTATAACATGAAGGTTAAAAGTACAAAATACCAACAGGCAGCACTCGCTGCCTGTTTTAGTTTTAATGGTTAGGTCTATCGCAAACACCCTCAAAAACCAACCCAGACGAGTACAGCTCACAGGTTGCGCCAGCGATAGCCTTAGTAATAAATTGGAAGAAACCATGGCAAATACAGCACTCATGAACACCTACGGCGATAGACCACTCACCTTAGTGAAAGGAAAAGGCTGTCGACTTTGGGATATTGATGGCAAGGTCTATCTCGATGCTTTAGCCGGAATTGCGGTGTGTGGCCTGGGCCATTGCCATGAATCTGTGAGTGCTGCAATTGGCGAGCAGGCGGGTATGCTCACACACACATCCAATCTCTACAATCTGCCCACGCAGCAACGTGCCGCAGAGAAGCTGCAAACTATTAGCGGTATGGATAATGTCTTCTTTTCTAATTCAGGTGCTGAGGCAAACGAAGCCGCCATTAAAATTGCACGTAAATACGCTCATGATCGCGGCATTAATTCACCGGTCATCATCACCATGACCAATAGCTTCCATGGGCGCACACTAGCCACACTTAGCGCAACAGGAAACAAAAAAGTAAAAACGGGTTTTACTCCTTTAACGGATAGCTTTATCGAAGTACCTTTTGATGACATTGATGCGGTTAGTGCACTCAGCCAACAGGCAAACATCGTTGCTGTACTTGTCGAACCTGTACAAGGAGAGGGAGGTATTAATATTCCCGACAAGAATTATTTAACACAGTTGCGCACCCTGTGTAACAATAACCAGTGGCTGCTAATGCTCGATGAAATTCAAACAGGAAATGGTCGCACAGGACATTACTTTGCCTTTCAAGAATACGATTGGTTTCCCGATGTACTGACAACAGCCAAAGGGTTAGGTAACGGTATGCCTATTGGTGCATGTTTGGCTAAAGGGGCCGCAGCCGAGGTATTACAACCGGGTAATCACGGATCAACCTATGGTGGAAATCCCATCGCGTGCAAAGCCGCCACCGCAGTAATGGATACGATTATCAATGAAAACCTTTGCGAAAAAGCACACAATCTTGGGCGCTATTTCAACCAACAATTAACACATGCTTTAGCCAACAAAAACTCCGTTACAGCGGTTCGCAACAAAGGCTTACTAATCGCCGTAGAGCTGAATTACCCCTGTGGCGAACTCGTCAATAAAGCGATAGAAAAGGGCCTGTTAATCAATGTCACAGCAGTTAATGTTATCCGTTTATTACCACCATTAGTGATGACACAAGCAGAAGCCGATCAAGTTGTTAGTATTCTTAGTCAAATCATTGATTAACTTCACCCGCCATCGAACCTGCAATCAATAATAGCAATTGATATTTAATTAATTACTGCTGTGCTGGATAGTAACCATGAGCAAAAGACATTTTTTAACTTTACTTGATTTATCAAGCGATGAATTAAACATTATTATAGAACGGGCAATTGCGCTAAAAAAAGCACGCCGCAATGGCACTGCCAGCAAAACCTTAGATGGTAAAGTACTCGGGATGATCTTTGAGAAATCCTCTACTCGCACACGCGTATCATTTGAGTCAGGTATGTGCCAACTCGGTGGCAGCGCATTGTTTTTATCTCCAAATGATACCCAGTTAGGCAGAGGCGAGCCCATCGAAGACTCCGCACGCGTCATCTCCAGCATGGTCGATATTGTTATGATTCGCACCTATGCACACAAAACCGTTGAGACATTTGCTAAATATTCTAAAGTACCTGTCATCAACGCACTCACAGATGCCTACCACCCCTGCCAGCTACTGGCTGACATTCAAACCTATACGGAGCACCGAGGCGCACCTCAAGGCAAAACGGTCGCCTGGATTGGCGATGGCAACAACATGTGTCAGTCTTATATTAACGCCGCTCGGCTCTGTGACTTTCATTTGCGCATTGCCTGCCCTAAAGACTACCAACCCGATCCGCGCTTAGTTGAGCAAAACCAGCAACGCATCACCTTTTGCAACAGCCCCGAGGAGGCCGTCACCCACGCAGATTGGGTTGTTACCGATACTTGGGCATCGATGGGGCAAGAAGAAGAAAAGAAAGCGCGCGAGGCTGCTTTTTCAGGCTATCAAGTCAATGAAACACTCATGGCATTAGCCCATCCCGACGCTATTTTTATGCACTGCCTGCCTGCCTACCGGGGTCTTGAAGTGAATGAGACTATCATGGATGCTCCCTGTTCAGTCGTTTGGGACGAGGCTGAGAATCGCTTACACGCACAAAAGGCGCTTATGGAATTTCTTCTACGTGCATTTTAACCACACCACTGTAGCTGCGCTTGAACACAAGAAATTGTCAAGCGCTTTTTGATGATTTTGACGACATCATCACTATCGTATCTTTAGACTTTCTCGCTATAAATTATCCTCCAAAAATAGAAAAAAAATATAATTGATCAAAATAAAGACCTTGCTGCTTACACCCCAAGTATTGCGGGCACCCATGGATTAGTAAGCACTGACACGACCACCTACACACAAGTTATCCACAAGAAAGTCCCAGAACTACCACCTTGATTTTTATTACAAAGCGCATTATCTTGTGTGTAAATCTACAGCAACCCCAAGATATAGGGTTGTAGACCCACCCCACTCCACACTAGCTGTCACACATTGTTACCGTGAGAGCTATAACTGTTGATAACACAACAGGTGATATGGCTACAGGTGGTTAATCGGATGATGAGCAAGATCGACAATAGGCTTATTCGTTACCGCGCTCATGCGACATAGCTGCCTCACAAATACGACACGGAACACAGGTAGCGGTTTAGGCGAAATGTTACCGATGGAAATGCACAACATCTTAATACGTGTATGCACGATTCCTTCGGCCTAAATAACGGTATTCACAACACGTATTAGTTGCCATTAGTGTAGCGATGAGAGCATCTTATTAGTGTAGAAGTAATAACTTAGCGTCATTGGCCCATAACCCGACCGACATAATGGCGGCCTGATATAGCGCCGCAAGAGCAAGACTAACGCCCATATCAACAATAATGAACAATAGGCTGTAGATAAAAGCCTCCTTTATACCCCATTTTATGGCAGACAAATGCCATATTGATAATGGACAGGATGTACCCAAACAACGTTAATGTCAGTGTCTCATCCCCCCAAGGGAATGCGGCACTTTTATAGATTTTTTTGAAAGCGATTTACCCGGAGAAAGGAAAGTATGCACACTGAGACTGATGTTACCTCGTCGAGACCTCAAACAAGTTCGTCCAGTCAACAACCCACAAGAACTGATGTCGCCGCTACGGCTCCAGGCAAGCTGCGTGTTATTAAACGCAACGGCACAGTTGTACCCTATGATGAAAGCAAAATCGCCATCGCTATGACCAAGGCATTCCTCGCTGTTGAAGGTGGTGTTGCCGCGGCATCGAGTCGTGTACACGAAACGGTACAAGCGCTAACAAAACAAATCTCTGATACCTTCTCCCGACGCATGCCCTCAGGTGGCACCGTGCATATCGAAGATATTCAAGATCAGGTAGAACTTGCCCTAATGCGTGGCGGTGAGCATAAAGTCGCACGCGATTATGTACTTTACCGTGAAGAACATGCGCGCATTCGTGCTGAGGCGCTGAATATTAATGCCGCAACAGAAGCCGCCAAGAACTACCCCACGATTAATGTCAAAATGGAAAATGGCGAACTGATGGCTCTTGATATGGGGCGGGTACACACCGTTGTACACGAAGCCTGTGCAGGATTAGAGCACGTTGAAGCCAGTGCTATTTTAGATGAAGCGACCCGTAATCTTTATGATGGCGTATCTTTCGATGATGTAAACACCTCACTGGTGATTACTGCACGCACACTGGTCGAGCAAGAACCTAATTATACCTATGCAACTGCTCGCTTACTACTGGATAAAATACGCGCTGAAGCACTGCGCTTTTTAGGTGTTGCCGAGCAAGCCACACACCAGGAAATGGCTACGTTTTATGCCAAAGCACTACCGGTTTACATTCAAAAAGGTATCGAACTAGAACTACTATCACCTAATCTACAAAAGTTTGATATGCAGCAACTCGGCGCCGCTATTGATCACAGTCGCGATGAACAGTTTACTTATTTGGGTCTGCAAACGCTTTATGATCGCTACTTTATTCACAGCAACGAAGTGCGCATAGAGCTGCCACAAATATTTTTTATGCGTGTTGCGATGGGTCTTGCTGCTGAAGAAAAAGATTTTAATGAACGAGCCATTGAATTTTATCGCTTACTGTCTTCGTTCGATTACATGAGCTCAACCCCCACACTGTTTAACGCGGGTACTTTACGGCCACAACTATCATCTTGCTATCTAACCACCATTCCCGATGACCTACACGGTATCTATGGCGCGATGCAAGACAATGCCATGTTGTCAAAATGGGCAGGAGGTTTAGGCAACGACTGGACCCCCGTGCGCAGCTTAGGTGCCTACATCAAAGGTACAAACGGTAAATCACAAGGCGTTGTACCTTTTTTGAAAGTCGCTAACGATACCGCAGTTGCTGTTAACCAAGGCGGCAAGCGCAAAGGGGCTATGTGTGCCTATTTAGAAACTTGGCATATGGATATTGAAGAGTTTTTAGATCTGCGTAAAAACACCGGTGATGACCGTCGTCGTACGCATGATATGAATACCGCTAACTGGGTTCCAGATCTATTTATGAAGCGCGTTTTCGATAAACAGAACTGGACACTATTCTCACCCAATGATGTACCTGATCTTCACGATTTATACGGCACAGCCTTTGAAGTACGCTACCAAGAATATGAGCGTATGGCTGATAATGGTGAAATCAAATTATTTAAGCGCATTCCCGCTGAAAATCTGTGGCGAAAAATGTTAGGGATGTTGTTTGAAACAGGCCACCCTTGGATTACCTTTAAAGACAGCTGTAACCTAAGAAGCCCTCAACAACATGTTGGCGTTGTTCACTCATCTAATTTGTGCACGGAGATCACACTTAATACAAAGGCCGATGAAGAGATCGCCGTTTGTAATCTTGGCTCGGTTAACTTAGCTCAACATATCGATAATGGTCAGCTTGATATTGAGAAACTTGGGCGCACGGTAAAAACAGCCGTACGCATGCTCGACAATGTTATCGATATCAACTACTACTCTGTGGAGTCAGCGCGCACGTCCAATATGCGCCACCGCCCTGTTGGCTTGGGTTTGATGGGGTTTCAAGATGCATTGTATAAACAACGCCTAGCCTACGGCTCAGATGAAGCAGTTGAATTTGCTGACCGTTCAATGGAAGCAATAAGCTATTTTGCCATCAGCGCATCCAGTGAGCTGGCCTTAGAACGCGGCAGCTACTCATCATTTAAAGGGTCACTGTGGAGCCAAGGCATACTCCCTATCGATTCCATTGAAAAACTCACGCAAAGCCGCGGCGAGAAATATATTGAAATGGATCGCAGTCAAACACTGGACTGGGATAGACTGCGCTCGGTCGTCAAAAGCCAAGGCATGCGTAACTCAAATGTAATGGCGATAGCACCAACTGCAACCATTGCCAATATCACCGGTGTCTCACAATCTATTGAGCCTACTTATCAAAACCTGTATGTAAAATCAAACTTATCCGGTGAGTTTACAGTGGTTAACCCTCATTTAGTGCACGATCTAAAAGATCGAGGACTATGGGATAGCGTCATGGTTAATGATTTAAAATACTATGAAGGTTCTGTACAAAAAATTGACCGCATTCCCGATGATTTGAAATCGCTATATGCCAATGCCTTTGAAATTGAGCCTCGCTGGATTGTCGATGCCGCAAGCCGTCGTCAAAAATGGCTGGATCAAGCACAAAGTTTGAATTTGTATATTGCAGGTGCCAATGGTAAGAAGCTAGATTTAACCTATAGAATGGCATGGTTTCGTGGATTAAAAACCACCTACTATTTACGTGCATTAGCGGCTACTACCACTGAAAAATCAACAATTGATTCAGGCGCACTCAACGCGGTTTCAGCCAATAGCGATAGCAGTGCAGCAGCCGCACCGGCTGATGTACCAAAGGCTTGCTCTTTGGATGACCCTGATTGCGAAGCGTGTCAATAATATTGCGCATTTAAGCAGTGGCAGAAAACTGATAGCGCCACTGCTTTACATCTATTGATGACATTTATTTAAACCCTGTAGAGCAGGCAGAAAAAAGGATAGAAAACTATGTTGAGTTGGGATGATTACAGTGAAGATTCCACCACACAATCAATAGCCGCCAACCCTATGACAGACACCGTCACAGCAACAGCGCCTAAAAAAACGATTGAAATTACCACACCCGTAGAACCCTCAGCAGTTACCGCAACGGCATCTGTCAGTGCACCAACAGCAGAAGAAGCGGCAGTTAAGCCAATGCCATCGATTATCGAGCAAGCCAAAAAGGCCATTGATGAGATTGACCCAGCACCGGGCATTGAAGAGTTAGAGTTAGGCGCGGCCAGAGTACAAGTTGATGACAAAGCCATGATCAATTGCCGGGCTGATTTAAATCAGCTCGTGCCGTTTAAATACGAATGGGCTTGGCAAAAATATCTCGATGGTTGTGCTAATCACTGGATGCCGCAAGAAGTGAATATGACCGCTGATGTAGCTTTGTGGAAAAGTGATGATGGGCTCAGTGATGATGAGCGCCGTATTATTATGCGCTCGCTAGGGTATTTTTCTACCGCAGATTCACTTGTTGCCAACAATTTAGTGCTGGCACTGTACCGGTTAATCACTAACCCGGAATGTAGACAATACCTACTTCGCCAAGCCTTTGAAGAGGCTATTCATACACACGCCTATCAATACTGTATCGAATCGCTAGGCATGGATGAAGGTGAAGTATTTAATATGTACCGCGAAGTGCCCTCGGTGGCAAACAAAGCAACATGGAGCATCAAGCATACAAAAAGCTTGAATGACCCTAACTTTAATACAGGTACTGTAGAAAACGATCAAGAACTACTACGCAACCTGATTGGCTTTTATGCAGTTACTGAAGGTATCTTCTTCTACTGTGGCTTTACTCAAATTCTATCTATGGGTCGTCGCAATAAAATGACCGGTGTCGCTGAGCAGTTTCAATACATCTTGCGCGATGAATCTATGCATTTAAACTTTGGTATCGATGTCATCAACCAGATCAAGTTGGAAAACCCACACCTGTGGACACCTGAGTTCCAGCAAGAAGTCACTCAGATGGTACTAGAGGGCACAGAGCTTGAAATACAATATGCCAGAGATACTATGCCACGAGGCGTATTAGGTATGAATGCAGCCACAATGGAAGAGTACCTACAATTTATTGCAAACCGTCGTTTAGCGCAATTAGGCTTAGCAGGGCAATATCCTAACGCACAAAACCCATTCCCTTGGATGAGTGAAATTATGGATTTGCGTAAAGAGAAAAACTTCTTTGAAACACGTGTTATTGAATACCAAACTGGCGGTGCATTAAGCTGGGATTAATCATCACACCACGGGCAACACCTTGTTGCCCGTATCCCAAAGGGGAATACAGTGAAGCATAAAATAATTAATAAAACTTTAACGCGTGATATCGATAAAGAATCACTGCTCACGTCTATTGAACAACTCAGCCAGGTGATGGATGTCATGACAAAAGTGATTGCCCGGGTTAAATACCAGGTAGAGCAGCTTGAATCTACACCCCAAACAACATCTCACGATGATAGTACACCAGCTAAAACAACCCGTACAGAAAAGACACCGCCTGTTAAAACCAAAGAGCCTTTGGTCCATTAGTCATCTTATGGCAAAACACCGACATCATACAAATATACCTTACTGAGGGTTCGTACTGGTGAAACAGGTACAAAAGTCTGCGAACATGCTTGCGGCCAAGCCTCGTTTATATGACCCGGAGCAACGCCCTGTAGGCACAAGAATTCACAGGCAAGTCAGCCGAATGATTAAGCACCTTCGCAACCAGGTCAACGTGGAAGCGATGCAATTGCCTATGCCCACTAAATGGCTGATTGACCAATTGGTCAGTAATGCACTAGCTGATAAAAAAATTAATTTGAATGTACACCGTTGGGATGACATAGTACTCAGTACATTGCATCAAATACAGCACGACACACACTCAACCCCCTGCCCTTACCGTGTTATACCGACACAAACCTACCTATTCCCAAATGACGAGTTGCTAGATGAATGGGAAATACACCAGTTTGTCAGCTATCTCATTACCTATATTAATGCAAATACTGAAAAGCCTCCCAACCTTAACTAACGGCACAAAAAACAACATTCAAGCCTCTGCTGTTTACCCCTGTTCACGTCGCTGTCGTTCATTTTAATGAACAGGCTGCAATTCTCTACACCACTAGTACTTTTGGTCGTGGGTAGCCAAATTTTGTAGGATATCTCGCACAACACTTTCAGCAATGTCCTCTAGGATTCTTTCCTAAAAATAGCGACAATGGTTACCAGTAAGGAGACACACACGGAGTACTCAGGCCATGAAAGGCCAACGGAAGCGCCCTAAATGCCCACCCTTATGACAAGGATAGTGTGCAAAAAATAGCAGACTGTCATAGGGTTGACACATTAATCAGCGAGGATATGCTGATTCAAATGACAAGGAATGTGATAGGGAATAGGAGCATGCACAGGAAGGCAATAAGGGTGACATTACGGATGATAATGACAAGGAGGAAAAAGGAGAACCAAAGGATGGATAATGGAACAACGCAACAAGGATAAAGGAGTATAAATTAAAGGACTATAATGTAAGTTAACACCGTTGCGTTACACAGGGAAAATGCCACTAAGCGCTAAAACAATGGACTGGGTTAATCACAGGGATTTAGCTGGCCAGGCAAGGGAAAACTAGCAGCAAAGCAAGGAGTTGTACAGAAAAAGGAACACTAGGTAAAGGAATACCATAGGCGTAAAAAAGGGAGCCTTAGGGAGAATCACTTACTGTAGCGGAGACACCACACTGGGATATAGTCGGTGTATCAACACACAAGGACGTCTCCGCTTTCTCTATTTCGTCATATCCAGCATAACGTCAAAGTCGCCTCACATCTGACGCCGCCATACCGTTATATTTTTCACGCCACATGTAAAAGGTCGAGCTGCCAATATTGTATTTTCGGCAGATACCTTAATGGGTAACCCCGATTCTGCTTCTTTCAGTATTGCCACAGTTTGGCTGTCACTCTTTCGTTTACTCATCCGTAAAATCCTCCTTAGATAGCGTAAAGAAAACTCTACGATTGAGCTGTAATATTTTAAGGGATAGTGACACCACGCCCCCGAGATATCAACACTAGCAATCATTCAGAGAATATCATCTCGATACTGATAATATACAGCAGCACTAAGGTCGCCGCCCTCATCACTGGTTATATTGACCACCCCACTGAACATTAGCAGGCGTCGAGTTGCTTTGTCATAGACAAGCGCAAGCGGCTTTGCAAACCAGCGCAGCAGTGTGCTTTGTGGTTGAATAACATAACATATTTGCTTTTGCTGATCATATTGCCTCGACAAGCATCGCTCTTGTTGACGACGCTTAACCCTTAAAGAGATCGTTCGGCCATGTATTGGCGAGGCAAAACGGAACACCTTCGCTTTACCCGAGACAAGTACATCCCACTGCTGGCGAACGATTTTATCAAACCCGGCATCAACCACTATAGGTTTTTTAGTTCGCAGTACTTTATCGACAACAGGCGTTGTAACACCCTCTCTATTAGCCGGTTGATAGCGAAGTAGCCAATCGTCGCTTTGCTTGCTGACCTGTCGTCTCTCACCATGACGAAAATCCTGCTGATCGACACTAGGGCTTGCCAAACCCGTAGAAAAATCCAACTTTTTTTTAACAATCAGCTGTTGTTTATCATCCCAATACTCTACCGTTGTTATAATGTTATCTGGCGAAGAATAGTGGTACTCACAATATAGCGGCTTGCCAGTGCCATGTGATATAGCAATACCTGTAATATCGGCCCCTTGATATCTAGTGCACTGTTGTATTATATCAAGCGTTAAATTCCCCGTAGCATTGGCGATAGGCATTACACTTTGTAGTATCATTGCCCACAAAAGCCAATAGCCTTTTCTCATCATCATTACTTGTACCACACTATTACCGTTTATGATTATAACTAGGATGTCATACCCTAACTGGAGCGCGTTGTGCCCAGCGTAATAATAGAGGGAAGATCATCGCCCAACTGATACCGACTACTCCCAAACTAATACTCGTGGATGCAGCCAAACTCATCGAGTCACTAATAGTCGCACCGGCAAAATAACTTGCCGGTGCAGCAACAATAACGAGTAAGGCTGCTAGCCATTGCCTATGCTGCAACCACGACAAGCTATAATTTAATGTGGTTGCAAATAAAACCCATAATAATAAAAGCCACAGTGGTGGAATCAGTAACCCATCACTACGTAGTAAAACACCCGACATAAGATAAGCAGTTTCAACAACTGCACCTATTGCAAGTACTTTAATCAATAATAAAACTTCTGCATATCGGTCAACAGGCTTAACTATATAGTAAAAATGCACGATAAGAATACCCAAAACGGCAACAGCGCCACCGAGATTTCCCAGCCACAAACATGCAAACCAACCAAATTGAAATAAGAGAATATTGAAAATATAGCGAAACGACATAGGCATTCCTCTACAGGTCATATCGCGATAATAAATCCACTAGCGAACTCTACCCGTCTAGTTTCAATGTTTAACTACCGGCAGCGCCCGACATTTTGGTCTAGCCATAAGTAGTTGTACCGTACTGATCGTACGCTCCTCAAAGCCACCTTGACAATAGCTAAGATAGAAATCCCACATACGAATAAAAACAGCATTAAACCCTTGGGCTTTAACTTGCTCAAGGCGGCTAAAAAAATTATCACGCCATAGGGACAATGTCTTAGCATAATGAGCAGTTATATCATCAACACTCACAACCTGCATATCGGTATGAATGGTTACATGTTGAGTGATCGTTGTTAATGAAGGCAACTCACCACCAGGAAAAATATAACGCTGAATAAAATCAGAGGAATTTCTGGTCAATTCATAACGCTGATCAGGCACCGTAATAGCCTGTATCAACATTAAACCATCAGGTTTTAATAACTGCGTACAGGTACGAAAATAATCTTTATAATATTGATGGCCAACAGCTTCAATCATTTCAATAGAAACCAGCTTATCAAACAAGCCTTCACTATCTGGCGATGATGGCAACAAATCGCGATAGTCTTTTTTAAGTACCGTCACAAGCCCATCCAGCCCCGCCTGTTTGACCTGTTCGCACGTATAGAGGTATTGTTCATTAGAAATAGTAGTGGTAGTAACACGACACCCATAATGACGTGCAGCATAAATAGCCATCCCCCCCCAACCAGTACCTATTTCCAGCAGATGATCACTATTTGATAATTGTAGACGTTCACAAATATGTGCTAACTTATAAACTGAGGCATCATAAAGTGTTGCATCATCAGTAGGAAAAATAGCCGATGAATACATCATTGTTTTATCTAAAAATAATTTAAAAAAGTCATTACCTAAATCATAGTGTGCCGCGATATTCAAACGTGCATTTGATTTATTATTCGCCTTTAGCCTATGGGCGATACTTCCTAATAATTTATTGAGAGAAGACCATCCTTCATTAATACTGTTTAACATGGGCATATTGGCACACATTACACGAATAGTTTGCACAATATCAGGCGAACTCCAAGCGCCTCGCATATAGGCCTCTCCAGCGCCTACCGTACCATTGAGCAATATATCTCGATAAACCATTGGATTGTGAATGACAATATGAGCATTGAGTGTAGCCACTGATGCAGTTTCACCAAACTCGTAATATTTACCGGCTTCGTTGAGACGCAAATGTCCTACTGTTATTTTTTCCAACCACCGCAACACTAAGCGCTTTGCCCATCGATCAATAACGCTTGGGTTACTGTAGTGTTTTTGTTGTTGCTCGACACTTACGGCTTTCATTATTCTACTCCTGTTACCTTTAAAACACGGTTTTCTTTATGGTTACTATCATGGACAGAAACGCTATTTTTACTATTACTATTAGGGTTTCCATAAAATGGAATTTTATTGCTACCTCTAGGCTTTAACCATAATTTAAGTGCCTGCCAATAAACACCACCACCAACTTTCAATGTCATCCATGGATAGCGCCAAATAAAATAATTCATCGTTTGAGTTGTCATCGGCTTTTTAGAAAGTACTAAGGTGGCGTCAAATACCGGATTATTACTCGCATCGTTTTGATGAAAAACATCAATATGAATCACCAGCTTTTCAGCGGGGGTTTGACTTCGCCACCCATAGCGTAAAGCCATTGGCTGAAAAGGTGACACAGGCATTAATTTATCAAAGACTAATTGTTGTTTTTTACCAGAAACCCCATCTAAGTTATCATCATTAAAATTTAAAATATAATGGCAACGTTGCTGCCACGGTGTATTAGTAACCTCGGCAACAATAGTTTCAACGTTAGTACCCGTTTCATCAAAGCAGTAATAACAGGTAATTGGATTCATAATAAAGCCAAAGTAGCGAAGATTAGTGAGCATTTTAATAGGGCCTTTAGGGCGCACACCGTTATAATGTTCTACAGCATCAGCAACTGCTTCATACAAATCTGTTTCTTTTCCGTCAAAAAAGTCCCGCCTACGAAACCAAGCCAATGAAAAATTTTTACACGACCACCAACGGCTTTTTTTAAACACTGAGTTAAGTTGCTGAAGATCTAAATACACCATAAAAACACTATAACTAAACATTCTTAATACAGGAGAAAAACGACGATGCCTTATTTTTCCATAATAAATTGCGCTATCATCACTCACTATAAGCTCTCCCCAAACTGTTGGGCAACTCGCAGCGCACTACTCACACCATCCTCATGAAAACCATTGCCCCAATATGCTCCGCAATACCACGTATTGTGCACGCCGTTAATTAGCGGCCATTGCCGCTGTGCTTGAATACTATCTAGAGTAAATACTGGATGGGCATATTGATAGCGCCCAATAATTTTATCGACATCAATATTATTTGTATCATTAAGAGTGACGCAAAATGTTGTAGGTGAATCAATGCCTTGCAAGATATTCATGTTATACGTCAATACTGGTAGCATTTGCTGCTCGCCAGTAATACGATAGTTCCAGCTAGACCACGCCTTTCTACACGAAGGGAGCATCGATCTATCTGTATGTAATACGACATCATTCATTTGATAATTAATTTTACCAAGCACTGCAACCTCATCATCTGTTGGATCAGCTAGCATCGCTAATGCTTGATCACTGTGAGTTGCAATAACAACACGATCAAAATACTGTTCATTGCCAGCCGCAGTGAGTATCGATACTTGTTGATCTGTACGAGAGATTTTCTCAACCGGTGAGTTCAAAGAAATTCTATCGCGAAACCCCTGTATTAATGGTTCCAGATAGCGGTTTGAGCCCCCCGCGACAACGCGCCATTGAGGGCGGTTATTGACACTTAGCAAGCCGTGATTTTTAAAAAAATCCACGAAAAACTGTAACGGAAAATCATACATAGCTTTATGGCTGGCTGACCATATTGCCGCGCCCATGGGAATTAAATAATCTTCCATAAAACCTGTACTATAACGATTACTATACAGATACTCACCCAGCGTTAGTGACGCTGGTAGCCGAGCCGACTCAACATCAATGATAGATTGCTTATTAAAACGTAAAATATCTTTAATCATTCGCCAATGTCGCGAGCTGAAAATATTGCGACGCTGGGAAAACAATGTGTCAATATTTGTTCCACTATATTCCAAACCACTATTTTCATTGGTAACACTAAACCCCATAGTCGTCGGTTTACTGGCAACACCTAACTGCTCTAATAACTTTTCAAAGTGCGGGTAGGTCCAATCATTAAATACAATAAATCCGGTATCAATAGAATAGTTATGGCCCTCCCACTGTATGTCTTTTGTTGCGGTATGACCGCCGATACATGTCGCACTTTCGTATACGTGAATATCGTGCTTGCGATTTAGTAAATAAGCCGCACTTAATCCAGAAATTCCTGTTCCAACAATTGCTATTCGCATTTTACTACAACCTGTTACGGCTCATTTTAGGCCCTAAATACTTATACCAAACACCCGACAAAAACGACATTACATGCAAGACCCCTGTCAATCGATAGGGAAAACTCAATAATCTCGGCCGGTCGGCCAACCCTTTAATTATACGTTCGCACGCTTCATTTGGAGGCATTTCAAATGGCATCGGAAAATCATTTTGTGCAGTCATAGGCGTTGTCACAAAGCCTGGGCGCACAATTGTTACATCAAATTTCCTAGGCGACAAATCTACTCTTAGTGCATTGAGAAAATACTCCATCGCCGCTTTAGATGCACCATAAGCCTCAGCTCTTGGCATCCCCACGACAACCGATAAACTACTAATACCCACAATATGTGCCTTTTGCTGCGCACACTTTAAAAAAGGTAGCGCAATGGCGACAGCATTAACAACACCCATAAAATTCACATCGAATGAACGTTGGTAAATATCGCTATTAAAGGTTAAATCATCTTCATATTCAGCCACACCAGCGGCCATGATTAATGTGTCAATTGAATCAGTAATCACTTTTAACTGGTTGATAATGGTGGCGCGCTGCTGTGTGTCGCTCACATCCATTGGCAGTACATGTATTTGCTTCGGAAAACGCAGCGCTAACTCCTGTAAAAGCTCTTTGCGCCGCGCACTCACAATAACAAAATTGCCCATTTCGGCTAATCGAATAGCCAACGCATTACCAATACCAGAACTCGCACCGGTCAACCAAATTGTCTTTGCCGTTAAATTGTTCACTAACTACCTCGCTAGCCGCTGTTTGACCCAGCGTACACCGGCCCCCAAAATCGGCACATGTTCATAAACCATTGCACCAAGATCATAAAAATCCTGATGAAAATATACTTTTTCTTGAAAGCAAATGTGAGTAGCACCTGATAGAGTCTGTGGCTGCCCACGGTTAATGCGTTGATGGCGATACTGCATATCCCACTTCAACCACATTTGCTCCGAGGAAGGCAGTTGATCAGTAAACGTAAATTCACAAGATATAAGCCCACGGCTGCTTATTGTAAAATACTCCACCAGCGACTCAATGCCGCTGATACTGTGTATGGGGTCTTTGAAAGCAATATTGTCAGAATAAATATCATGTAAGCGCCGATGATCCTGGCGGCCAAAGTCCCGATAATAATCGATCAGTAATGTTGTCACTTGATTCATGAAGTGGAATTATCCTTCTCTATTTACCAGCTATCTACGGCATCTTAAAATAAGCGGATCATAACTGTAGAATTACAGGACAAAAAAGATCCAAATGCCATTGTTATGCGTAAATCTAGAGAGTTTGATACAATGAGGAAAAGACGTGGCTCTTAACGCTAAAATATTACCCATCAACAATGGCAAAGCCAATACTATGATGGCCAAAACACAAACAGCCTCTACCTGGAATGAACTCCTAGTCAAACTTGGAGAGGAACGAGATCGCCCGTCTTTTAAGCAGTTATTTCGTCACTTTGCCCCGCTGATTAAAAGTTATTTTATCGCTAAGCTTCCCAGCCAACACTCTGACACAATGGTTGATGAACTAGTCCAGGAAGTCATGTTTAAAGTATGGCAAAAAGCCAATACTTACGATCCAGCTAAAGCAGCTGCCAGCACATGGATATTTACACTTGCTCGCAACACGCATATCGATATGCTTAGACGCTACAGTAAGTTCAGTACCACCACATCGATAGAGACAGAAGCAGCCTGGGAAGACACCACAGACAACGGGCCACTAACACACCTACAACATCATCGTAATCAGCAAACCATTAAGCAATCGTTAGAACAACTGCCGAGCGAACAAGCACTGGTTATACAAAAAGTGTATATAGAATCAAAATCACATAGCGAAGTCGCTAATGAGCTGGGGTTGCCTTTAGGGACAGTCAAGTCCCGAGTCAGGCTCGCACTCAATAAGTTAAAAATACTGATTAGCGAATAACGCTAAACATGCAGCGTTTAGCTAACCAGTAATTACGGTAATAGATATGATAAATCACCACCCAGACAACAATATGCTTATGGAATACGCAGCCGGCACGTTAGATTTAGCCAAAAGCATCGCCGTTAATGCGCACCTTCACTACTGCCCCACTTGCCGGCAAAACCTCTATGCCATGGAGCAGCTTGGCGGAGCGTTGCTGGAGAAGCTAACGCCTACCGACATTGATGAGAGCTGTTTCGACAATGTGCTTGAACGTATAGAACACTATACCAACGAGCGTACAAAAGCACATGTTAGCGAGCCTGTAGAAAAGGGTAACAATCACATTATTCTGCCGCGAATCATTGACCAGGATGACCCACAAGAACTACCTGCGATCGTTAAACAACTGGTCTCAGCCAAAAGGCCGCTGAAATGGCAACGGTTGGGGAATGCACTTAAAGTTGCACGTTTATCTGCGGGTCAAACAACGCATGAAATTGCTCTACACCGCATTAACGCTGGGGGTAAAACCTTTGAGCATGACCATAAAGGCCAAGAACTGACAGTTGTATTAAAAGGAAGCTTTTCTGATGAAGATGGAATGTACCAACAAGGTGACTTTATCTTTAAGCAGCCCGGGGATGTTCACCGCCCCTTAGCGGCCAAGCATGAAGACTGCTTATGCCTGACTGTACTAGAGGCCCCTGTTGCCTTAACGGGTATATTTACTCGGCTTCTCAACCCATTTCAACGTATCCATGCGGCATAGATGTAGATAGTCTAAACAAGCCCATATAACGTCTGTGAACCCTCTTAACAAGTGGTTGGCAAGGCGGGCTAATCATGTACATGACCTCTAGATGTAGCTGAACAAAGTTTCACCGCTTTTTTTTGGGCTGACAAGACGCCATTTAATCACCCGCCTACCTTAGGCTAATATCTGGGCGCCCAGCGCTTGATTCGTGCACCGTTTACAACAAATATCTCCCCTCAAACAGGCGGCTTTTGTCGTCTATTTCACCCTTCTTGGCTATTTTTGCCTAACACTATGGTATAACCTCAGCTATTATAAGTCATAGTAAGGTTATAAAAACTTACTGATAACGTCACCGTAAACGGGAAGATAAAGAGAACACCAATAATGTCGGATACCTCTGTAACCACCTGCCCCACAGGTGAGCAGTGCACCTTAACAAAGGAGTTAGCAGCTCTTAAGTCTGAGTTTCAAGCCCTATCAGAGCTCGTGCGCACAGACACGCTAACCAGTCTCTATAACTATCGCCATTTTACTGTTGCCATAGAGCAGGAGATGGAGCGCTCGCGACGAACAGGCCAACCAACAGCACTCATCATGGCTGATATCGACTATTTTAAAAAAGTTAATGATAATTGGGGGCACGAGGTAGGTAACCAAGCACTTGTATTGGTTGCCAGCTGCCTGCGTAATGCTATTCGCAAATTGGATGTAGCCTGCCGGTACGGCGGAGAAGAATTTGCTATTATTATGCCCAGCACAGATATGATGACTAGCGTACAGGTAGCACAGCGGTTGCGCCAAACCATCGAACAAACACCACTGTACATTGACAACCAATCGTTATCTCTCACCATTAGCCTTGGGGTAGGCCTATATGTAGGCCACCCTAGCGACACCGCTGACACACTCGTTAAACGGGCAGATAAACAACTGTATAAAGCAAAAGAGCAAGGGCGCAACCAAGTCTGCTACGAGCCTATAGGACACGCTAACGAGCAGCAAATTTCACACGATGAAAAAGATGCTCTATTTGGTTTGTTTGGCGATAGTGAAGATTCGCAATAAAACACTATTTGCTAGCCGATAAGCTCTGGTGAAGCAGCCGCTTTTAACAAGGCGGCAACCGACATAGCATCTGTAATCTCTGCGCGATATACCATTGCTATAGCATCTGTTAACGGCAACCTCAATACGTCTATGTCTTCGGTATCTTCAAGGGCCATGGTGCCCTCACTCAATCCTTTGGCCAAATAGATAATGGCCTGTTCATCAGTGACTGAGTTTGATGTGTGTAGTCGCAACCACTCTTGCCAATGCTCAGCAACAAGCCCGGTTTCTTCTTCTAGCTCGCGCTGAGCTGCAATTAGGGGGGATTCACTAAATGGCGCACCGCCCTCAGGTATCTCCCACGTATAGCCATTCAATGGGTAACGACTTTGTTTTACCAACCAGGTAAAACCATCTTTATCAATAGGCAAAATACCAACAGCAACATTTTTAAAGTGTACAACCCCATATATTCCCGATGTGCCCGCCGGTGTGCGCACATTTTCATGGGTTACACTAATCCAAGGGTTATCGTATACCGTGGTGCAATCGAGCGACTGCCACCCACCTACTTTTGTTATTTCATCCATAGTAGTATTGCCTTTATTTTATTGCGCTCTATTATCTATGATTCAATACAGTAGCGATACCCACTTACAACCGGGAAAGGGGTATTATGAAAACCCACAGCACCGACAAACTATAGGAACCTCTGATTAACCTCGAATGACTTCTGCGTGAGTCTACAATCCGTTTAGGCAAGGCGGGCTTTGCAGCTAATGGCGTCTCCTTAGCAAGAAGTCCAACACCGCATAAACGGATTTAGCCACGCCCTTCGGGGCCGACAGGCGTTATCCGAGGTTAATCAGAGGTTCCTATAATGTGTTAGCACAGTTAACAGTCACTGGCACAATAACGTATAATTCATATTATAGATTGCCTAATCGCACTAAAACTCTCTTTAAAAGCACCTGAATTGCCTGTAAATGACACCTTAGTGATCATAACAAGCGACATACATCAAATTGATAAATAAACAGGATATACCCATGGCTGATAATGCCCGCGAGCTATTTTCTCTACCGCTCAACACACTCAATGGCTCTGATGAATTTATTCAACGGCATATTGGCCCAAACACACAGCAAATTGAAAAGATGCTAGATTTTCTTGGACTGAAAGAAATTCAGGAGCTGATAGAAAAGACCGTCCCCGAGACTATACGAGAAGAAAATGATCTGGCGCTAGCTCCCTCTGTTGACGAGGCCTCTGCGCTACAAGAGTTGCGCGCTATTGCCCAGCAAAATCATATTTTTAATAGCTATATCGGTATGGGCTATCACGATACGATTACACCGGGTGTCATCCTTCGAAATGTGCTGGAAAATCCAGGCTGGTATACCGCCTACACCCCCTATCAACCCGAAATTGCCCAAGGTCGGCTGGAGGGGTTACTGCACTTTCAACAAATGATTATCGACCTAACGGGTATGGATATGGCTAACGCCTCAATGCTCGATGAAGGTAGCGCTGCTGCTGAGGCAATGGCGATGAGTAAACGTCAGCAAAAACGTAATAAATCCAACTGTTTTATTGTCGACCAAAATACTCATCCACAAACACTGGCAATCATTCACACTCGTGCAGAGCATTTCGGCTTTGAGGTTCTTGTCGGCGATGCCCATCAACTCGTTGCTGAACATGACTGTTTTGGTGTTTTACTGCATTATCCAGGTAGTGATGGAACAGTCGTCGATCTTCGAACGACAATTGACTTAGCACACACTAAAAACGCGTTAGTGACTGTTTGCGCTGATATTATGAGTCTGGTACTACTAACAGCACCGGGGCATTTAGGTGCTGATATTGTTGTCGGCAGCAATCAACGCTTTGGCATTCCAATGGGATTTGGCGGCCCTCATGCAGGTTTTTTTGCATTCAGAGAACAATACAAACGCTCAGCACCCGGTCGCATTATTGGCGTATCGATCGATAGCCGAGGTGAGCGTGCTTTGCGAATGGCAATGCAAACACGCGAGCAACATATTCGCCGAGAAAAAGCGAACTCAAACATTTGTACATCACAAGTACTGCTTGCATTACTGAGTGTATTTTATGGTATTTACCATGGGCCTACCGGTTTGCGACGCATTGCAACCCGCATTTATCGCTTAACAGATATTCTCGCTCATGGGTTAGCGCAGCTAGGATTTACCCGCAAGAATACTCACTATTTTGACACGCTAACAATCGCCACAGGAGAGCATACAAAAGCCATTGTAGCGCGTGCGAATGCAGCCCAAATCAACCTGCGAGAGTGGAGCGAGCAAGATCAGGTGAGTATCAGTATTAACGAGACAACATCACTGGATGACATTAGTCTATTGCTGGATATTTTTCAGGGCTCTGCTCACTCACTCAACCTTGGTGATATCGATAATCAGCTGCAACAGCACACTAGCGGGCTTGCTGCTCACCAGCTACGTAACGATGCTATATTGACCCATGAGACATTCAATTGCTATCACAGTGAAACGGAAATGCTGCGTTATCTGCACCGTTTAGAGACAAAAGATATCGCTCTTAATCACGCCATGATTCCTCTTGGTTCATGCACAATGAAACTCAATGCTACCGCTGAAATGATTCCTGTTACCTGGCCTGAGTTTTCACAAATACATCCATTTGCACCATCAGAACAAACACAAGGTTATCAACAACTCTTTCATGAACTCGAAAGCATGCTCGCCATCTGCACAGGTTATGACAATATTAGTCTGCAACCCAATGCAGGTTCACAAGGTGAGTACGCAGGGTTACTGGCAATTAAGCAATACTTTCAGCACCACAAAGAAGATCAACGACATATCTGTTTAATCCCCGCCTCGGCTCACGGGACTAACCCTGCCTCAGCGCAAATGGCAGGCCTTGATGTTGTCGTCACTGATTGTGATGAACGAGGCAATGTCGACATAGCGGATCTACAGCAAAAAGTAGATGAGCTCGGCACTGAAATTGCCTGCATTATGGTTACCTACCCATCAACGCACGGAGTGTTTGAAGAAAGTATTACAACGCTTTGTGAGATAATGCATAACATTGGCGCACAGGTTTATATCGATGGCGCCAACATGAATGCTCTTGTCGGTATCGCAGCCCCTGGGACATTTGGTGGCGATGTATCTCACCTTAACTTGCATAAAACCTTTTGCATTCCCCATGGTGGTGGTGGTCCGGGCATGGGGCCTATCGGTGTCAACCAGCATTTAGCGCCGTTTTTACCATCACACCCAGTAAACACGATTATTAATCAAGGCGTCTCTACTGAAAGTAGCCGCGTCACTATTAGTGCCGCTGCGTGGGGATCTGCGAGCATTCTGCCCATTAGCTGGATGTATATTAAAATGATGGGGGCCAAGGGCATGCGCCAAGCTACGTCCATAGCTATATTAAATGCTAATTACATCGCAAAACGACTAAGCCCCCACTACCCTATCTTATATAAAGGCACCAATGGGTTCGTCGCCCACGAATGTCTACTGGATTTAAGGCCACTCAAAACCAGCAGTGGTATTAGTGAAGAAGATATCGCAAAACGTTTAATGGATTTTGGCTTTCATGCACCTACGATGAGCTTTCCGGTTGCAGGTACGCTAATGATCGAGCCAACAGAGTCAGAATCATTAACCGAGCTCGATCGTTTTTGTGAAGCAATGATCGCGATTCGCCAAGAGATCGCTCTCATTGAAAATAACCATTATCGCGCTGATGACAATCCATTAGTCAATGCACCACATACCCAGCGTGATATCCTTACAGAGAAATGGGACCACTGTTATTCGAGAGAAATAGCAACACACCCACTACCCTGGCTCAAAGAATATAAAGTATGGCCTACTGTGAACCGTATCGATAACGTATATGGAGATCGCAATCTTCAGTGTGCCTGTGCACCACTGGATGATTATCGTTAATAGCCGTTTACACGACCTTTATGACGATCTGGCAAAGTGAATAATATCATTCACTTTGTCTATCGCTTGTTGATACTCTTGATCCCAAATGTGCTGCTGTAACTGGCGGCTTGACTGATCCAGTACTGAGACTTGAAAATAACCAATCACACCCATAAGCTGATGCACCAGACTTCGGCATTCTTTATTATTATTAGCGGCCAAAGCAGGTAATAATAATTCACTTAAACGCAAGACTTCTTTGGCAACTTTTTCTTCAAATGGGTCAGCCTGCGTAGCGCTACCATTAAGATCAAACGATGCGGGCAAAATACTTTCTGCTGTGTGTGATGCAATATTTTCTAAAATCGTATCGATCAGTAATTGGCGATCTACTGGTTTATAGGCAACTGCATCAAAGAAATTGTTTTCCCCGGAGGTATTAACATCAATAAGCACATCAGCTGTCAAAGCAATAATAGGGCTGTCTTTAGAAAGGCCATTGCCAAAACGAATCGATTTAGCAACAAAAAATCCATCCATGTCAGGCATATGTATATCCATCAATATAATATCATAAGCGCAGTGGTCAGTTGCCTCTAAGGCTTCTTTTCCACTGCCACAAATATCAATATTAGCACCATACACTGACAGTAAATCCTTAAAGAGCATCTGGTTAAATTCATTGTCCTCAACGATCAACAAACGAATACCACTGAGCAATGATGTCATATCAACCACATCTACTGGCACATCAGGCTCATCTGTATCTAACGACAGTCCCATCTCACGATAGATAACATCATAAAGCATATGCCGCGCAATGGGTTTGTGTGCAATATGAACTTTACTATCATCTTTAGTCGTATCTTTAGGCGCGCGGTTACCTGCAACTAAACACAATACAGGCCCATCCCATACAGTGCGCAAATTACTAAGAACATGCCTAAACCACGCATCGTTCTCTTCAGCAGACAGCCCCACTACCACGGCCGAGAATGATTGCTGAGAGATCAAACTAACCGCATGTTGAATTGTTGGTGGCGTATAAGTAATAACCCCATAGCTCAATAATAAATTGCGAATAGAGCGTCTAGAAATTACATGAGAGTCAAAAATAAGAATATTGTGATCACATAAACCTTGAGGCAAACCACTGCGATCAACCAGCAGGTTTTGCTCATCACAACACAGCTGTAATGTGAAACTAGAGCCCACATCAGGCTCGCTTTCCACTAGAATATCGCCCGACATTAACTCAGCTAAGCGCTTAGATATAGATAATCCAAGACCGGTACCCCCATAGCGGCGTGTGATCGAAGTATCCGCTTGAGCAAATGCCTGAAACAGCTGCTTTTGTTGATCGAGTGATATACCTAGACCAGTGTCAGAAACTGTAATGGCTAGGCATGAGCTATCATCAGTCTTTTGTAACTGTGCTTCAATAATAACATGCCCTTCCCGGGTAAATTTAATAGCATTACTGACAAGATTAGTAATAATCTGTGTGATTCTAACCTCGTCACCTACCCATTTCTCAGGGACACTTTGATGAATCAACAATACAAAATCCAGTTTTTTCTTATCCGCTAATGGTCGCAGCATTAAGACGGCGCCTTCAATACAACGACATAAATCAAACTCACGAGATTCTAGTTCAAGTCCTGCTGATTCCAATTTTGAAAAAGTGAGAATATCATCAATAATAGTGTGCAACTGGTTAGCCGAATGATTGATAATTTCAATGTATTCTTTACGATCACTAGTAGAGACTGGCTGTTCTAGCAAATGGCAAAACCCCATTACAGCATTAAGCGGTGTACGAATTTCATGGCTCATTCTCGCTAAAAATTCAGCCTTTGTACGCATAGCAGACAGAGCTTCATTTTTAGCTTTATCCAGCTCAATATTTTTTTGTGTTAATTTATCAACCGTTAAGCGTAGCTCTATTGTGGCAAGATCAACCTTTTCTTGAAGTGCTTTTTGTGACTGCTGGATAGTATCTGTCATCGCATTGATACCATCGCCCAATGCATTAAATTCGTTAGTTGCACTGATTTTCACACGAGCAGATAGCTCACCTTGACTAATCTGGCTCACGACATTCGTAATTTCTTCGATGGGCCTGGCAATTTTATAACCTACCCAAACAGCAAGGCATAGACTGATAAGTAATATAGTCAACCCAACAACAATGCCGCGCTGAATGATTTCTCTGCGTAATTCTTTTTGCAATAATAACGAAATACCTATCTTAATGACGCCCAGCTTTTGGGTAGTAGCGTACTCTTGTTCTGTATCAAAATCATTAATCGGTATACCACTGGAAAAAACTGCTTGTTCGTAACTTTTGTAGTAATTGGGGTTAATATCTTTTACTTTACTGAGAAATACAATCCTATTGCCGTCAGTATTAGTAATTTCAATAGAAACAACCTCAGGCAACACTAACGCGCTACGCGCCAGGTCCAGTAACTCTTTGTCATTACCAGTATAAAATGAAAACTCCGAGATATTAGAAAGCTGATTAAGTAATAGTTTAGCTTTTGCATCTACAGATTTTTCAGCATCGCCTATTCGACTAGATGTCAATAGAAAGCTAATTACTAATGACACCACTATCAGTGGTAATATTGCCAACAATACGAGTTGCCGCCGAATAGTTAAATTCATTTCTGTCGATCCTTGGTTTTCAGCATCTGTAAAACACTCGTGTCAATTTTTAATGAGCTAGCAATAGTCTCGTTAAATGCATAGCGAAAATATTTGGGCGAAGCCGCTTGCCGCCAGTCAGCCACGCCCTTCAACCATTGATAAATAACCTCTTTAGTTTGTAAGCCAATCTGTTCAGATTCAGAATAAACCGAGGCTACTGCACCGGCTCTGGTCAATGCAGCAGAAAAACCCACTACGGGCTTACGTTGTTGATAAGCCAGAAATAATAACCAGCGGGCACTTGTCGGTTTCCAAATAACATCATCGGGAACTGCCAATAAAATATCGGCTTTAGCCAGGAGTTTTTTCGCTTTGGCAACCACATCATCTTCATCTTGCGCATATTCAACAATAAGCTTATCGGACAAGGATGATTGCTCCAGCAACCATTCATTCATCCATCCTTTAGCAGAGGTTGACAGTAAAATACCGACACGTGCATCAACATCGAGAGACTGCGCTAAATCAATCTGGCGCTGTAATGGTTGATCAAGAAAGATAACGCCTCTGGCAACCGGTGGGTAATCAGACAGAGTTCGTTGCTGGTTTTTACGGTAGTTGCTTTGTGTAATGAACGTATGTAGGCGCGGAGTATTTGGGTAATACTGCAATACAAAGCGCATCGCTTGAGAACCGATACTCACAATAAAATCAGGGGCCGCTGGCATAGGTCCAGAAGGAGCTTTATCAATAAATAAAACCCGAGATTTTAATTGGTCAGAGGGGATTGTAAGCAGTTCTTGGTTTAGGTCATTGTAGGCACGCTCATAAATAGCTTGGCTACTGCTGACAACCACCATCACATCGCGCGATTGACTATACACAGACGTAGAGAGAGTGCTAACAACAACGATTAGCAGTAAATACCTCAATACAATACGCATAAAATGTGTCGTACCTGAATAGTCATCAAGTAGATAGGTTATAAGAAAGATTATCACCGATGCTATCCCTGCCCCGGTGGTAATACACCGTTAGTGGACGAGCATCTCCCGGATAACTGCCACAGCCTGGGTGCGATTAGTCACACCTAAAATACGGAAAATAGCGGCCATATGTACTTTGACCGTATTGAGAGAGATATCAAGTAGGCGCGCAATTTCTTTATTAGTTTTGCCTTCTGTGGTTAACTTAAGGACATCTTTTTGACGTTGCGTCAGATCACGCAAGTCATCAATTGCATCTGAAAGTGCCACTGTACCAGGTTCATTAATCGGCAATGCTGATGACTTTGCTGTGCCATAAATTAACTCAGGAGGAATATAAGTACCACCGGCGAGCACTAAACGCAGTGCATTTAACAATACATCGCGACCGGCTGATTTAGGGACATAACCTGCTGCGCCTGCATCAATCACACGTTGCATATCTTGGGCATCTTCAGACGCGGACAGAACTAAAACGATAATGTCGGGGTGCTGATTACAAATATCGACCACCAGTGTAGCGCCATCACCACCGGGCATAAACAAATCTAAGACTATTAATTCTATATCTTCATGCTCGGCCAGCACTCTACGCACTTGAGTAACATTCTCAGCTTGAATAATATCCACTGTTTCGGCTAAAACACCCAGCGCACTGCATAAGCCCTCCCGCACCAAATCATGATCGTCAGCTACTAGTATTTTCATATTAACCCCCTTGATACTTAGGTTATTACCATTATAGCAAAGCAGCACTGACCCATGGCTGCACTCTTGCTAAGCAGTAATGCTATATCATACCTTAAAGTAGCTCGCGCTACCGAATTGATACGATAATTACACCTAAAAACATATTATTGTTAAAATCCTGACCAAGTAAGCTCTATATACCTACGCTTTTCAGGGCTGTCAACCGCTCTGAAAAATTCCTGATACTCATTGAATAGATTCTGTATGCCTATTGTCAGCTTAATGGTGTGATGCTCAATAGTAAATTTTTTTGCCAAACGCACATCAACTCTAGTATAAGCAGGCACTAAGTCGCCATCAGCTAACCACTTCACCTTCCCGGTGTGATAAATACCCATTGACGCATCAAGCTCATCAGCAAACCCTTTATTCATTAGCACACTCGCAGTATGACGAGGTACAGGGTATCCTCGCAGTGCTTGCCTAAAAGGTGAAAGATTAATTAATGAGCGCAGTTTTGCATCACTATAGCTATACTGCAAAGCGACAAACGAGCGCTTACTAGGTCGGTAAATCAATTGACCTTCAATCCCTTTAACAATAGCATCGTCAAAGTTGCCTTCAACTCTAGCGCCCTGGCTAATAGGCAATACTTGCCCTAGCGGATCCACAAAGCTGTCATCGCCTGCGGAGGCAATGCCATCATCAATCTCTTCGCGAAATAATTTAATCTCCCAAGATAGAGCAGGCTTAGGATGTTCACCGACAAGCCCTATCTCATAAGACGTGATACGCTCTGAATCAACATTATCATTGGTAATAAACAGTTGGTCCGCAATAGTGCCATCGGCAAAGCGAATACCATAGTTCCAGTTAGCTTCTAATAAAGACGGATTACGATAAGCCCGTGTAGCACTGAGGCGAACAACTTGATTTTCAGCAAATAACCAATTCAATGCTAACCGAGGTGAAAATTGCCCACCCACGATTTGGCCATGCTCAGCCATAAGCCCCATATTCATTGTTGTAGCCGATGTTAACCGAAACTCACCATTAAAGAACAGTCGTCCACTAATGTCTTCTGCACGCTCATCAGGTCCTAAATGCACATCGCTTTCTAAAATATCCTGGCGTAAGCCGCCACCCCACGATAAACGATGCCCGCTACCGGTTACCCATAGGTTTTGAATATCAAGATCAAATCGCTCGGAGGTGCCTTGGTAGCGAGCAAGTCTCAACACCTGATCTGGCTGGTTAAAAAATGCAGCGACTTGTGCAGGTGTCGCCCCTACAATATCTGATAGGGGCGCGGGCAAAGCGGTTATATCTCGCTGACGGTAGTAATTATGATAAAACTGCACCGTAAAATCGCGATCGGGACTAGTTGCTCTACGCCAGCGAATATGTTTATGGTGACTCGTTAAATCTCGGTCTCGCTCGCTATCAAGTACAACCGTATCCCCGCTACCAATCGTAACGGCTTCTAAATCGCCACCACTACCAGTAGTACCATGATCAATCCCTAACGAGATATCAATCTCATCATGCGCTGATAGCGAAAAATTGCCACGTAGCGAAAGACCGCTAAGCGCTCTCTGGTCATCGAGGTCATCAAAACCATTATCCTCACGGTAATTGGCACGTAAGCGGTAGTGAAAGCCCCCGTAATGGCCTGCATCGCGAGCAGTAATAGCGCGATGCTGCAGGCTGCCAAACTGTAGTGATGCCTCACGGCCATGATCTACAAATGGTTGTCGGGTTATAATATTGACCGTGCCGACAAAAGCATTAGCGCCATACGCTGGTGCGTTGGGCCCACGAATGACTTCAATTTTTTCAATATCATCCATATGAATACCCAAAGCGGTCCAGTCAACCGTTGACAACATAGCATGATAGAGTGAACGCCCATCAATCAATACTTGTAACCGTGCAGAAAACTGAGAAGAAAGCCCATGATAGGTGCCTGTCAATAGCCGTCCATCAGAGTGAGCCACTTGAAACCCCGGGACTAAACGCAGCAAATCAACAACTTCATTAAAACCCGATGCTTCAATCATAGCTCGGTCGATGATCGTCACCGACACAGGGACTTCTAAACGAGATTGATGTATACGCGTTGCCGAAACGACCGTAGGCATTTCAGTAAAGAAAATACTTTCATCTGTATCGGCATATACCGCCTTAGTGGCCACCATCACAATAGCAATGGCAAGAGGTAATAAACGAGATACAAGTACGATATTCAATAAAGGTTTACAAAAACGATTTGATACCATCAAAAAGGCAACCACTAGAAATACTCTTATTAGCATAAAGGCAAATCAACACGCTATTTATTAGATAGCACTACTACTGTCAACGGGCATAATAACGACAGACTCTACACCGGCAGCATAGGCTGAATCAGCAACAAGTACGTAGGTTTTTACATTTGAGCGACCGTTCGCCCGAACAACAACTGCGGCGGTTGGGTTTTCTGCGTGTAGCCGTTCGATATTTGCCCGCACAGAACGCTCATCTACCCGGCGCTGATCAATCCAGACTTCATTAGTCGCTGAAATATCGATGACAATATCGGCATTTTCTATTGCCGTCGTCTTATTGGCCGTCGCAGTCTCAATAGGCTGAGAAAATTCTTTCACAAATGACGCCGTAACAATAAAAAAAATCAGTAGTATAAAAACCACATCAAGCATTGGTGTTAAATCAACATCATCAGGGGTATCTACAGCCATAAAATGGCCACTAAGCTTTCTTGCCATTACTACTACTCGCATTATCGATATGAAATAATATTATTCACCAGCGAAACGTTCGCTGTATCGTATACACCTATGTATATATCAATTATAAAAAGTACAGAAAGGCTAACTAAAGGAATCGCCTGACACAATAAAGCACAGCGTGCTTACTTAAGGTTAACACAGAGTACTTCATTTGCGATTACTCCTCCTAGATTTAGGAATAAACACTCTCAAAAAAACGCATTTTGCACCATTTTGGCGACCTCTGACAAGAATAGATGCTTATACATGATATGCCAGCGGAGCAAAGCCAAGACATTGACCGCCCGCAATTACAGCGCGCCGTCATACGCTACACGCTAAATGAACCTGTTGCATACAATAAGATAAAATAAAAGCAATATTGACAACACAGAGCACCCTTCAATTCTCATCAATGCGGCCGCTCACATCAATACAAACCATCGACCTTAGTATATCTTTTATAACGTATTCCCCAGAAAATACTCTTGCTTATATTGCTGGTCGCCGAATACAACAATAGAGGTTGTTAATTATTTTGATCAAGGAACGTATTTATCAGGAAGGTCATAGGCTCGCTATCGCCTTTATTCAGCCACATTGTATGTTATAGATAGTTATGTTGCCGCTCAGTAGCTACTAAGGTATTACTAATGACTATATAGTCTTACCTAAACGAGATAAACAAGCGAGCCCGTCACTAGAATTAGCATAGATCCAGTAATAAAATCATGGTGTACTTCTAGACCTTAATAACATGGCTATTATCAAAGCGCGTTCTATCACTACAGTAAACATTAAAGAATAGGATAACCATTGACGGTTTGAACTTTACAAGTATCTGTCAATATCCCGTATAGGCCTGTTAGACATTAAATGGTTAGCTGATTAAAATACCCAGCCCAGAAAATGAAATTGATTATCAATAAGTAACAGTGCTTTACACTATTATATACAATATTGGGAGCGCTCCTCATACAGAGTATGAACAAAGACTCATTACTGACGTGATTATCCGCACCGATTAATCTCACGGATAAACTGCCATTTAAAAAGCAGCTTATCCGATAAATAGAACCATTCACCTTAATATCACACTGACTTAGCAATATATCTACAATGGGAAACCACAATACAGCAAACCACAACTAGAACTGATGTTTCGTTTCATCGTCATTTGATGAAAACAAATCAAGTTGTGCCTGCATATCGCCAACGGCCTCTTTAAAACGAACGCCAACACCCAACAGGCGGATAGGCTGCTGTTTACGGGGGTAAGCTTTATCAAAAAGTGCTCGACAAAGAGGTTCTGATAGGGTATCGGCTATTGTCTCTATAGTAGTACGAGTGAAATCAGCGAACTTAATTTTAACAAACACTTTAATTACGCTACCACTCTCTAGAGCAGACAATCGGTAAGATAGTTTTTTTACAAGCGATGATAGCTCTTCATAACAAGCATCCGGCGGTCTATCTTCTTGCATCGTGTGCTCAACACTCAATGATTTACGGAACTCGCGAGACTTCACCCTACGATTATCATTACCCCGGCTAAATGCAAAAAGTCGCAATCCAAACTTACCAAACCACTGACAAAGTTGCCATTGAGGAATTTTACGCACATCACCACAGGTCTTTAGTCCCTGCTTTAGTAGTTTATTGGCCGTCGCTTTGCCAACACCGGGGACCTTTTGCACAGGTAGCGTCGTTAGGAATTGATCTACATCATCAGGATGCACAACCGTTAGGCCATTTGGCTTTTTCCAATCACTAGCAACTTTAGCGATAAACTTGTTAGGTGCAACGCCTGCGGATACTGTAATACCGACTTGTTTGAACACCTGCCGTTGAATATCTTGCGCAATTAAAGTAGCACTACCGCGAAAAAAGTCACTATCGGTCACATCAAGATAGGCTTCGTCCATCGATACAGGTTCAATGATATCGGTATAACTTAGAAATATCTGTCGTAATTGCGCAGCCGCATGGCGATATTTTTCCATATTGTGAGGTAAAATAATGAGTTCGGGGCATAATCGTTTGGCTTGGGCTGATGCAAGTGCAGAGTGAACACCAAATACTCGCGCTTCATAATTACAAGTGGAAATTACGCCTCGACGGGTTGGATCACCACCCACCGCCACAGGAATGCCTCGCAAACGTGGATCATCGCGAATTTCTAATGCGGCAAAGAAACAATCTGCATCACAATGTATGATTTTTTGAGAATTCATAGTCATTATTGAAAAACACACCCATCGCCTCAATTAAAGAGAGGAGTTATTTAGCCACAACGTCAACTACAGCTGTTTTTCTTCACTTTAGCGCTACAATTTTTAAATTTAATCGCAAATGTAGATTTAAAATACCAAAACTGTATTTTTATACAGTATAAACAGCACTAAATTAAAAAGAAAGATATAATATTTTCCCTCATTAACGATTTAAAAGGTGAGTTATGACCACAGAACAATGGGAACCCGTAAATAATTCTGCCGATAACAATGTTATTGACCCGACATTTTTAAAAGATTTGCTCGCTCGACTTAAAAATCACAAAAAAGATGAGTTGCATGGCCTTATTTCACCCGATGAGGAAAAAAACCATCGCCATTTAATCAAACAGAGCACTCAAGCTTGGAATAAGGCAATGGAAAATTATGACAACGAGGATATTATTGCATTTATTCGCTTTTTTACTTTAGCCGAAATGCAGTTACACGGTTGGGATGCAGGGACAGAATCAGCCGTTATTAGTCTGGCAAAAATCTTACGCAAAAGAGGTGCACCACTGGAAAAAAAATGGCTTTTATGGATAAAACAAAACAGTTCAAATAAATTTTTACCCAATGGAGCCCTTTAAAAGGTAATTTTTTTGATTTTTTTATAAAAAATAATGCATAAAATGACAATTTTACTTACAATATCGTTTATAATTTACTAAAAATAAGTTTAACTGTACCTACTCTGCTATTATTGAGTATAAACATATTGAGTCGTAGCAATACCTTAGTTATAAACCAATATAAAATTAACTGTTCATTAATGGCATTCTAACTTTCATTTTAACCCAACTATCTAACTAAACTACTAAAGGACATTTTTTATGGCCGCACGCAAAAAAACTACAGTCGATCCAGTTAAAGCACTTGAATCTGAAATCTCAAAACTAAAGAGTCAACTAGACAAGGCACGAGAAAAGCAAGTTGCCGACATCAAGAAACAAGTAGCCAGTGGTACTAAAACTGTTGCAGCGGCCACGAAAAAAGCCAAAGCAGCAGCCGCTAAGGTTGTTGCACTGCGCAAAAAGAAGAAATCACCCACTGTCGCCAAGCAAATCGATGCCGCATCTAAAGCCACTCAAGCCGCTAAAAAAGAGCTTGCAGATAGCAAAGTAAGCATTAATGCACTTAAAGCTCAACTCAAAGATGCTGCTGCTGCGGTAAAACAAGCTAAGGCGATCGCTGCCTCTGAAGCTAAAGCACAGGCTGCATTGGCGAAAAAACAGAAAGCTGCCGAGAAAAAAGCCGCTACCCGTGAGAAGGCCGCTGCCAAGAAAGCGGCTGCTCGTGAGAAGGCTGCCGCTAAAAAAGCGGCTGCTCGCGCTAAAGCCACTGCTAAAAAAGCCGCTGCTCGTCAAAAAACCGCTGCTAAGAAAGCCGCTGTTCGCGCTAAATTAGCTGCTAAGAAAGTCGCGGCTCGCGCTAAATTGGCTGCCAAGAAGAAAGCGGCTCGTGAAAAAGCAGCAGCCAAGAAAGCGGCTGCTCGCGCTAAAGCACGTACAGTAAAGAAAAAAGTAGTCCGTAAGCCGGCCACCAAGAAAGCGGCTGGTCGCCCTCGCAAGGCTGCTGCATAAGCTACGCACCGGCATTTGCCAACAAAAAAAGGCCTTAGCGGTAACGCTAAGGCCTTTTTTATTGCATTCGGTAAGTCTAACAATTCACGTGTTAACGTCTTATTTTATAACCTATTTCTTCTTTTTCTACACAGCTGCCCTTAGTGTTCCAGCCTTCTGGGGCGAATCTCAACATTGAACGTCGCAAAATCACTAATCTGACAATGAGCACGATACGCCAATGGCCGTCCCTGACTATTCGCTGCATCAAAGTCAATCGTGTAGGTAAAGACACTATCAGCAGATAATACAGGCGTAGGCGGCAATGGGGTTATTATTTTTCGCTCACGCATCAGCTCAGTATGTAAATCGAATTCCTTTTTACAGATTGACCAGTATTTAGCCTCTTGCTCACGCTTTTGACGCTGATTTACCTTGGCTATCATTTCTTTATAAACATCCAGTGATTTATACATCGTCATCGATAGACCATCGACAATAATAGTAAACTGCTTACGCTGCTCGTTGCGGCATGTGAAACGAAAATGAGGATGCTCAAGACTGGAAAGGCTCTCTGCTAGAGTACCACTGAGTAATTCGTAGCAGCTCACAGAGCCTGTCACAGTATCTGCGGCGGAACGCAACAACATATAGTGGCGCTGGTAGGACTTGGGAAGCCACAGCTTAGCATTACCAGTGTAATCCATCGCAATGATGGGCCCAGAGGGCATCAGCAATGCAGCACAAGTCAATAAACGTAAAAAAACCATAAGGTAACTCTCAGATAACTGACAATATATACATTATGGTTTAAGTGTAGAAGCTCCCAATAAAGATACCAATGAATCTGCCCGAGCTGTGGGCTAGGCGCTTAACGAAAGCGCCTGATCAGTAGTTTTTGTATATGGGCTGGCAGGATGAGTAACACAGGGGTCACCAATAAGGTCAATAGTGTTGCAAACACCAACCCCCACACAATAGCACTTGCCAATGGCACCCAGAAAGATGCAACAACACCTCCCACAACAACACTGCGAGATACAAGGTCAATACTCATATTAGTCGCAATCGGTAGCAAGCCTAAAATAGTCGTTATCGTAGTGAGAAATACAGGCCGCAACCGTTGCACTGCGGCCATAATCACTATAATTGTTGGTGCAATCTCAGGGGATTGCTTGCGCAAATAATTATAAGTATCAATTAATACTATATTATTATTCACTACAATACCTGCCAGGGCAACAATACCCACACCGGTTAAAATAGTGCTGAACGTCGCTTGCGATATTAATAGCCCTAACAATACACCAATGGTTGACATAATTACCGCCGAAAGCGTTAAGACACTTTGATAAACACTATTAAATTGCGTGACCAGCAAGATAAACATTAAAAACAATGCAAATGCGCCTGCGGTGGCTAAAAATGCCTGTGACTTTTCCTGTTCTTCATTAGCACCACGAAAAACGGCAGTAACCGCAGGGTCAAGTGGGTTTTCCTCTAGCCACTGACGAATTGCCTTCAGTTGATCATCAACCAGAATACTCGGGTTGACTGCGGCACTCACACTCATCACTTCAATACCATCAACCCTTTCTACTTTATCAACCCTCGGCTTAGCAATACGTTTCACAATGCCTGTAATAGGCACAGCACCCTCAGTTGTATTTACCCTGAGCTGGTCAAACGCTAAAATACCCCGTGAATCTCTAGGAAACCTCACGCGAATATCAACTTCATCCTCAGCATCATCAGGGCGGTATTCACCCACCTTAATACCATTGGTTAATAACTGAATAGTGCGCCCTACTTCGAGCACATTGACACCGGTGCGCGATGCCTGCTCGCGATCAACACTAAATTCCCACTCAATACCCGGTAGCGGTGTCGAGTCTGTAATGTCTCGCAATTCAGGAAAATGCGTTTCTAACTGCTGCTTTAGGCTGCGTGCAGCCATGAGTAACTTGTCACTATCGAGTGACTCTAGCTGTATATGAATGGGTCTACCAACCGGAGGGCCGCCATCCATGGGCTCAGGTGTGACAATAATGCCAGGCAAATCTTTTGTTTGCTCACGCATAAGCTCAAATACTTCTAGCGTTGAACGGTCCAGATGCTCTGGATCGTCTAATTCAACCAGCATTATGCCGATTTGATCTTTCTCTTCATCGCGAGAATTACTTTGGGCCGCCGACCCTCTACCGGTCGCGGTATAGGTCACAGCTACACCGGGAATAGCCACAATTCTCCGCTCAACATCTAAGACCAATTGTTTTGCTTCTTCAACAGAGAGATTACCTTGGGCACGAATCGCAACGGTGCCGTATTTTTGCTCGGTTTCAGTAAAAAATTCAACGCCATTATTAAACTCTTGAAAGGTGATCACAATGGTCACCAAGCACATTAATAAGACTAATGACACTGTAATTGGGCGTTTAACAAGCCCAGTTAATACCCGAGCATAAGTACCGGTGAGCCCGGGTAATTCAGCAGGGCGAGTGGTTTCAAGTTGTTGAAAGTGTGCTTGTTGCTCTTTATCTAGTGGGCTACTCCCAAGAATCGAGCCAATAACAGGGGCAAAGAATAAGGCGTATAATAATGAGCCACTTAATACTGCAAAAACAGTAATCGGTAAGTAGCTCATAAACTTACCTGCAACACCCGGCCAAAAAATTAAAGGTAAAAACGCCGCAAGTGTTGTTAATGTGGACGCCATGACCGGCCAGAACATACGCTTGATTGCAATTTGGTAAGCCTCTTTACTGGAAATACCCTCTGACATTTTACGGTCGGCAAACTCGATGATCACAATAGCACCATCAATTAGCATACCCAATGCTAACAACATGCCAAACATCACCATAAAATTGAAGGTAAACCCATTAAAGAAAATGATGATCGCTGAAAATAAAAGCGAAAAAGGAATACCAAGCCCCACTAAAATACCGGACTTCACCCCCATAGCAGCGATGATGATAATCATCACAAGTGCCATTGCCGTTAAAATGTTACCTTGCATTTCATCAACCATATCGCGTGTAAACGATGATTGATCAAGTACATACCCAACCCCAATTTGGTTAGGGATCTGGTCTTTTAAACTATCAACTGCCACACGTACAGCCTCAGCAACATTGACCATATTGCTACCGGTACGACGCTCTACTTCTACCACCATAGCCGGTAGACCATTCACTGATGTAAACCGTTCAGGATCTTTGAAAGTACGGTGAATTTTGGCAACGTCCCCTAATGTGATCGTACCCTCAGCGGTCGTTTTAAGCGGCATTTGAAATAAATCTTTTCGGGTTTCAATTAGCCCGGGCACTTTAACAGAGAAGCGCCCACCACCACTATCTAGTGTACCCGCAGGCACCAGTAAATGGTTTCGGCCAATAGCTGAGATCAAATCATCACTGGTAATATTGTAATACTCAAGTCGCTCGGGGCTAATGACTGCCTCTAAAACCTCTTCACGATTGCCCACAATATTCGCTTCGAGCACATCCGGTATATTTTCAATCGCACGCTCCAGCCGCTGAGCGGTAGAAAACAATTGCCGCTCAGCTACATTAGCGCCCGTTAGCGTAACGACAATTGTCGGGGTATCATCGGCAGAAATTTCTTCAACAACAGGCTCTTCTGCTTCACTGGGTAGTTCTGAGCGCGACCTATCGACGGCCTCTCGCACATCGACAACAGCCTTATCGGCATCAAAGCCGGCATCAAATTCTATAATCACATAAGCGTATGACTCTCTTGCGACGCCGATAATTTCTTTCACGTTATCGAGGCTTTTAAGTTCGTTCTCAAGGGGCTTGACGAGCAAGCGCGCAGAATCCTCAGGCGAAGCACCATCGAGAAAGACCGAGACCACGACTATAGGGACAGGAATATTGGGGTTTATTTCTAAAGGCATTTGCTGGCGAGCATAAAGCCCCGCTAAAACAACCAAAAGTAAAATACAAAAGCTACTGCGGTAATGCGTTACCGCGGCTGTTAGCACATTCATGATTAGTCTCTACTAAAATATCTAGTGGCTCGCCGCAGGCGATTCAGCAACAGTGGCGATAACCTGCTCACCCTCACTGACATAGTATTGCCCAACGGTGATAATGTCGGTGCGCTCAGGTAATCCAGTGACCCATATATGATCAATATCATCCCCCACAAGGGTGACGGGAACAAATTTTACTCTGGCATCACTATCGAGTGTTCTTACGCCAAGACCACCGGCATCATCCAGGATAAGAATTGAGGCCGGTAATCGATGGGCCTCTATCGAAGTCAAATGAATAGACAGCATCGTGGACAGACCACTTCGCAGCGCTTTATCCGCATTAGGTAATTCTATTTCTACACGAAAAGTCCGTGTCGTTGGGTCGCTGTTATAGTGTACAGCGCTCACTTTACCGACAACTGCATCGGGGACACCAAACAATTTAGCCGATACCGTTTGACCAATACTGACACGGCTAATCTCTGCCTCAGACACCTGCGCACTGACCACTAATGGATCCAGATCAAGTAGTTGAGCACAGACATCACCGGGCTGTAAAAAATCGCCCACTTCAACGAGCAATTGCTCTAATACGCCATCGAAAGGCGCCTTCATAGAAAGGTGATTGATATCGAGTTGCTGGCGTTTCACATTTGCCTTGGCAGTTTGCAAATCTAACTCTGCTTTCGCAATCGCCGTTGCCGATTGCAAGCCTTTATTTTTTAAGCGTAATGCGGCATCGTATTCTAACTGTGCCAGAGTCAACGCTGATGTCACTTCACGTAAACGCTCATGCTTATCATCAGCAGATAGCTTACAAATGGTGTCGCGATGCTTAATCGACTGCCCTTCGGCTATCGGTAAGTTCACAATATGGCCTGTAACCTGGGCGCGTAACTCTAGTGTTCGGTTAGCTTCGCTACGCCCAGCAACTGACAATACCAATGGATAATCCTCAGCAGTTAGTGTGGCAACACGTACTGCGGTTAATGCCTCCTTAGGGGATGAGAGCTTGTCACTCTGATCAGTATCGGCACTATTATTGTCTGCTTGAATAAACCCACTACCCAACCATAACAGTAAAAGAACACCGATAATTAAGGCTGTAATATAATTTTTTCTCACACGACTACTATTTTGCAACATATTTTTGTGATGTACTCCTACAAAGGAAGAACACGACCTCGCCATTCAATTTAAATGAGAATCAATTGTAACTGCTTTTAGCCCATTCGTCTGTTGTTGATTTGTTAGTAATATGTGACATAGAGCTAACTCATTGCGCAAGGTATACTCCAATGAACACAATAGAAAATATCACGGCAAGGCAGTATGTGCTTACTGGCTGTAGCCGTCATTAACAACACAAGTAAATGGGAGCTTTATGGAACAATTTGAGCCGATTAGTGTCGCGAGTGTTAAAGAGCGCTTACAGCAGCAGTCAGTGATTATTATTGATATCAGAGATGAGGCGAGCTTTGTTGCAGATCATATAGCAGATGCGATACATGTAACTTCACACAATATCCGCGACTTTATAGACAGCAGTGATCCAGACACTGCCGTAGTGGTATATTGTTACCATGGCCATGCAAGCCAACATGCTGCACAGTTATTAATCGATCAAGGGTTTGATGAGGTCTATAGCTTGACCGGTGGGTACACCGCTTGGCAACAAGTGATGTAAACACAAAAGAAACTGATTAAACAGCCAACCCAGAGGTAGACACACTACCACTCACAAATGACAAACTACCAAAACATTGATTCCATTCAATGAGCAATTCAGCCAACTCACGCGCTTGGCGGAATAAGGCATAAAGCTCCTGCAAACAATCTTTAGGGCCTGTATATAATTGTACCTGTAGATGTTTGCTCGACATACTGTGTTGTGGGTATTTAGAGCGATAAACCTCAAGTTTCCAGCGTAGACTATGGGTTGCATGGCGATAATAAAGTAGCTTTGTTGGTAGAGAGACCACCAAAAAGTTGTCCAGTTCGCCAAATAGACTAAAGTCAGTTCCAAACATGACAGCCTCACGGCAATCACTGGCAACATGAACATCAGCCGTCCGTGGGCGCCCCACTAACATAGCAAGATCACCAAACACTTCACCAGGGGTAATCGTATTGATATGAACTCGCTGACCATGGTCATTTTTGAGCGATACCACTAATTGACCTCTGACCAAAAAATAAGACCAAGGGTCAAACTGCCCGTGCATTAATACGGGATCATTCGTTTGATAATGCAGAATGCGCGAATAGCGTAGCAATTGCTCGTACTGATGTTGATCTTGCTGCTGTACAGATTTATAAAATGGAATAGCATGCAGTAAGCGTTCAATCGTCTCTGGTTCAATTGCCGAAATTTCTCGAACAATCATAATTCAATCACTATCCCTTCATCATTATATTCGTGAGCGTATTGTAAGAAAAGTCAGCCCGGATGGAAGTTTTTGTGCCATTAAATGTTTGATTATGAGAACTGCCTCCACAAACAGACAAACGCTAACTCACACTCTCTTAAAGCATAGGATATTTTAATCCATTTGCATGTGCCAATTTGCTGACGGTATTGAACGCTACTTCTACCTTTTTGAGTAAGTGGTTGAGTGCAAAAAAATAGTCGCCAAGGCAAAATCATCGTAGAATAGTCATTCCATTCAAGATAATGTGAATACCAATGGCACTCTTACTCAATCAACTACCCGTCACTGATCAATTTAATCAGTTGGGAACTGCGTTCTATAGCCAAGTGTCACCTCAGGGTATTAGCAATCCCCATTGGGTGCACGTTAATAAAAATGCACTCCAATTATTGGGACTAGACGAAGACTTATTTACACATCAAGAAAACCTTGAAATATTCAGTGGCCATCGACCACTACATAATACCCCTGCGCTAGCCATGGTCTATGCTGGACACCAGTTTGGGGGCTATTCGGCACAACTAGGCGATGGAAGGGGATTATTAATTGCTCAAGCAAATACACCCTCAGGCGTTATTGATATTCATATTAAAGGTGCAGGAAAAACACCTTATTCTCGCTTTGGCGATGGTCGCGCAGTACTGCGTTCAAGCATTAGGGAGTATCTCGCCAGCGAAGCCATGCACGGATTAGGCATTCCTACCACAAGAGCCCTGTGTATTGTTGGCAGTGATGAACCCGTCATGCGTGAAACCCAAGAAACAGCCGCGATTGTTACACGGTTGGCCAAAACACATATTCGCTTTGGTCATTTTGAATATTTTTATTATCAACAACGCCACGACGAACTCAAGCAATTAGCCGACCATGTGATCGAACAGATGATTCCCCACCACCGCGATAATACTCTATCACCTTATGTACAGCTCTTAGAATTTGTTGTACGCAAAAGCGCAGAAATGATTGCCCATTGGCAGGCGGTTGGCTTTGCGCACGGGGTAATGAATACTGACAATATGTCCATCGCAGGGGAAACCTTCGACTATGGCCCCTATGGTTTTTTAGATGATTACGAGCCAGGGTTTATCTGCAACCACTCCGATTACCACGGGCGTTATGCCTTCGACCAACAACCCAGTATTGGTTTATGGAACCTTAACGCATTGGCTCATAGTTTATCGCCACTGATTGACCAAGACAGTATTAAAAATACCCTCGCACACTACGAACCGCATCTGATTGCCAGTTACTCTGGGCTCATGCGCCAGAAACTGGGCTTAACGACCCCCCAAGATGGCGATCAAACACTCTGCGCAAGCCTACTGACATTAATGGCAAAAGACAGCGTTGATTACACGCAATGTTTTAGACTATTAGCTGATGTAAATAGTGAGCAGGTGCCCACACAATTCGCACAACTATTTAAACAACCGCTGCCACTGCGACAGTGGTGTGATCGCTACAACAAACGTCTGCAACAAGAAGCCAGCGGCAATGACGATCGAAAAGAGCGTATGAATAAAGTAAACCCGAAATATATTTTGCGTAATTACTATCTTCAACGCGCTATTGATGCGGCTCAAAACACACAAGACTTCAGTGAAGTTGACCGCCTTTTTCACTTAGTGCAAACCCCGTTTGATGAGCATCCACACATGAGCGACTACTCGCAACCGCCGCCCCCATCAGGTAAACATTTACCGATTAGTTGCTCCAGTTAATAATGCCAGATAATAGTGCTATAGGCCCCCCAAAACAGGAGAGTAACCGTGAATATTCTTAATGATGCCATATTGCAGCGCATACTCTCGCCGGCTGATGACCCTTCTAACCCGCACTGGAGTGATGCCCTGAGACGCCTCGCCTCAGGCGATATGACATTTACTCGAAAATCTGCCGGCGAGCACTCTATTGCAGCCATACAGCGACTACTTGTTTTTTTAGGCTACTCAACTTCCAGTAGAGGTGCATTTATTATTGATGGAGATTTTGGCCGGGGTACAAACCGTGCGGTTGCCCAATTTCAATTTGAACACCAGCTCAATGACAGTATTTACCGCAAAACACTCTGCTACCCTTGCTCCTTTCGCAACGCTCATAAACGTATCAGCACCATTCCCGAAACACGCTTAACCATAGCAACACTGCAAAAAATGGGGGAAATTGCCCTCGCCAAAGCCAAAGAAAATGATGTACTTTGCGGTGATATTAATGAGGCGATACACCAACTGAATGCATTACATGCCCGCCGTCTAATGACGTGCAATGATATTAATAATCATTTTGGCGCACTGCTGGATGAGGTGATTAAAGAGACACATATAACCCATCAACAAACGCTGCAACCTGAGTGGGTGTTGGCTATTATCAAGCAAGAAACTGGCGGGGTTGTCAGGCCCCGGTTTGAGCAGCATAAACTCAGCGCCTATCACCAGCGCAACCCCACAGCTGATTTTACAGAACTGCGCTACCGCTCAATGAGTCAGGGGTTAGGGCAAGTCATGGGTGAACACTTCGTGCGTGTTGGTGCTGCCAGCGCAAAAGCCATGTATGTAAGCCCACTGAAAGAGCAAATTCGCTTTGTCGTCAATTTTTTACTGACCTCTAATGGCCTGCGTAGTGTGGTAGCTAAACGACACCCGAAAGAAGCTGATTTTCGCCGCCTAGCCAGACATTACAATGGGCCTAGCTATGAAACCCACCACTACCATGAGCGCATAGAACACTGGTACCAGGAGTTCATACATATTCGTATGTAAATCACACAAGCCACGCCGCTCGCTCTCCTCCATCACCCACCCGCACCGATGAAATGGAACCTTTAAACAAGTCACTACACTGATGATTTTTTGACAACATCAATCTCTTAAGACTTATTCAGAGGCCCCGACTATTTTAGTCTACACTTAAAGTTAACTGCTTTTATTGTACAGTTTATCCAATTAAATAGGTGTTTTATGGGTTATAGCTCTTCCTATGCGCAATCCTTGGGGGATGCACTAGGTACTGCCGTTGAAACCGGCAGTATTGAAGTACCAGTACTACCTGAAATTGCTAATCGCGTCATTGTACTATCGCAAGACCCTGAATCAGATGCGGCTCAGCTGGCTAAAATTATTCAGTCAGATCCGACGATGGGCGGGCATGTCATCCGCATTGCCAACTCCGCCGCGTACACACCCAATGCAAATATGGTATCACTACAACAGGCAATCACCCGGTTGGGAATGACGGAAATTGGGAATATTGCCGTTGCAGCCTCAATGAACAGTAAAATGTTTAATGCTCCAGGTTATGAAAAACACATCGAGACGATCTGGACGCATTCACTAGCCAGTGCCTTGTGGGCAAAAGAAGTGGCACGAGCTATGCGACGCAACGTAGAAGCCGCGTTTCTTTGTGGCCTACTACACAGTATTGGCAAGCCTGTCATTTTGCAAACGGTGGCCGACTTACAAAAGAAAACACCCGGGGAGCTTAATGATGATGACCTTGAGCAACTCTTTAGTCAGTATGAGTCAGCAGTTTGCTTAAATGTTGCAAAAGAATGGGAGCTACCTACCATCGTTACAGAAGCAATTGGCCATTACCAAAATTTTGAATCTATTGATATTGATCCCGACTTGCCCGCCACTATTTTCTTTAGCAGCCAACTTGCCACTCATATGCTGGCACCAGAAACGCTCGTCAAGGATATGCTGCTCGACTCGCCTGCATTAGAGTTTGTGAACCTGTATCCTGATGATATCTCTAAACTACTTGAAAAACGCGATGATATCCGCTCTGGAATGGAGTCTCTATCACCATGAGCACGCCCAATACTACAACACACGAGTCCCACGCATACGATTACGACCTTATTGTTATTGGCAGCGGCCCGGCTGGTCAAAAAGCAGCGGTACAAGCCGCCAAACTCGGTAAGCGCGTAGCACTGGTTGAGCGAGATCGATTTCTCGGTGGCGCTTGTGTTCATCGTGGTACTATCCCATCAAAGACATTACGCGAGAATGCTTTGCGCGTAACCCGTATGCGAGCCAATGCCCAACTCGCCAATTTTGTATTGCCTGAAGACTTAGAAATGTCGACATTGATCGACCGGCTCGATGATGTGCTAAAAGCACACGATGCTTATATGCAACGCCAGGTATCGCGCAATAATATCGAACGTATTCATGGCCGTGCTACGTTTAAAGACCCTCATTGCATTGAGATTATAAAAGTCAGAGGGCAGTCTGAAGTACTCACTAGCGCACAGATACTAATTGCCACAGGCTCTTATCCCAGAACCCCAGACAATATCCCTGTTGACCACGAACACATCTATGATAGCGACTCTATTTTATCGATGCTGTATCTCCCTAAAAGCCTGACAGTACTGGGTGGCGGGGTTATTGCCAGTGAATATGCGACTATTTTTCAAGCCTTAGGGGTTAGCGTTACGATGATCGATCGATACCCGACACCACTGGGGTTTCTCGATAGTGATTTGACCGAAAAATTTGTCGACTCGTTCGCCGCGATGGGTGGTGTGTGGCAAGGCTCAACACAGGTTGAAAAGGTCTACTGGGACGGCGAGCATGTTGTTACACAATGCGTCGATCGCGAAGCAGTACGCAGTGAAAAACTACTCTGTGCCGCAGGCCGAGTAGCGAATACAGATGACCTTATGCTCGATAATGCAGGGTTATCCCTAAATGAACAGAGCCTCATCTCCGTTAATGATCAGCTACAAACCAGTGTTGCTTCTATCTATGCGGCAGGTGATGTAATTGGCCCCCCGTCATTGGCCTCCACCTCAATGGAGCAAGGGCGTAGAGCGAGCTGTAACGCCTTTGACATTCCCGTGGGTGAAATGAGCCAAATGTTGCCAACGGGTATCTACAGCATACCGGAGTTATCGTCCATAGGCCTGAGTGAACAGGCCGCACGCAAGATGCACAATGATATTATTATCGGCAAGGCTTCTTTTGAAGAAATCGCCCGAGGGCAAATTTCAGGCGTACAAGAGGGCATGTTAAAAATTATTTGTGATGGTAATGGTGAAAAAATTCTTGGAGTAATGATTGTCGGCGAAGGTGCGACAGAGCTTGTTCACATCGGACAAATGGCCATGTTGTCAAATGCCCACGTCGATATATTTGTCACCAGTATTTTTAATTTTCCAACACTGGCAGAAGCCTACCGGGTTGCCGCACTGGCAATTATTGGTCAGCGGAACAAAAAACAACAGACCTTTTAAATCTATCACCCGCCCGCTTTGTTAACGCTATATGACATAGATACCTATTGATCGCCCATCCAATAACTCACGCTTATCAATCATAGCTATTGGTTTGGTTTTAGGTATCAATTAAAGCCCATTAGTCTAAACAATAAAACTGGGTAACAGAGTCTATTGACCGATTTATTCATACTGTATGCATGATTAGCACAAGTGACACACCAACCACCTATAATGACCCTGTAACAGAGACTACCGATAGGCTTATGAATAGATTGCCAACCTGCCTGCGCACACTATGGTTATGTTTACTATTAAGTATCACCACTGCAACCATTGCAGATGAAGCCACACCAGACTACATAGTAGACGGTGTCATTTATACACTAGTGGTCAACCCACCAAATACAGACACTACAACATTTCACCATCAAGCTCATCACTCTCAAACGACACCAACACCAGTGCCCGTATTCTTAACAGGCGACTCAACAGACATACCCCGCCTACTGTATAACCTTGATTACTCTATAGAAGCGCTATCAGTTACGCTCAATATTCAATACCGTTTTTAACCGCCATACAAAGTAAGGTAACTCCTTCCTTATTATGTTTTTGCCTTCGGCTCATTCACCCCAGAGCCTGAGCCCAGCATAACACCCACCCAATAGGTGTCGGGGAAATTTTCAAGCGCAATCTTTACGGTCATAGTCAAAGGTACAGATAACAACATACCGACAGGCCCAAGTACCCACCCCCAAAACACCAGAGAGAGAAAAACCACCAATGCCGATAGATCGAGCCCTTTACCCATCATGCGTGGCTCCATCACATTGCCTACCACGACATTAATGACGACAAAAGCCGCTGCGGTCATCAATGCATCACTGACACCTAACTGAACTAATGCCAGTAAAACTGCCGGAATAGCCGCTAAAATAGAACCGAGCGTCGGTACAAAGTTCAACAAAAAAGCTAACAGCCCCCACAATACGGGATAGTCCACACCAAGTACCCACAGAACCGATATAACCAATAACCCCGTCAATAAACTTAAGCCCGTTTTAATCGCCATATACTGATTAACGCTTTTGGTAAAACGGTGCAGAGCATCTAGTGCCTGATCAATATCACTCGAGGCATGGCGTAGTTTATCGGTAAACTGCACCTCTTCGGCTAAAATGAAAATCACCGTCAGCAATATTAGAAATGCATCTGTCATTAAATTGCCAAAAGAGGCTAATGTATTGCCCGCAAAAGATAACGCCGCACTGGGGTTAAAAATCTCTCGCCATTGCGCAGGGTCAATATTGAGCCCTATCAGAGTCAACTTCTGTTGTAGTGCATCAGAGAGCGATAGTAAGCGTTGTTGATATTCCGGCAGATCGCCCCTAAAGCTATTGATCGATGAACCCACGACCGCGCCTACCAAAACACCCCCCACAACAATGATGGCAATAATTAACAAAATGGCCAACCCATTAGGCAACCCATAACGTTTAAGGCCCGATAAGAGCGGCGAGCATACAACGGCAATAAATAGAGATAATAAAAAGGGAACTAAAATAGATTCCGCTGCACGCATGCCGGCAACAACAACAATAAATGCTGCCATCAGCAGTAAAAAGCGCGCTATAGGTGAAAATAATGGTGGCATAATAGACCTTAATTATTCAGTAGGGGATAAAAGCATCAACAATAATACTGTCATATTCAGGATAACTGTAATGACAGTTATAGTAACAATCAACGCTAAAAATCGCCAGCCACAGGTCAATATCGACAAGAATAGCCACCAAGAGTATTCAAGGTGGTATAAATAGGTAGTGAGGGAGCTGCCCACCCCCATCAAGAGGCTCACAGCGGAGTGATGCTGCAATAACGCCCGTAATCATCAATCCACGACGGTTTATATCTGATTAACGGGAGTGAGCTACAAAAATAAATCGATTATGGTTTTTCTTGGTGAGAGGATGCTTTGCCAAATTTATGCTTGTGCGATTTACTATAAAATAACCAAAGCATAACACTGAGAAAGACTAAAAACGTATAATGTCCTAACAATTGAAACAAAGCCCAACCTATCGCTGCGGCCAGTAAACACCCGACTAAAATAATGATCGCTTTCATGAGGCATACTCAAAGCTTTCTGGGCTAGTGATAGCACGGCTTTTTAGACTGATAGCAGCAATAGCGCGGTACTGGTATTTTGCATCGTAAATTGCTGGGTTTTGCGCATAAAATGTATGCCACCCCTTAAAGGCCAGCGCAGGATTTTGCTGGATAAGAACAATCACATCCACCATACTAGAACCACACCCTAAAGAGCGGCCTGCCGCGACAGCAATACTACCAATCACAGCCCCCACATAAAAAGCAGCACCAAATGAAACCGCAACAGCTAATTTCTCTGCCAATATTGTTGCGCCAGCGAGCTCTGCCATTGTTGCCCCTTTGCCTAAAATACCTAGTGTACCAACTAAGGTTGCAGCGGTTGCCAGTGCGCTTTGGTAAGTATCAAATAAACTCTTGGGTACGGGCAACCCGAGCGCATTCATATTGTTATCGAAATACTGTTTGAAACTCCCTTCAGTGTAGCACGCCATAATCAATAAGCCTTATAATGTTTTATTGTGTTATATCCATCACTATCATCCTGTGCGATCAAGTTTACTTAAACACGTTATAAAACACATCGGATTTACATGACAAAAAACATTGCGACGGTAATGTAAACGTTTTATTTTAAAAAAGTGCATCACTTATTATTGAATAAAATAAAAAAATGTCACATTTTATTTTATTGACATCAAAGTCTGCGAAAAAATCAAACAGAGAAAAAT
>Ga0193960_1000023_pt1 | contig 68321 bp, 89 predicted proteins | sample FB_3_MG_FD_140338 | JGI IMG/M metagenome (GOLD analysis project Ga0193960, IMG submission 140338) | Microbial mat bacterial communities from the Broadkill River, Lewes, Delaware, United States - FB_3_MG | ecosystem: Environmental > Aquatic > Freshwater > River > Microbial mats | place: USA... | reverse complement strand
TTGAAACTCGTAATCAAATAATCCTGCCATCTACAATCTCTCACTTTTTTACATAGTTTATAATGATTTTATCCAAACTATGGTTTAATGTCTCTTATTGGGTAGTTTTTAGAGGTGCCCTTAACAGAATAAATTTCTTCTAAGTCTAGCGACCTTTTCTTTTTATAATCATCTTCATAAAATTCAAAAAAATCTTTAATTGTTATGAGTTGAGAAACATATAAAACCTCATCTTCTAGTGTGACCTTTTCATATTCATCTAATATTTTTTTTGAATTTTTATAGTTGTATGAATATAACCCTTTTTTAATATAGAAGTTTTTTAGTATATTTTTATATCCAGGATACTTTTGATCTTTATGGTTTTGATAATAATCTATCTCTGATAGATGTTCATCTAGCTCTGCCCACAACTCAAGAGGCTTAATTTTTTTTATATCATTTTTTTTATCTTTAAAACCAAAATATAGCCATCGTTCAAAATCATACTCTTCATTAAGTAAAGATGGTATATTTTCATGTCTGATATATTTTTGATAAGGTGATTGAAACTTATTCTCTCTCAAGTTTCTAAAAACAAAATCACATGTTCCATCTTTTGCTTTTAAAAATATCAACTTGTGATTAAACGGTATTATCTCAATCCAACCCTTCTCAACTTTTAGTAATTCTTTTTTTAAAACTTTCGCAATTTCAACATAATCATTTTGTTCTACTAATCCATCTCCAGAAACATACGCTTGATATAAATGACTTTCATTAGAATTGTTCATTTATAAAAAAGTGTCTCCGAGAAGGTTTTTAAATCCTAAAAAACAGCTCGTTGACATAGGAATAAGTAAGTCAAATTCTTGCTCTTCTTTTAAATCTTTATATGTTTGACTATTTAATATCTCTAAAATTAACTCCAAAGCTTTTGAGGGCTCTTGAGGAAGTAGAGATAAATTTTCATTTAAAGGAAGAGAGAGATTTAATTCATCTATTTCAGATAAGAGAAGATATGCACAAGAACCTACATTATCAATTTTACAATCATATCCTGTAAAAATAGATATTGGAATTTTATTTTTTGATAAAAACAATCTATCACTCACTGCTCTATATGTAAATGAAATATCTGCCGAATTTAATATATCTTTGTTAATAGATGGAGCATATATTTTTAATCCATTTTTTTGCATAAATGGTTCTATGCTATTAAAATACTCTTGTTCATAAACTGACCAGTCTTTAAAGCCTAATGTTTTAGCAACAAGATTATAATATCTCATTCTTTGAATTTCATGTTTATTTAATTCATCTGTATACGATTTTTTAATCTCAATAGGAGATAAACTATTTAGTGGACAACTACAAAATTCTTTTGTAGAAAAATACTTTTTTTTCATTTCAGTACCTTAAATATATTTTTGATATATAGTTGGTTACTTTGCAAAGTAGAAAATGTGATTTACTAAATTAAGTGCGTAGAATCATAATTGATTGTGACTTATTGAGAAGGCTTTAGTTTTATTCATATCAAAAATAAACAGCTGGCACCTTAAACGTTATAAAAATTTTATAATAACGATTCTTAAAATAGTATAAATTATAGGTACCTTATTGTTCTAAAAAACTAGCAGTTAACAAGCTCAACTTTAATAGTCTTAAATGCAGCAGTGAGTATAACTTCGTCTCTTGCATCCCCAAAAAGTGCGTTGATCTTTGACTTTGCGTGGTGGAAAGTTGCAAAAAGTGTTTTTGGCTGGACTTTGTCTGTTAGCTTGATCGTAAGCGGTGTTGTCTCTCCATATTCACTTTTTAGGATCACTTTCTCACTCGTAAAGTCTGCGGCATCTTCTTCACATACAAGTAAAATATCTTCATCATAGCGATTCATTAAACTCTCAGTCTTTGACGTTTGTGCGGCATTGTTATAGTGAGCAAGTGTTCTTCCTGTGCTTAAGTGATACCCTGTTAGCTTTTTCTTTGTGATCTCTTCGATCATTCCACGTAGTTTGTACTGGTTGTACTTAAAGTGTCCATATCCATCTTCTGTTCTAAAGTCTAACTGATGAAGGATCGGAGTATCTTCTGTGTGCACTGGCCACTGAAGTCCACGTTTACGGTGTTTTTCAAGCCTGTGATAATCAGCTCCGCTAAAACGTCTGTAAGCTACACGCTGAACCTCTTGCCATACATCTTTAGAACTTTTGTAGTTATAGTCACCACCCATTTTGTTATCTAGCATCTGTAATACTTCCCAATCATCTGGCAGATCCGATTTTACTAGTGGTTGTGAAAGGTGTAAGCGACGCATCGCATTCACATACACACCTGTTTTCTCATACGCTGATTTTACCCCTATAACAATATCTGCTTTGTTAGCGATATCTGTCATAAAAAGCTCTTGAACATAGATCATATCAAGCTTCTCAAATGCTTTATCTATTTTATTTAGATTTGGATGTATATGCGTTAAGTCCTCACCAATGTTTAAAACAACTTTCACTCTGTCTTCTAGCATCTCATCTACTAGTTGAGGCGTCATAAGACCTACCTCTTTTGGAGTTTGGTAATCAGGGTCATAATATGGAAGCATACCCATATCACATGTACCTTGAACATTGTTTTGACCACGAAGTGGCATAAGTCCGGCTCCGCTTTTTCCGACGTTTCCTGTCATAAGAGCCAAGTGTACCATCGCCATAACAGCATAAGAACCGTCTATGTGTTCGGTGATCCCAAGACCCCAAAAGATCATAGACTTTTTAAGTGCATACTCACGTGCCACTTTACGGATCATTTTAGAGAGATACTCATACCCCTCTATATTGTTATAATAATCTGGATTCGCATACGGATCATTCATGATTTTTTCTTTAAAATCATCAAAACCTTTTGTACGGTTTTCTAAAAAGCTCTCATCATAAAGTTCTTCATCTATGATAACGTATGCAAGCATATTGAGAGTAAGAAGATTTGCTTCATGTGGCATAATCGCTTTATACTTTGAAAAGCGGTGGAGTTTGATCTCGCGAACATCAAAAACGGCTAAGTTATCGTGTTCACGTGCTACATCTATGATCCTGTTTGCAATAATGGGATGGGCTTCTGTTGTATTAGAGCCTATAACTATCATAAATTCGGCATTATATATATCATTATACGGGTTTGTAGCCGCACCCTCACCTATTGTTACACGCATACCGCTCAGACTTGGTGAGTGACAAACTCTGGCACAGTTGTCCACATGAGGTGAGTTCAGTGTATGACGGGTAAACTTTTGAAAAAGATAAGAACTTTCACAAGAGGTTCTTGCCCCACCTATGGAGCAGATAGATTTACGTCCATATCTCTCTTGTGTCTCTTTGATCTTCATCGTTGCTGCTGTAGTTGCGCTCTTTAGATCTGTTTCAAACCAAACTGCATCCAACTCTCTAAGAGAAGAATTTATCGCCTCTTTTATAGTTGGGTTTTTTTCTAACCAGCTCTTTTTTATACGTGGAATACGAAGTCTCTCAGGAGCACTCACAAAATCAAAGCCATATTTTCCTTTAATACATAACTTACCTTGAGACACCACTCCATCGGGATGTGCAAAGATCTTTTCGATCCTGTTTTCTGCTACATTTACATTTGCAGCTATATCACAACCAACACCACAATAGGTACATACACTATCTATTGTCTCTATATTTTCCATTATGCTCCCCAGCTTTAAATCGTCTGAAATTTTAGTGTGTTTTGACTTAAAAAGTTTACAGTTTCATAAAGTAGATCAGATAGCTTGTTTGTCATTTTGTTAACTTTTCGTATTACAATTTTTAAAGATTAATCAAGGAGTTTATAGATGAAACAAATCGTTATAGTATTTCTTTTGCTCACTACTTTTGCTTTTGCAAAAGAGAATGCTGCAATTGAGTTTGCACCGAAGATGGAGCGTAAAACACCTGCCAATGCTTCTTATATTCTTTCTTATTACAATGTGCTCAAAGATGCAAAATTAAGTGTTGTCAATATTTCAACACAAAAAAGTATTCACAATGCAACAAGACAAAACCCTTTCTTTAATGATCCCCTCTTTCGTGAGTTTTTTCGTGGATATAACTACAGAGGAATGCCACAAGAACAGATCCAAAACTCTCTAGGAAGTGGTGTTATTATCTCTAAAGAGGGTTACATCGTTACAAATAACCATGTGGTTGAGGGTGCTGATACCATTAAAGTGACACTTGCAGATGAAACACAAGAGTATGAAGCCAAACTTATAGGAAGTGATCCAAAAAGTGATATCGCCATTATCAAAATCGAAGCCAAAGATCTTCATGCTATGAAGTTTTACGACTCCGATGATGTAAAAGTAGGTGATATTGTCTTTGCTATAGGAAATCCTTTTGGTGTTGATGGCACAATTACACAAGGGATCGTCTCTGCTACTGGACGCAATAGTATGGGGATCACTGAGTATGAAGACTTTATACAAACTGATGCTTCGATCAATCCAGGAAACTCTGGAGGAGCTCTTATTAACTCTGCTGGAGATCTTATAGGGATCAACTCTGCTATTGTCTCTAATGGTGGAGGAAATGTTGGTATAGGCTTTGCAATTCCATCGAATATGGTACACCAGATCGCAAAAGAGCTCATTCAAAACGGAGAGTTTAAACGTGCTTATCTTGGGGTAAGGATCTCAAACCTCAGCGATGAGATGAAAAGTTTTTATAAAGGAAAAGAGGGTGTGCTTATCACGAGTATTGAAAAAGGTGCTCCAGCAGATAAAGCAGGTCTCAAACGTGGAGATCTTATAGTCTCTGTAGATAAAGAGGAGGTAAAAAGTGCAAGTGCCCTTAAAAATAAGATAGGGTCTTACCCTCCAAATGCAGAGATCACTATAGCTTATATTCGTGATAACAAAGAGCTAGAACTCAAACTTCATCTCACAAGTGATAAACTCAACACTCCCGATACACTTCTTAGCTATAAGGGTGTAGAGGTTGAGGAGTTTGAAGATCTAAAAAAACACGCACTTGGAGATATTGCCAATGGGGTACGTGTCTCAAAAGTACAAGCAGACTCTGAAGCGTACAAAGCAGGTATTCGTGTTGGGGATCGTATTGTTCAAGTAGAAAACCAAGAGATCCGTACACTTCAAGACTTTCAAACAACTACACAAAATAGTGAGAAAAAACGTCTCTATATCTATAGACAAGGTGCTGTTTTTGCAGTAGTTCTTTAAGAGAGTCTCTCTACCAAGTAGTGACGTACACTCCTTGGTAAAAACCTAAGAAACTGGATCAGATAATAAAAACGTTTTGGAAAAGGATAAAATTTTTTATTTTTCTCTATCGCTTTTTTGATCCGTTTTACCCCCTCTTTTGTTTCCATAAAACAGGGCATATGAAACTCATTTTTATCCGTCAGTTCACTTTTTATAAATCCAGGTAAAATAATATTTACATCAATTCCATAAGGGGCATACTTATAAGCCACACCCTCTGCATACGCATTGAGAGCTCTTTTTGAAGAACTATACACTTTTGAACTTGGCATCGAAAATAAAGAAGCAAGTGAAGAGATAAAAACAACTCTTCCTTGTTTTCTCTCTTGCATTTGTGGCAATAAGACCTCTAAGATAGCATGGTTTGCCAGTACATTTACATCATAAAGTTCTGCAAACTGCTCAATAGTAGGGATAGCATCCGAATGTCCTAAAGAGATCCCAGCATTAAGAATAAGCATATCGATATTTTGAACTGTTTGAATTTTTTTTTGAAGCCCTTTAAAGTCACGAAGATCTGCAACGATAAAAGATGTTGTAGCCCCTAAGGGTTGAAGCTCTCTACAAAGAGTTTCAAGTCTTTCTTGACGTCTTGCAAGTAAAACAAGTTCATGTCGCTCTTTGGCATATTGGCGTGCAAGCTCAGCACCTAAGCCACTACTTGCACCTGTTATAAGTATTTTCAAAAGAGATTAAACGATACGGATCATTACAGGTTTGCTATGTACAAACTCTAAAGAAGCTAGTTCACTCATAAGCGATTGAATATCTTTTTCACGAGCAATATGTGTCGAGATCAAAAGGTTTGCTAAATCACCCTGTGCAGGACGTTGTAACATTGTCTCTACAGAGATAGAGTTCTCTTCAAACAAACGTGTAATACGAGCAAGAACCCCTGCTTTATCTGAAACATTTATACGAAGATAATATTTTGATTCAATATCATCAATCGCTTTAAGAGTAAGTTTTCCCTCCATTGGTCTGTCAAAACCTAACATCGGCTTACTTTTTCCACTCCGTGCTATATCAATAATATTTGCTACAACAGCTGAGGCTGTAGCATCTCCACCTGCACCTGGTCCATAATAAAGTGTCTCACCCACTTTATCGCCAACTACACTGATACCATTCATAACGCCATCAATCTTAGCGATCATCTCATCTTGTGAGATCATAGATGCATGTACACGAAGCTCCACTTCATTCTTATCTTTTTTTGCTATTCCAAGAAGCTTAATAGCATAACCAAACTCTTTGGCAAAAGCGACATCTTCACTTGAAACCTCTTCAATACCCTCTATAAGAATATCTTCTGGTTTAGCGTCTATTCCGTATGCTATGGAAGCTAAGATAAGAAGTTTATGTGCAGCATCATAACCACCAACATCAAACGTTGGGTCAGCTTCTGCATAACCAAGTTCTTGTGCGCGTTTGAGTATAGCATCATACTCCACGCCATTTTCGATCATCTCTGTCATCATATAGTTACTTGTACCGTTCATGATCCCCATGATCGATTCGATATGATTTGCTGAGAGTCCATCACGCAGAGCATTAATAATAGGGATCCCTCCCGCCACACTCGCTTCATATTCAAAAGCGATATCGTTTGCGATCTCTTGCAACTCGTATCTATGGTATGCAAGAAGTGCCTTATTAGCAGTAACAACAGCTTTTCCGTTACCAAGTGCTCTTTTTACCACTTCGTATGCTTCTTCAACACCGCCCATAAGTTCAACAACTACATCGATCTCAGGATCATCTACTACTGTGTTTACATTGTCTGTTAAGAGGATCTCAACATCTCTTTTTTTCTCAAGGTTTTTTACCACCCCGCTTTTTACAACTATATCAACTCCAGCACGAGCAGAAATCACATCAGCATTGTCTCTTAAAATTTGTGCTACACTCGCTCCAACTGTCCCAACGCCGATTATTCCTACTTTTATCATACTTTTACCTACTTTTCTTCATCTTGATATTGTTTTAAAAACTCTTTGATATTTCTTGCTGCTTGACGGATTCTATTATCATTTTCAATAAGTGCAATGCGCACCCAACCCTCTCCAAATTCACCAAAACCTATACCCGGAGCAACTGCTACACCTGCCTCTACAAGAAGCTTTTTAGAGAACTCTAAAGAACCCATATGCGCTACACATTCAGGAAGTTTAGCCCATACAAACATACTTGCTTCATTATGTTTCATTGGCCAACCTGCACGATTAAATGCCTCTATAAGTACATCTTGTCTATGTTCATATTTCTCAGTAATATCACGCACACATTGCTGATCCCCGTTGAGTGCAATTGTTGCAGCCACTTGAATAGGGGTAAACATTCCATAATCAAGCCATGACTTAATCTTTTGTAAAGCCCCTATAAGTCTTTTGTTTCCAACAAAAAAGCCAACACGCCAACCAGCCATATTGTAACTTTTTGAGAGTGTAAACGACTCAACAGCTACATCTTTAGCACCTGGAACACTCATAATAGAAGGTGTTTTATAGCCTCTAAAAGTGATGTCTCCATATGCAATATCTGAGATAACATAAAAGCGTAACTCTTTTGCAAGTGCTACTAAACGTACATAAAACTCAGGAGTAACTGTCGCTGTAGATGGATTATGTGGAAAATTCACTAAAACAAATTTTGGTTTTGGTGAGCTCTCTTTAAATGTACGTATAAGATCTTCAAAGAACTTATCTTCATTGAGTCTATAATCTTCATCAAACTCTATGCCAAACTTTAAAACATTTCCTCCCGCTAAGCGAAAAGAATACTCATGAATCGGATAGGTAGGATCTGGAACAATCGCTACATCCCCAGGGTTTGTAATCGCATAAGTGAGGTGTGCATACCCCTCTTTTGAGCCCATTGTCGCAACACACTCCGTCATAGGATCAAGTTCACAATCGTAACGGGTTTTGTACCAATCAGAGATCGCCATTAAAAGTTTTGGGATCCCCTTTGAAGTTGAATATCCGTGTGTTTTCGTTTTTTGGGCCGATTCAATAAGTTTTTGTCGAATATGTTCAGGTGTATCACCATCTGGATTTCCCATAGAGAAATCAATAACATCTGCGCCAGCTCTACGCTCTTGCATCTTAAGTTCATTTACTTCCGCAAAAACATACTTTGGAAGTTTATTTATTCTATCAAACTGTATTTCATCAAACATTTTCTATCCTAACATAGGTATCTAATATTCTGCCCTTAAAACATTGATGACATTTTAGCAAAAAATAGCAATTTTTGAATACCTAATGTGTGAGTGTTGGAACAAGAACCAATTCATCGCGGATATTTTTGAGTGTATAAAGATCTGAGATCTTGATATACTTCGCATATTTAGGGATCTCTAACCATAAACTACGCACTTTAGTATCCTTTTTTATCACCTCTAAAAGATGCATAGATCTATCATAATAAGCGATATGTGGATACCAATTATTTCTTGAAGAACTTTTAATACGTAACTCTTTGACTTGAGAGATATCTAACCAATGTGCATAAAGTGATCGTTTAAGTAAAAACTTCTCTTGCGAGTCTATCTTTTCTACATCCAAAGCCGCTTTTCGCATATCTACAACATAGTTCCATTGCAAAGGGGTCTCTCTTTGAATATCTATGATCTCACAGCCATGTTTGCGTAACTCTTTTTGTAAGATCAGAGGATCTGTAGCATATTCAGAGGTCAAAGAGATCGTCCATACAAATTCACTTTGGTTCAGAGCTGAAGACTTTGTTACATAACGGTAGTAACCTATGTCTCGAAGTGTATCCCCCATGATCTTGACAAAAAAGAGGGGCGCACCGCTTGTTGCAAAAGCAAGTGTCAGCTCTTGTGGCTTGTCAAAAAAGAGGTTTAAGAGTCCATTCTCTTTGAGCGTTTGTACTACTTTTACCACATCAACACGTTCAGAGATATAAAACTCCTCTTTTGGAGAGAAGATGATCTCTATAAAAGCTTTGTTTTGTCTATATACATTTGGTTCTATAAAAGATTGTATTTTTTGTTTTAAGAGGTCTACTTCTGCTTCTTGAATCATTTCTTCATTGGCACTAAGTGTCAAATGAAACAAAAACAAAAAAATGATGGCAAGTTTTTTCTTTACCATCGATCACCTCTGTTTAAACTTTTAAACTCTGCAATATCGATCTCTTTTAAAACACCCTCTTTATAATAGAGTCTAAGATTATCTGCCTGTTTATATTTTTTCTCTTCCTCACCTATAATGATACGAAGATCACCATGCCCCATATATAAGAGCCAATCTTTTTTAGGATCAAGTTCAAAAGCTTCGCTTGTAGTTGTTTGAAACTTTCGATGTGTCTTTGCATCTATATACCCGATCCATAAACGAGCATTAGGAATAATTTGAAAAGTTTCCGGAGTTATTTGTAGATCAATACCGCTCTTGTCTTGTTTTTCTTGAATTGAACTGTTTGTATCAAGGTCTTTTGTAAGAAGTGTATCTCTTACACTCTCCTCTTTTTGTTCTTGAATCTCTAACTCCTCCTCTTGGATCTTCTCAAAAGTAGAGTTTAATTCATCTATAGATTTTTCCTGATTTTGTATATTGTATAAAACTGCTAAAGTAAGTAGTAAAGCACTCAGACCAATATAAAGAAGTGTATGATTTTTCTTTTTATATGTGGTGATAAAAACATGATTGTCCTCTTCATCAAGAGCCATGCTACTTTTAAAATACTCTAAACCTCTCTCTTTAAGATCAGAGAGATCTAAAGAGTATTCCCTCTCTAAAATAGACAAAAAGCCAATAAATTGTACTTTTGTCATCTGATCAAAAGTCTCATGCAAAAGTGCTTGCACGTGTTGTTTTGCTATATGTGTTTTCTCATGTATTTTTTGAGCACCAATACTTTTTAACTTTTCAAAACCATCACTCATGTTCTCATCCTGTCGATCAAAATAGCACCTGCCACACTTACATTGAGCGAATCAAACTGATGTGACATCTCTATACTTATCACCTTATCTAGTTTAGATACGATCCTATTGCTTAGCCCTTCCCCTTCACTACCAAGAACTAAAGCGCGCTTAGAAGCCACTGCAACATTGCGTATATCTTCACCACCCATATCAGCCCCATAGAGAGTAAAACCAGAAGTTTTAAGATCATTCATAACATTATGTATATTATGCTCAAGTGCAAAAGGCATATCGATAAGAGCCCCTGTGCTTGTACGCATTATTGGTTCAAGAGCAAGACTTTTTACGCCACACGCTACAATAGCATCAACACCTAAAGCATATGCTGTACGTACAATCGCTCCTATGTTTCCAACATCGGTAAGGTTTGCCAAAACTAAAACAAATGATTTGTCTAAAAAAGTTTTAAAAGGGTGTGGCTCATACTCTTCGATCTCTGCTAAAAAACCTTGATGAGAACCATTCTTGCACATCTTTCCTGCTGCATCAGCAGGAATACGCTTGATCTCAAAGCCAAGTTTCATAAGTCTTGAATACTCTTTTTTATCTAATTCTTTTGCAAGATAGAGCTTCTTGACCTTGTTTGGGTAGTTGTTGATGATATAGTATACTGGTTGTTTGGCATATATTAACATGAGAAGTATTTTAGCGAAAAAAAATCATTTCGTCTCTTCTTTCATTACTTTTCGTTCAAAAAAGTAATCTAATTTTTCAAACTTGGCTTTATTTTTCAAGTTCTAAAAGACGTTTATAACACTCTTTTGTATTTTCACCTGTAATTTTGCTGATGAGTTTAGCTTGTGTTTTTGTAGGCAGATCAAGTGCTAAGATATCATTTTGTGAGATTGCACTCTCATTTTGTGCTTGTGTAGCTTTTAAAACAAGAACCCATTCCCCTTTATAGTTTTTTGCTAAAGCTTGAAGAATATCAGCAGCAGTTCCATGCAAATAACGCTGAAACTTTTTTGAGATCTCTTTTGCAACAAAGATCTCTCTTTGTGGCTCTAGTTCGATGATCTCCAATAAAAGTTTTTCTAAACGGTGCGGAGACTCATAGAGCACTGTTGTATAACCACTGTAGAGTGCTTTTTGTAAACCTGCTTGACGTGATACACCCTTATGATCTAAAAAACCAAAAAAGAGCATTTGTGTCCCCACAAAACCACTCGCCACAAACGCAGTCAATACAGCATTGGCTCCAGGTAGCACATCATACTCCAAAGCATTATCGATGCAATAACGCACCAAAGCCTGCCCAGGATCACTAATGCCTGGCATCCCTGCATCACTCACATACACTATGTTTTTAGTAAAAAAATCGGGGGTGAGTTTTTGAATAAAATCATTTTCATTGTGCGAATGTAGGGAGATAAAATCTTGAGTTTGTTGTGCTTGAAAGTTGTAACGCTCACTTAAAATATGAAGAAGTTTTTTTGTAATGCGGGTATCTTCGCAAAGAAGAGTATCGGCATCTCTAAGAGCATCCATAGCTCTTAAAGAGATATCGCCAATATTTCCAATCGGAGTTGGAACAAGTGTTAGCAAAGAGGCTAACCTTAGTCCATATTGTAACGTTTTTTGAATTTATCGATACGTCCTGCAGTATCTACCATTCTCTCAGATCCTGTGAAGAACGGGTGACACTCATTACAGATATCAATATTCATAGCTTCTTTTTGACTTTTTGTCGTAAAAGTGTTTCCACATGCACATGTAACTGTACAATCAACTAATTTTGGGTGAAGATCTTTTTTCATTCTATTTACCTTTTGCTCTCGTCAATTGTACGAGATGCGATATATTTTTTACATCCGTATGGGTGCGGATATTTTGAACTCGCAATTATATCTGAATTTTTTTTTATTTTCAATTAAGCGCTAAATTTACAAGAGTATTTTTGATGCTACAGCAACTACAGCACTTTCACTACGCAACACCATGGGAGTAGCAAGCCGAAATCTATTTTGCTCAGCTACAAGCTTTTTCTCCTCTTGAGAAAAACCACCCTCACACCCTATGATAACTGTCTCTATATTTTGCGTATCTTCTAAGGTCTGTTCACAAAAATCAAACATTTTTGCTTCAGGGTTTTTTTCTAAAAAGTTTTGCAGATCTTTGCAGGTATCAAACTCTATAAAACTTGTACGACCACACTGTTGCATCGAACTTGTAAGGATCCTCTCAAAACGCTTAAAATCAAGCTTAAAGTTTTTTTGGCTTCTTTGACAGTGTATAAAAGTGATCTTTGTTACACCTATTTCACAAAGTGAGGGGAGTACTTTCTCTATCGATTTTACATCGATGAGACACCAAGCTATATGAAGCTTCTTTAAAGACTCTACCGATTCTTGCTCTGAAGTAACTAATTCTAATTGCAGGCTTCTGTTTTGGACCTCTACAATCTTATAAGTGTGTTTTCTCTCTACCTGTTGAGGCGAGCGAAAAAAGAGCGTATCACCCACACCATGACGGCGCACTTTAACAAGATATTTAAAATTTTCACCATCTATCTTGAGTATAGGGTCTCCTGCTCTTTCTTCGAAGATATAGATCATAGATACATCCAAAGAGAGATAAGTGCTACACCAAAAAACTCAATTGCCAAGATCTTAAAAGCAATCGCTTTGTAGCGAAGAAGTGGTTCTTCTTGCTTAAGATCTATATATTTAAGTTTTTTGTAACGTTTTGCCTCTAAGATGATAAGCAAGATCCCAAACACTGTCATAACACTATTTTCAAAGGTAAAATGGAGATGCTTTGCCGCCATCATCACAGCACCCGTAAAGAGAATCGTCGCAATAAGTCCTGCACCAATAGGCATAAAGATACGCATACGCTTTGCATACTTACGCAGGTCCTGTGCACTTATAAGCATAAAAAAATTAATTAAAATCACCGCCAACATACCCATAACACCTAGGTTGTGTGTTACAATACCCATCGCATACATTTCATTCATAATGAAAGTTTACTATATTTTTATGAACTACGAGGCAAAAATGGCTGTTACAGTTGAAGAAGCACTAGATCTAATCTCTAAACATGTTTCAAGTAAATCGATAAAATTTCTTCCTATAGAGGACGCTCTTGGCTCTATTCTAGCTCAAGATATATCCGCATCACACAATCTTCCCCCTTATGATAACTCTGCAATGGACGGTTATGCCGTAAAACTTTGCGACGAGGGTAAAACTGTAAAGGTAGATCATACTATCTTTGCAGGGGACAACTCCCATAAGCAACTCCAAGAGGGGTATGGGATCAAGATCATGACAGGAGCTAGGATCCCTGAGGGGTGTGAATGTATTGTTCCTGTAGAAGATACTTCCAAAGCAGATCATGGTGTACAGCTCCCACAAGATCTTGTTAAAATGCGCCATATTCGCTTTGCAGGTGAAGATATTAAAAAAAGGGAAAAGCTTCTACAAAAAGGACAAAGACTCGGTGCACATCAGCTTACTTTGCTCGCTTCTCAGGGGATCTCCCATATTAAAGTTTATAAACAGCCACGTATTGCACTTTTTGCTTCAGGCAATGAGCTTAAAATGCATTTTGAGCAGGTGGAGGATTATCAACTCTATAACACCAATACACCTACCTTTATCGCAAGAGCAAAAGAGCTAGGATGCGAGGTTGACTTTATAGGAACAGCACACGATACACTTGATGATATAAAAGAGCATATACAAAGCGCTTTAGATAGTGATCTAATTATCACTTCGGGTGGAGTAAGTGTTGGAGATGCCGACTTTACAAAAGAGGCTTTTGATGCTTTTGCCTATGAAAATATTTTTGATAAAATTGAGATCAAACCCGGAAAACCTACAAGTTTTGGACGTATCGGTAAAACTTTTATTTTAAATCTTCCAGGTAACCCTCTTGCTGCTTCACTGAACTTTGAGCTTTTTGCACAAAGTATTATTTTAGCTCTCTCTGGCACACAAGAAAAATACCTAAACTCTATAGAAACAAAACTAAAAAATGATCTAGCTTTTAAAGCAGGTAGACGTACACTTATGCCAGGGTACTTTGATGGTTCTAGCTTTGAGGTATGTGATAAGTTTGCTCCGGGGATGGTCTCGCCCCTTGCCAAATCAAATGCAATTATAATGATCAATGAAACATGTAAAGAGTTAAAAGCGGGTGATCTTGTAAAAGTTATCCCAACCCGTTTTGCATTTTATGCCAAAGAGAAGCAGAATCTGATCTCTTGCTAGACACTCTTTGGATTTTCAAAAGTTTTTTCTTGCTTGATCTTTTCAAAAAGATCTTTATCACCCCAATCTTCTTGAACAGCTTGTGAAAAGCTGATCTCCTCTAAAGAGATATGCCCCATATTTTCTGAGTAAGCATCTTCAATAAAGGCTTGTGCATACCCTGTATCTGTTTCATGAACAATCACACTATGAAGCTTTACCTCTTTTTCTCCGTTAGAAGTATTTGTAAGTGCCAAGAGTTTGTCTATAAGCACAAAGATCACGCGTGCAAATTGCTCAGCAGAGGGTGAAACTGGCAACTCTACCCAACGCTGTGAATGTTGTTTCATCGCTTCAATGTATTTGCTATCATCGCCATTCCAAAGTGCAATAGCATGATCAAAACTCTCAATAAGTGCTTTCATATTTTGTTTCATAAGCCCAAAATCATATACCATCTGCCCATGATCTAAGAAGTTTGATGCAAAAAGAAGTTCCACTTTATAAGAATGTCCATGTACGGAGCTTCGACACTTAACACTTGAACAACCCCGTACAATATGTGCATTTTCAAATTTAAAAAGTTTACGAATTATCATCTAAACACCCTTGTTTGCATCCCAAATACGTATATGAAGTCTATCACTAAAATTATACCCCTTTGCTTTGCAAAACTCTATTAAAGGTTCTGTATTGCGCTCTATCTCAAGTCGTGATGCTCCAACAGGCATACAATATATTTTTGTCTTTGGTGCATGGAGCGTTATAGCATCTATCTCCTCTTCAAGTCCAAGATCTATAGAATCTACATCAATACTAAACTTAAAAAATGCATCTTGTGCATTCTCTGCTAAAGAGAAGATCACATCTCCGCGCACACGTTTATGTAAAGGTTCTGCTGAATTTGAAAGCTTTACTGAGAGTGCGAATACACATTTTTTATATACAGGGTACTTCTCAAAATCAACATCTAAAGATCCATTTGTCTCAAAAGTGATGCGATGTCCCTCTTTGCTTAACTTTTCTAAAAAAGCTATAAATATAGGATCTTGTGCATAGATTAAAGGCTCTCCCCCTGTCAATACAATATCTACCTTGGGTGGAAGTTCATACTGCTGTATGATAGAGACTAGCTTTTGCTCATTTTCTATAGGGATCCAGTACTTTGAAAAATGTTCTTTGTTAACAGCATACACAGTATCACAGCCTAATACCTCTGTACCATCATCAGCAAGCTCGCTGCATCCAAAACCTTCACAGCGCATATTGCATCCGCCAAAGCGAAAAAAGAGAGAAGGGGTACCAACAAACTTTCCCTCCCCTTGAATAGAGTAAAAATGTTCAACAAGATAGAGCAAACTCAACCGCCCGTTTCATAAAAAGCTCTTGAAGAGATCTCACCCTCTTCACCGCCCCAACGATTCTTTTCAGGTTTAGTTCGTACCACCTCTTTTAAAACTAATGCGGCACCTTTAATGTCACCACGTTTGATTGATTCAGCTATACTCATCGCTTCATCAAAATAAAGACAAGGGATCAAGTGCCCCTCAGCAGTGAGACGAATACGGTTACACTTTTGACAAAAATCATCTTCATAAGGCTCTATAATTCCAAAGCGATAGCCATCATCCATACGGTAGTAGTGTGAGGGAGATGCTCCATCAAAACCTTCATCAGTAAAACTGTAATGTTCTTTAAGCAAAGAGAGAAGCTCGACTGATTTCATACCCATGATCTCTGCTGTAGCATGTGCATTTTCCATATACTCTATAAAGCGGATATCCATATCACGCTTTTTTGCATATTCTAAAACATCAAGGATCTCCTCCTCATTCATCCCCTTCATAGGAACCATGTTTACCTTCACCTTAAGTCCAACTTTACACGCCTCTTCAACACCCTCTAAAACATTTTTTAAAACATCTTTTCCTGCTATCTTTTGTGCCACTTCAGGTTTAAGAGAATCTATACTCACATTGATACGCTTTAAACCTGCATCTTTAAGACGTTGAGCTACACCTTTTAAAAGATATGCATTGGTTGTCATCGAGAGGTCTATATCGTTTTTATAATCATAGATCATCTTAATAAAAGCATCAAGTTCTTCACGCAAAAGGGGTTCTCCACCTGTTATACGGATCTTTTTGACCCCCTCATCAATCGCTATTTTTATAAACTCAAAGAGTTCTTCAAATGAGAGAAGGTTCTCTTTTGGAACCCATGAAAAAGGTTTTTCAGGCATACAATACTGGCATCTAAAGTTGCATCTCTCCGTCACTGATACACGCAGATAATCTACAACTCTGTCATAGCTGTCTATGAGCATTACTTATCCTCTGTATTTGATCTATACACTCACTGTAGATCTAAAATATAGACGCATTATATCTTTTGTAGATAAAAGGAAGATTGTAAGCTTTGTGTAGTTGAAGAGATTACACAAAGCTTGAAGTTTAGTTACACCCTGAATCAAGTTTTAAAGTAAAAGAGAGGGCTACATCCTGCCATGTTTTTCCTGCATGAAGATCATAACAAGCTTTATTGATTGCACCTAAAGAGAGGAGCATATGAAAGTCATTAAGATCAATTACACCTTGTGCATGAAGCTCTTTTTCATCTTTCGTATAAGCAAATGGAATCGTACGTTTTACTCCATTCATCTCGATCTCTATATCCATGCTTTTTTCATTTACTGAGAGTACTTTTGCTTTGATAGCATCAACATTTTGTACTTCAAAAAAAGACTTTACAAGGGTAGCATCACGCTGTGTATGCCCAGTATTTACAGAAGCTGTCGTAATATGAACAGTTGTTCCTTTAAGTGTTGTAGCAAGTGTATCAGCACTTTTTGCATCTAGTTTGATAGTATCGAAGCTCCCTTTAACACCAGCTTTTGCATAGGTTTTATAAGCTGTCCAACCAACCTTAATATCTTGTGAATCAAGTGTACATTGCCCAAAGAGTGCAGAACCTGCTATGAGAGTAGAAAGTAGAATTTTTTTCATTATTTTCTCCATTATCAATTTTTTTTGATTATAGCAGAAATAGAGAAAGATAAGAAAACGCAGAAAAGTTTAAAAGTGTGTTGCCCAAGCAACGTAAGACTCAATGAACAAAGTTCATCGAGTACTTAACTTAGTGTAGTTTTTTCCAGATTTGCTTTTTCCAAAGAAGGGCAAATACAGCTAAAATAGTTAAATAGATAAGAACAATTGGTCCAAGAGCTTCTCTCTCTTGTTTCTTAGAATCACCAATCTGCTCCATATACTCAACCACTTGCTTTTCAGCGTCATGTGTTAAACCAACACGAGGCATTCCCGTTCCAGCAAGCTTTCTTTGTGGATCATTGATAAAGTTATGAAGATACTCTGCTCCACGACTTCTAATGTACTGAGAAAGATCTGGTGGTGTAGCACCAATATATGTTGCTATCGCTTCTGCAGATGTATGTGCATCAATTCCTGCGTATGACATAGAGTGACAACGTACACAAGCCGCTTCAAACACTTGCTTGTTATTTGCTTTTGCGATCTCAAAGTCACTTGCACCCTCTTCTACTTCAGGAGCAGGTACTTTTTTAGCAGCACTTTGAAGATATGCAACCATATCAGCAATCTCTTGATCACTCATCCAGTCAGACCCTGGCATTGGAAATACTTTTGATCCCGTTACTGGGTATTTATGCTCGATATGCATCGCTTTAACAGGATTTAAAATAAATGCTGCTAAATAGTTTGCATCATAAATACGCCCTGCAATAGAGAGATCTGGTGGAGTTACACCGTATGCTGCTACAGCATCTGCATCTTCCATAAGTTTAGGATAGCCTTCACTCTCCATAGAGTGACACGCTGTACAATTTGCTGCTACAAGATCAGCACCTGCTGTTGCATCCCCTTTAAGTGAACCAATACTTACAGCTCTTGTCCAAAAAGCTTTTGTCTCAGTTGCATCTGCACCAAGCTCTTCTAAAGCTGCTACGTCATTACTACCATCAAACTTGTATTCAGCCTCTGCTACGTGTGGATGCATCTCATGATGTGCATATGGCTCAAATCCCCAATAAACATACCCTACCATTATAGTAATAATAGTAAGGATTCTGAACTCTTTTGGTATAAAAGAGAGTTTAGAGAAAACAATGTTAACTACAAGCAGTACTACTGCTACTACAAGACCTACAACTAATGAAAACATTATTTACCCCCTGCCATTTTCGCTTCTATTTTTGTTAAGAATGGAAGCGCTAAGAATAAGACTATAAAAGTAATTGATGAGTAAAAACCAACCCATGCATTTACTCCTGTTGGTGGGAGCTTACCAAAAATTGTCAGAACAAAAAGGTCAGCCATCATTAACCAAAACCAGTATTTAAATACAGGTCTTTGACTTGCAGGTTTTACCATTGGAGATCTATCTAACCAAGGTAATACAAAGAAAATAGCTTGTGCAAAACCAAATGCAATAAGACCTAAAGATTTTCCACTAATGCCAAACATATCAAAGAAGAAACCACGTAAAACTTCATACGACCATAGGAAATACCACTCAGGGTAGATATGTGCCGGAGTTTTAAGCCCATCTGCTTTATCAAAGTTTACAGGGTCCATCGCAAACGAATTATGGTAGAACACAAGGTAGAAAAAGAAGATCATAAAGATCGAAATAACCATAAAGTCTTTTGATAAAAAGTCAGGCCAAAATGCGATAACTTTAGACTCTTTTTTATCTCCTGCTAAATATTTCTCGCTCTCCTCTTTGTAATCAAAGAACTCGCCCTCTTCGTTATTTACGTGTGGGAAACGAAGTGTATAGAAGTGAAATACAATAGCACCAAGAATAGCTAATGGGATAAGAAGCACATGCAGCATAAAGAAACGTGTAAGTGTAGCATCTGCAACATAGAAGTTACCACGGATCCAAATAACAAGCTCATCACCAATAAAAGGGATACCACCAAAGATCTCAGTAATTACGTATGCAGCCCAGTAAGACATTTGACCCCATGGAAGCATATAACCAGAGAATCCCTCAGCTGAGAAAAGAACAAAAAGAAGCATACCAGAGAGCCAGATCATCTCACGACCCTTTTTGTATGAACCATAATAGATACCTGTAAACATGTGAATATAGATCACTAAGAATACAACCGATGCACCAACACCGTGAATATTTCTAAAGATCCAACCATACGCAACCTCTTGCATAATAGTATAATTTACACTATCAAAAGCCATATTTACATCTGGCTTATAGTACATAAGTAAAAAGATACCAGTAACTAAAAGAAGCGTAAAGAGCATTGCTAAAAGTGCTCCCATAGCCCATAAGAAGTTGATGTTTTTAGGAATCCAATATTCCGTCATCATAACACGCCAAAAGCCTTTTACATTCAGCCTCTGATCAAACCATTCGCCAACAGAGTTAGCTTTTTCAAATTCTGCCATCTAGCTCCCCTTACGCAATATTGTTGTCTGTTGCAAGACTAGCGATCAACGCTTCATATTCTGGACCACTCTCACCTAAAACAATAGTATTTTCATCTTTGATTGCAAAAGGAGGAATATCAAGTGGACGTGGAGGGGGACCAAAAGTGTTTACACCAGCAGCATCAAACTCACCACCGTGACAAGCACATTTAAATTGTTTATTTGCTGAAGAATATGCAGGAATACAGCCTAAGTGTGTACAAAGCCCAATCATTACTGAGTAGTAATGTTCCCCAACTTTTACACTTCTTTTATCAACTGCTTGCATATCTGCCGCAAATTTAATTAAGAAGATAGGCTTTCCTTGCCATTTTACAACTTGAAGTTTATTCTCTTCAAGTGCACTCATATCTACAGTAGTGAAACCAGCTGCCATTACACTTGGAAGTGGATCCCAAGTCTTTTTCATAGCAACTAATGAGCCTACTGCACCTACTGCTGCCACAGCACCAAATGCCTTACCCATAAAACCTCTACGGCTCTCATTAATCATATTAGCTCACTTTATTATGTGAATTTAAAACGCTTATTATACACTAAATAAGTTTTAATTAACTATTAATTTAAGCTATTCTTTATAAAATTAGCTATATTTTCTATATCAAAGCTGATTTCATGGTACTTTCTATCGCTAATTGTTGCTAAGGTTTCAGAGAGTTTCTCTTTGTTGTAGTTGTATATTATTGGAATATTTAAAGATTCAAATAAAGGGATAAACTCTTGCGTATAATCCTCTCTTTGTATATAAATAGGTTTTGAATTACTTGCCAAAGCTTCTAAAATAGCTTGAGGTGAAGCAGTTATATAAACTTTAGAACGCATAATAGTCTCTTCATACTCTTCAAACTCTGTATGTGTTTGATACTTTTGTTTTAACATCTCTTCATAATCAAGAAAATAGTAAAAACCAAGTTGTAAATTGAGCTCTAAGCCCTCTAAAAAAGAGAAGTTTTTCTCTAGATCTTTTTCATAATCATCATCACCAAAAAAGTAACTTATCTCTATATCTTTAACACCCTTGTATTCAAAAAAGCTTTTATCAACTGCTACACCTTTGCATATCTCTTCACCTTCAAGATAAGGGGAGAGAAGATATTCATTTGTCGCTTTTTGATCCTCTTGCTGATCGCTTACGCGAATACATGTAGAGAAATATTCACGAATATCCTCCATCATAATAGGATTTGCTTCTGTAGAATCAAAAATAATCTGATCTCCATGATGAGAGATCTGCGGAATATTACGCACAACATCAACGCCAACCGATTTTTTTACTCCAAAATCTCTTGCACATTGAGCAATTCTATAATCAGATGTTAAAAGTGTAATATCAAGATCTCCCAAAGCTCTGATTATAGTTGCTGCTCGACGAAATCTATCGAGACCTATTCTATGTCCAGTATGCACATAATAGTATGTTTGCATCTTTTTTCCTTTATTACTGTAGATGGATAAAAAATTGAAATTGTTCTCTTTGAAGCAAAAGAATTACATGAGCATCTTTCCCATAAAGATTCTCGCGCAACTCTTTATGTGTACTTACTTTTTTGCCATTCACCTGTAAGATCTGATCTCCAAGTTTGAGATTATAATTCTGAGCTTTTAAAGAGAGCTTTCTTATTGTGAGAGACTTATCGGTATAGATACCTTTTTGTTCTAAGAAAGTATCTACAAGATAAGCACCACCCATACGTTTGTAAGTTTGAACTTCAAACTCATAACTCTTTGTATCTCTTAAAGCAGCTATTTTGTAGCGTTTATCCTGTTTTGAAAAGAGGATCTTACGCATAAATTCTGCACTACTTGTAAGCTTTTTACCATCAAGGTGTGTTATGCGATCTCCCCTACGAAAAGGATTATTTTTTAAAAAAGGATCTACTGCTTCAACTAAGAGCTCATCTCCTAAACGTACACCAATATCACTGTAGGTTTTTGAGCTATTCTTTAAGAAGTGTTGTAAATACTCTTTTTGTATTAAACCCTCAGGAGTAACTATACCCTCCAAGAGACAGCAACTGTTTAAATAGAGTGCAGGTGTTTTAAGCTTTTTATTGAGTTTTGCAAATTGATTAAGACCGATCTGTTCTTGCATTATCTGCAAAGTTTGTGCTTGTTTATCTGTTTTACATACTGTTTCTAAACCTAAGGTGCCATCAAGAGTAAATGGATATTGGAGATCTTCTTGCTTTTGTACAAGGTATAAAGAGAGAAAAGGATCTGCTTTAAGGATTTTTCGCTTTGGAAGTGTTTTTGTATAGATTAACTCCCGTTTTGCATCTACGGGTATCACGATAGAGTTATTATAAACTATTTGATTTTCTTGGATCTTTTCAATACAAAGTTCGTAAGAGCCTTTACTTGCTAGAGCACTTGTGACTACAAGAAGCAAGAAGCAACAAAGGCGTAACATCTACTGTGCTCCAAATGGATTCATTCCGCCTAACATACCCATTGCAGAGCTTTGCTTATTATCTTCAACCATTTTATAGGCATCATTAAATGCGCCTAAAAGTAAGATCTCTAAAGACTCTTTATCTTCAAGCAAAGAGGGATCTATACTAAGATCTATTGCTTCTCCCTTACCATTTACAGTAAGTTCTATCATCCCTCCGCCACTTTTGACACTGAAGGTTTTTGATTCTAATTCCTCTTGAAGTTTTTTTGCATTCTCTTGCATCCCTTCAAGCATTTTACCCATATCACCTAGATTGCCAAACATAAACTTAGATACTCTCTAAAATTTCTTCAATATTGTTATTGTCATCAACAAGAACAACTTTTGGCTTATACGTTTCAAGCTCTTTTTCATCATAAGTAGCATAAGCTACAATGATAACCTTATCGCCCTTATGTACTTTTCTAGCGGCTGCACCATTAAGGCAGATATCGCGTTTTCCACGCTCTCCTAAAATGATATAAGTAGAAAACCTCTCACCATTGTTTATGTTGAGAATTTCTACTTTTTGTCCAACACGCATTTTTGAAGCTTCTAGCAACTCCTCATCGATCGTAATAGAACCAACGTAGTTCAAGTTTGCATCTGTAACAGTTGCACGATGAATTTTGCTATACAACATCTCTATTGTCATCTATCTGCCCATTTGCTTTTTCATATCTTCAGGGGAGATTGGTGCATCCCATAATTCAGGATCGATTACATACTCTTCAACTACATTTCCACCAATGATATGTTCTGCGATAATACGATCGATTTTCTCTTTTGTAAGTCCTGCATACATTATATGACCAGGTTCAACAAGCATTACAGGTCCAACATTACAGCGATTCATACACGATGTACGGATAGGCTGAACTGTTCCCATAATTCCCTCTTTCATTACTGCTTGTGCAAGATACTGAAAAAGATCTTGTGTTTGCGGCGTTACACATGAAGGTTTTGGCATACCCGGAGGAGCTGATTGCTCACATTTAAATATATAAAATGCCGGTTGTGGAATTCCCATAACTAGTTCCTTAACTTTTTTAGATCGAATTATAGCAAAATTCTAAGCCCCAAATCCCATATCTTGAAATAAGTTTTCATATTTAAGCTTTTGTGTAACTTTTTCGATATAATTCACATAAATTTATAAACTAACGGAACGTAAAATTGAAAATAGCTCTTCTTCTCTTGACAATGACACTCTCAGCATTTGCACAATCTTACCTCTATTTTGGAACACACTATGCAAAACATTACGAAGAGTTAAAGACACAGCAATCTGAAGCTTACCACAATACAGACGCATTTAACTTCAAGATTGGTTTTGGAAAACAAAATGGGTATGCAATTGAACTCTCGCTTGATTATATTACTAATGATGCAAATATCTTTTCAGATAAAGACTCTGACAAGTACCATTTCAACCTTGAACTTCTTAAAGCTTTTGATCTAGATACTTTTTTCTACCCTTATCTCAAGGTTGGTTTTGGTGTAGGTTTTATGGAGGTTCAACGCAGTACGCAATCAACACTTAACTTTGGTTCTTATAACGCAGGGCTTGGTTGTTTTATCCCTATTAGCGAACATGTAGATCTAGAGCTTGGTTATGTTTACAAAAGTATCTCCTACGAACAACTTAATCTTTTAGACCAACAACTTCAGCTAAAAACAGATGGGCATAACTCTTATGCCGGATTTAACTTTAGATTTTAGGAAATATTATGCTTATAAAAAAAGTATCTCTTTTTTTTCTTGCCGCTCTTTTTTTAGGTTGTGAGGAGAGTACAACAACTCCCGCTATTACAGATATAGAATCGATCAAAATAGAAAATAATGTAAGTACTATCTACTCTACAGACAAAGCACAAGAACTCTACGCTACTGTGTATCATACAGATGGTTCTGCTGGTGATGCAAGTGATTCTCTAACTTGGACAAGTTCAGATTCATCTATAGCTACATTCAACTTAAACAGTGTCTATGGAGGAAGCATCAACGGTGGAGATGTGAATATCTCTATCTCACATGAACACTTTAGTGACACGCTTGCTTTACATGTGATCAAACTAGTAGATTTTTCTATTACACATGCAGATATAAATACCACAGGGGATCATCCACTTGAGGCAACTGCTCTTTTTGAAGACAACACAAGCAGAATAATCTATAACAATATAACTTGGGAAGCAAATAATAGCGCTCTTTTTACCACAACAAACGATATTACAACTATCACTATTCAAGCAGGAGTGACAGAACTCAATGCGACTGTTTTTGCAGAAGACAATGAAACAAATATAACAAAGAGCATACTCTATACAATCGAGTAGATCTTAGTTTAAAGCTTTAAAAGCTCTCGTACCACTTCCCTATCATCAAAGGGAAGTTTTTCATCATAAATGATCTGATAGCTCTCATCACCTTTTCCTAAAATAACAACTACCTCTTGATCATCTTGCTCATTTAGTGCCATCTCTATCGCTTTTTTACGGTTTAACTCTACTGTAACATTACTTTTGTCTTTGATCCCCTCTAAAATATCTTCAACAATACTTTGAGGATCTTCATTACGTGGATTATCTGAGGTAATATAGATCTTTTTTGCAAGATTTGATGCTACACGTCCCATAAGAGGACGTTTTTCTCTATCTCTATCTCCTCCAGCTCCAAATACAACAAGAAGGTCTTTTTCTTTTAAGGCATTTAAAACCTGTAACATCCCATCAGGTGTATGAGCAAAGTCCACGATCACGTTTGGAGCTTCACACACTTGCTCCATCCGTCCACTCACACCTGCAAAATTTTCGACAACTTCAACAATCTCTTCAAGTGGCTTTTGTGTAAGAATATGTGCAGCACCAATCGCTGCAATCAGATTATAAAGATTAAAAAAGCCATGTAAAGAGGAAGTAAAAGGTATCACCTGTTCAAAATGTTGCAAGATCCCACTTGAAGCTTCATTGAGTGAATATGCCATCAACTTATATGTAGCAGGATTTTCTATTCCGTAGGTATAAGTATTTTGGATCTCAAAAGAGGCTTTGCTCTCATCTTTATTGATTAGCTTTTTCCCTTTATCTTGAAAAAAGCTATTTTTTACAGCAATGTACTCTTCAAGAGTTTTGTGGTAATCAAGATGATCTTGTGTAATATTTGTGAGTATTTTAAGCTCAAAATGAAGCCCTTCGATTCGCTTTTGTACAATCGCATGAGAACTCACCTCCATAATAAAAAAATCACACTCTTCACTTACTGCTTGATAGATATGTTTATAGGTATTAAGCACACTTGGTGTTGTAAGTGATTTTCCCTCTACAACTGTATCATTCATAAAAAAACCGCGTGTCCCCTGCATCGCTACTTTATACCCTAGATCAAGTAAAAAAGAGTACAGTGCACTTGCAGTTGTAGTTTTACCGTTTGTTCCAGTTATGCCAATAATTTTGATTCGATCTACTCCAAAAAGATCTGCTATCTCTTCGATCTTTATAATTGAATGAACATTATTTTCTTTTGCATTTTGAAGATATTTTTCATTTTGTGAAGTAAGCACAAAAGCGGTTTGAGCATCACACTCTTGTGAGTCTTCTGTGATGTACTCAAAGCTTTGTGAAGGGAGCTTAATTTTCAACTGCTTTGCCCTTTGCCAATTTTTTAAGAAGCTTACGCAGTACTAGCTCATTAGGATACGCTGCTAACGCATTTTCTAGATAAGTTAGTGCCATCTCTGTAAAGTCATTTTCTATCAGATTTTCTAAGAAATCTACAAAATCCTCTTTTTGCGTAATGATTACACGTGTTGAGAACATAATATTCTCAAAAGTTTCTTTGAAGTTTTCAGTCTCTTCAACTATCTTTTTAAAGTCCTGATATAAGATCCCATCTTCAAACTCTAATCTGTCACGAATCGGCTCTGTAAAGATGTCACTTAGACTCTCTATTGTTCCATCAAGATTTTTTAAGATCTCACTCATGATGATATCTGCTTGTTCTTTGTCCTCTTCTTTTAGTATCTCATAATAATCAAAAAGTGCTTCTGCTCCACCTTCACCACTCATAGCCATCTCTGAGAGAATAACTCCATTATATGCTTCTTTAGAGTTTGGAAAGTTTTGTAAAACAGTAGCAAACTTCTCTAAAGCTTTTTTATAGTCTGATTTTGAGAAGCTCTCTTTAGCTTGTGTTAATGTTTTATATTTACTTATTGAACTCATATTTATCTTCTTATAAATTATCTATATTATTTTCCATACCTATTGGTACATTTACTACACACAACTCTGGATGGATATCCATACGAAGTTGTCTTTCTACTCCATACTTCAATGTGTTTCCACTACTAGAACAACCTACGCAAGCTCCCTTAAGCTGTACGTAGACAGTAGCATTTTTTACAGTGATAAAATCTATATCACCACCATCTAGTGCTAATGAAGGACGGATCTTGTCAATAACACTTTTTACTGGTGTCATTAACTCTTCATCTGAAAATGGAATCATAGCTTACCTTTTATTATATTATATTCTTTGTTTGGATATATTTTTATTTCATAAAATATGAAAAAATCGCTTAACAAGTAATAAAAATTTAAAGTACTCATAAGCTTTTATTTTCAACTTCAAGCATTTCATAAACGTAACTTGACTTTCTCATCCCTACAAGTACATAATCTATACTCTCTTTTGCAAGAAGAAACTCCAAGGCATACTCCTGCATACTTCCTTTAGAGTTTTTTAGCTCCTCTTTTAGAGCAGTTTTTGTATGTTTTGCACACTCATAAGAAACCATTTTTTTATACTCCTGCAAGAAGAGTTCTATCGCCTGCAAAAGAGCTTCTTGCGATTGTGGCTCTAACTTTTGCAAAGTATTTTTAATATGTGGCAAGATTTGTGTAAAGAGAAAAGCTTCATAATCTCCGATCCAACCAAACTTGTGTTTATTATCGTCTAACTGCTCGATAAGATTAAAAAGTGGACGCAATATTTCATTATCGCAAAGTTCTAAAATCTCATTGAGATAATGATAATACTCTCTACTCTCTGCATAATCAGCTAATCGGTACATAAGCTTCTCTTTTTGAGCATTAAGAGGTCTATTTACTAAGAGACGTAAACCATTCTCTTTTGCCCACTTTGCACATTTTAGACCCTCTTGTTCTAAAAGATTGATCGGTAGTTCTATTGTTGTAAAGTTATGCTTCTGTATTCCTAGAGAATCCGCAGCTTTTTGTGCAAGTTCAAGGAGATCTTCATAAGGGAGGAACTCCTCACTATTATTCGGAAGAGAAAAACTATTTGAACTTACACCGTAAGAGTTGATTCGCCCATTTTGTACCTCCTCTTCTAAACCTATAAAAACTTTAAAAAGCCTATTATAGATCTCATCGAGTCTACTATCTTTTTGGATCCCTTTTTTTATTGCATCAAAAAGATAATATTCTGGATTATGCACTAAATAACAATCTATATTTTCTCTTTCTAAACGTTCTAATGATTGTGTTAGCTGATCATGCATAAAAGATTTTGCGATTGAGTGATAACACTCTTGAGTATATTCTACAACCTCTTCAAAAGCTCTTTGTTTATGTCTTTGTAAATTTGAACCTTGTATATAACCAAACTTACTTACAATTTTAATATTTTCACAAAGAGTTTCATCTAATTCTCTTAAAGCTAGAGCGATCGCTTTTTCTGCTCCACCGTCAAGGTAATTCGTTGAAGTGTCTATCAGTTCTACTCCCGCATAAAGAGCATCTTTTAGTGCTTGAAGATGTAAAGGGTTATGTTCGCTAATTCTGTAAGTACCAAATGCAATACGGCTCATCATGTCACCTTTTTATAGTGTAGATAAAAATTATTGGAGAGTTTAAAAAAGAGATTTTCATACAGGAGAGTGTAATTCCTGTATGAGAGTACGACTTATACGAGTTCGATAAAAGCCATTGTCGTAGCATCACCACGACGAATTCTAGTTCTAGTGATTCTTGTATATCCACCTGCACGGTCAACATACTTAGGAGCGATTTCATTTACAAGAGTTTTAGTAGCCTCTTTACTTTGAAGTGCTGCAAATACTGCTCTGTGAGCGTTAGAATCATTTTTTCCTGCTGTTGTAATAAGCTTTTCGATATATGAGCGAAGCTCTTTTGCTTTTTCAACAGTTGTTTCGATTTTACCATGTTCAATTAACGAAATACTTAGGTTTTTAAGTAAAGCTGCACGGTGTGAACTTGTACGACCTAATTTACGGTATCCATGACGATGTCTCATCTGTTATTCCTCTATAAAATTATTAAGCTTCTTTAGCTTCTATTTTCTTTTTTAATGCACTAACGATATCATCTGCAAGATCTTCACCAACTGCAAAACCAAACTCTTGCACTTTTTCTACGATCTCATCATACGATTTCTTCCCAAGGTTCTTAACGTTTTTCAAGTCATTTGGACTCATAAGAACGATCTCACCGATAAGTTTTATACTTGAACGGTCAAGACAATTAAAACTACGAGCACTTAATCCTAAACTATCAATATGAGTCATAAGTTTTTTAAGATCAGGGTTCTCTTCAACACGTTCTACTGCAGTAGGCGCTTTAATACTGATTTCACTATTAAACACTGCAAGTTGTGCATACATAACCTCTAAAGAGTTTTTAAATGCATCAAGTGGAGAGATCTGTCCATCAGTTTTAATGTTTAAAACTACTCTTTCAAAGTTTGGATTATCTTCTACAAGTACATTTTCAATTTTGTATGTAGCACTACGCACTGGTGTGAAATACGCATCAAGAGAGATATATCCATCTTCAAATTGATCTTGGATATCTTCACTTGGTACATATCCGATACCTTGTGCGATTTTAATTGTAAAGTTAAGTGTAGCATCTTCATTTAATGTAGCAAGATGTGCATCAGGTGTTACAACTTCTACTACATCAGAATTCAGATCACTTCCTTTTACTTCACATGGACCTGCAAAGTTATAGTTCACTTCAGCTTCAGTTGCACCATCAAGCAATTTAAAACGGATATCTTTAAGATTTAAAATAAAATCTGAAATATCCTCAAGCATACCACGCACAGAGTCAAACTCATGCTTAGCACCCTCAATTTTAATAGCTACTGGAGCATAACCAACTGAGCTACTTAATAAAAAACGGCGAAGTGGGTGAGCTAATGAGATAGCATATCCCGTTTCAAACGGGAATGCCATAATATTAGCTTCGTTCTCACTAATCTGTTCTACCTCAAATTCTTGAGGAGCAAGTGGAGTAGTTTTAATTTTTTTCATTCTCAAACGCCTTTATTAGTAATTATTATTTCGAGTAAAGCTCAACGATCAAACGTTCTTCAACTGGAATAACAACCTCTTCACGTTCTGGTAAACGAGTAAAAATACCAAATACTTTATCAGCATCAATATCAACCCATGGAGCGATACCAGTTTGACTTGTAAGCTCTAAAGCACGAACAACTTGTACGTTTTTCTTGCTTGATTCACGAACTTCAACTTTTTGACCCGGTTTTACACGGTAAGATGGAATATCAACTTTTTTACCATCTACAAGGATATGACCATGAGTAGTAAGCTGACGTGCAAAACGACGAGTTGATGCAAATCCCATTCTGTAAACTACGTTATCAAGTCTTTGCTCGATAAGAGTAACAAGGTTTGTACCTGTATTCCCTTCACGACGTTTTGCTTCAACGAATAATGCACGGAATTGTTTTTCAGAAACACCATACATGAATTTTGCTTTTTGTTTCTCGTTTAGTTGTAAACCATACTCAGAAACTTTTTTACGACGTTGACCATGTTGACCTGGTGCATATGGGCGTTTATCTAAAGCAGATTTTCCTGCTAAACGACGCTCACCTTTAAGGTTTAGGCTAACTCCAAATCTTCTTTCGATTTTTTCTACTGGACCTCTATATCTTGCCATCTGTCAACCTCCTTATACTCTACGACGCTTAGGTGCGCGACAACCGTTGTGTGGTAATGGAGTTACATCTTTCATAAATGTAACACGGATACCTTCAATTGCACCTACTGATTTTACTGCTGTTTCACGACCTGAACCAGGACCTTGAACTTTAATACCAAGCTCTTTAATACCATGTACTTGCGCTTTCTCAACTGCTGCTTCTACTGCTGCTTGAGCTGCAAATGGAGTAGATTTTTTACTCCCTTTGAATCCAAGGCTACCAGCTGAACTCCAAGCGATCATATTTCCCATCTCATCAGTAATAGTTACTAATGTGTTGTTGAATGATGCAGAGATATGGATGATACCACGCGCAATATTTTTCTTAACTACTTTTTTTCTTACAGCTTTTCTTTTTGCCATCTACGAATCCTTACGCTGAACCAACAGTTTTCTTTTTACCCTTACGAGTACGAGCATTTGTCTTAGTTTTTTGACCACGACATGGAAGACCACGACGGTGACGAAGACCACGGTATGAACCTAAATCCATAAGTGCTTTGATATCCATAGCAACTTGTTTACGAAGATCACCCTCTACAACGTGATTTTCACGAATCTCGTTTGTGATAGCTGCTACATCTTCTTGAGAAAGTTCGAAAACTCTCTTATTATAGTCAATACCAGTAGCGTCAAGGATCTGACGAGAAGCGTAAAGACCGATTCCGTAAATGTATGTTAGACCATACTCAATTCTTTTCTTTTTAGGTAAATCAACACCAGAAATACGAGCCATGATTATCCTTGTCTCTGTTTATGTTTTTTAACTTTGCAGATTACTCTTACAATGCCTTTGCGTTTGATAACTTTACAGTCATCACACATCTTCTTTACTGAAGCGCGTACTTTCATTGAAAGTCTCCTATTATTTATATCTTACAAAACCTAAACTCTTCTAAGTTTTGTTCAGTCACTCAAGCTTCACCAAACTGGCAAAAACCCTACTCAACTTTCATTCTTTGCTGCATTTAGGCAGTCTAAAGACCTTGCCAATACTTTTAACTCTATACATATTATAGAGATAAAAACACTCAACTTAATGTTAAAACAGCAAAGCGGACGCGTATTGTACTCAAAAAATTCTAAAAATTTTATTAACTTTTAAGTATTCTTTGTTTAACTTCCCCAGTCTACACACACTCCATATTCTTGGTCAAGAAGAACCTCTTTTGTGTAATAGATCTTTTTTGCATATTTTTTACTTACAAACTCCAATTGAAGTGAGCCCTCTTCTAAAAGTTCACGTATCTCTTTATAAGAGAGCCACTTTCCATATTTAGCTAAGGTATTTTGCCAGATTCGAAAGTCGCAACTTGCATCTTCGCTCAGTTCAAAAAACTCTCCATCTTCAGTCTTCCAATGTGCATTTGTGCAAGCATAAAGCTTTACTTTTTTCCCTCGAACCTCTTTATCACGCACCTCTATTGAACCATCATCACAATATGGGCATTTTCCTAATATCACATCAAACTCTTTTTTATAAATTAGAGCGATTATAATATATTCTTTTTCTCTATTGTTAAAAATCTTGCTTTATGAAATATTTTTGTATTCTCTTTTTGCTACAATGCGCCTATGAAAAATTACGAAGAAAAATTTCAAACCAGTATACAAAATACTTTTTTTGACAAACTTACACAAGAAGAACAACACTGTATCCGATCTAAAGCTTTTGAGTTTGGCTTTTCACATCAAGAGATCAAACAGATTATTGATATGGCAAGAGATCTTGAACTTTGGGATGAAGGCAGTATCGCATCTCTTTTTAGTGAGCACACTCACAAAAAAGTTGTTTTTACACGTCTCAAGAAAGCCTATGAAGATCTTCGTGATAAACCTAATTCTTATAAAAGCTTCAGACTTAAGAATATTCCTCAAGAACAAAAATATACTTTTAAGACAGAAGAAAAAAAAGGTTTTGGGCTTGGTCTTTGCCCTGTTGCAAGTGAAAAAACACGATGTTGTAATCTACTGACACTTGATGCAGTTGAGAGTTGTGGCTTTGATTGCTCCTATTGCTCTATTCAAAGCTTTTACAATCAAAATACTATCACTTTTGACAGCTCTTTTAAAGACAAACTTCTTACACTTCAACTCGATCCCAATAAAACTTACCATATAGGAACAGGGCAAAGCTCCGATTCTCTTATGTGGGGAAACCGTGAGGGGATACTCGATGCCCTATTTGATTTTGCACGTAAATACCCCAATGTTATTTTAGAGTTTAAAACTAAATCAGATAATATTAAATACTTTCTTGAACATGAGATCCCTAAAAATATTTTATGCACATGGAGTCTTAATACTCAAACGATTATAGATAATGAAGAACATCTTACAGCTTCGCTTGATAAACGGATCAAAGCGGCACGAAAAGTTGCAGATAAAGGGGTCAAAGTTGGTTTTCACTTTCACCCTATAGTTGAATACGAGGAGTATTTAAATGAATATGAAGCTGTTTATTCTCAACTCATCAATAGCTTTGATCCTCAAGAGGTTGCACTTGTAAGTTTTGGAACACTTACCTTTATAAAACCAGTGATCAAACAACTTCGTTCACGTGAATTTCGTACAAAAATCACACAGATCCACCATGCCGATGCAAGTGGAAAAAGCTCTTATCCTCTCTCTATAAAACAGGAGATGTTTCGACACGCTTACAAAAGTTTTTCAAAGTGGCATCATAAAGTTTTTTTCTACCTTTGTATGGAGGAACATTCTCTTTGGAGGGAGTGTTTTGGATATGAATATGCTACAAATAATGATTTTGAACGTGATATGCTCTATAGCTATACACAAAAGCTTGGCTTAGAATTTTTACTTTAGGAGTTTGAGTGCTACGTCTTGTTTTTCTTGTTCTTTTACTTTTTTTAACAAACAAAGCACAAGAGATAGAACTCGGTATTGGTTCTGCTGCACTTATCTACCCTGATTACATAGGATCAAAATCTACACAATCTCTTCTCATTGCTTACCCCTATATAAGTTACAAAAGTGACAAACTAGAGATCAGCAGAAGAGGTATTCGAACAAAACTCTTTAATATGAAAGATCTTGAACTCGATCTGAGTGTAGGAGGTTCCCTTCCAGCAGATAGTAGTGACAATAAACAACGTGAAGGGATGCCAGATCTAGACCTCATCTTTGAGATAGGACCAAAACTGATCTACACTTTTTATAATACTTCACAAGAGCAATTCTCTTTTGAACTTCCTGTGCGTATGGTATATTCAACCGACTTTCGCGCTTTTGATTCTCATGGTTATATTATAAGCCCTGAGTTTTTTTATAGACATACTTTTTTTGATAAACTCAGTTTCATTCTCAGTAGTGCGGCTCTTTATGGAAGTGAGAGTTACCATGAATATTTTTACCAAGTAGACCCTCAATATGTAACCCCTTCACGCAAGGCCTACAATGCAAAAGCAGGACATGGTGGCTTACGCAATAAGCTAGTGCTTGCTTATGCACAAAAATGTTGGCGTGGCGGTGTCTATATCTCCCACTACTACCTCAATGATGCTTCTTTTAAAAACTCCCCTCTTGTAGAGACAAAAAGTGCAACTTTTATGGGGATGTCACTCTCATATGTTTTCTACACAGATGATCATTTTGAGTTTTAAAATACAGTTCGATTATTTCAAAGATTTAATGATCTTTTCAATCTTTTTAATTCTATTGTCATCACTTGGGTGCGTCGATAAAAACTCTGGCATAGCTTGTGATTTAACTTGTTTCATATTTTTCCAAAACTTTACCGCTTCATCTACATTATAACCTGCTTTATGCATAAGGTGTACCCCTATTTCATCTGCTTCATGCTCATGACTTCTACTATAAGGAAGCATCACTCCATATTGTGTACCTAAACCGTAAGCAAGATTAAAACCCTCTTGGTATTGTGGTGCTTGAGCATTTACAACTGCTGTTCCAAGTTGCTGAATCATCGCAGCAATTTGCTGGTGACTCATTCTCTCTGCTCCATGACGCGCTAGTGCATGTGCTATTTCATGCGACATCACTGTAGCCAACTGATCATCATTTTGTGCGATCTCAAGTATCCCTGTATATACAACAACTTTTCCTCCAGGAAGACAAAAAGCATTTATCTCTTTACTCTCTACGAGTGTAAACTCCCAGTTAAAATCATCTCTATTAGCAACCTCTGCTATTTTTTTCCCTATTGTTGTAACTCTTTGGCTCGCTTTTGCATCTTTACTGATCTGTGCTTTTGAGAGAAACTCTGTATAACTACTTTGACCTAAACTTTTCTCTTGTTCAGGTGAGAGTAACACCAACTGACTTCTCTGTGTTACGGGGGCTTTTCCAAGACAACCTGCCAATACTAAAGCCATAAGAGATAAAAATAACACCCTTTTGTTTCTCATAGAGTTTTCCTTTTTTAGTGCTATTGTAACAAATTTTGAGTATGGAGAAGTTTTTATATAAGCTATAATGTCATCATACATTACATTGTAATATATTGACGGAAAAACAAGGAAAAAAATGAAACTAAATACACATCTTCATCTTGGAGAGATCAACTGTTTACGTGTTGATAGAGAAACACCTCATGGACTTTTTTTAACTGCCCAAGATGAAAAAGATGTTTTGCTTCCAAAGGTATATGTACAAAGCTCTATGAAAATAGATTCACTTGTAGAGGTCTTTCTCTATACAGATTCTGAAGACAGACTAGTTGCCACAACGCTTACACCCAAAGCGATGCTTGATCAGTATGGTGTATTTGAGGTTGTTGATACAGCACCTTTTGGTGCTTTTGTAGACTGGGGTTTGCCAAAAGATCTTTTAGTTCCAAAAAAACTGCAAAAAAACCCTTTTAGAGTTGGAGAAAAAAAGTTTCTCAAAGTGATCTATGATGAGAAAACCCATAGACTTGTAGGGAGTGAAAAACTTGGCGACTTTTTTGAAAAACATCCTAAAGAACTAGCTCCCAATAAAGAGGTTAGTATTCTTATCCTTGCAGAAACACCACTAGGGTATAAAACACTTGTAAATAATAAATATGAAGGTTTACTTTATAGAAGTGAACTTTTTGAAAAACTCCATGTTGGTGATGAGAAAAAAGCGTATGTTAAAACTGTTCGTAAAGATTCTAAAATCGATCTGATTCTTCATAAAGCAGGAACAAAAGGGGGAGATGATGCAAAAGAAAAGATCATAAAAAAGCTTGAAGCCAACAAAGGTATTCTCCCTTTTAACTCTAAAAGCGATCCTGAACTTGTCAAAGAAAATTTTAGTATGAGTAAAAAAGAGTTTAAACGTACTCTTAGTGCTCTTGTTGAAGAAAATATGATCGAAGTAAAAGAGACAGGGATCTATCTAAAAGAGTAAGCTATGGCAAAACAAAACCAAGTTATAGATCTAAGCTCTGAGAACATCTCTTATGAAAAAGAAGCCTTAAAATATAAAGTTTTACGCTTTTTTCCACAAAAACAGATCCTCGAAGTAGCCCCTATACTAAACGGCAAGATCCAAAAGTCTGAAACTATTGCTTTTGCCCATATACCACGCAAGATCAAGCAAAAAATAAAGCCTATATCTTAAGATAATTTTTAGCAAAAAAATTTTGATTAGAGAGTATAATTTTGTTTGAGATAGAGATCTCTTGCAAAGGATATCGCCAAATAATCAACTTTGCAAGAGAAGTAAGTTATTCAAATATACCCTTTGATATTTCACAAAAGAATATATAAAGTGTATGTTAACAAAAAACTCTTAGCACTACGTTAAGGGTTTTAACTTCTTCTATCTGTAACAAATCGCTTTAAATAAATAGTAAAGCAAAGTATTTTTACAGGGGTAAGTATGACACTTCAAGACCTTCAATTTGCACTTGAATTAGGTTGTGTAATGGGTAAGGATATTGATGCTATATTAGAATATAGCCAAGAAAATGGAATCGATACAGAAAAGATCGATTCTATGTTAGAAAACTTAGGATACGAGAAGATCTTCGATAACGATTATGACGACTTTGAAGATGACTACGAATATATAGAAAAGTTTCCAAATAAGCATCGTTTTTACGATGATTAAACATTAGGGAGTTATAGCTCCCTAGTTCCTCTTTTACTTTAGTGTGTCTACTAAGCAAAATTTGATAGATTCTTCCTTATAATCTGCATTTTATAAACTACTCTTAACTAAAGAAGGAAATTTTTTTATGGCAAACTCTTATTTAGATAGCTATCCTGATTCAAAAGGCTACTTTGGTCGTTTCGGTGGTGCTTATATTCCACCTGTTTTAGAACAACCTTTTGCTCAAATAGCTCAAGCCTATGCAGAACTTAAAAACTCTCCTCAATTTATAGAAGACCTCAAATATGTTCGTAAGCATTATCAAGGGCGTCCTACACCTATATCGTATGCAAAAAACTTAACACAACATTGTGGTGGGGCAAAGATCTATCTCAAACGTGAAGACCTCAATCATTCTGGAGCACATAAACTCAACCATTGTATGGCAGAAGTTATTTTAGCCAAACATCTTGGAAAGAAAAAAGTTATTGCAGAAACAGGTGCAGGACAACATGGAGTAGCTCTCGCAACTGCAGCAGCCTATTTCGGGCTAGAGTGTGAGATCCATATGGGTGAAGTTGATATTGCCAAGGAGCACCCTAATGTAGTCCGTATGAATATTTTAGGTGCAAAAGTGATCCCCGCTACGCATGGTTTAAAAACACTTAAAGAAGCTGTAGATTCTGCTTTTGATAGTTATATAGCACAAGTTGATGATGCCATATACTGTATAGGTTCTGTTGTAGGACCACACCCTTTTCCGATGATGGTACGCGATTTTCAAAGTGTTATTGGTTTTGAAGCAAAAGAACAGTTTTTAGAGCATGAAAACTCTTTACCAGATCATATAGTTGCTTGTGTTGGTGGAGGCTCAAATGCGATGGGTATCTTTTCAGCTTTTATAGATGAAAAACAAGTAAAACTATGGGGTGTTGAGCCTATGGGAAGAGGAGAAACACTTGGTGATCATGCAGCTACACTCACTTATGGTGAAGAGGGGATCATGCATGGTTTTAACTCTATTATGCTTAAAGACGCTAATGGAGAAGCAGCCCCTGTATACTCTATAGGAAGTGGTATTGATTATCCCTCTGTAGGTCCTGAGCATGCTCATCTTAAAGATATAGGAAGAACCGGCATAGGCTTAAGTAATGATAAAGAAGCAATAGATGCTTTTTACAAACTCTCACAACTTGAGGGGATTATTCCCGCTTTAGAATCTGCTCATGCAGTTGCATACGCGATGAAACTTGCTCCTAAGCTTTCAAAAGATCAAACAATACTTGTAAACTTAAGTGGACGGGGAGATAAAGATATTGATTTTGTAGTTGAGAATTACCCTCTCAACAATAAATAAAAGGTGTAATAAATGAATCCAGAAGTAATTGATCAAGCAGCACATGGAGGAAGTATCTATATATGGGCTGTTATGTTTGCTGTTTTAGTTGTTATCGTAGGATATCTTGCTTATATTAACAAAGACACCCCTAGATAAGGAGTATATAATCTCAATGAGTCAGTTTTGAGACTATATATGAAGAATCGTAGTACAATTATAAACTTTAAAAGTTACAATAGTGTTAATGAATTTATAACAAGCCTGTTATAATTAAAAATATAATCCAATGCGTAAAGGTATTTTATGAAAGAATGCAATTCACTCCAAGAAGTTCGTGACCAGATTGATATCTTAGACGATAAATTAGTTGAGTTAATTTCTCAAAGAAGCCACTATATTCGTCAAGCAGCTTCATTTAAAGAGAGTATAGATGAAGTAAAAGAGGAAGAACGTATCGATTTTATTATGCAAAAAGTTCGTACAAAAGCGATTGAACTTGGAGTTTCAGCAAATATGATCTCTGATCTTTTTAAAATAATGATAGATGAGATGGTTGAAACGGAAATTGCAGAGTTTCGTAATGCTGGGAAGTTTTAGCAATAAAAAGAGTAAATTTTACTCTTTTTATTTATATCTATAGGTGATACGACCCTTATCAAGAGAGTAAGGTGTTAATTCTAACTTAACACGGTCACCTGGTAATATCTTAATATAATGCATACGCATTTTTCCTGCGATATGACATAATATGATATGCCCATTTTCTAATTCAACACGAAAAGTTGCATTGGGCAAAGCCTCTATAATCTTGCCATCAACTTCGATAACATCCGATTTAGCCATTTAATATTCCTTATTTCACTATGGAAGAGATAAAATTTCAGCTTTACCGTTGATTATTGCAACAGTATGCTCATAGTGTGAACCGCGTAAACCGTCGGCACTAACAACATCCCAATTATTTTCTAATATAATAGGCTTTGTCTCTTTTTGACAAATCATAGGTTCAATACAAAAAACCATTCCATTTTTTATTTTTGGACCAGCTTTTGGATTTTTACCCTCTAAATAGTTTGGTATTTCAGGTTCTTCATGTGGTTTTTTTCCTATCCCATGACCACAAAAGCTATGGAGTGGAACAAAACCTCGTGAGATTATAGATTCCTCAAGTAAAAGAGAAAGTTCTTTAAAACGCATCCCCTCTTTGATCTCTGAGATTGCATGGTATAAAGAGTCCTTAGAACAAGCTATAAGTGCTTCATCCTCTTTAGAGATAGCTCCAACACCAGCCGTTATGGCTGCATCGCCAAACCAACCCTCAAGCTCAGTTCCTATATCATAACCAATGATATCACCCTCTTGTAATTTATAATCTGTAGGAATACCGTGTATTATCACTTCATTGAGAGAGCAGCATACTGCATTAGGAAAACCGTAAAGCCCTTTAAAAGATGGCTTTGCGCCATGGCTTCGAATATACTCTTCAGCCATAGCATCAAGCTCTTTTAAAGAGATCCCAGGTTTTGTGTTTTGTGCGAGAAGCTCTAAAGCTCCTCCCACAATTTGATTTGCAGCTCTTAGCTTCTCTATTTCTTCTGGTTTTCGTAGCGCAATGGCCATTTTTATAAACCAACCGCGCTAAGAGTTTCGTATTTGCTCATATACATTTGAGCTTCGATCTTTCTCATAGTGTCAAGTGCAACCTGAACCACGATAAGAACTGCAGTACCTCCAAAGAAGAACGGTACCCCAACCCCTTTTATGATCATAAACGGTAGAGTCGCTACAAGTCCAAGATAAAGTGCTCCAGTAAAAGTTAATCTACTTGCAGTTTCATTTAAAAACTCTTTTGTAGCATCACCCGTACGAATACCAGGGATAAAACCACCTTGTCGTTTTAGATTATCTGAAATATCTTTTGCGTTAAATGTAATAGATGCATAAAAGAATGCAAAGAAAACAACAAATACAAATGTTAAAAAGTTAAAGAAGTAACTATTAGGATTTAAAAAGTCTGCTATTGTTTGTACAGTAGGGTTTGAACTACTAGAGAGTACAGTCATAGGAAACATCAAAATCGCACTTGCAAAGATAACAGGGATTACTCCCGATAAGTTTACTTTAATAGGGATATAGTTCATCACTCTTTTATTTTGATTCTGCATCATTGTTTTTTTAGCGTATGTAATAGGGATACGACGCTCCCCTAACTCTACATAGATAATAATTCCTACAGTTGCAAGAATTAAAGCTAAGATAAACAATACAGTTAAGAAACTCATTGCTCCAGTATTTACCATTGTAATCGTTTGACCAATAGCACCAGGAATTGCTGAGACAATACCTGCAAAGATAATAAGAGAGATACCATTACCGATACCACTTTGTGTGATCTGCTCACCAATCCACATCAACAGCATAGTTCCTGCTAACATTGAGACAGCAGAAAGAATAATAAATGTAGTATGATCAATTAAGATAGCACTATTACCGTTTGGTCCTGTAAGACTTTGTAATCCTACACTTACACCTACTGCTTGTACTAATGTAATAGCAATAGTTGCATAACGAATAATTTGCATATATTTTACCATGCCATCGCGTTCTTTTTTCATCTGCCCCAGATTAGGAAAAGTTGCAGCAAGAAGCTCCATGATAATAGAAGCAGTGATATAAGGCATAATACCTAAAGAGATTATGGAGAGTCGTTCAACAGCGTTTCCGCTAAACATATTGAACAAACCTAGTGCATCAGCTTGATGCGAATCAAAAAATGAAGCTATAACAGCAGTATCTACACCAGGCACTGGCACGTATGCCAGTAAGCGGTAAAGAAATAAAAACCCTATTGTAATAAGTATCTTATTAACTAGATTTTTATTCACAGCTATTTACCTGTTGTAGTAACGTTTTCGTCTTTAATTTTAGATGCAAGATCTTTTGCAGATGCACCAACAAGTTTCACCTTGCTAACGCTTGCAGCGATCTTATGAACACCACGGATACTCTCCATAGTAATTTCAGCAAGTTCTGCTACAGCTTTGATCTTCTCAACGTTAATTACATAAGGTTTTACAGTACGAGATGTAAAACCGATTTTTGGTAAACGTTTTGCAAGTGGTTGTTGTCCACCCTCAAAGTTTCTTTTTCTTTTGTAACCCGTACGAGATTTCTGACCTTTTTGACCACGTGCAGAAGTTTTACCAGTCCCTGAACCTTGTCCACGACCTACACGTTTACGATTTTGTACAGAACCCTCTGCAGGAGTTAAGTTTTCAATACCCATTTTCTATCCTTTAATACGAGAAAGTGCTTCAATTGTAGCACGTACTAGTGTGTTTGGATTGTTTGAGCCGATAGATTTTGTAAGTATGTCTTGGAAACCTGCAAGTTCAAGAACAGGACGTGCTGCTCCACCTGCGATTACCCCAGTACCCTCAGATGCTGGTTTTAATAAAACACGACTTGCATTATATTTATGCTCAATATCATGTGCTATTGTAGTCCCTTTAATCTTAACAGTAGTTAAGTTTTTGAACGCTTCATCAACAGCTTTACGGATAGCATCAGGTACCTCTTTTGCTTTACCTACACCATAACCGATAGTACCATTTTTATTACCAACAACCACAAGTGCAGTAAAACGGAATCTACGACCACCTTTTACAACTTTTGTTACACGACCAATATTTACTATTGATTCTTCAAATTCATCTCTATTGATTTCCATCATAGCCCCTAGAACTTAATTTCGTTTGCACGAAGTGATTCACCAAATGCAGCAACTACACCGTGATATTGGTAACCATTACGGTCAAAAACAATCTGAGAAACACCAGCTTCTTTAAGTTTAGCTGCAAATTCAGCTCCTAAAGCAGTAGCACCCTCTTTATTTGCTTTATGCCCTGTTACTTTTGAATGAAGTGCACATAATGTTACAGAACTTGTATCATCAATAGCCTGTACACTCAAATAACGGTTTGAACGAAATACAGAAACACGAGGAAGTGTAGCACTACCAGATATTTTTGCACGAACACGACGCTTACGCTTTAAGCGGTTAGCGATTTTGCTTTTTAATACTCTTGCATTCATATTACACTCCTCCCTTATTTCTTAGCAGTTTTACCAGCTTTACGTACAATATGCTCTTCAACATATTTAACACCTTTACCTTTATAAGGCTCTGGTGGACGGAAAGCACGGATCTCAGCTGCTGTTTGACCTAGTGATTGTTTGTCGTGGCTTTTTAAAGTGATGACATTTTTCTCAACACTTGCCTCAACACCTTCAGGTAACTCATAGTTAATATCGTGAGAGAAACCAAGTTGTAGATTAAGAACTTTACCAGAAACTGCAGCTCTATAACCAACACCATTGATCTCTAATTGTTTAGTGTATCCGCTTGTTAAACCAACAACGATGTTGTTTGCTAATGCACGGTATGTACCCCAAAAAGCTCTATGTTCACGAGCATCACTAAGAGTAGCAAAAGTTAAAGTATTTCCTTCAATAGTGAAAGCTACATTTCCTTTTGTATCTAGTTCTACGTTGTTTTTGCCTTTAGCAAAAGTAATAACATTTCCATTTGCGCTAACAGTGATATCAGCAGCAAATTCTACAGGTGCTTTACCAATTCTTGACATGTTATTCTCCTCCTACCAAACTGTACATAAAACTTCACCACCAATTCCAAGCTCGTATGCTTTGTCATTTGGCAGGACACCTTTAGATGTACTTACAATAATTGTTCCGTAACCATTTTTGAAACGTTTAATATCTTCTTTCCCTTTATACACACGGCGACCAGGTTTAGAGATCTTTTTAATTTCATTGATAACAGTTTTACCTTCGTCGTTATACTTTAGTACAACTTTGATAGTTTTTTTCACGCCATCTTCAACAACGTTACAACTATCAATATAACCTTTTTCTACTAAGATATTTGCTACAGCTTCAACACCTTTTGAGTGTACTAAAGTTGTAACTGGTAATCTTCTCATACCAGCGTTACGAATACGAGTTAACGCATCTGATACTAGATCATTAATTGCCATTTTTTTTCCTTATGCTTGCAGTTAGCAGTATCAAGCTGTTACCAGCTTGACTTTCTAACGCCTGGGATTAACCCTTCATTTGCCATTTTTCTAAAGCAAACGCGACAGATACCAAAATCACGGATTACAGAGTGTGGACGACCACAAATCTGACAACGTGTATACCCGCGAACTTTGAACTTAGGAGTTCTGTTCGCTTTAGCGATCATAGACTTCTTAGCCATTATTTACTCCCTTTAGTGAAAGGCATTCCCATTTTCTCTAATAGAGTAAAACCAGCCTTATCAGAATCTGCAGTTGTTACAACAGTAACATTCATACCATGAATCTGCATGATTGAATCGTAAGAGATCTCAGGAAAGATCAACTGCTCTTGGATACCAAAGTTATAGTTTCCACGACCATCAAAGCCATTACGTGGAACACCACGGAAGTCTTTTACACGAGGTAAAGCAATTGAAATTAAACGGTCTAAAAAGTTATACATGTTTTCACCACGTAGAGTTACACGAACACCTACTGGCATACCTTCACGTACTTTAAAACCTGCAACAGATTTTTTTGCAATTACTGTAGAAGCTTTTTGTCCTGCGATAGCAGTGATAGTATCTTCGATATTTTGCATTAACTTGTTATCTTTCATTGCAAAACCAGCACCAACTGAGATGATAATCTTCTCAACTTGTGGTACTTGCATTACATTTTTAATATCAAGTTCTTTTTGTAACTCAGGCTTTAAAGCTAAATATTTATCTTTTAAACGAGCCATCTATTATGCCTCCACTTTACGTACATTTGATACATCTATAGGCATCTCTTTGTTTACAAATCCGCCTTTAGGATTATCTTCAGTAGGTTTAATCGCTTTTTTTGCCACTTTACAACCCTCTACTATTACCTTGTTTTTCTTAGGTAATACAGCAAGTACAGTAGCTTTTGTTCCACGATCATCACCAGCGATAATCTCTACAGTATCGCCTTTTTTGAAATTAAACTTTGCCATTAAACAACCTCCGGTGCAAGAGATACAATTTTCATAAATCCAGCATAACGAACTTCACGACTTACAGGTCCGAAGATACGAGTACCGATTGGCTCTCTCTTGTCATCAAGTATAACCGCTGCATTGTCATCAAAACGGATAAGAGAACCATTTTCACGGTGAACTTCTTTTGATGTTCTAACGATTACAGCTTTTACAACTTTCCCTTTTTTCACTTTAGCAGTTGGGATCGCTTTTTTTACAGAAGCAACAATAACGTCACCTACTGTAGCATAACGACGTTTAGAACCACCAAGTACCTTAATACACATGATCTCTTTTGCACCTGTGTTATCAGCTACATTTAGACGAGAAAAACTTTGGATCATTATTCTGCTCCTGCAACTACAGTCTTAAGTCTAAAAGATTTAGTCTTAGAAAGTGGGCGACACTCGATTGCAATAATCTCATCACCAACTTTTAATTCATTGCGCTCATCATGTACAAGGTACTTTTTGAAACGCTTTACAACTTTATGATAACGAGGATGCATTACACGACGCTCAACAACGATAGTTGCTGTTTTGTCACCTGCAATTTTTACCACATTACCTTGAATTTCACGCTTATGTGTCATCGCTCGTCCCCTAGTTTGCCACTGCTGTTAATGCAGTGTTGATTCTTGCAATATCTTTTTTAGCAGTTTTTAATTCGCTAGTATTTTGTAATTGCATCATCTTTTGTTTGATCTTTAAAGTAAAAAGCTCAGTCTTTTTCTCTTTAAGCATTGTTTGTAGCTCTGCTGCACTTTTATCTGCTAAATCAGAATATTTCATTGCTCATCTCCGCAGTAATAATTTTTGTTTTGAATGGTAGCTTGTGCATAGCAAGAGTTAACGCTTCACGAGCAAGCTCTTCTGGAACACCAGCCATCTCAAAAATAATACGACCCGGCTTAATATTCATAACCCATTGATCAACTGGACCTTTACCCTTACCCATACGAACTTCTAAAGGACGTTTTGTAAGTGGTTTAGCTGGGAATACACGAATCCAGATCTTACCGTTACGTTTAATATGACGTGTAGCTGAAATACGAGCTGATTCAATTTGACGTGAGTTAATACGACCAGCTTCAACAGCTTTAAAACCAATGTTACCAAAAGCTAATTTATAGCCACTACGAGCATAACCACGGTTACGCCCTTTCATAACTTTACGATATTTTGTTCTTTTAGGCATTAACATGATTATTCAGCCTTTCCGCTTTCGCGTTTTGGAGCACGTTTAGGACGACGCTCTTTTTTCTCTTCTTTCGCTTCTGCTGGAATACCTTTAGTAAGTACTTCACCTTTGAAGATCCATACTTTAACACCGATAATTCCGTATTGTGTATGAGCTTCAGCAAAACCGTAATCAATTTTTGCACGTAGAGTATGAAGAGGCACACGTCCCTCTAAGTACCACTCTGTACGAGCCATTTCAGCTCCACCAAGACGACCAGAAACAGAAACTTTAATACCTTTTGCACCAGATCTTTGTGCACCCTGCATAACTTTTTTCATAGCTCTACGGAATGCAACACGACGCTCAAGTTGAGTAGCAACATTTTCAGCAACTAATTGACCAGAAACTTGTGCTTTTTTCTCCTCTTTGATGTTAACAGAGATCTGTTTTCCAACAAGTTTTTGAAGAGTCTCTTTTAACTTCTCAATATCTGCACCCTTTTTCCCGATGATAATACCAGGACGAGCTGCAACGATAGTTACGCGAAGTCTTTTCACTGTTCTTTCTATAATGATGTTTGCTACACCAGCATAGTAAAGCTCTTTTTTCAAAAATGTACGAATCTTGTGATCTTCACTTAAAGCTGCTGGTGCAGATTTAAAGTTAGGAAACCAACGGCTTTCCCAGTTTCTGTTGATACCAAGACGTAAACCAATAGGATTAACTTTTTGACCCATATTATTTACCCTCTACTTCTACTAATATATGCGCTGTTGGTTTACGAATTCCAGAAGCCATACCACGAGCACGTGGGCGGAATCTCTTAAGAACTGGACCGTTATCAACACGACATGACTTAACAATACAATCTTCAGCTTCATTACCACTGTTAGCTACTGCAGATGCAAGTACTTTATAGATAATTTTTGCTGCTTTGTTAGGAGTAAACTCTAAAGCTGCTAATGCCTCTTCAGCATTCATCCCTTGAATCTCTCTAGCAATAAGACGAGATTTAGTTGGTGAAACACGGATAAATTTTAATAATGCTCTTGCCATGATTATCCTACCTTCTTCTGTACAGAACCTTTGTGGCCCTTAAATGTACGAGTTGGTGCAAATTCACCTAATTTATAACCAATGTGGTTCTCTGTAATATATACTGGAACAAATTGGCGACCATTATGAACATTAATAGTCAGTCCTACAAAATTTGGAAGAACCATAGATCTTCTTGACCAAGTTTTAATAGGTTTTTTGTCTCCACTTGCTTTCGCAGTTTCAACTTTTTTCATTAAATGATCATCTACAAATGGACCTTTTTTTACACTTCTAGCCATTTAACTACCTCTTCGGATTAGATTTACGGCGAGTAATAATAAGTTTATCACTAGCTTTCTTACGACGAGTTTTTGCACCCTTCGTTGGTTTACCCCATGGAGTAACTGGGTGACGTCCTGAATTCGTTTTACCTTCACCACCACCATGCGGGTGATCAATAGGGTTCATTGCAGAACCACGAGTTTGTGGACGAATACCCATGTGACGTGTACGACCAGCTTTTGCAAATACAACGTTTGCATACTCTTCGTTACCAACAACACCAACAGTAGCCATACACTCACCAAGAACAAGTCTCATCTCAGATGAAGGCATACGAAGTGATACATATTTACCATCACGACCCATAATTTGAGCAGAAGTTCCAGCTGAACGTACCATTTGTCCACCTTTTCCAACTTTTAACTCAATATTGTGTACTAATGTACCCACTGGGATATTTTTAAGTTTCATTGCATTTCCAGCTTTTACATCTAAGCCAGATTCAGCTGCTTGAATCTCATCACCTACACTTAAACCTTTTGGTTGTAGGATATATCTTTTTTCACCATCAGCATAAGTTACAAGAGCAATACGACAGTTACGGTATGGATCATACTCGATAGCGCTTACTTTACCTGGTACTCCAAGTTTATTTCTCTTGAAATCAATAATACGATAAAGTTTTTTCGCACCCGCTTGCTTATGACGAGATGTGATACGACCATTGTTGTTACGTCCAGCGTGAGCAGGAAGTTTTACAAGTAATGAACGTACACTTGCTTTTGCAGTAATATCACTCGAATCTACATTTGTATAAAAACGACGAGATGGAGTTATTGGTCTATATGTTTTAATCGCCATATTACACCGCCAAACTTTCTATTTGTGCACCTTCTGGTAATTTCACATAGAACTTTTTAAAGTCATTTTGTTTACCAGCTACACCACGGAAACGTTTTGTTTTTCCGCTTTGATTCAATGAGTTAATATTGCTTGGAACGATTCCAAAGTACTCACGAAAAACCTCTTTAAGACCTGTTTTAGTCATACGTGGAGATGTTTGAACAACAATCACACCATCTTCTTGTAAACCTAATGTCTTCTCTGTATAAAGTATAGATTTAATATCTGTAATATCTGCCATTACTTAGCCTCACCTACAAGATTTTCCCATACCGCTTTTTCGATCACAATTGAACGATAGTTTGCAGCTAAATAAGCATTTAATTCATTTGCTTCAATTACATATGTAGAAGCGATGTTTTCAAATGCTAAAAAAGTCTTTTCGTCTAAAAGAGATTTAACAAATAATGTATCTCTTTGGTTTAAAGCTTTAAACATTGCAGCAGCATCTTTTGTTTTACCAGAAGCTACTTCAACACTATCAACAATAAAAAGACTACCATTTTGCGCATGCTCATTTAAAGCAAAGTTTAAAGCAAGTTTTTTCTGCTTTTTATTCACTTTAAGATCATAGTTACGGTTGTTTTTAGGACCAAATGCTTTTCCCCCGCCAACAAACACAGGAGAACGTCTAGAACCTGCACGAGCACGTCCGCCACCTTTTTGAGCCCATGGTTTTTTACCACCACCACTTACCTCTGAGCGAGTTAAAGCAGATGCTGTATTTGCACGTTGTGCAGCTTGAGCAGCTTTTACATAGAGATAAAGGTTATGAGGGTTAATTCCACTAAAACTCTCCGGTAGTCCTAACTCAGATGCTTTTTCCATTTTTTCATTTAAAACGATTGCGCTCATTATTTAGCTACCTTTACACGACCTAAAGATCCGTTTGCTCCACTTACTGAACCTAAAACCGCAATGATTTTGTTCTCAGCATCGTAAGATACGATCTCATTTTTTACACTGTTTTGTGTATTTCCGTATTGTCCAGGCATTTTCTTACCTTTCATTACACGACCTGGCCACTCAGCATTACCGATAGAACCTGTTCTACGACCAAATCTATGACCGTGAGATGCAGGACCACCACCGAAATTCCAACGCTTCATTCCACCTTGAAAACCACGACCTTTAGTTGTAAAAGTTGATTTTACAATTGTTGCTTCTGTTAATGGAGCTAGATCTAAATCACCAGCTTCAGTGTTCGCAACTTCTAAAGTAACAAAACGGTTAAATTCAGATGAAAGGTTGTATTTCTTCTGTTGACCTTCAATTGCTTTATTCATTTTTTTGCCACTGTTGTATGCTACAACTGCGCACCCTTCGTTTACTTCACATACCTTAGCATCTAATACTCTTAAAAGAGTAACAGGCTTAGAAGGAACTGTGATTGTACGGCTCATACCGATTTTTTCAACAATATATTCCACGACCTACTCCTTACTTGTCCATAGAGCGAACTTCAACGTCCACTTCCGGTGCAAGATCAAGTTTCATTAACGAATCAACAGTATCTGGCGTAGCAGACACGATATCGATCATTCTAGCGTGCATACGAATTTCGAACTGCTCACGAGAACTTTTGTTAACATGCGGAGATTTAAGTACAGTGTACTTACGAATCTTTGTTGGTAAAGGTATTGGACCACGAATAGCCGCTCCAGTACGCTTAACAGCCTCAACGATTGACGCCACAGATCTATCGAGAACACGATGATCGTATGCTTTCAACTTCAAACGAATTTTTTCCATAATTTTCCTTCTAAAGAACTCGTCAGGTCTTGCCTAACTATTTAAGGGAGCGAAATTGTACCCAAATAAACCCTCAAGTTCAAGGTTTTAGGGGGTAAAAATCAAAAATATTATAAATTTATTTCCTTTTTAAAAGGAAATGATAAAATACTCTTTATCATTTTTGGAGCAATTGTATGGAAAATTTACTAGAAGAATTTTATAATGCAGACTTAATAATTGAAAAGTTTCATCCCAGAAAGTTTTTTATAGATGAAAAAAACTATCATATATGGGGTATTACACAAACAGGAAAAACTAAACTTTTAAAATCTTATCTTCTCTCTCTTACAAAAGGACGCTATCTTTATATAAACTGTAAAGATCTACGCATAGACTATAATGCACTCAATAGTTCGCTAGCAACTTTTTGTAAAGAGAATAAAATCGAAGTCTTAGCACTTGATAATTACCATCCAACTATAAAACTTTTTCCTATGAAGCAGATCTTATTAAGTTCAGAGTATCCATATACTGTTGCAGAGATGATCCGTATTCATCTTTATCCTCTTGATTATGAAGAGTTTTTAGCCTATGAACACAAATATGATTCAAGTGCACTTAACCATTTTTTTAAATTAGGTTCTTTTCCAGCTATGCATAAGATCAATAGTGATGAACGAGTTTTTTATGTGCAAAAGATGTTGCAACTCTCTTTAACACAGATCGAACTCGATATTTTAAGTTATTGTGCAAAGTTTTTTGCACAAAAAATCTCTGCGTATACGCTCTATCAACGTCTTAAAAGTATAAGAAAGATCTCTAAAGACAAACTTTACAGCTCCTTTGAAGATCTCAGCCTTAAGCGTTACATACATTTAGTAGAAAAGATAGACCATCCAAAAGCAACAAAAAAGGTATACCTATGCGATATCTCACTCAAAGTTGCCCTCAGCACTGAAAAAAACTTTGCAAAGTTATTTGAAAATATGATCTTTTTAGAACTACTCAAAGCAAAGCACACCCTTTACTATGAAGAAAATGTAGAGTTTTATCTTCCCTCTCTTTCAGAAGTTATCTTAAGTACCCCCTTTACAGACGAAAGAACTCTATTTAAAAAAATTCAAGCGATAGAAGCTTTTATTATCCATTATCAGATCAAAAAGATAACTGCTGTAACAATGAATAAAGAGGTAAATATAGCCCACCCTTTTTCAAAAGTGGAGATGGTTCCTTTTGATATATGGGCGCTAAGAGACTAGATCTTTATTTGAAAAGAGTTTTATATGAAAATATTATGAAAACAAGTTTTCTATGCTATTATTATAGAAGAAATAAAAATGGGGTGCGTATGTTTTTTTCAAGCAAAACTCAAAATAATGATCAAATCCATGATTTGGAAAAAAAGATTGACTCTCTTGAGAGTGAACTTGCTTTTTATAAAGAGCTAGCAGGGATCTCTAAAGAGGAGATGCTTTTAGTATTAGATAGTACAAACAGTGCTAAATATATGAATGATAAACTCTCTGCTGAAGCCAAAGATATAAGTCGTCTAGCACAAGAGTTGCGAAAAGGGGACAAGATCATAGAACTTGATGGTTGTACCGGAAAAGTTGCTTCTTTTGATCTAAGTTCACAAAATGCAAAAGCATACGTTATTACTCGCTCAGATATGAGAGATACACGTGATAGCGATATTTTAACAATGCATCAAAAAGCTATCAAAGATGCACTTGGTGATACACAAACAACATTTACTCAGATGCTTGATGACCTACGTACAATGAAAGGGGAAGCTGTTGAGATAGCTTCTGAATCAAAAGAGGGGCTCATTCTTATTAAAGAGACATCTCATGCTATGGATCAACTCTCTGAGCATATGCAAAATAACCTTGAGGGGATGCACTCACTCAATGAACGAAGTACAGAGATCTCAAGTGTACTTACTCTGATTCAAGATATTGCTGATCAAACGAATCTTTTAGCACTTAATGCTGCTATAGAAGCTGCACGTGCTGGAGAACATGGTCGTGGTTTTGCCGTTGTTGCAGATGAAGTAAGAAAACTCGCTGAAAAAACACAAACAGCAACCAAGGAGATCTCTTTAGTTGTAAAAGCGATGCAACAAGAAACAAATGAGGCAGAGACAAATACAGGTGAAGTAAATGAGATCGTGATTGAGACGAAAGACAAGATCACAGACCTTAGCTTAAAGATCCAATCTTTTGAAGCAAATGCTTCGCGTAGCCAGTACGAAGTGGAACATATTAGTGATCGTATTTTCTCATCTTTGGCAAAAATAGACCATGTTATCTACAAACATAATGTTTACGCTCTGATTTTTGGTGAAAACAATGACTTTAAACAAACTACCCATAAAGAGTGTCGTCTTGGGCAATGGTATAATAATGGAATCGGAAAAGAAAACTTCTCTAAAATGCCTTCTTATGCAAAACTTGATGTTCCTCATGCTGTGGTACACCAACGTGCAAATCAACTTGCTGCTGAATGTTCAGGCAATAAAGTGACTTGTTCTAAAGAGGTGATCCAAGATCATGTAAAAGCGATTGAGACAGCAAGTAAAGATGTATTTAGATATCTTGATAACCTTGTAGAAGAGCGTACAAAAGTGATGATGGATGAAGCAGCTAAAACTCTATTTGCAAAAAAGGATGTAAGAAATGCCAAGTAATACTAATGTAGTTATAATAGATGATGAAAATGATATTTTAATGATGCTTGAGAAGTATCTTAAACGTTCAGGCTATTCTGTAAGAACATTTAACAACCCTACTGTAGCACTAAAATCTATCGATCCAGAGACAAATATTGTTCTCTTAGATGTAATGATGCCACAAATGAATGGTTTAGATCTTTTGCCTAAACTTAAAGAGAAACTTCCATCATGTAAAGTTCTTATTATGACTGCATACTCTACACTCGATAAAGTTTTAAATGCACATAGACATGGTGCAGATGATTATGTAATGAAACCATTTTCTTCACTTGATACCTTAGGGAAAAAAATCGAAGAAACTCTTGCAAAGTGATCAATGAACTTTGAAGATATAACGCTTCTCTTTGTAGAAGATGACCCGTCTCAGCGTGAAATGGTTTATGAGTATCTTGAGGAGCACTCCTTTAAGAATATTCATGTAGCAAATAACGGAGCAGACGGTTTAGTACTGTACCACAAACATCAGCCAGATATAATCTTAACTGATCTTAATATGCCTCTTATGAATGGGCTTGAGATGGCTTCACTGATAAAACAAAACAATCCTCAAATACCTATCTTGTTAGTTACTTCAAACTTTCAAAAAGAGATCACTGAAGAGTGTGTTGATATAGGGATAGATGCTTATCTTTTTAAACCTTTTAATATGCCTCGACTTAAAAAAATTCTTGATAAATATTGTACACGTGTCTTACTCCAAAAAGATCTGCACAATAATCATAAACTTCTACATGAATATAAAAACGCTATCGATGTAAGTTCAGCTATCAGTAAAACCAATCCTAATGGGTATATCACCTATGTAAATGAAGAGTTTTGTAAAGTTTCTGGTTACTCCAAAGAGGAGCTTTTAGGACAAAACCACAATATCATTCGTGATCCTGATACAAAAAAATCTACCTATAAAGAGATGTGGAATACGATCACAAACAAACATGTATGGCATGGCAAAGTAAAAAATCGCAGAAAAAATGGTGAGCTTTTTGTTGATAAAACCACTATAGTTCCTATTCTTAATGACCAAGATGCTATTGTAGAATATATAGCGATCCGTCAAGATATAACAGACCTCTACCGACAAGAGGAGATGTTAAAATCTCGTATAGATGAAGAGGTGAAAAAAAATCTCAGTGAAGCCAAGTTCTCTACTATTGGGAAGATGGCAGCTGGAATCACGCATGAGATCAATACACCACTCACTTATATTAAGGGGAATGTAGAGCTTATGCTTCAAGATATAAACTCCCTTGAACCAAGTATAAATGCCAAAGAGTTTCTTCTAGAGGATGCACAAACTATTTTAGAAGGTGTCAATAGAATAGCAACTATAGTTGAGTCTATGCGTGAAGTTGCATCTCAAAGAAGTGACGTATTTTTAGATCACAATATCTACTCTTCACTCATCACCGCTTTGACAATCTCTTACAATAAAGCAAAACAGGTTACAAAAATAAAGATCCAAGATGAAGAGTTTAAACTTGGTATGGATAAAGAAAAATACACTTTTAAAGCGTATATGCAGATCCAAAGGATAGAGCAGGTTTTTATCATCATTATCAACAATGCTCTTGATGTACTGATTCATAAAGAAAACTTTGAAGATCGCTCTTTGGCTATTACCGTAAAAGAGGATGAGTATTCTGTATCAATCACCTTTGATGATAATGGAGGGGGGATAGATCCAGAGATCTTACCTAAGATCTTTGATCCTTTTGAGAGTACAAAAGAAGCAGGTGGTATGGGTATCGGTCTGAATGTAGCACAAAAAATAGTGCATGACCATGATGGAGCACTCCTTGCCTCAAACCATGAAGATGGAGCACGCTTTGAGATTGTTCTACCAAAACTAGAGAGTTAAGCCTATGGCAGAGATCTGTGGTATTGATGAAGCTGGACGTGGTCCCTTAGCGGGAGATCTTGTTATAGCAGGCGTAATTCTTCAAGAGAGAGTTGAAGGTTTAAGTGACTCTAAAAAACTAAGTGAAAAAAAACGTGAAGAGCTTTTTGAAAAGATTATTGCCATAAACCCCTACCATATAGTCTCTTTTAGCCCTCTAGAGATCGATACAGATGGGCTCTCGTCTTGTTTGGCAAAAGGCTTACAAGAGATCTGCACAAAACTTCAAGCAAAGCGTTATATCTTTGATGGAAATTGTAAGTTTGGAGTAGAACAGATTGAGACTATGATCAAAGCTGATGATAAGGTCCAAGAGGTAAGTGCCGCTTCCATTCTTGCAAAAGTCACACATGATCGCAAGATCATTGAAGATGCAAAGCGTTTTCCCCAATACCACTTTGAAAAACATAAAGGGTATGGGACAAAACTCCACAAAGAGATGATCTTAAAACATGGATATTGTGAAATTCATAGAAAAAGTTATAAGATCAAAGAGTTACGTGAACCAAGCCTCTTTTAAAACTCTTTTAATAAGATCACATTTACTAATGTGCCTTTTTCCAAAAATGTATCTTCTTCCCCGCTAATCATAAGAGCACTCTCTTCAAGTAGGTTGATCAAAAGAGCAGAACTTCCCGCTTTTTTCCCAGTAAAATCTACAAAGTATTCACCATCTTCGATCAGAAGATTACACGCACTAAATTGTGTCAAGCCTTTTTTCTTAAAAAAATCTTCTTTGAGCTTAGCTTCAACAACCCTATATGCTTCTTTTTTTCCTAACATTTTTGCAATAAGAGGTAGAGCATATAAGATAGCGGTTACTGTGGAGGAGTAAGCAAACCCAGGGAGTGATAGCACAAATTTTTGTTCACGTTGCGCTAACATAACATGTTTTCCAGGTTTTATAGCGACCCCTTTATAGATCACCTCAGCGCCAATTTTAGGGACTACATCTTTTACAAAATCATAATCACCTACACTCACACCCCCTGTACTAACAACAATATCAGCCCCATTGAGTGCATCGTTAAATCTCTGCATGATTTCTGTTTTGTTATCGCCTACAACACCTAACTGCATCACCTCAGCTCCTGCTTGTTCAAACAAAGCTGCTAAAGTATAGTTATTTGAACTTCGTATCTGAGAACCCTTTGTTTGCGTTACACCAAGATCTAAGATCTCATTGCCAGTAGCAAGTATCGCTACGCGCGGTTTTAATGCAACTGCTACGTGTACATAGTTAAGTGCTGCAAGTACACCTATCTCTGCAAAACCAAGCTTTACCCCTTTTTGTAGTAGTACATCACCTACACAAAAAGATTCCCCAACCGGACGTACAGAAGATCCAAAAGAGACTTTTTCATTAATATAAAGTGTTCCATCTTTTGCTGTTACGTTCTCAATTTGAATAAGAGTATCACTGCCCTTTGGCATGATTGCACCTGTAAAAGTTTTAATACACTCTGTACTTTGAAGCTCATTTTGTTCATCAGCTCCAGCGGGATTATCACCAATGATGCTTAAACTTTCAAGTTCTTGATCTTCATATTTTATTGCATAACCGTCCATAGATGCAGTAGGGAACTGTGGTTCATTTACACGTGCAACTATATCTTCAGCCAAGATTCTTCCAAGTGCATTTGAAAGAAAAACATTTTCTCGCTTACAAGAGGGAAGTTCTAAGAGTTCTAGCATATTTTGACTTGTCTCATACGAGATCAAACTCATTGTTTCACCCCTAAAATACCACTTCCACTAATAGCAGTTGAACGATCTGCCGCATAAATTCTTTGTCCATCTTTTAGATCATACTTCCAGATTGGAGCACTCGCTTTAAAATCCTCAACAAAATGTTCTATAAACGCTAATGCGACCTTACGTTTTGGAGAAAAAACTGCCGCTATATATGAAGATTCATGAAGCTTTACATCTCCACGACTGTGTGCCATTTTAATAATCGCTCCACTCTCTTGGGCTTTTTCTCTCCATGATTCAAACCAACGTACTAAAATAGGCTCATAAATATCAAAACTTAAGCCATCTATCCCCTCCTCTTGGCGGATAGTTCCAACAAAAGGGATAAAAGCACCATAATTATTACGTTTTTCCTCTTCATACCACTCTTTTAAAATTGTAGGTACATCCAAAGGACCGTTATAGATCTTTAACATTTTTAACCCCCACACACAGGAGGAAGAAGTACAACTTTGTCACCCTCTTTGAGTTCTTTTTCCAAAGAGCTTACCAAAGTATCATTTACTGCTACTGCACAGTTATCAAGCCAAGTAGAAAGCTCAGCATCTTTTTGCAAATACTCTGCTAACTCTTTAAGATTTTTGACTTCTAATTCAAGTGGCTTTTTCTGGATAGGTCCTAAAAACTCTACTTGTACCATAAGTAGACTCCTTTATATTTAAGTACGTTTATGTGGTACCCTTATTCAATAATAGCGGTGATTATATCTAAATAAGATTAGCGTTGTATAATTTCTCTCCAGGGCACCTCTAAAAACTCTAACTTTCTTCAGAGGGAGTTAAAAAAGATGAGAGGGTGCAAAACCTTTTTTGAGTCTTAGCCAAAGCTAAGGCGATAAAAAGTTTTGTGCGATATCGCTTTTTTAAACCCTCCCAAAGGGCTTTACAAAGAGAAACACACTCTGCGTTAAGAGTTTTCGCCTTAGCTATGGCTAGGGCTTCAGACTCTCGTCTTGATTGTGCATCTCTTTGTAAAGCTGAAGTTTGTTAGAGTTTTTAGATGTGCCCTCATATAAACTTGGAGTGCAACATTGGTTTTTGGCAAAATTGAATATCTTAATCTTTTACCTTTTCATGTGTTTATGAAGCGTTTTACTCAAGGGTCTTCCCAAAAAATCGGAATGCATTATAACAAAGGTGTTCCAGCACAAGTGAATCACAAGTTCAGTTCAAGACGTGTTGATGCTGCTTTTATCTCAAGTATCAAAGCAAGAAAACATGAAAATATTGGACTTGGAATTATTGCAAACAAAGAGGTAAGAAGTGTTCTGATTATCCCTGATTCGATCAGTGAAAAAGACAAAGCTTCTGCTACTTCAAATATACTTGCACAAGTTTTAAAGCTTGAGGGAAAGGTCTTAATCGGAGATAAGGCTTTAAAGTACTATCTCTCGCAAGCTCCTTTTGTAGACCTTGCACAAAAATGGTATGAACAGCATCAACTCCCTTTTGTTTTTGCTCTTTTGTGTTACCACAAAGACAAAAAACTCTATACTAAGATCAAAAAAAACTTTTTAAAGACTCCTGTAAAGATCCCCTATTATATTTTAAATGAGGCTTCTCAAAAAACAGGAATAGCTCCAAAAGATATTTTAGAATATCTAAAATACATCTCGTATGAACTTGATAAAAAAGCTTTTCAAGGGCTTAAAAAATTTTATGCAGAGGTTGATAAACTCTAATATTATGGTACAATTTGAACCATGGTAAAATTACTTTTTCTAATACTATTTATAATCACATATACAAATGCAAAAGAACCAATTTTGCCAATACCTCTGCAGTTAAGTGCAGATCTTCAAAAAGCAAAACTTGGTAAAATGCTTTTTGAAGATCCTCTCTTCTCCCAAGATAATTCCACCTCTTGTCTTAGCTGTCATAACATTTACTCAGGCGGAGCTGATACAAAAGAGGTCTCCAGCGGTTTTAATAATATGCAAGGGGATATTCACTCCCCTACTGTCCTCAATGCTGTATATAATTTTCGTCAATTTTGGAATGGAAGAGCAGCAGATCTTAAAGAGCAGATCGATGGACCTATCCATAATAAAGTGGAACATAATATGGATAAAACTCTTATAGAGCAAAGACTCAATAGCTCAGCACTTTATAAAAAAGAGTTTTCAAAAATTTATCATATACAAACGATTGGCTATACACATTTTGTAGATGCTCTTGTTGCATTTGAGAAAACGCTTACTACTCCAAACGCAAAATTTGATCGCTATCTTCGTGGAGAGTTACAACTTGAACCTAAAGAGCTTGAGGGCTATAAGCTTTTTAAACAGTACGGTTGTATAACTTGCCATAATGGGATCAATATAGGGGGTAACAGTTTTCAGAAAATGGGAACTTTTAAAGAGTATAAAACAGCTCGCTCTTATCCAGATCGCTCACACGTTACACATAAAATATCTCATAAAAATGTTTTTAAAGTTCCAACTCTTCGCAATATCTCTCTAACAGCACCCTATTTTCATGATGCAAGTGCAAAGTCACTAGAAGAAGCTGTAGAGAAGATGTCTATTTTTAATTTAGGCATTCACCTCTGTAAAGAAGAGATCGATACAATAGTTGTGTTCCTACATACACTAGAGGGTGAAACACCTGCTATTTTGGAGATGCAATGACCCCAAGCCGTTTAATCAGTGGTATTGTTTTTGTTGCATTTATCTCTGCACTCTTACTTGTAAAATTTTATATCGATCAAAAAGAGTTCTCAAGTAAATATAAAGAGTTTACACTTACTCTCACTACACTTCAAAGTAAAGAGTTACAACTCAAACATGACCTCTTACAAAATGTACTTCTCTCATATCAATCACTTGATACCTTAGCCAAACATACAAAAGAGTTAGAACTCCTCTATAAACAAGCTTCAGATACACCTATCTTGCGACAAGAAAACTATCAAGAGGTAAACAAAGAACTTCAAGAGCTTTCTCGCCTTTTACAAATAAAGCTTGCAAATGTAGAAGACCAACTGATGTTTAATGCGGCGATCCGTAATTCACTTGTTTTTCTAACTACGCAACTCCAACATCTACAACTCTCCTCAGATGAAACGCTACATATCTACAAAAAAGCCAATAAAATTCTCAAACGTTTTACAAATGCTGTTATAACCCAAGACCTTGACTATCTCTCAAAAGAAGAGGTTTTTTTGCATTCTGATTCTAAAGAGGCAAAGCTACAGGAGTTTATACAAACCTTTAACCTTCATGCCCACTATCTTGTCCAAAACTTTCCGCAGTTCATCATCACCACAAAATATATTCTCAATGATAACTTAACCGATGCGATTGAAGAGCTAAAAGCACTTTTTAAAGAAAAAGCGATAGCTGATTCTCATGCTTTAGATCTGTTTGCACTTATTATATTTACCATCTTTCTTTTCTCTGTTGGACTTATTATTTTACTTGCTCTTCAATACTTTAAAGAAAATAAAAAACTCCACCAAACAAAAGAGTCGCTTGAGTACTCTCTTACTCACGATCTACTTACAAAACTTCATAATAGAAAATCTTTTATAGACACTATTTTGTCACTACAAAAACCCCATCTCTTATTAATCAATATCGATAACTTTAAAAATGTAAATGATATTTACGGAAATGAGGTTGGAAATAAAGTACTCAAAATGCTTGCAAAACTTCTCAAAGATTTTCTTTATGAAAATATCTATGTAGGAGTTTATAGAACAGGCGGTGATGAGTTTGGTATTCTCTTTGAAAGTATTGATGAGACACAAGCGCTCCAAATAGCTCATCAGGTCGAAAAGTTAATAGCTGCACATACTTTTTCTGTTGGACACTTAGATATAGAGATCAATGTCAGTATAGCAAGTAATAATATAGCTCCTATTATGGAGAATGCAGACTTAGCTCTTAAATGGATCAAAAAAGATCTGACAAACCGTGTGATTGCTTTTAAAGACTCACTCAATCTTAAAAAAAGTGTTAAAGAGAACCTCAAAATTATAGATACTATAAAATATGCGATTGCAGATGATAGAATCATCCCCTATTTTCAACCAATAATTAATTTGCAAAGTGCAAAAGTTGAAAAGTATGAAGCACTTGTACGTCTACAACTTAAAAATGGGGAACTTCTAAGCCCTTACCATTTTTTAGAAACCTTGAAAAAAACCTCTTATTATTATGAAGTGACTAAAATAATGTTACACAAAACAATTATAACAGCCAAAAGATATCCAGAGTATAGGTTCTCTTTAAATATATCGATGGATGATATTCTTAATAATTCCATAAAAACTATGATCTTTGAAGAGATCCGTTTAAACTTTGAGAAAAAACCAAATCTTGACATAGAGATCTTGGAATCTGAATATATTCACGATACAACAAAAGTACAAGAGTTTATAGAGAAACTTCATCTTTTGGGAGTCAATGTTTTGCTTGATGACTTTGGTTCAGGATACTCAAACTTTTCTTACTTCTCCCACCTCGATATAGATCTTGTAAAAATAGATGGTTCTATTGTCAAAGAGATCGGTTCAGACAATAGAAAATACCATATGTTGCAAAGTATTTACGATTTTTCTCAAGGGCTAGAACTAGAGAATATTGCAGAGTTTGTTGAGACAAAAGAGATTGCGCATATACTTCGTGGAGTTGGTGTGAAGTATGCTCAAGGTTACTATTTTGGTGCACCTGCACCAACACCGCTTCTTGATGCAAATGTAAAGCTTTAAATACTTCGCTATTTATCACTATGAAAAATATCTCTTGTATAGATCTTTGTTTGAACATCTTTGATCTCTTCAGAAATACGATTAGCTACTATAACATCACTTAGTGCTTTAAACTCTTTAAGATCTTTAATCACACGTGAATTAAAAAAGCTCTGTTCTTGAAGTACTGGTTCATAAACAACAACTTCAATCCCTTTTGCTTTAATGCGTTTCATAATTCCCTGAATAGCTGAACTTCGAAAGTTGTCGCTTCCCTCTTTCATGATTAATCTATAGATCCCTACCACTTTTGGATTTCGCTGCAAGATCTTTTGTGCTATAAAATCTTTACGTGTACTGTTTGATTTCACAATCGCTTCGATCATATTAGAAGGAACATTTTCATAGTTTGCTAAAAGCTGCTTTGTATCTTTTGGAAGACAATACCCCCCGTAGCCAAAACTTGGATTGTTATAATGATCTCCAATGCGTGGATCAAGCCCAACGCCTTCTATGATCTGCTGTGTATCAAGTTCATGTTCCTGTGCATAACTGTCAAGTTCATTAAAGTAAGCTACACGCATAGCAAGATAAGTGTTGGCAAAAAGTTTTATCGCTTCAGCTTCTGTTGCATCAGTATAGAGAATAGGTATCTCTTTTTTTAGTGCCCCCTGAGCAAGAAGTTTTGCAAATGTATTGGCTCTTTCACTCTTCTCTCCAACTATAATACGACTTGGATGTAAGTTGTCATAAAGAGCAAGCCCTTCACGTAAAAACTCAGGAGAAAAGATAATATTGTTTGTTTGAAACTTTTCATTGATCTCTTTTGTATAACCTACTGGGACTGTAGACTTTATAACCATAGTAGCATCAGGGTTAATCGCAAGAATATCTTCTACAACATACTCGATAGACTTTGTGTTAAAATAGTTTGTTTGAGGATCATAATCAGTTGGAGTAGCAATAATAATATATGTAGCATCTTTATACGCTTCATATTTATCAAGTGTCGCGCGAAAATTTAGATCTTTTGTCTCTAGGTATGTTTGAATCTCTTTATCTTCTATAGGTGAAATTTTAGATTGAAGCATTTGCACTTTTGTTTCATCTATATCAAGTGCTACCACCTCATTATGCTGTGCAAGCAGTATTCCGTTTGAGAGACCTACATAACCTGTTCCCGCGATCGCTATTTTCATTTTACCTCTTTACTCTTTTGTTGGTCAAAGTATAATGAACTTTGACTGTAGGAGTGCTTATTAAATACCCTCTTTACCTAGTATAACTGGCATTGTTTTAATAATTACGTTACATTCCAACCACAAACTCCAATGCTTTATATAGTAAAGGTCATACATCAGTTTTTGACGGGCATCTTCACTATTTGATCCATAAGGGTACATTACCTGAGCCCAACCTGTTATTCCAGGTCTTACAAGATGTCTTTCATTATAATAAGGGATCTCCTCTTCAAACTTATCTGTCCATACTGCCCTTTCTGGTCTTGGACCAATTAAATGCATTTCCCCTTTTAAAATATTTACAACTTGTGGCAATTCATCTATACGCATCTTTCTCATAATTTCTCCAAAAGGAAAAATACGTTTATCGTTTTGTGAAGCAAACTGTGCTCCGTTTTTTTCTGCATCAAGGTACATAGTACGTAGTTTATAACAAATAAACTCCTTACGATTCATCCCTATTCTAGACTGTTTAAATATAAAACTTCCTGGAGATTCCTTTTGAATTCGGAAATAAGCATAAAATATGATAGGTATTGAAAATAATATTATTACAATAATTCCAAAAAAATCTACAAATCTTTTTTGGATTAATTGCCATCTTGAATAAGGTTTTATATCTTCTAAAAAATTTAATTCTGTATTATCATCTGGAATATAACACTTATAAAGATATTGCTCCATAAAATGTTCTATACGAATCACTTCAAGCTTTTTATGCTTTTGAAACTGTAGCTTTGTAAGATACTGAATCACTTTTTCTCCAACACGCATTTCGGTATTAAGTACAAGAAGCTGTTCTTCATGTTTCTCAAAAGCTTTTTGAAGCTGCTGCAAAACATTTTCTTGCTCTATATCTTTATATGGTAAAATAATAATAGATGTAAACTTCTTCTGGAGCTCTTCTAGCTCCAATTGTGTAAAGTTATACTTCTCTCCCAAAACTAACATTACATATCCTCTTATTTATATTTTTTTATACCGTTATATGCATAATGTAAGAAATAATAAAGAGCTTTTATATAACTAAGCTTCTCAAATTCTCTATATACTTTCCATTGATACTGTGCTGCTTTAAACTTATTTGAAGAAAGTGAACTTTTTGTAATTCTATAAACTGCTAAAGAATTTTGTAATCCTTCTGCATGCCCAATCTGTTTCAGAATATGTAACCATAAAGCATAATCTTGTCGCTTACGAATCATTGGCATATAAACTTTCCCTAGTTTATCAGTATCGTATATAGCTGTTAGACACCCAATCTGTGATGTTTTTAACATATCTATATAACTAATTTTTGCCTTTGCCTTAAATATTTTGCGTATTTCACCTTCCTGATTAATAACATCATAAGAGGTATAGCTTAATGCTATATTTTTCTTTTGCATAAAAGCTATTTGCTCTTCAAGCTTACGCGGTTTCCAAAAATCATCTGCATCCAAAAAAGCTATGTATCTTCCTACAGCCTTCTCCAGAGCTTTATTACGTGCATATGCTGCACCTTTATTTTCTTGAAGTTCTATATATTTGATTCGATGGTCTACCAACATATATTTTGTAATAATTTCTTTACTATTATCTGATGAATAATCATTAACTATCAACATTTCCCAGTTTTTATAACTTTGAGCTAACACAGATTCTATAGTTTGTACAATTGTTTTTTCAGCATTATAAAGAGGTGTAATGATACTGACACTATCTTTTCTAGACATTCTTTGTCTCTCTTAAGTAGCGTAAAGCATGAATAAAATGTTTGAGGTCATAAAAAATAGGATATTTTTTATATTTACAATAAAAGAGTCGATATAAAAACTTATAAAGTCCAAAGCGTTTAGCTTGCCATAAATGACCTGCCATAGCTCCCTGTTGAGTACATAAATCATGTGCTTGCATAAAATCATTATAGCGACACATAGCCCCAAATCTACTATCGATAACTGCTTCAGAGAACTGTTTTGTTAATGAAGTACGAGACTCTGTTACACAATATATATTTTCTTTTGTTGCATATATTGATTGCGCATGAAAACCTATTTGAAGTGAAAAATTCACGTCATTGGATGCAATAATCTCTTCAAAACTTATTTGCTTTTCTCTTACAAGCTTCGTTGCTATAAGTTTACTCCAAGGTACATAAAACTTGTAACGTATTGATTCATCTGCATCTTTTAGATACTTTTCAATAAGATCTACATAACGCAAATGCCTTGTCCCCACTACTTTAGAAACTGATTTAACACAAAGAGGGGTAAAATAAACGATATCATAACTTTGTATGTCAAGGTATTTTTTTAATACCTCAAAGGCTTTTTCTGTAAAGTAATCATCTGCATCTGCAAATAACAGATATTCTCCTCGACTTTTTTCCAAACCTACATTCCGTGCTGATCCAGCACCTTTTTTCCCAGTATTTTTATAAAAATTTACACTTCGATATTTTTTTTGAAGAGCTGACAAATCTACATCACTTTGATCATCTATAACTATTACCTCTAACCACTCTTCTTTAAGGGGTATTGATTCTAAAAGTCTATTCAAAAATTCTTTAGAATTATAATGAGGGATAATGATAGAAAGTTGTTTTTCTAAAGCTTTTTTTTTGGTCTCTTGCAGCAATTATTTTCCTTCAATAACAGCATACACTTCATTCCACATCTCTAAAGAGTGTTGTTTTAATATCTGTGATCTTTGTAAAAGTTTTTGTCTTATAACCTGATTTGAATCTTTCTCTACAAGAAGTGATAAACGTTCTTCTATCTCTTTTGAGTTCATAGCATAATTAAGTAATCCTTCTATAAAATCATAATCTTTAAAAAGCTCTTGATACTTATGACTCCAACCTATTCCCAATGAAGGTATTCCTTGACTTAACCCACTCACCAAAGAATGGAATCTACTTCCTATAACTCCATTGCATACACTTAGTATGCCTTTTATTTTTAAAGGATCTAGTTCTCGAACAATTTCTATTTCCCCCAAAGCTTTACTCAATTGCTGTGCTAACCTATAATCATTTTCTCCTTCATGAACAAGAAAAAAAATTTTCTTGTTATGCTGTTGCAAATAGAGTATCAGACGTGTAAGAAAAGGTATATACTCTTGTGCTTCCTCTTTTGATGCTTTATCGATCATACGGTAATTTGGAACAATACAAAACTTTCCTTGCTCTTTTTTAAAATCGTTTGGTACAATTCCTCCTAAAAGATTTGTAAAGTCAGGGGCAATCTTTATAGTATTGTTTTCCCCTACAATCTTTATAAGATGCTTATAGGAAGTCTTCTCTCTTGCAAAAATCAAATCTGCATGCTTAACAATCTGTTTCATTCCATATTTATTAAAAAAACTCTCATAAGGACCAAACGCTTGAGGTAATAAAATAACTTTTGTCTTATTTTTTTTCCATCTTTTTATAGAACTTGCCAATTCTAAACAACTATACTTTCCCCACTGTTCAGTATAAGAAAATCCTGCTGCATCAATTACTACATCAATATCTTTATCAGAAACTAAGCCATACTGTTTTTTTAAAAAATATGGAAGTAAATCTCCTATAAAACCAAAATTGATTCCCTTTCTCCATAAATGTATCTTTTGATAAAAACCTAGTTCTATCCTTTTATCATAAGGCTGTGATTTTAAGTTAGGAGCCATACAAAATTTTGCTTCAGGATATCTTTCTTGAAGTTTTGACATTAATGCATAAAGCATAAGTTCTGCCCCTTTATTTACAAAACCTGCTTTCCTAATCTCTATCATCATGAAAAAACCCTAATAATTTTTTAATCATTTTTTTACCCCAAAACTTTACTAAAAATAGAGATTTTTTCTTGTAATAATAACGTTGTGCATCTATTAAAAGTTTTTCTTTTGAACTATATGTATCTAAAGTCAAAGCGTGTTGTAGCTTTAATATCTCTTTTTTTTTCACCAATTTTTTAACAAAGTCAAAGGGATACTCAGGAATTTTGTGTCCCAACTCTTTCCAGATGTTCATATACTGTGACCATTCCTCTTTTTTTTGATCTATCTTTTGTCCATTTAAAGCATCTTGCATATTAACATCTCTTAATTCTATACTGCCATTTTGCTTTTCTCTTTGCAGTACTTCCTTCCCTTTATCTGTACGAACTAAAACTAACGTTTCTCCATTTTCTCTATCTGTAGACTCAATATTGTGAGGATCTCCCATTACAATGTCAGCAAAAGTATTAAGTTTATCAAAGCAAAGTCGACAACGAAGGGGAGTAAAAAAGTCCTTCATATAAATTCTAACAGATCTTGGCAAAGTAATTATATCTTCTTCATTTGTAATTACGACAGGTTGCCCTGGATAAGAAGTTCTTTGCGTATCACGAAAAATAATGTTTTTTATTTTTTTATCTGTTACCTGCATAGCTATAAAATCTATGGCTCTTGTACTCATGACTCTATCACAGATCAGACCTATTTTAATAATCTCTTTTTGAGCAAGCCAACTATACACGTCCATAAGATTTTGCAAACCATGATAGTGACATGATAAGCCTACAATTGCAATAGTACCCTGTGTATTCTTGAGTTTTTGAATAGCTTTTAATAAGGGTATAGGTGTATATTTTGACCTCTGACTTTTATAAAGTTCTTTAGAATTTTTTATCAACTCAAACTCTCCTCTTGGCACTTCACCTTTACCCATAACAGCAACAAGAGCAATCTCAATTTGTTTAGTATCAAGCATACTTGCTAATAAAGCAGTTGTCACCCCTCCACTTTGCCCTTGCATATAGATTGTAGGATCACTTGCTTTACCCACCTCAGAACTCATAATATTTCCAATAAAAGGGTCAATAAAGTTTTGCTTTTGTAATGTACTCCCAAAATGATCTCCTGCACAAACATCAAAACATAAACCACAATTTGTACAACTCTGATACTCTATCTTAGGTACAATAAAACCCCCTATACTCTCTTCAAAAGAGATCGAACCGTGTCCACAGCTCGCAAAACATGCACCACAACTATGACAAAGATTCTGAGTAACCACCTGAGTAATATCATGATTTTTCACTTCATTCATTAGACTTTCCTCGATACAAAGGCAAAACTATATCTAAAAGGCGCAAAAAATGATTTTGTCATCATCCAAAAAACACCTCGCGTTTTTTTATAAAAAACTAAACTTATATAAGAAGCAGCTGCATATGAAACTAGTGTCGCATATGCAGCACCTAAGCCTCCATAATGTGGAATTAACCATAAATTCAATATTACATTTGTCATAGCTCCTAAGCCCTGTGTTAATAAAGAAAAAATAAGTATATTTTCTATAAGTATCCATCGACTTAAAAGTGCTCGCATAAATATAAAAAGTGCAGCCCAAATATGAATAACTAATATCTCTGCTGCTTGAAGATACTCAAATGAAAAGAAAAACGTAATTAAAGGGCTTGCTACAAAAGTAATAATGAATGCCATACAAAAAGCAAGCCAAAATAATAGATCAAATAACTTTTGCATATTCGCTTCAAAATTTTGTTTTCTTATTTCATGTAATTCTATAAGTCGAGGAAAAAATGAAGCAACTATTGCAGAAGGTAAAAAATACCATGCTTCTGACAATGTTGCAGCAACAGCATACATACCCACTTCTTCTGGACCAATTAGCCATTGAAGCATAACTTGATCTATTTTAAAATAAATAGTGGCAAATAAAGCACCCAAAAAAACCACCCAAGCTTGTGAAGAAAGTTCTTTTAAATACCGAGTTGTAATACGCCATTTTTTTATAGGCACACTTTCCATTTGCTGATAAAAATAATAAAGAAGTACACAAAAAATAATAGCCTGAAAAAATAGCATGGAAATAAAAGCAAGTAAACCAGCTCCAAATATAATCAAAAATATTTTAAAGATGGAGATAAAAGCTACAGAAAAAAAACGTGATACTGCACTATATTTAGACTGTACTTTTGAAGCAAACCAAAATTCAAGTAGTTCAAAAGGTTTTAGTAGTAAAGAAGATGCGGCAATAATTAAGATCCAAAACTCATTACTATACCTTTCTTCACTAAAATATGTAAAGATAATAAGAGCGATAAAACCTAAAAAAATACCTATAAACTTTAAAAAAAAACTTGTACCCATTATAAGAGCTGCATTATTAGGTTTTGCTACGAGTTCTCTAACTACTAAGCCACTCAGTCCCATATGACCTGCAGTAGCAAAAATAGCAACTAAAGCTGTAGTATATGCAAGTGTTCCAAAATCATGTGCTCCTAAGTAACGAGCAACTAGGACAGTCATCAAAAAACCTAATCCCATACTTGCAATCTTTTCAAAGACCAACCATGAAGTATTTGAAATATATTTACGCATCTATTAAAACTTTCAAGAATGAATATTCCTAAAAATATGCGGATTGGCAAATAGTTTTTAAATTATAATATTGTAGTTTCCAATCCATAACTTTCCTAAGCTTAATTGAGTATTGTATTGTTTCTAAGAACTGTTTAGTTAAATTAGTGAAATGACTACTTATCTAGCTGGTTCCAACTGTTATAAGAATTCTCTTTCACTTCCAATAAATAAAAATTTAAAAAAACAGTATAATGATTTAGGACTTTAAAAAAGCTTGAATGCAATATAAAACTCCATTTTTGGAGCTTTATATTTATGCGATTGGTTGGACTATCTCTTCTTCAACCTGAAGTGTTGTATTTGTTTCACTGTACTCTATTGTATTTTCTTGTGGTGTTTCTAAAGAACTCTCTTGTTGTGCATCTTCTTCTTCATCATTAAAGGTTAATATATCACTTTCCTCTTCAATTTCGACAATTTCAGCAAGAGTAAGCTCTTCATCTAGATCGTTACTTTCGGCTTCAGATTCTGTTGGTGTTTCATCAAGTGTTTCAAAACTTATGCTTTGTTCATTTGACTCAAGAATTTCAAAATCAAAACTTGGCGCAACATCTTCAACATCTTCAACATCTTCAACATCTTCAACATCTTCAACATCTTCAACATCTTCAACATCTTCAACATCTTCAACATCTTCAACATCTTCAACATCTTCAACATCTTCAACAT
>Ga0193960_1000021_pt1 | contig 69932 bp, 66 predicted proteins | sample FB_3_MG_FD_140338 | JGI IMG/M metagenome (GOLD analysis project Ga0193960, IMG submission 140338) | Microbial mat bacterial communities from the Broadkill River, Lewes, Delaware, United States - FB_3_MG | ecosystem: Environmental > Aquatic > Freshwater > River > Microbial mats | place: USA... | reverse complement strand
AGAGATAAAATTGCTTATCTTGTCAGACGAACTAAAGCACATGCTAAAAGTGTCGAATGGCTAAACTACAGATTGGCTAGATTCTTCATAAATAAAAATCTAGGTGTCTATTGAGTCAGTGCCAAATAATTGTTCTTTTTTGCTTAGCCTCTGCCCTAACATTTAAAGCACCTAGAAATTCATCTTCATTACATTTTAGTCTTAGTAGGTCGTTTAATATCTGACTCCAAGGAGATTTCTCTTGCATAAATTGTTGACCTAGTAAAAATATTGAATCACTTCCTTCTTCTAACCTTTGGTTTATAATATCTGCTAATAAATGAGATTTTCCAATACCGGCTTCACCTTTTAAAATCATATAAGGCTTATTTACTAATTTAATAAGTGGTTTAGTTAGAACATCTTTAAAGTTATAAAGTGAACTTGTAGCATTTCTCAAATCACTAATATATCCATCAAAACAGGTTGCTGTTCTATATCCCCTTTCAGTTTTTATATTTTTTTCTTTGATCTCTTTTTCATTTAAGTCTTCTAATAATTCAAAAACACTCTCTGATATTGATTCAATATTATTAAAATAACCTTCAATAGCTTCAAAATTAATCTCTTCTATTCCTGTCAAATTTAATTGAAAGTATTCTGATTCAAAATCTATTAGGTTCGTATTTAATTTTTCAAAACCTGATACTAAGTTTTCATCAACATGATGACGATTTAGAAGTTTTCTAAAATCGACCATCATCTCATGATAAAGTTTGTCAATCTGTTCTTTAAAAGCATTATTTCTACTTAGAGCATTAAAGTTCTCGACAATTTCTAATTCAACATTAATTTCAGGTGTATATCTGGCGCCAAGGTCATCAATAGCTAATTTGTTTTGCTCTAGAAACCATTCATCTGATAAACTAATTTTTCCATACTCTTTTAGTTCTGACAGTATCTCTTTAATATTATTAGTAGTTTTTAATTCTTTATTTCTAATCCAAAATAAGCTTAGAATAATTAAAATAAGAATCGTTATGATTAACAAGTTTCCTGTAGGTGCAAAGAAATCTGCCACATACCACAAAAATTTTATAGGTTGTTCAGATGTACTTATTTCTAATTGTATTGCTTGTGCTAAATCTTCCCCATAACTAAATGCAGATACTTGAAAGATTAACCATCCAGTTAATGATAATATAACTGAATAAAATCCTTTTGTTCTAAAAAAGACTTTTTCAATTAAAAACTTTCCTATACTACTTTTTTGGAAGCTATTAAACATTTTATCCATTTTTAATAACTTCCATTTAAGCATTAGTTCTTCACCCTAACTTCTCCACTCATAAGTTTTGGGAGTAATGTATCTCGCGTATTTTTTCGTAGTTTATCTGCGGCTTTGCATAGTTGCTTTTCCAGTGATTCCTCTTGCTTTACTTTTGCCATATAGCTTATACTCTTATTATTAAAATTTATTTTTATCTATTTTAGCAAAGCGAAAGTGTTACTAAGGTTAAAACTTTTTAAGATCCTATAAACGTGTCAAGTTTTCTATACGCTTATGCAAAGGGGGATGGGAGCTAAAAAGCTCCATAACGCCCCCTCCGCTTATTCCAAAAGCTGCCATCTCTTTTGGCAGAGGCGGATTATCTCTGAGACTTTGCAATCTTTGTAGAGCTGCTACCATTTTATGTGTTCCCACAAGGTGTGCACTCGCTTCATCTGCGCGAAACTCACGGTAGCGGCTAAACCACATAACAATGATGCTTGCTAAAACCCCTAAAACCATCTCAGCTATAAAAACCGAAGCATAATATCCTATGCCATAACCATCTCGTGATTTAAACACCGCTTTGTCAATGATATTTCCAATAATACGTGCTAAAAAGATCACAAGAGCATTGATAACCCCTTGAATCAGTGAGAGTGTCACCATATCTCCGTTTGCAACATGCCCTATCTCGTGTGCAAGCACCCCTTCGATCTCATCATGATCCATCACCTCTAAAAGCCCTGTTGAGACTGCTACGAGTGCATCATTTTTATTCCATCCCGTTGCAAAAGCATTGGGTGCGCCATGGTAGATCCCAAATTCAGGTGTTTTGATCCCTGCTTTATAGCTGATCTCGGCTATCTTTTGATAGAGCCACTGAAGCTCTTTCTCACGAATATTACTTGGATCTATGATCTCAACCCCCATAGATCTCTTTGCCATCCATTTTGAGATAAAAAGAGAAAAGAGGCTTCCTCCCATCCCTATAACAAGTGCAAAACCAAAAAGAGATCCATAACTATCACCTAAAGTGCTATCAAGCCCTAAAAGTTTTGTTGTTAAAAGTAACACTGCCATTACAGCAAAATTGGTAATTAAAAAAAGTACGATTCTCATCGCTATTTCTCCCTATGATTTTTGTAAATAATTTTACACTACATTTTTAAACTTGATAACTATTTTATGTAGAACCAAACTTGCATAACAAGTAAAAATATTTCAAAATTAAGGATACAACAATGTCAAAAGTAAAAGACTTTATTTACGACAACAATCTTCAATGGCAGGCATCTTTTAGTGCGCCTACAGAAAAATATGCATACGGATACCGCGGTTCTCTTATCGTTACTCCAGGTAAAGTACTCTCTGCAGATAAACAACTTCCACCAAAAGCAACACTTACACAAGCTATCGTAGTAAGCAACAGTGACAAAATGGACTTTTTAGCGTGTGAACTTGCTACACTTGATTTTTTTGAGCCATTTATTGAAAGATATAAAGAGCTTTTAACTTCTGATGGTCTTTACATTTTATTTGTAACTGATCTTGATGGTGATGGTGCATTTGAATATGAAGGGTGTAAATTTTATGCGTTTTCATTAGATGAAAGTTCTGTATGGAATGAGCTTTTGGACCATGCTGATCTCTCAAAAGGTGATCTTAAAAAGGCAAGTGCTGAAGAGAAAATAGATATTGTTTATGATGAGATCAAATCTTCTACACTTCGTATTAGCGATAAAAGCTATGATGAAATCAAAGCACTTAAAAACGAAAGTAAGAAAAAAACAACTTTTGGAGCTGTATAAGCTCAAACTTTATACTGCAAACTCCTTGCAGTATTTATAAAATATCTCTCCCTCTTTCTTCTCTTTATTTTAATATCATCTATACAAGAGTTCATTTACCATTGAGGAGAGATATTATTATGATTTATTTTGATACTTTAGTAGGTGTTTGATTGTATTATAGATATTTGTAGATTTTGAGCTTAGGAAGGGAAGTAGGCTTAGCCCACTTCGATGTCTTCAGGTTCAACTTGAACCTCTTTTTTCACGCCGCGTTGTTCAAGCGGCACATCCTTGCGATAATTCTTTGCTTTTTTGCTAACAACTTTGTATAACTCTTCATTTGCAAAATGTTCCTCAAACTCTTGAGTATAAGGCATATCCCATGTTATACATCCTATACTTGGGCATATTGCCGCACATTGGGGATCTTCAAAGATCCCTACACATTCAACACATTTGTCAGGTTGCACATAATAACGTCCATTCCCTAGAGGATTGTTTAAATCATCTACAATTGCATTGACAGGACAGTTTTGCATACATGCATCGCATGTAATACAGCTTTCATCAATAATTACAGCCATTGTAACACTCCTTTTTCTCTTTTTGGTTACAAAACAAGCATTTAACTTTTTGCTTGACTTTTATGATAGATCCTAAGAAGCCATGGAGGAGCTTGCTCACTTAACATTGTTTGAAGCTTCTCTATCGCCTCTTTGATCCCTTCACCCTCAGCCACACGAACAGGGTGTATTCCACTTGCTTGCGTCATTTTTGCCGCTGTTGGTCCAATTTGGGTGCAGTATAAAATTACTGCACCCCCTAAAGACTCTATTTTGTAGTTTAGCTTCTCTTTTTCATCTTCTAGCTCTTTTTGACTCTCTCTACACTCTACAAAAGTGCTCTCATCTTTAGAGATCTCGTAAAGATAAAACTGTTTTGACCAACCAAAGTGTTGGTCAATCACCTCTCCGTTTGAAGATGCAAAAGCTACTAACATCATAAAACCTTAAAAAGAATCCATTACATTTGCATGTGATTCTCTTACATCTATAGAGATCTCAGCCATAAACTCTTGTGGTTTTACCTCAGGTAGCATAAGCCCTTTTTTCTTGTGTTCACGAATTTTATAAACACCCTCTTCGTTTCCACTTGCATAATAATCATTGTAATCTGTAGTATAAGGCATATCCCATACTATAGATCCATCTGTAGGGCAAACATCTGCACAGCGAGGAGTATCTGCATGTCCTACACACTCAACACAGCTCTCTGGCTTTACATAAAAACGCTCCCCCTCAAAAGGGTTTTTCTCGTTATCATCACCTAAAATTGCAGCTACTGGACATTCAGAAGCACACGCATCACAATTTATACACTCTTCAGTTATCATTACAGCCATTTAAACTCTCCTTAAATATTGAATACTTTTAACTATTTGCATCTTTTATTCTAAAGACTACATCAGATATAAAATGACATTTTTGTCAACAAGCTCTTCAAAATGACGCAACAACATATCTGCAGTAGATGTAGCACCAAGATGACATCCTGAACATGCTCCAAGATACTGAAGCCATATCTCTGGATTTTTGCCACTTTGATAATGTATAAGTTCTATACCTCCACCATCACGAGCAAGCATTGGAGTTACTTTTGTTTTGATCATCTCCTCTACTTTTTGTTTTTGAACCTCTGGACTTAAAGAATAAAAATCACTTGTAGATTCCTCTGCTAAAGCTGCATTACTTACATAAGTAATAAGTCCTTGAGCTTGCTTATTTCCATTATGTGCAGCTTTGATTAAATACTGCATCCCTTCATAAGCTTTTTGTTTCTCTCTATAATAGAGTCCAAGTTGTACTTGTGCATTTGCATCACCGCTATCTGCAGCTTCTTTACATAATTGTAATTTATCGACCTCTTGTTGTGCTTGCATAGTTTTTCCTTGTTTCAATGTTTCTGACAAACAAAACTGCAATTTTTATTCTAGAACCTTTTATGCATATGTTTGTTTGTTACACTATGTGATTAAAGTTACTTGTATCGTTTAAAGCGTACTTCAAAGTGACATAAAATTCATAAATAATAAAAAGGAGAATACATGATAGCTATACCGATAGATAATGCATCTACACAAAGCGAATCATCAAAGCTTTTTGGAAATGTAAAGTACTTTGCTCTTTATAATACACAAGAACAAAAGTTTACAACTATTGCCAATAAAGAAGCTGGAAATGGAATAAACACGGCAAAACTATTAAATAAATGGGGTGTCGATTCTGTAGTTTATTCTTACATGGGCGATGGACCTTTCAACGCTCTTGTTGAAGATAACATCGATGTTTATTATATAGGAAGTGAACCTCTAGCATTAGATGAAATTGTAAATGGAGTGGCAAAAAACTCTTTTATGCATGTTACAAAAGAGAATGCTTCAACATACCTCGATCCAGGAACATCGAGCGGAGACTGTTCGTGTGGATGTAGCCATGACTGAGATAATTACAGCAGAGATGCAACAGATCAAAATGATGATTACAGAGACTGTAGCAAAGAGAGAACTTCTTAAAAAAGAGATGCAAGAATGGTATGAACAATACCCAAATAAAAAGTTTGAAAAGCTTAATAAACTCATCGTTACAGACAGTGTTCTTAGTGAACTTGACTCACATTATAAACGTTTATGGGATTCTAACAATGCAAAATCAATCAGCGCCTAAAACTCACGATCAAGAAGAGGAACTTTTAAAACTTGCACGTGATGCGTTTGAGAGAGCTTCTACTATTTTAGAAGATCAGCGTATCGAAGTATATCTTGATAAAGATGAAGCAAAAATATCAAACACATTAGAAGAGAATGAAAGTATTGTGTATACAGATACTAAGATACTGTGTTATCAAGTATATGGTTACGACTATCTTGAAAAAGAGATCAAAACGTGGATCGATTATGCACGCCAAGCAGTCAAAAATGATGCAGAAGATGCTCCTGAACCTACACAACTAGAAAAGTCTATTGTTGAGTTAAGTGAAGAGATAGCTAAAAACTCTGGACGTACAGAAGAAGAGATCAGTTCTTATGAGGTATTTGCCAATATGCCTGTAAACCTTTTAGGTACTATTGAACAAGAGATCTTAGAGTATTGGTGGAATGCAAAAGAGGAAGAAAACGGAAAGAAACTTGCTCTTGGACAAATTCGAGAAGCTCTAAAATAAAATAATTTTTAGAGCTTTTTTTCTTTCCCGTTAATCATTGATGATACAAGTCCCTCTTCATCACGATTGTCTGCTATAACCACTCCAGCTATATGTACTATGATAAAGATCCAAATATAATTATAGAAAAATTCGTGTATCTCTTTGAGTGTATGGGCACCCTCTTTACTTAAGCCAAGCTCAGCATGAAAATGGACCAATAAACCGCTTACTACCATAAACACAAGAACTGCATCAAGAAGATAATAAGAGATCCTTACCCCTTTTTTATGTAATGATAAACTCTCAAAGTTCTCTTGTTCTTTTTTTTCAAAAAAGTAAAGGTAGATCCTATAAAGTACCAAAAATGTCAGTGCATAACCTAAAATGATATGCCATTCCCACATACCTGCTCGTATCGCTTTAGCGATCACAACTGCTTGTTCATGAGTGATAGCAACCCCTATAGCATCTAATTTTTCTACTATAAGAGCTGAATTATCACGCCAACTTAAAAAAGTTTTGCGTAAAATGACTGTAGCTACAAGCCCTAAAAGCACAAAAGCATTCAACCAATGCCATACTCTAAAAGTGATACTATACTTCATACTCTCACTCCCTAATAAATTTTTTAAGAAAGTCTATTTTTATAATCTTCGTAAGCAAACTCTTTGATGATATCTAAGTGACCATTTTTACGTAAAATCGCCAAAGATGGAAGTTTTATGCCATTAAATGTCGTATTTTTGACAAAAGTGTAATGGATCTGATCTTCAAAAATAATCGTATCACCCACTTTTAAAGGGGTCTCAAAAGAGTAATCCCCCATGATATCACCTGCTAAACAGGTATTGCCCCCTAAACGATACGTGTATGTTTTCTCACCTGCTTCACCTGCTCCACGTATTTGAGCTCTATAGGGCATCGCTAAAGTATCTGGCATGTGTGCTTCTGCAGAGCTGTCTAATATAGCCACATCCATCCCATTATGAAAAGTATCAAGAACCGTTGTGCGTAAAAAACCTGTTTCCCAGCCTACTGCTTCTCCAGGTTCAAGATAAACTTCTACTCCATATTTTGTACGAAACTCTTTGATAAGACGAATAAGTTTTTCAACATCGTAGCCCTCTTTAGTAATATGGTGTCCTCCACCAAAGTTGATATACTTCAGTCCTTTAAAATAGTGCGAAAAGTTTTTTTCAAATGCTATAAGGACCTCTTCAAGTGCATCAACATTTTGTTCACAAAGCGCATGGAAATTCAACCCGTCTAAAAAAGGGAGCACTGCCTCATCAAAGTTTTGTAGTGTTGTACCTAAACGACTGTAGATCCCACAAGGGTTATAGATATCTTTAGGTGAAGAGGAGACTTCTGGATTGATACGAAGTGAGAGTTCCACTTTAGGGTTTATCTCTTTAACAAAATCTTTAAAACGAAAAAGCTGACTCGGAGAATTAAAAACAATGTGATCTGAGATACGTGCAATCTCTTTGAGATCCTCTTGTTTGTATGCAGGGGAGTAAGTGTGTACCTCCCCCACAAACTTTTCATGTGCTAAAAGAGCTTCATGAAGCCCACTTGCAGTACACCCTTTGAGATACTTTTGCACTAAAGGAAAAGTTGCATGCATTGCAAAACCCTTGAGTGCTAAGATGATCTTTGCTCCACTCTCTTGTTGTACATAGTCTAAAAGCTTTAAATTGTTTTCTAAAAGCTCCTCTTGGCATACATAACAAGGGCTTGGGATCTGTGATAAATCTAACATCTATACATCAAGCTCTTTAATCTGCCAAGGGAGTCCTTGTTCATTCATCTCTTGCATAAATGGATCAGGATCCATCTGTTCCATATTAAATACACCCTCACCACTCCAGATACCTTTGAGCATTAACTTTGCACCAATCATAGCAGGGACACCTGTAGTATACGATACCCCTTGTGCATTTGTCTCTTTATAACACTCTTCATGATCTTTTACCTGATAGATATAGATCTTTTTCTTTTTGCCATCTTTAATGCCCTCTGCAACAATACCTATATTGGTCTTACCTTTCGTACGAGGTCCTAAAGATGCAGGATCAGGCAGAAGTGTTTTCAAAAATTCAATAGGTACGATCTTCATCCCTTGGTGTTCAATTGGCTCGATCCCTAACATTCCTACATTTTCCAAACATTTCATATGGGTAAGGTAACTTTGCCCAAAAGTCATAAAGAAACGGATACGTTTAAGCCCTTTGATATGTTTTACAAGTGATTCCATCTCTTCATGATAAAGAAGATAAGAATCTTTCTCTCCAATCTCAGGATAATCCCAAACCTGCATAATCTCCATAGGTTCAGTCTCGATCCACTCACCCTCTTCCCAGTAACGCCCTTTGGAAGAAACCTCACGAAGATTGATCTCAGGGTTAAAGTTTGTAGCAAAAGGGTAACCGTGATCTCCCGCATTACAATCTAAAATATCGATAGTATGGATCTCATCAAAGTAGTGCTTTTGTGCATAAGCACAAAAGACATTTGTAGCTCCGGGATCAAAACCACTTCCCAAAAGCCCCATAATCCCTGCTTCTTTAAACTTCTCATCACGTGCCCATTGAAGTTTATACTCAAACTTTGCCTCATCTGGATGTTCATAGTTTGCTGTATCTAAATAAGGCACTTTTGTCGCCACACAAGCATCCATAATTGCCAGATCTTGATAAGGAAGAGCAACATTGATGACAATATCTGCATCTACACGTTTAATAAGATCAACCACCTCTTGAACGCTATCTGCATCAACTGTTGTTGTATCTATATCTGCTTTTGGCAACTCATTTTTGATCTCTTGACACTTTCCAAGAGTTCTACTTGCTAACACAATTTTTCCAAAAACATCTGCATTTTGTACACATTTATGCACTACAACACGACCAACACCGCCTGCACCGATAATCAAGGTTGTTCTCATCTTCATCTCCGTATATAAGTATCAAATTTTAGCAAGTTTTTTGTCATTTCTCATACTTTTTTTTCATATTTAAAATCACATTATAAAGCTTTTTTGTATCTGTATCATTTGCTATTGCTTCTGCAAAGTAAAGAGTAACATCTCTTTTCTTATAAAAAGGTTTGCTTTTTTTTGTTTTATAACGTGCAAATACACTTCCAAACATTCCATCTATAAAACATGGAATGACTACAACATCTTTCTCTTGTGCTAAGAGCTCATAGCCTTTATAAAACTTTGAGAGTTCCCCATCTGCACTAATCGATCCTTCTGGGAATATCGCTACAATTTTTTGCTTTTGCAAACGGAGTGATGCTTCATGTAAAGCATCTTTTGCAGCTTTTGCCGAGAGAGGTATCACTTCCCCTTTTTTAAGCGTTTTATGAAACAATTTTTTATGATAGATCTTTTTATCCATAAGATAATTGATCCGTCTTTGCAAAGGGAGCTGTAAAATAAACCAATCGATCCAACTTACATGGTTGCTTAAAAGCAAAATAGGTTTATCTTTTGGGAGGTTTTCTAAACCATGGTAATGAAAACGAAAAGCAAATTTTAAAATAAACTCCACAAATGCCCAATAGGTCATAATATCATAACGTTTGTAGAGTGTAATAAGCAGATAAATTCCTACAAAACCCATACAGTAAAATAAAACCTCAGCATTCATCCCCAAAGAAGCAAAAAAGGTAGTAACTATCAAAAACGTAAACATAAAGATATTTTGTATAAAGTTACTTCCTGCCAAAATTGTACCAAGATGTACTCGTGGAGAAAGAAACTGTATAAGAGCGTTGAGCGGTACAAGGATCATCCCTGAAAAAACACCAAAAAGTGTAAAGTAAAGAGCCATTAAAGCCATTGAGTTTGTAATAGGAACCAAAAAAGTCACTATTGTGATCCCAGCAGCTCCTAAAGTTGCCACACCTGTATTGATATAATACTTTGAAAACTGTGCGGCAAAAAGAGAACCTAAAACTATACCGATCCCAGCAAGTGCCATCACGCCTTGCACAAAGATCGTATTGGTAATACCTAACTCCCCTTTTGCATATTCACCAAAGATTGCCAATATCACTTGTGAAATAGACCAAAAAAGGCTTAAGGCCAAAATTGCATCAAACACTTCACTTTTGCGGGTCATACGTTTAAAGTTTTTTAACAGATACTCCCCACGAATATAACGTCTAAAGGTAAAGCGTTTTTGCGCTTTTTGCTTTTGTGTATTTGGAAGTTTTTTTGCCAAAAACCACTCTAGTACTGAACCAAAAACTAAAAGCCAACCTAGTGGTGCCACTACCTCTAAGAGATCTTGCTTAGTAGTAAAATTATCTTGTAAGATGAGTTCAAAAAGCACTGTATATACGATAATACCTAACAAAATTGCAACCGTTGTAACCGCTTGTACAGCTCCATTGGCAGAGGTGATAAAACGATCTCCTGCAAGCTCTTTAATGTACCCATATTTTGCAGGAGAATACAAAGCACTCTGTAGAGCAAGTAAAAAAGTCATAATAAACGCAGCAATAAACCAACCTTGATAGTAACAGAGTGTAATCAAAAGAGTAATAGCGATAGCAAAGACAGAGGAGTATTCCATAATTTTACTTTTGGCAAATCTGTCTGCTAAAAAACCAGAGGGGGAAAACATTAAAATAAAAGGGAGTAAAATAAGAGCATTTACTATAGCAGTAAGCATAATCTGCATTTGTGCATCATAGACTTTAAAAACTGTATTTTGAATAATGATCTTGTGTCCAAGATCTGTAAAAGCATTTAAAAACACTACAAAAAGATAGTTTACAAAACCACTAACAGCAAAAAGACCTTTCATCTATTCCTCACCATCTTCTAAAACCAAAGTAGTACTCCAACCTTCATAGTAAGCTTGTTCTTGCTGTGCCAATGTAAAAAGTTCTTTTACTTCTTCTCTAATAGTATCGTTTGTTACATCATGCTTTTTTACAAGTGCTACCCCATAAGCAAAATCATCTGAACTGATATCATCTTTATAACGAAAGCCTAGTTTTTCAGCCTTTGGTATAAAACGCTGTTTTTGTGTATCAGTGTCAAATATTATATAGTGCTCCACTTCACGCTCTTGTGTGAGAGGATCACCCTCCTCTGCAAGAAGCACAATAGTTTTTACACTTTGAATATGTTGTTCCTCTAATGGTGTTGGCAAAAGTTGTTTATAGTAAAAATCCCATTTTGCATCTTTTACGACATTACTTTCATACGGATAAGGAGTATCTCTTAAATATTTTTGTACAACACTGTTGAGCTCTTTTGCAGAGGGAGCATAAAAGTAAAGTTCACTCCAACCTTCTACCACTCGCATACCTCCATACAAAGCTTTTGCATGATGTTGTAAACCTAAGATCAAAGATTCTTTAAGTTCTAAAAATGTATCTATCTCTTCATGGTGTGTGAGGGGATTGTATTTTACAAAGACACTTAAAAGCGTATTGTTTTTTTTTGCAAGTTTTTCATACTCTTCATGGTACTGTATCTCTACTTGAATTGCTGTAGTGTCATTTTCTATTTTTGTATAAACTTCTCTCATACTCTACTCATTTTTATTTATATTATAGCTGATTATTGGCATTGATACTATCTGTTACATCACATAATCTTTGGCAATTATTATAGAATAAAAATTGCAATAATGAAAAGTAATCTAAAAATTCGTGATATAATCCTATTCACGTAATTTCATATTATATAAACTAATAAACAGAGAACCTCTATCAAAAAGCTCTTTTTGTTAGTACAATGTATTATTGATTTTCAAAAAAAAGGAAAGTGTTAATGAGTGAAACGACAGGGAAACAGATAAAACTCAGTTCTATCAAACCAATTTTAAGCCGTACAGATCTTAAGGGGAATATAAAATATTGTAACCAGTACTTTATAGAGATCAGTGGATACACGCAAGCAGAACTTTTAGGAAGTTCGCATAATATTATACGTCATCCAGATATGCCAAAAGTAATCTTCAAGCTTATGTGGGAACGTCTTAAAAAAAATCAAAATATTCTTGCAGTTGTTAAAAACAGAGCAAAAAATGGCGACTACTATTGGGTAACAACTAGTTTTGAGACAAAATATCACCCTTTTGATAAAACTCCAGAAGGCTATCTTGCTCTTAGACGTGCAGCATCACAAGATGTTATCAATAGAATCGAACCAATCTATAAAAAACTTTTAGAGATAGAAAAAGTAGATGGCATAGAAGCATCAGAACAGTATCTTTTAAATCTTCTTCGTCAACATAATAAAGACTATGATACATTTATCCATGATCTTACAGAACATAAAGGGGTTGTAGCGACATTTTTTAACTCTATGAGAAAAATGTTTTTAGAATCATAATCTTTTATTGATAATTATTCTCAATATAAAACAATCTTAAGCTTCTTTACTTTACAATATTGATAACACTTATCAATTAAAGGAGCTTAGATGTCAGTTTTAATTATCGGTGGAGATAAAATTGAAAAACTCTCCCAACTTTTACTCTCTTTAGGCGTGACAAAAACAACGCACTGGGACTCTAGAAAAAACTCAACATCCCATAAAAAAATTCCACTGCAAACAGATGCAATAGTTATGCTTACAGACTTTTTAAAGCACAACTCTATGAGTCACTTTAAAAAAGTTGCAAAAAAACAAAATATCCCTTATATATGTACAAGACGAGGCAGTGCAAGCCTCAGCCAAGATTTTCAGAAATTTTTAGAGGAGAACAAATAAGATGTGTAGTTTTGAGAATAAAAAAGATATTTTACGTTTAGGTGGCAGACCTTGTTAGCCAAAAAGGGCTACAGTTTTCCTGTAGCTCTTCTTTTTTAGAGTTGATCAATCGTATCATCAACAGTAAGAGTCACTGTATCTGATCCTTTTGAATACTCATAGCTTGTATTTGTACCATTATCTGTACTGCTCACTTCACTCCATCCTGTAGTATCAAGAGTCATAGTATCATCACTATCCCCTTTGATCACAAGCTCATTATCACCATTTGTCATATCTAATACATCATCAAGTGATAAGCTGATCTCAGTTTCTCCACTGTGCATATCAATCTCATCTATATTACTTAGGTCCTCAACCTTACTAAAGTCAATATTTGCTCCTGCAGGTAAAGAGAGTGTTCCTGTAACAGTGCTTAAAGAAAGTGTAAAAGTTGCATCAGCAGTATGTGCTGATGCATCATTATTTGCATCTTCTTGTGTCCATGCACTCACAGTTACACTCTCAACTGTTTTACTATGAAGAAGTTGTAAATTATTGATCTGATCATATTCTATATCTTCAACTGTCCATTTATTTGTGCCATTATCATAATTTGCAGTTACATTTGAACCATCACTGAGTCTAAAGCTCGCCATATCATCGAGTCCACTGATCTCCAAATACATTTTTTCAGAACCATCAACATCATCCATATTTGCATTGAGTTTTAGATCAACCCAATCAAATGCACTTCCAAAAGTAAGTGTTGGATCAATGCTTAAACCATCTGCTACTGCATCAAAGCTAATATCAAATTTATAATCTACATTCTCGCTATTCATACCATCTGTAATACCAAAAAGATTGAGTACCACATCATTAAGTGTACCACTCCAGTTTTGTGGTGCTTGGATCCAGATCTCACTTGGAAGTGCAGCACCATTTAAAGGTAAAAGCCATTGATTATATTTAACAGCTGTAGCATCTCCCTCAGGATCAAGTACAAAAGTACCTGTATATGTAAAACTCTCCCCTGTATTAGTAGCAAGAGTTAAATTGTTTGCATCTTCTCCATAAAAGATCAAAAAACCATTTGGAATCTTATCAAGCGTTACACTACCAATCGATTCAGATGGATCACTTAAAATAGCTCCCATATCTATTTTGATCTTATTATACGCACCACCTGTTGACTCATCACCTGAAGAATCACTAATACCCGCTTGATCAAAACCGTCAATAACAGGCACAACACTTATAGTTTCTGATAATGCAGAATCTTTCGTGTCCGTATCAAAAGGGTTTACACTATGGTGCGTTGTTCCCCAAGTATGTCCCTCTTTATTTTGAACTAAAATATCAAAGTTTATTTCTCCATGTCTATCTTCACCTGGTTTAAAAGTAAAGTCTATAGTTTCACCTAGAGTATAACTAGGAATATCGACTACAAAATAGGTATCGCCCCCTATAATTTGTGTAGTCGTTAATTTTGAACCATCGTACCAAAGTTCACCGATTGCACTTTCACCACCCTCATAATTTTCACTATACTTAATATAGAGTTTTCCATCAATAATCTCAGTATTTATACCATCAGCATCATTACTTAGTACAACACTAAAATCTGCATCAGTATCTTCGTCTGTATCATTTGCGTTGACAGTGATAGTCATCTCATCGGTTACAGGTAAAATATGTTCTTCATACTCTATTTCGTTTCCTTGATGGAACGTTCCATTATGGTGCGTTGCGATACTTGCGGTAAATGTCATCGACTTTGTGCTGTTGTCGCTATCGTTAACGTTTACTGGTGGTGTTATCGTCACATTTGAAAGTGCCGTTTCGGCATCTGCGGCGTTGCCCGTACCCGTAATCACGTATCGCATCACGCCGCCTTCTTCGTAAGCATAGCTATGCCCTATTACACTGCTTCCTACAGGCAGGTCTGTGATTGTAATCGCGTAATTGCCACTTGTACCGCCGCCTATATTAGTCACTGTGAATGATTCACCTAAACTATAAGTATCATCGTCTTCATAAATCGTTGCAGGCTTTTGACCAAGCTCAAACTCAGGTGGTGTTCCTGTTCCAGAACCGCTTGCAGTGTAGTCTTTTTCAAGCGTGAAAGTTACACTATCATTTTCCACACTTGCACCTTCATCTTGAGTGTATGCGGTTATTTTGATATCTCTGTTTTCAAAATCTGCACCTATATTTACTTTAAACTCTACATCGTATGTATAACCATTAACATCACTTATAGCAGTATTCGCAATGTCTAAAAGCCAGATCCCATTATGTGGACTTCCTGTATATCCGTAATAGCTAGCCCCCACAATTTCTACACCCATCGGTACACCTGAGATGAGATATTGTGTTACATCTTCACTTCCATCTTGATCAGCTGATGTCACTTTTACAGGAACCTTAAATGTACTATCTTCTGCACTCACTGTCACCGTAGTACCGTTTGCACTTACATTACCATCACTATCATCTATGGTTGTAATGACTGCTGTTGGAGTATCAGTCACAGCATTGATAGTAAGTGTATAATTAATTGTCCCATCTTTAGTGTCATTTGTATTTTGGTCTGCTTCACTGTCTTTGACTGTGTACCCTACTTCAAAAGTATAACTGCCGTGCTTGTGAGCATCTGTATTTTGTACATATATAGTATCAGCTTGTTCTGCTGTTAAAACATAATAAGCAGTACCTGCTATATCAGTTGTAGCCATATTTGAAAGTGGTGTCGTACCGTTACTATCAGTGTACAGCGTAAACTCTTTGCCATCAACATCTGCAGCTTTAATGCGAATCTCTTGTACTATCTCATCTGTATCATTATTTTGATATACAATACTAAAATCAACTTTTTGTAGTACATCTTCATCTGCGCTTGTTGTAGTATTTATTGTACCTTCTGCTGTCGGGCTTATAAAAACTTTTACATTATCAGTATAATGTGTCTTACTATCTCCTGCTCCTTCAGTTGTAACATACTTGAGATCAAAGCTAGCTTCTCCGCTAAAATTTGCAGGTGTTGTTATTTTTACATTATTTACATTATCTGCCAAAAATGTCCATACACCATTGCCTATAAGTGAAGCACCCTCTACACTAAAACCTGCTGTTAAATTACTAATTACAACTGAAAGTGTCTCAGAACCATCACTATCATAAGAGTCAAGCGCTGTTGCATCTTGATAAACATCTTTAAGATCAAAACTATTTGTTAGAGTGTCTAGATCATTATTTTCATCAAAAGTTAGAGCATAAGTTTCCCCATTCAAAATCACTTCATTTAACTCTGTGCCTACAGGAATATCTGCTACATCTTTTACAATAACATCCATATCCCTCTGAGCTATCCAAGCAGAAGTTTGTGCGCCATCAACTGTTTGGGCATTGATCTTCAATGTATAGTTTGCATCATCATTATGTGCTGGGATGAATTTTGGTAATTGATCATTTTGAAAATTTTCTATAATAATCTGCCAAGTTCCATCACCATTATCTGAGATCGTCAAATCTCCATCTGTTCCTGCATCACTAATATCTATAAGTTTCCAAGTAGAAGAACTACTATCATATACATATAAAGCCCCATTATCTGGAATATCATCTATACGTACATTAAAAGTCTCAGAACTATCTGTATCATCAGAACTTACTTTAATATTGAGCTCAATCCCTTTTGATGCATCAGTGATCTCTCCTGCTTGAGCATCATTTGTAGTGTTGCCATTTTCTCTTCCTGTATCTTCATAACCAAAAGCCTGTTTTATCTGCAAAGTTGCTTGGTTTGCTATAGGATTTACAGTAATATCAAAGTAAAGCTCTGCACTTTTTACATCACCCCAATCAGCACTATTTTCTATACTACCGTTATATTTCATCCCTTTATCTTGAACACTTAAAGTGATCTTAGCATCAACAATATTTCCACTGTAAAATTCGGGAAGCTTCAAGCTAAATTCAGGATCTAAAAGCTTATTATTTGTTGTGTCCAATACTAAGCTTGCTTTTGCATCACTTCCTGCTATGGCACTTTGAGTACCAAGTGTTATTACAGAACCTTCAGGAATTCCCTCTACAGTATATATTCGTTTTTCCGAACCATCTAGATCTCCACCTAATGGAGTCGCATCATTTTCGTAACCACTAGTTTGCGTTAGAAGTGCTTTAAGATCAATTGGTGTATCAAAATAGGTATCCTCACTTACTGCATTAAATGTAAAGGTATCTCCACTATAATTACCAACACCACCATTATTATTCCATGTTAAAGAGATATCATCAGTAACTGGTTTAATAATCACACTCATGTTTGCACTATCTTTCTCGCCACTTACACCAGCTAATGGAATATTGCTATCATCTACCTCATATGAAGTAAGCCCAATATTGAGTTGTATATCTCGATCATTATCTTCTGCATGTATTATTTTGAGTGCTTCATATTCTGTTTGGGTTAACTCAATAGCACCATCTGTTGCAGGATCTAGATCACTATGATGATAATCATCTCCTAAATCACTAATATAGATTTTGATTGTTTGATTATTTGAGCTTATCGTTGCTAAATCTGTGCCATCATCTTTTTCTAAAACTGCACCACTTACACTTGCTCCATTTGTAAACTTCAGCTCAATATAACCATTTCGTTCAGGATTATCACCTGTAAAAGTATTTGTATTTTCATCACTTTGATCAACACTCAAACTTGGAAGTGTAAGGTTTAATGCAATACTATTTGCCCCTTCATTTTGATTTCCAGTGACTATGTTTGCATTATCTGTAGCGTCTTCAATTCCAGTTACATTATTTGTAATCACATCAGGTGCATCAGTAATAGGATTTACCGTTATCTCTACCGTAGCGCTTGAAGTATCGCCGTCTAGATCTGTAACAGTGTATGTAAAGCTTGGCTTATCGTTGTAATTACTATAATCAGCAATAGGTTCAAAGGTGAGTGTACCATCTCCGTTATTGGTTAAATCACCGATTTTCTTAGTAGCATCATTTGGATCATAGATATATGCAATACCATCTTTTCCTATCTCACTACCATTGATAGTAATCTTCCCATCTTTAAAAGCATCATCAGCAAGTCTTATTACAACACTACTATCTTCATCCACTTCAACTGTTTTATCTACTGCATTAGGAATTGAATCTACAACAGTTACATTAAAAGTTTGTGGATCTGAACTTGTTCCATCTGAAGTTACTATAAAATCAAAAGGGATCACAAAAGTATTTTTACCTTGAATAACTTCATGATCCATAGCCTCTAAGAGAGTAAAAGTGTAAGTATCATTACTATTGAGTTTTAATGTAAAGATATCTTTTCCATTTGCTTTAGCAGTTAAAAGAGTATTACTCTGACTAAAATGGTATGTGATTGTTTCTCCCGCACTTGTTTTATCAGTAACAGCCATATTTGTGTCAAATGCTAAAGTATAACTATCTCCATTTGCACTCAATCCTAGAGATTGCGTATCTTTATAGATATTTGTACCATCACTTAAGCCGTCTTCATCAACCTCTGCATCTTGTAAACTTCCAAAAGTCACTCCATCACTAATAGTTCCTGTAACACTATCATCAGTTGGATGAATCACAACATTTTCAAAAGTATCATGCACTTGTGCTACATCGGTAATGGTAGCTGTATAACTCTCATTGTTATCTGCTATAAAATCATCTATCGTAATATTAGAAATCCCTGTACTATTTCCACCAGTGATAGTAATCTCTGTAGTTTTTATGGCACTAAAGTCTGCAGTATCGTCAGTTGCATCTGGATTATATGTAATTGTGACTGTAATGGTTTCACCAGCAGGGACATCAACAGGAGTATCATTTTTATCGACTAAAGTTACTGTATGTTGTAAAGTATTTCCCTCGATAACACTATCATTATCGGTGATTTTGACATAGACCGTATCATCTTGATCGTATGATCCCGCTGTAGAATCATCAGTATTGTTCTCATCTGTACTTTGTTTTACTTTTGCAGGATTATCGCTAATCGTTGAGATCACAGTATCATGTCCTGTATCAACTTGCACTGAGGAGTATGGAGTAGCTGTAGGATTAGAGATCATAACCGTAAAGTTTTCAACCCCCTCCGCAAAATAGTCATCTTTTGCATTTACTTCAAACACTTGACCTATTGTTGTTTGTATCTTACTTGTATTGTCATAGTCGCTACTTGGTGTAGCATCTTTATCTGTAGCATCAGTAGTTATACCGTAACTCAGATCAAGTGTACCACCTTGGGTCTCAAGAGGTTTACCATCAACATCAAGAGCGACCGCGATATAATAGAGTTTAGCACCTTCAGGTGCTTCATTTGCAGCATCTATTATAAGTTTTCCCTCAGCATCTACACTTAGATCTGAAACACTCGTAACAGTACTCGGATCATCTACTGCGATAAGTACGACTTTAGCAGTTGTCGCAATACTCTCATTAATAATAGTATCAACCTCTTTTTTATTGCCATCTTTATCGCCAATAATTACATTTTCAAACTCATCTGTATCTATTTTTTGAAGAGCTACATTATATTTTTCTCCATCATCAGCAAGATAATCTATTGTTGTATCTACTGTAAACGTAGCACTAGAACTATCTGCTAAAAGAGTTAGTGTAAACGTATCATCATTTGTATATTGTGTATCATCATCTTCTGTATCTATATTTGTATACTTTACTGTAACTAGAGTATCTTTTGATACTTTTACCTCATTACCATCTTTATCAACAAGTTTTACAGTGTAATTTGTTGTGGTCTCGCCTTCTGTAACACTAGCAGGTCCTTCAATAATCACATATACACTATCCTCTTGCCCATAAGCAAATGTGCTTGGATCACTAGGATCTGGTTCTGTCGGTGGAGTTATCACTCCATTTGTAGGATTGTTAACAGGGTTATCATTTATAGTGGTTGTCACCCCTTCAGGTCGAAGGGTAACTGCTGCATATTCTCGAGGACTAGGTGGAGTATAGTTCTCAATCGCTATAGTATACGTCTCCCCATTGTCTGCCATAAAGTCATCAAGAGCATCTGCTTTTACAGCTGTACCAAGGGCGATTTGTGCTATATCTGCCTGTGATTTAAAGTCATTGCTTCCATATGGAGCATCTATTGCTACATTACGTGTTGCATCACCATCATTAAAGATAAAATCTACTGTTCCAACTTGTGTATCAAGCTTTGTTGCATCATTAAACACTGTTGTATTTGGACTAAATGCAAGCGCAACATAATAAACAGATCCACCCTCAAGCATCTCATTTACTTCAAGATAGTTCCCATCAGCATCTTTTAAAGGTTCTCCATGTTCATCTGATGCTAGCACTTTGATAATAGTTCTTGGTGTCGGCTCTGGCTCTGGTGTCGGCTCTGGCTCTGGCTCTGGTTCTGGTGTCGGCTCTGGCTCTGGCTCTGGCTCTGGCTCTGGTGTCGGCTCTGGCTCTGGCTCTGGCTCTGGTTCTGGTGTCGGCTCTGGCTCTGGTGTCGGCTCTGGCTCTGGTTTTGGCTCTGGCTCTGGTGTCGGCTCTGGCTCTGGCTCTGGCTCTGGCTCTGGTGTCGGCTCTGGCTCTGGTGTTGGCTCAGCAACAGGGATAATAGTAGGTTCAGCTACTACTGGTTCATCTACTTCTGGTTCTTGGGGTTCTAAAACAAGTTGCGGTGTTGATTCAGGTCTTTGTGAATCTATAGGTAAAACAGTAGGATCAGGATTGAGTGCTTCTATACGCCCTTCATCTTCACGGTCAAACTGTGGACGTAGTTCAAAAGTAACACTTCTTGTAGTAAATCTTGCATCACGCAAGTCACTCACAACATCCGCTATTGTTCCATCACGATCAGCAAAAGTAGAATCTAAACGACCTTCTGCTGCCTCTTCGCCCGCTGCTGTTTCCTCTTCAAAAACCTCATCGTCTTCCATCTCTTCAAAAGCTAAAAGAGCATCATCATTAAATGCTCCAAAACCATCTGAATCTACAGATCCCTCAACTACATCAAAACTTCCATCAAGTAAAGATGCATCAAAAAGCTGTTGCATTCCATTAAAAAGTTCTATCTCTTGAGTACTTTCCAACATAAAAGAGATTTTTGCATCATCGCTGTTTGCATCATCTGCAAAAACAACCATCCCCTCATAAATAGTATCACCTATTGAAAGTTCTTTTATATCTCCTTGGGTATCTTGTACAAAAAATGTACCATTTATACTTTTTACAGTTGCAATTTCTAAAGTCATTTTCTTTCCTTGCTCTTTGAAGGCATTTTAAAACTCATATTGAGTCGCCCTTTAATAAGCGTACTTTATAAGAAAAAAAAACAACTGTCTATTGCCCTAATGGACAAGAAGAGTAAACTTTATGAATGAAGTGCTAGCTCCTTTGCGAGATACTCTCCTGTGTAAGAGCCTGTCTTTTTATAAGAGTTTGCAAGCATTTCAGGGCTTCCCTCTGCGATGATAAGTCCACCCCCGCTTCCCCCTTCAGGACCCATATCTACAATATAGTCTGCATTTTTAATCATATCGAGGTTATGTTCTATAACCAAGACAGAGTTTCCAAGTTCTACAAGATGGTGCAGTACTTTTGTAAGTCTGTCTACATCTGCAAAATGAAGCCCTGTTGTTGGTTCATCTAAAATATAGAGTGTTTTTCCTGTATCTTTACGGCTCAGCTCTTTTGAGAGTTTGATACGTTGTGCCTCTCCACCTGAGAGTGTCACTGCATTTTGCCCAAGTGTAATATAACCAAGTCCTACATCTACAAGTGTTTGCATCTTTTGATAGATCTTTGGAATCGGTTTAAAAAACTCATACGCTTCATCGACACTCATATCAAGAACATCAGCGATAGTTTTTCCCTTATAGAGTACTTCTAAAGTTTGCTGATTATAGCGTTGTCCATGACAAGTATCACAATCAACCATAATATCAGGTAAGAAGTGCATCTCAATTTTGATCTCCCCCTCCCCTTGACATTTTTCACAGCGTCCACCTTTGACATTAAAACTAAATCGAGAGGCTGTATATCCACGGATCTGAGACTCTTTTGTTTGTGCAAAAAGATTACGGATCTCATCCATTACGCCCGTATAGGTAGCTGGGTTACTTCGTGGTGTTCGCCCAATTGGGCTTTGATCCAGATAGATCACTTTATCAACATTCTCTAAACCTGTGATCTCTACACCTGCAACCTTGTTGACTTTACGTGCATGGTTTAAAAGTTCTCTGGCTGTTGGTAAAAGAGTCTGTAGCATTAAAGAGCTTTTTCCACTTCCACTTACTCCGGTGACACATACAAAGTTATTGAGTGGAAGTTTTGCACTCAAATTAGTAATATTGTTCAGTGTAACATTTTTGATCTCTATAAACTTCTCTTGGGGACGTCTGTAAAAATACTCTATCTTTTTACGCCCAAAGAGATAATCTGCAGTTAAAGTTTTCGCTTTTTTTAGCTTATCGAGTTTTCCTGCAAAAACCACTTCTCCACCAAACTTTCCAGCACCCTCACCGATATCAACAATAAAATCAGCATTTTCTATTGTCTCTTTATCATGTTCAACCACAACAACAGAGTTACCTTTTTCTTGAAGTGAGCGAAGCGTGCGGATCAGTTTGAGTGTATCTCTTTCGTGTAAGCCGATACTTGGTTCATCAAGTACATACATCACTCCTGTTAAACCACTCCCAATCTGCGAAGCAATACGTATACGCTGTGCCTCACCTCCACTTATGGTACGTGCATCACGTCCAAGTGTAATATAACCAAGTCCTACATCATAAAGAAAATAGAGACGCTCACGGATCTCATTTAAAATAGGTGCAGCGATCTGCTCTGCTTGTTCTGAAAGGTAAGCAAAGTTCTCCTCTGCGGCAAACCATTTATAACTCTTCTCTATAGGCATATCTAAGAGATCTGCGATCCCTTTATCTGCAACTCGTACTGCCAAAGATTCAAGTTTTAATCGGTGAGAGTTACAAACATTACACACCTTTTCACTCATATAATCAGCAAGCTCTTTTTCATCTTTAAACATATCGTATGCTATTTTTATGATCCCTGGCCATACACGTGTTACATCATGTGTCTTCCACTTAAAAGTGATAGCATCTATACCACCGTGTAAAATCGCTTTTTGCTGATGCGAAGCAAGTTCTGAATAGGGTATAGTGATATCAATATCGTTTGCCGCACAAAAGCCCTTTAAAAAAGTAAAATAATAGCCTTTATTAAATCCATATACAATTTTGATAGCACCTTTTTCTATACTCAGATCACTGTCTATAATCTTTTCATGATCAAGTGCATAACGAAGCCCTAAACCATCACATTCAGGACATGCTCCCTTTGGAGAGTTAAACGAAAAAGAGAGTGGTTCGAGTGGATCAAAACTGATCTTACAGTCAAAACAAGCATTATGTTCTGAATAATGGATGCTCTGATCTTTTAGATCTAACTCTTTGGCATTCATGATATCGATCTCTAACTCACCATAACTCTCTTTGAGTGCTTTTTCTACATCTGAAGCTATACGTTCCTTATTTTCCTCTTTGACAATTACCCTGTCAATGACCACTTTAATCGTATGTTTTTTTGTCTTAGAAAGTTCGATCTCTTCATCAAGACGCACCATAACACCATCTATCATGGCGCGAACATACCCTTTATGCACGAGTGATTCAAGCAGATCTGCATAGCTTCCTTTTTTCTCTCGCACAAGAGGAGCAAGTAAAACAAGCTTTGCACCTTCTGGAAGTTTTTGTACCTCTGCAATAATATCTGCCGCACTCATTTGCGAGATCTCTTTACCACATTTATGACAATGCTGTACACCCACACGAGCATAAAGCAAACGCATATAGTCATAGATCTCAGTTATAGTTCCTACCGTAGAGCGTGGATTTTTAGAAGTGGTTTTTTGATCAATTGCGATAGCAGGAGTAAGCCCCTCTATCTTATCAACATCTGGCTTTCCTACACGATCTAAAAACTGGCGAGCATACGAAGAGAGAGACTCCATATAACGTCTTTGCCCCTCTGCATAAAGTGTATCAAAAGCGAGTGTTGACTTTCCACTTCCACTTAAACCAGTAAAAACCACTAGCTCATTTTTTGGCATCTCTAAGTTAATATTTTTTAAATTGTTTTCTCTTGCACCTGTAATTTTAATGATATCTTTATTATACATTTTACCCCTTCTAACTCAAAACTCTATAAGACATATAGGCAACAATAATTACATAGAAAAATACTATTAATCTTCTTTGGAGTCCCTGAGTTATAGCATCTTTTTTTATAATTCCAAAATAAACACCAACTAAAGAGCTTATACCAACTAAAACTCCTGCATAATAATCGATATTTCCTTGTAAAGACTGTGAAATCACTCCTGAGAGTGACGAAAATATAACAAAAAAGAGCCCTGCCGAGATCGCCTTTTTGAGAGGAAAATGAAAGTATCCCACCAAAATAGGAGTGAGGATAATACTTCCTCCTACACCTATAGCCATACTAAATACCCCAAGAACAAAACCTATTGCGATCAAAATAAAAGGGTTTACATTCTCTTTTTGAACTTGACTCTCTTTTGGTTTCATAAACAGTCGTACCAAAGCAAAAGTTGCAAAAGCTAAAAAAATAAGTTCAAGTGTTTGTGCAGAAAAACCTGCTGTTATCACTCCACTTAGCTGTGCACCTAACAGTCCGCCGACTCCTATAAAACTTACAAGCTTTACATCTAATGTTCCAAACTTTTTGTTCAGATAACTTCCAAAAAAGGAACTAAACACCATCTGCATAACTGAGATCCCTATAGCAGCCTTTGTTTCTAAGCCCATAAAAAGCAAAAGAGGTACTAGAATTGTTCCCCCTCCAATACCAAAAAAACCTGATAAAAAACCCGTTAACAAGCCAGCAAGTAGTAATTCTATTTCAAACATGCCGCGATTATACTTTAATTTTCCTTTGATAATTTATCAAGTATAATCTTCCCTTAACTAAAGGGCACATTAAAGGCTGATAAATATGATAGATACAATTGTAAAAGCAGGGGAAAATTTCTGCATCCATCAAATTAGACTTCCTTACGAGGTTGTTGAAAATGTAGAAAGTTTGAGAACGCTTATTGCTTTTATAGATATACACACAAATGAAGATGCTGCATATAGAGTTTATATAGCAGCAGAACTTCCATTTGTCCAAAGAGTTTCTCAACTTTTTTTAGAAGAAGATGAGAGTGATGAAGCGACACTTATCGACATGGCTTTAGAGACTGTAAATCTCATTGTCGGAAGTGCAAAAGTACTTGCCCAAGAGAGTGGTGAGATAAGTTTTGAGATCAAAACGCCAGTATTTGAAACAATAGATACCTTTGCATACGACTATGACCAAGCAAAAGTTATCAAAGTTCAAGAAGATTCACTGATAATTGCAATTAAGGAAATTGATGGCTGATACAACTGAGGCTGATATAAAAAAAGCTGAGATTCAAGAAGCTGATATAGCAGATCTTACAAACCTAAAAAAAGCACATAAAAAAAACAGGTCTATTATTTTTGATCCAGAAAAAGAACTCGCATGGATGGACTACTCAGGTCTTTTAGATATGGAGATCGAGTTTGTTTCTGATCTTGGTGAGACAGAACTTAGCATTGATGAGATCCTCAAACTCAAAAAAGGATCTATTATTGATCTGAAAAAACCTGCAGGTGAAAGTGTAGAAGCCTATGTTAATGGACGTATTTTAGGCAAAGGGGAAGTTATGGTGTATGAGAAAAACCTTGCTATCCGTATCAATGAAGTCTTAGACTCAAGTGCTGTTTTATACCATCTTTCAAAAGAGAGGCTTTAATGAAGTTTTTTCTTTTCCTCCTTGTACCTATATTTGTTTATGGGTCTAATATATTAAGTTATAACATCTATGATCGTAGCGATAGAGTGGATGTTATGATCACCTTTGACACCCCTTACACAGGGACAATCAAGCAAAGTTCAAGTAGTAAAAATATTATTATCAAACTTGAAGATGCCAAAATAGAATCGGCAAAAGCAAAAAAGCTCTCATCTCATTTTTTACAAGCAATAACAATCACTCCGATGGCTGGATATACTCAAATTGTTGCTTCTGTCCCACCCTCTATAGACTTGCAAGCTTCAAAAACATCTGATGCTTATGGTTTACGCTTACGTTTTACTACAAGGAGTGCGTCAAAAGAGGCTACATCAAAACAAAGCTCTAACCCTCTCTCTGCACTTCCAACAAAAACCGAGACAGAGATCCCACAAAGTTACTATTTGGTTATTGCCTTTTTAATGCTTGCTATTATCGTACTTTTTGTGCTCAAGAAAAAAATAAGTGCACCGACACAAAAAACACAAAAACAAAATGTTTCATGGCTTTTTAATACCAAGCAAAACCAAACAACAACAGATACAGCGCAAAAATCTCTCACACAAGATGTATCGATCCGTTTTCAAAAAACGATAGACTCTCATAGTAGTGTTGTAATGCTCGACTTTGGAGAACAAAGCTATCTTGTTTTAATGGGTGGAAATAATATTCTTTTAGACAAGTTTACAGATAATAAACCTGTTACACAAAGTGAGTTTGAGACAATTTTACAAAATCGACACCAACAACTTGATACTTTCTTACAAGTTGACTCAAAACCTAAACAAGAACCTCTACAATCGTATAAAGAGAAAGCTTCTTCTATCTCTTATGATGTATAAAGCCCTATCCCTTTGCATTGCTTTTTTCAAGCAATGCTTCAATTGTTTTGATATTTGCAAGTGAGAGTTGATACTTCTCATTCATCAGTTTATTGATATGATACACCTCTGTCACCGTAATACCATACGGATCTTTTTTCTCTTTGCTTATCACTCCATCATCATTAAAAGAGTACAGATAAAGAGTTTTGCGGCTTAATTGTATATAGTATGTTAACACTATCTCATTGGAATGTTTTTTCTCCAAAGCAACCATCACTCTTTGGTCTGCCGGGTATTCACCCGTAAGTTCTAAAATCTGCTTGGCATCTTCTATCGCAAGATAACCGATATAAAATTTTGTATAAAGATCATGAAAACGCTGAATCTTCATACTCATCAAAAACTTCATATCTAAAATATGCATCTTATGTGAACGCAATACTTTTGTGATCCAAGACATCGTATTGTAATAGCGAAAAGGGTGGAGTTTTAAACTATGTGCTTCGATCATTTTTGAAGAGTTGATCTTCTCTTTTGGACGAAGCTTTTTTTCTTTTGGATTTTTTACATGCTCTAAAACATCTTTTGCTGAGAACTCTTTTGTAAACCAAACTTTACAATAAGAGGGAAACTGTTTTGTTCCTGTAGCACCCTCATTTAAAATAACAAGTGCCTTCACTTCATAATTTGGAAAAATCGTCTCTAAAAGAGCCTTTTTCTTACGAAGACGCTTACGAAGTTTCAGTACCGATTTTACAAGTGTCATCTCTACAAAATAGAGCTGTTTTTTTGTAAAGATCATAGCATCAAACTCACTGATCTCTTTACTTTTAGTACGATATACTATTTGCTGTTTTTCGCTAATAGAGAGGGTGTTGGCATGTGCTTTATAGCGGTTTTGATGAAAACCCTTAAGAACAAACTTTTCAACCTCCTGACTCTCTCTTACGTAGCGCAGAAGTTTTTCATAGATAAAGTTTTCAAAGACCTCCCCTTCAAAAGATCTGTATGAACTTAAAAAAGCTGGGTCCTCTTCATTTACCCCTTTTTTGATCAATGAAAGGAGATGTTTTGTATTATATTTGTAGTGGTAAATATTGTCAGAGATATCTATCTCATCTAAAGTGCGAATCGATTTTGATATATCTAACATAACTTCTTGTTACAACCTTATGTGACTATTTCACTATTTTGAAAGAAAGTATCAATAATTCCTCGAAACTCTTGTACATCTTCTATACGGTTAACATCATTACGTAAAGCTGATGCACCCCTGTAACCTTTAGAATAAGTATGGATATGCTTCCGAAACATAGCCACCCCTCTTGGTCCGTAAAACTCTATCATTTTATCATAATGTTCTAAGATAATCTCATGCCTAAGTGCCAAATCAATCTCACTAGAGCCACTACGAAGTTGGTGAAAGATCCATGGAGCTCCAACTGCACCACGACCAATCATAAGTCCATCTACTCCCGTATGTTCTAAAACCCACTGTGCCTTTTCAAAAGAATCAATATCACCATTGGCAATCACAGGAATAGAAAGACTCTCTTTGATCTCTCTTATTGCATCATAATCGACTTCAGCTTTAAACTTTCCTGCACGAGTACGACCATGCACAGCTAAAAAATCAGCGCCACTGTCTTGAACAATTTTTGCAATTTCTAAATGATTTTTCTTCTCAAATCCTAAGCGGATCTTTACACTTGTAAGAGGTTTATTTGAGGTATCTTTGATTGTTTTGATTATCTCACCCATAAGAGGAAGATTTTTAAGCAATGAACTTCCACTGCCATGTCCAACCACTTTTGGTACAGGACATCCACAGTTAAGGTCTATTATATCTATTCCCTCTTGCTCATTGAGGATCTCTACAGCACCTTTTACTATCGCAACATCAGCGCCTGCAATCTGAACTGAGTAAGGATCTTCATTGGGACTTTTCTCTAACATATGAAATGTTTTTTTTGAACCATGTACTAAAGCATTGGAGCTAAGCATCTCACTTACTGTAAGATCAGCACCAAACTTTTTTACTACGCTTCTAAAGGGTAGGTCTGTATAACCTGCTAAAGGTGCTAAAACGAAAAGAGGTTGTTCAAAAGAGAGTTTATCTATCATACGCTTTAAACAAATAGCTTAATGTTAAAATGTTTATTACACTCTTTAAGGGCACGATATGACTTGAACTTCAAGTATTCATCTGCTTGTGAGTTTTCAAGAATCTCATCTGCAGGAGCTAACATCTCAAGATCAAAAAGAGTAAAGAGGTAAGCACTAATAGCTTCTTCATTTTGCTCACTGAGTGTCTCAAACAGTTTGATTCTCTGTTCTGGAAGCATCTGCATAGAGAGTGTTTGCGCGATTGCCAAATAGTCATCTTTTTTAAGTACTAAAAGTGCAAAAACATTAAGTAAAACCTCATTTGAAAGCTCTAAAGTATCCTCTTGCGCATTAATACGTTTTAAGATCTCAAAGAGTGCTTCTTTACTCATAAACTCTTTATATTTTTCTATAGCATACCATGGTGCTGTTTGTGCAAAATCTATATAAACTTCTCTGCAAAGTGAAGTGTCATACTTACTTTGATGTGAGAGAATATCTTCTGCTGAGATCTTCTCTTGTTTATATCTATTTTTTTCGTTTTGTATCACAAGAGGGTTTGATGTAGAGAGTGCCATCTTTTTAAGATCTACTACCTCACCATTTTTGATTTTTTCAATAAGATCAAGTGTCTTTGCTACTTTCTCATCTGCGATACTGTTTGTTGCAGAAAAAGTTGGAGAGATCTTTGCATTCTCAAGAAGTGAACCTATAAGCTCATAACGTTTTGTTTTGTAATGAGTATCTCTATTCTCTTTACCAAAATATGCATCCACTATCGCATCGCGTAGTTTTTGAAAATCTTTTTCATATTTTCTCTGCTCTAAGCTCTTTAAAAAAGAGTAAAACGAAACATGTAAAATAGTCCCTATTATCAAAAAAAGCATAGGTAGAGTTACTAAAAGAGCTACAGAAAGAGATGGCAGTTCCAAACCGAAAATATTAATACTCATGCTGTCTTGAGTGATAAACGCATAAACATACCAACCTACTAAGACAACAAATATTAATGCGGCAATCGCATATCTCTTTATGTACATATTAATCCCTTACTACTTATTTTTTTGATTTTTCAACAATCTCTCTACACGCTATACAATAAATAGCATGTGGCTTCACTTTTAACCTTTGAAATCCTATAGGATCTTCACACATCTCACAAACCCCATATTCCCCAGTAGAGATCTTTTTGAGTGCAGTGTTAATCTCACCTAGCTCTTTTTCTTGTTGCTTTACAATAGCACTCTCTATCATAGAGTCATTATTTGCAGAAGCATGATCTCCCTCATCATTTAACTCTAAAGCATTAAGCTGATCAAGTTCATCATTTACACCGGTAATATTTTTAACAATTTGTTCTTTTCTACTCTCTAAAATCTCTTTGAAATAGTTCAACTCACTTTGTTGCACCGACAATCCTTATTTATGATATGGATGGTTTGATAAAATTGAAAATCCCCTATAGATCTGCTCTAGTAAAACTACTTTTGCGATCTTATGACTCATTGTCAATTTTCCTAAACTTATAACGACATCCCCTTTTTTTACAAAGTTGTCTTCAAAGCCGTAGGCACCACCTATAAAAAATTTAAGCGACATTCTATCATTTAAAAGCTTACTAAATTCAAAACTATCGATTAATTTTCCCTCAGGATGTAAAATAATATTATATCCACCCTCCATATAAGGCTCTAAAACCTTGCTATATGCGGCTTTTGATGCTTCAGGTGAAATAGTGTGTGATTTTGCTACATCTTTTGGAAAAATCTCTTTATCTTCCACTTTTGCAAAGCGTGAAATCATTTTTTCAAGCTCTTTATAAAGTGGATCGTACGTTGAGCGTTCCTTTTTCGCTATAGAGACAATATCTATTCTCAAACCAATAATCCGCTACCTATCACATGGTATGTGACATTTTTAAAACTATCTTGTTTTTTTACACCACCAATAGCCGCTACAAAATGCTTAGAGTATCCTGCAATGTGGTCAAGTTCATCACCTAAGAGAGCTTGTGTATCAGTTTTTGTCGTTGTAGCTCGAAACGGACCTAAACCTATATAATTGAGTTGCATCTCATTTGCCATCTCCACCTCTTGAAGATTATGTGTAGAGATCCCAAGAATCTTATCATTGTTGATAACAGAACGTAAAATTTTAACCGCCTTGATAGGATCTTCATCAATAGCGTAAAGATCCTCTTGTCCCATATGAACACCATCACAAAACTCTACGAGTTCATACTTATCATTGACAATTAAAAAACCCTCATAAAGCTTACGCAGTTGGATCAGCTGTTGTTTAATAAAAGCAGTATCACCATTCTTATTACGATATTGAATGATCTCTGCACCTTCAGCTTTTGCTATCTCTATAAAACGCTCTAAAGACACCCCATGTTTTTCGAGGAGGTCTTGATCACATAAAGCGTAAAGGCGCATCTTTTATACTTTTAGAAGTGTGAGAAGATCTGAGAGCGTTTTTTTAAGCTCATTACGATTCACTACCATATCGATAGAGCCTTTTTCAAGCAAAAATTCTGCTCGCTGAAACCCTTGGGGAAGATCTGAACCGATAGTTTGTTTTATAACTCTTTGCCCTGCAAAACCTACAAGAGCACCAGGTTCTGCAATAATAATATCTCCTAAAGTTGCAAAAGAAGCACTCACCCCACCCATAGTGGGATCTGTAAGTACAGAGATATAAGGAAGCTTCTCTTTAGAGAGTTTCGCTAACGCGGCAGATGTTTTACTCATCTGCATCAAAGAAAAAGTAGATTCTTGCATTCTCGCACCTCCACTTGCACTGATGATAATAAGCCCTTCTCTGTTTTCAATAGCACGGTTCACTGCTCGAACAATTTTTTCCCCTTCAACAGAACCAAGTGATCCACCCATAAAAGAAAAATCAAAGATCACAAGTTGTGCTGAGATATCATTAATCTTACAAGTTCCGCTCACTACAGAAGAGCTTCTGCCACTTTTTTGGCTCCCCTCTTCTATCCTTTTTACATACGATTTCTTATCTACAAATTTTAAAGGATCAACAGGTTTAAGATTTGAATCATGTTCTACAAAACTTCCCTCATCAGCCAAAAGAGTGATTCTCTCTTTTACACCTATGCGAAGGTGAAAACCACATTTTGGACATACATAGTTTTGGTTTTCTACCTCTTTATAATACATAAGAGATTGACAAGACTGACACTTGATCCAGTGTGCTGGCGCTTCACTTTTCGTTGCTTGTTGTTTAGAGGTTGAGTTACGAGAAAAAAGGTTTAAAAGATTCAAAAAGTATCCTTGTATCTAAAAAAATAAAGGAAAATTATACCAAAAAGAAGGTTGTTTTTATCTAAAGTCAAAGTAATTTTACCTCTCTTTTTCTAAAAAAGAGAGGCAAAAAGTAGTTATTTTAAAAGAGATTTTGCGATGCTTCTTGCTGCTTCACGACCATCATAAGCCGCTGTTACAACAAGGTCAGCACCTCTAAAACAATCACCACCTGCATACACACCAGCGGTACTTGTTTCATGTGTAGCTTCATCGATAACGATACCGCCCCAACTATTTGTTTCTATTCCATTTTCAGCCAAGAAAGAAGGCACTGCAGGATCAAAACCTAAAGACATGATCACAACATCTGCTTTTACTCTAAATTCACTGCCTTTGAGCTCTTCCATTTTTTGACGACCGCTCTCATCTTTTGCACCAAGAGAAGTTTTAATCATCTCTACAGAAACAGCATTGCCATTGTCATCTAAGAGGATCTCTTTAGGGGATGCAAAAAACGTAAAATCAACACCCTCTTCCATTGCGTTTTTATACTCTTTTTGGCTTCCTGGCATATTTTGAACATCACGACGATAGAGACAAGTTACACTTTTAGCTCCTTCACGTTTTGCAGTTCTTAGACAATCCATTGCAGTATCACCACCACCAATAACTACTACATCAAGGTCTTTAAAGTCAAACTTTTTATCGTATGAGAGTTTAAAGTTTTTTCTTTGAATTGCTGTGAGATAGTCCATAGCAGCATATACGTTTGTTGCTTTTTCACCACTAATACCAGCAGATTTTGCTTTTGTAGCACCAATACCTACAAAGATAGAATCGTGTGTATCAGCGATCTCTTCAAAAGTGATATCTTTACCAACTTCACAGTTTAGAACAAGTTCTAAACCTGCCTCTTGAAGAAGTTTTACACGACGCTCAACAATCTTTTTATCAAGTTTAAAGTTTGGAATACCATACGTTAAAAGTCCTCCTGCTTTATCACTTCTCTCATACATAGTAACTGCAATACCCGAACGGAGTAAATAAGTCGCACAAGAGAGAGATGCAGGACCACTTCCGATCACTGCAACTTTTTTTTGTGTTGTAATACCAGGAAACTCTGGCTTAAACCCTTGACGAAATCCCTCTTCAGTAATATGCGCTTCAACAGATCCAATCGTGATAGCACCATGCCCATCATTCAGTGTACAATCACCTTCACAAAGTCTATCATGTGGACAAACACGTCCCATAACTTCTGGAAATGGAGATGGTTCATTTGAAAGCTTAAAAGCAAACTCGAGATCTTTTTCACTTACCGCTTTGAGCCATTGCGGAATATAGTTGTGAAGAGGACATTTATTAAGACAAAATGGATCACCACATTGGATACAGCGATCACTTTGTGATGCAGCATCACCTGTCCCAAAAAGCTCATAAATTTCACCAAAATCTTTTACTCTCTCAACTACTAATCTTTTTGTAGGCTCAATTCTTTCAGTTGTTAAAAATTCTCTCATTATTAATCTCCATTCTCAAGGTTTAGAGGTAGTTTCGTTAAGTTTTTCGGGCGTACTAGCCAGAAGTTACGCACTTCTACACGGAAGTTATCAAGTAACTCTTTTGCTTTTTTACTCTCAGTCTCGATGAGATAATCTTTGAGTAAACGTTTTACAAGATGTCTTGCATCAGTTCCCTCATCAGTATCAATACGTACAGCCTCTACAAGTTCACGGTTTACATTCTCAACAAAAGTATGGTCTGCATCATAAACAAATGCAACCCCACCTGTCATACCTGCACCAAAGTTAATACCTGTACGTCCAAGAATAACAACAGCTCCACCAGTCATATATTCACAAGCACTGTCACCAGTACCCTCAACTATAGCGATAGCTCCTGAGTTACGAACAGCAAAACGCTCCCCTACACTTCCAGAGATATAAAGCTTACCACCTGTGGCACCATACAGACATGTGTTACCACCTGCACTAAATGCTTCACCCTCATTTTGTGAACGGATGATAATCTTACCACCATGCATCCCTTTACCGATATAGTCGTTTGCAACACCATCTAAATAGATAGATACACCATGAATCAAGAATGCACCAAGAGCTTGACCTGAGATCCCTTTGAGGTTGATCTTGATTGTATCAGGTTTAAGTCCTGTATCTCCATAATATTGAGCGATCTCACCACTGATACGTGCTCCAAAACTTCTATGAAGGTTTGTGATCTCACGAGAGATACGCACAGGGTGTTCAGGGTGTTTAATAGCATGCATAGCTTCTTCAAGTACATCTTTTTCAAAAGCATTGTCATCAAACGGAGGGTTTGATTTTTGTTGATGTGTATTGATACCCTCTTCTTGATGCAATACTGCAGAAAAGTCAAATTTTTGTGCAAATTCATCATCTACAACTTTTAAGAGATCAGAACGTCCTATCATCTCATCCATTGTTTTAAAGCCAAGTTCTGCCATGATAGAGCGTACATCTTCAGCTAAAAGTGTAAAAAAGTTGATCACTTGATCTACATGCCCTTTAAAGAACTCTTCACGAAGTTTTTCATTTTGTGTAGCGATACCTACAGAACATTTGTTTACATGACAGATACGAAGCATTTTACAGCCAACGATAGTAAGTACTCCTGTACCAAATGCATAAGACTCAGCCCCTAAAAGTGCGGCTTTTACAACATCAAGACCAGTTTTTAGACCACCATCAGTTTGTACCTCTACTAAAGATCTGAGGTTATTTGCTTTGAGTGCATTATGCGCTTCAGAGAGTCCTAGTTCCCAAGGGTTACCTGCAAACTTGATCGAAGTAAGTGGAGCGGCACCAGTACCACCATCTCCACCTGAGATGATAATTTTATCTGCATACGCTTTTGCGACACCTGCAGCAATTGTTCCTACACCGATAGCAGAAACAAGTTTTACTGCAACTCTTGCATTAGGGTTAACCTGCTTCATATCAAAGATAAGCTGTGCCAAATCCTCAATAGAGTAAATATCGTGGTGTGGTGGAGGCGAGATAAGTGTAACACCCGGAACTGTATGACGCAGCTTACCGATAAGTGCTGTAACTTTATGCCCTGGAAGCTGTCCACCCTCACCCGGTTTTGCACCTTGTGCTACTTTGATCTGGATCTCTTCTGCACTTCTTAAGTAAGCAGGAGTTACACCAAAACGACCAGATGCAACTTGTTTGATCTTAGAGTTTCTCTCTGTATCAAAACGCTCTACATCCTCTCCACCTTCACCTGAGTTTGACTGTCCACCGATACGGTTCATAGCCATTGCAAGTGTCTCGTGTGCTTCAGGAGAGATAGATCCCAAACTCATCGCAGCAGATGCAAAACGTTTAAAGATCTGCTCTTTTGGCTCTACCTCTGAAATATCTATAGCTTTACGATCAGATTTAATATCAAAGAAATCACGAATAAACTTCAAACCTCTTTTATTTACCACCTCTTTGAGTTTGTCATAATCTTTTTTCTCACCACTTGCAGAGAGTGCATGAATAGCATGAATCACTTCTGGACCAAAATCATGGTGTTCTTGTTCACTGTAGAACTTATAGAATCCACCAATATTAAGTGGGAAGATCTTAGAGAATCCATCTTCATTAAATGCCATTTTGTGGTATTTTTCTAAACGCTCTTCAATATCCGCATAATCAAGTCCACCAAGAGCTGCATGGGATGCAGAGAAACAATCTTTTACAATATTTTTGTTCAGACCCATAATATCAAAAAGACCAGAGTTACGGTAAGAAGCGATTGTAGCGATACCCATCTTTGACATAATTTTGAGTAAACCGCCATTGAGTGCACTGTGCACAAGTTTGAGTGCTTCTTTTGGATCTACATTGATAACTTTTGAACTCTCAAGTTTCTCTATAGCTGTTGCAAAAAGAAGGTATGGATGCACTGCACTTACACCGTATCCAAGTAAAACTGCCGCTGAGTGAGAGTCAACAACCTCACCTGTTACTGCTACCATAGATACAAGGTGACGTACTTTTGCTTCAAGTAAAGCAGTGTTTAAACGCCCTACTACCATAGCCATCGGGATCACTTTTTTCTCTGCACTAAATTCATAGTCATCGAGAATAACAATACGAACACCTTTATTTTGCACTGCATCTATAACTTTTTGTACTAAAACATTGAGTGAAGCTTGCAGATCTTGTGTGTATGCTGTCGAAAAAGTTTTATTATAATAAAACGCTTGATAACGTGGTGATTTTGGATCTCCAAATGATTTTAAAACATTCAGTTTCTCTTTTGTAATAATAGGAGAGATCGCTTTGAGTCTATGTGCGTGAGATGGTACTTCATCTAACATATTATGAACCTCACCAAAACCTGTGTTAAGGCTCATAACCACTTTTTCACGGATTGGATCGATTGGTGGGTTTGTTACTTGTGCAAACTTTTGTTTGAAGTAATCAGAAAATGATCTCTGTTTTGTAGAAAAAGCTGCAAGAGGAGTATCATCTCCCATAGATCCAACAGCCTCTTTTCCTTCAATTAGCATAGGCTCTATAACTTGTTCAACAACCTCTTGTGTAATATTAAAATAACGTTGTCTTTTTACAAGCTCATCACTCTCAAAACGTGTAAACTCACTGTATTGCTCTTCTGTATGCTCTTGAAGATAGATCATATGCTCATTGAGCCACTTCATGTATGGGTTTGAACTTTTGAGATAATCATCGATCTCATTACTTTTTAAGATCTTTCCAAACTTCAGATCAAGTCCGATCATCTCCCCAGATTGAAGACGTCCACGCTCTTTAATGTTATCTTCATCAATATCGATTACACCGTATTCACTTGCAATAAGAAGCGTATCATCGTTTGTAATAATATATTTTGAAGGACGAAGACCATTTCTATCGAGTGCACAGCCCACATAGCGACCATCAGTTACCGAGAATGCCGCAGGACCGTCCCACGCTTCAAATACAGTTGAGTGGTACTCATAAAATGCACGAAGTTCAGGGTCCATATGTGGAGCATTTTGCCAAGCTGAAGGGATCACTGCACGTACTGCTTTAAAGAAGTCCATTCCATTTACAATAAGAAACTCAAAAAAGTTATCTGCACTTGCACTATCTGACGCATTTGCTTGTAAAATAGGTAAGATTCTTGCTATCTCTTCATCTGTAAATACTTCTGATTTAATAGACTCCGATTTAATAGAAACATTAATACGATTTCCCTCTACAGAGTTGATCTCACCATTATGCGCTACTGCACGAAATGGTTGTGCAAGTCTCCACTCTGGAAGGGTATTTGTTGAAAATCTTTGGTGAAAAAGTGAAAATGAGATCTTAAAATCAGGGTTTTGCAGATCTTTGTAGAACTCTTTAATATGTGTTGGCATTACAAGCCCTTTATACGAAAGGGTTCTTGCACTCATAGATGCGATATAAAAATCTTTATCACCTACTAGTTGATGCTCACTCTCTTTTCTAGAGAGATAAAGCAGTGCATCAAAACGGTTTGTCGCCATAATTGAGTTAGGAATAATAAAAAGCTGTACTATATGTGGAAGTGATGCAAGCGCTTGGTCTCCCAATGCATTTGTATCTATTGGCACTTCACGTCTGAGTACAACTTTAAGGTCGTTATTTGCACATACCTCTTCTATAAGATCTAAATGTTTAAGATCTTTTGTAAACACTGAAGCTACTGCAAACTGTTTCGAAAGTTCCACACCGTTTTGCGATGCAATATTACGCATAAACTCTTGTGGCATAGAGAGAAGTAAACCACTTCCATCTCCTGTCTTTCCATCAGCCGCTACTGCACCACGGTGCATCATACGCTCTAATGCTGTTACTGCGTCATCTAAAACCTTATGCGAGGCTTGATTTTTGATATTGGCTACAAGCCCAAAACCACAGTTATCTTTAAACGATCTTAATAAATCATGATGTTCAACCATCCTAACTCCTCTATAATATTGAAAAAACTTGTACTATTTTTCTTGTTTTTTCATCATTTTAATCTCTTTTTAAACAAACTTGGTTTATTTAGAGATAAGATAGTTGATTATACTATTTAAAGTATTAAAAAACTATAATATTCATAAGATTTAAATATTTTGTTTATTTTTTGAGTAATTTTCATACAGGTTAGAATAATATATGCAAGGTTTTATAGTTAATCTCAATCGTGTCAAAGAAGAAGACCTTATAGTCACAATTGTATCGCGTCAAAACTTAGATACCCTTTACAGATTTTATGGGGCACGACACAGTGTAATCAACCTTGGGTATAAGATAGATTATGAAAAAGAGTACTCTTCAAAATCAAGCATAGCAAGGCTAAAAGATGTGATCCATATAGGGTATCCATGGATCAATGATATGCAAAGACTCAAACTTTGGCAAGACTTTACTGCTTTGTTTTATAAACACCTCAAAGAGATAGAAGATCTCCACTCTTTTTATTTTGATCTTCTTGAGGAAGCCTCCCTATTTTGGAATAAAAAAAATCCAAAACGTGTTGCCATAGAGTCGTATGTAAAACTTTTAGAGTTTGAGGGAAGACTCCATAAAGAGCTTGTGTGTTTTTTATGTTCACAGCATATCCAAACACAAGTCTCTTTGATCCGTGCCTATCTACCAACACATTATGAATGTTCTAATAGACTTGGGATCTCACAAAAAGCTTTTTACGAGTTGTGTGAAAACAACTCAACTCTTTTTATGGATGACAAAGAGGTTGATATCCTTTGGTATACACTCTTAGAGGGACTTTAAAACTTTATCAGCTTATCGCCCTGAAAACTCATAAGAACCTCGCCACTTATACTCTGCTTATGGTATAAAGAGTGTTGGTTTTCAATGATCTGCTCAGATCTAGGATCAAATAACAGTGCATCTACACACATCCCCTCTGAGATCTCTCCACTCTCTTTTGCCAATGCTTTTGCAGGATTTTGTACTGTTAATCTTATAAGTTCACTCATTGAGAGATATCCACTTTTTACAAGCTTTGTATAGTAAAGCCCTAGAGCATGTTGCAAACCCTCACATCCATAATGAGCATCAAAAAATGCCACCTCTTTATTGACAGGTGAGTTTGGTGTATGGAGTGTAGTTAAAATATCTATTTTCTTCTCTTGAAGTGCTTCTAGCAAAAGTTTTTGATCACTCAATGCCGCTAAAGGTGGGTTTAGCTTTGCTGTGGTGTTAAAGTTATCACACTCATTTTCTGAACAAAGAAGATGATGCAGTGAGACTTCACAACTTACTGCGACCCCCTCTTTTTTAGCTTTATCTATAAGATCTATAGATCGCGGTGATGCGATAGACTTAAAAAGAATCTTGATCTTAAAATGACGTGCTATCTCTATCATACGGCTTACATGAAGCACTTCACTCAGATCTGGGATCCCAGCAAGACCTAAACGAGAACTCACATCACCATCAAGCATAACACCTGAATTTATAAGTGAATTATCTTCTGCTTTACAAAAGAGCGTAACATCATACATCTTTACATATTCAGCTATTTTTATCGCTACATCATTTTTTGCAATAGTACTCATATAAGGAGCAATCGCACCACTTTTGAGCAAAATCGCGATATTGCTAAGTTTTGCATCTTCTTGAAGTGCATTGAGCATCACTTCAACTTTTGCTCCCTCTAAAGAGTGTAGGGAATTTTGTGCAAACTCCAAAACAACCTCGTTATCGATAGCAGGTGTTGAATCAGCATTAAGTACAATATGCCCTATTCCATTTTGCAATGCTTCATACGCTGTCTTTTTGATGTTTTTAGCATTGAGTACACCATCTTGCAGACGTATATTCGTATCAAAAAGCTGCGGTAGAAAATATGCCCCTTTTGCATCAAGAAGATCTTTGTCTTCTAAATTTTCACCTATCTCTTTGATAACACCCTCTTCAATACGAATATCACACTTTTTTTCACCGTTTACGTCACACAAGAGTGCATTAGCTATAACCATCAATCCACCTTTTTGCTATAATTGTGCAATTATAAAATAAGAAGGCTTAGAGTTGCGTTTTTTTTCTTTACTTTTTATCATATCGGTGTGGGCACTGGCACAGACTCCCTATGAGAAAGGCAAAGCGCTTTATATGGAGAAAGGATGCTTTTCTTGTCACGGTCCTAAAGCAGAGGGGATGCATAACTACCCTTATCTTGCAAATCGTGCCAAAGGTTTTTTAGAGTACAAACTCAAACGTTTCCGCGATAAAAAAGCTGATAATCAGCAACAAGAGATGATGGTAGCGTATGCAGTGGGACTCAGTGATGAGGAGATCCAAAACCTTGTCATTTTTTTATATGAATATAAAGATGAAACGCAAAAGGAGCGTTATGATGATAGTTTTCAAGTACATGGAGATGGTGGCTCATGAAGATCTTAGTTAGTGCACTCGAACACTCTGCCAATATCCATCTAAAATCACTCAAAAAAGCACTTCCGGCAGATACAAAACTTGTTGGTATTTTTGATAAAGATCTTGGAGAGAGTATTGTAGATCTGCAAAGCTTGGCTATTATGGGTTTTGTAGATGCCTTAAAAAAACTTCTCTTTTTTTATAAACTTGCCAATCAGATGACAGAACTTGCTGCTGATGCAGATAAAATTTTGCTTATGGACTCTTCAGGCTTTAACCTTCCTCTTGCTAAAAAGATCAAAAAGAGATACCCCCAAAAAGAGATCATCTACTATATTCTTCCTCAAGCATGGGCATGGAGACAAGGACGCATCGCAGTTCTTGAGCGTACGATAGATAAACTCGCCTCTATCTTGCCTTTTGAAAAAGAGTATTACTCTAAACGAGCGCCTATAGAGTATGTAGGGCATCCTCTCCTTGATCAGATCAAAGAGTACAAACTTAGCGTAAATGACAAAGTACAACATATAGCTTTTATGCCAGGAAGCCGTAAAGCTGAAATAGCAAAACTTATGCCTATCTATCGCGAAGTACAACGTATGCTAAGGGTTCGTTCAAGTTTAGTTATACCACCTCACTTTAGCCAAGGTGAGATCGGTAAACTTTATGGAGACATCTCTTCATTTGAAGTAGTAGAAGATGCACATAAAACACTTTATGAGGTAGACTTTGCTTTTATATGCAGTGGGACAGCTACACTTGAAGCTTCCCTTATCGGTACTCCTTTTATTTTAAGCTATATTGCAAAACCACTCGATTATTTTATAGCAAGTCGCCTTGTTGATCTCACTTATGTCGGGCTTGCCAATATTATGTTCTTACGTTTTGCCAACAGAGTGATGCACCCTGAGTTTCTTCAAGAGGATGTCACTGTCAAAAATCTTTTAGAAACATATAAAAACTTTGATAGAACAAGCTTTGTAGAAGATGCAAAAGCACTTCGTAATTACCTTAAGCATGGAAGTGCAATAAGGGTAGCAAGACTTCTTCGATAGTTTATAGTACAAAACTTGCATATTTTTTATAAATTATGCAAGGAGAAACTTATGGCTGTAATTATTACCGATACCTGTATAAACTGTGATGCCTGTATAGAGGAGTGCCCTGCTACTGCAATTGTAAGTGCTGATGAATCCCCTTTGGCAGATGGAGAATACACATACGTTAAACCTGAAAAGTGTATAGAGTGTGTAGATTCAGCAGTACCAAAATGTGCTGATGTATGCCCTACAGAAGATTGTATCGTTTGGGATATGCCTTATACCGCTGAGTATAACGACTATTTTGTAGAGAGTGACAATTATGTGATCCGTACTCATAAGAAAAAAGGTTTGCTCTCCCCAGAAGTATCGCCAAGACCTTATAGAGAAAGCATCTCTTTTGAACAAAGAGAGAAGCATATGAGTGTTGGTGAGACGCTTAAGCTTTATAACTAAAACTTGCCTATAGATTCCAATGGGAAAGATCTTTATACCCTAAGTTACTACGAACATGTTCACAGAGTTCAGGGAAAAAGAGTAAAAAATCTTTCTCCAAAAGATCTAGGTTTTCCTCAACACTTTGGTAATAACTTGTAGCAGACTCTCTTGCTAAAAGCCTTGAAGACAATCTTAGATCAATACGTTCAAAAGCTGTATATAACTGATCTAAGGTATGATATTTGTTCAAGCGATCGTTTTGTACCAATTTAAGCACTAAAAGAGCCACATTATCTGGGTAAACTTTAACCCTGTTTTGAGCATTTTGATAAAACTGTTCTAAAAAATCACTCAACTGTATTGTAGAAAATCTGTTCCAGTGTTTTGTTAACAGGTAATCATAGGTAAGATCAATAACTACACCTTTGAGTAAACCTTTTTCTCGCAAACGAGACTTACTTAAGGAGACTTTTTTATGTGAGTCGGTAAAGCTATCTATCGCTTTATGAAGAGAAACACCTTTTTGCATCTCTTGGCTTGCGCTCTCCCATAATTTTCCTTTGAGGGGATCTGCTAAAAAATTACCTATCTGCTGATCGATGTTTTGTTCTGATAAAAAAACATGTGCAAGCCAATTCATCGTATACTACTTTAAAAAATTATTTATCTGCATCTCTATTGCTTTTGCATTGACAATGAGTTCATTTTGCAGTTCTAAGAACTTTTGCTGTGTTTGTAGAAAACGACTCTCCTCTATCACTATCGCTTCAAGTGTAGTACTGCCAAGTTCAAAACGTTTTTTTAGTGCTTCAAGCAGATCGTTTGAGAGTGTAACTATCTGTTCTTGTTGTACTAGTTCTTGTTGCAGACTTCCTCGCTGTTTGTACAAACGTGCTAACTCATTTTCGATCTCTTGCTCTTTGAGTTCTCTTTGTAGACTCAACTGTGTATATTGAAGAAGATTCTCTTTTCTTTTTGCTTCATAACTGTTTTGTTCTAAAGATAAAGCAAGTTCAAAAGTCACTTTATACCCCTCTTTATAGATCGGGTCATACAAGCTATAAAGATGCAGATCACTTTTACTCACACGACTTGCACTATTGAGCTTTTGATCTAGGAGGATCCTCTCTTTTTGAAGCTCTATTGCGTTTAAATCATCACGATTTTTCTTTGCTTGTTGTATTGCATTTTGCAAATTACTGCTCAACTTTAAAGTAGTTGCATCAAACTGTGGCATCTCATACGAGTCAAAAAGCTCTTCATACGAGAGATCTAAAAAGTAACAAAGCTTATGTTGTGAAGCGATAAACGCTCTTTTTAGCGCTTGTAACTCTTGTGTATACATGAGCGTAGATCGCAAAGCAGCTGTAGCTTCTATCTTTGCTAACTTCCCTTTATCTATCTGCATAGATATAAAAGATTCTCTCTTTTTCGCATTCTCCAGTAGTCTTTGTAACAAAGCAACTTTTTGAGAAGCTAAAAGCATCTCATAGTAGGCTTTGAGCACATCAAAAGTGAAAAGACGAATCGCATCATTTGTACTCAACTTCTGTACGCCATAAGAGACCTTAGCACTTTGCAACTGATGACTTGCTTTATTTAACCCAGTAAAGAGAGGCAACAATGGTGCAGAAAGAGATGCAAGGTATTCGCCATCTTTTCCTGTTTTAATATTGTTATACTCCTGAGTTCCCCAAGCCTCACGAAAAGCACCTTTAAGCTCTACTCCACTTTCAAAACGTTTAGAGAGAGAAAACTCTTTATATTCTGCACTACTTTGAGGATACTCTTTTGTTTCATACTTTAGCGAAGAGCTTATATCAAAAGAGCCTTGAGCATTTGCTAAACGCTCTTTTGCAATATCGTTGTAGTTTATGATCTTTTGTATATGTCTATTCTCTACAGAGAGATATCTATAGATCAACTCCTCATTTAACACACTCCCAAACAGAGTAAGGTGTAAAAAGAGCAAACTAAACAAGAGTTTTTGCATTTTAATGTTCACTTGGCATATTTGGTGGAGTTGCATTTATATGTCTCCAGATCTGATACCAAATAGGCACATTTTCTAAACGCACCCAAGCAGTTGCCTGTGAACCATAACGCAATAACTTAGAGTCAGGCCAAGGTTCCTCTTCATCTTCAAAAATATATGCGTAATAAAACCCCTCTTCATGAGAGATAGGTTCTAAACTATGGATATGCCCTCCAAAAGTTCCAAACGCTATCTTAGGCCAACCACTGACTTGTAAAGCGGGCCAACCATTAAACATTATACGCACAGGGAGATCTTTTTTTAGAAGTGGCATGTGAAAATCAGAGATCTTAAGCAACAGTGCACGCTTTGTTACATCAGGTACAAAATGAAAAAGAGGCTCCCCTTGTGTGATAAGTCTATTTTGATCATTTTGAAAAATACGCATCACTACACCATCTTTTTGTGCAGAGATCACCCTTCCTGCATAGCGTTCATTTTGTGTTTGTAGATCTATTTTAGATCTTTGTAGATTCTCTTTTTCCCCTTGCATACGTGTTGTGCTTTGTGCATTTTGCTCTAAATATGTATTTTGTGTGCTAAGAAACTGCTCTTTCTCACGCAAGATATTTTGGTAGTTCTGTTCTTCATACAGTAGTGCGTTTTGAGCTTGTTCATACTTTGCTTTTGCACCTATAAAACTGTTTTGTATACTCTCAAGATCTTGTTTTGATTCTAAACCTAAACTATAGAGTTCTTTACTTCGCTCTAGTCTTTTTTGAAAAGTTTCTAAAGTACTTTTAGTAGCTCTTTGTTGCTCTTGAAAGCTTTTTTGTTGTGTTTGTGATTGTTGTAGTCGTCCTGCTAAAAGCTCTAAACCTTTTGTACAAAAGTGCTCTCGTTCTACTCTCTCTTTTTGTAAACTCTTTGCTCTTTGTTCTAGAACTTCAAGCTCTTTATCTAAAGAGACTAGCTTTTGTTGCAAACGCGACTCATACATCGCGTCTTGGTCGATAATACTACAGAGTGGATCCCCTTTTTTTACATGTTGATTTTCACTCACATGGTATCTCTTGACAAAACCGCTATAGGTAGCTTTGATCTCATACGCACGCTCTGTTGGATCAAAAGCGATCAGTTTGCCACTCCCCTGTACAGTTTGCTGCCAAGGCAAAAAAAGCATCCCAAAAAGTACAAGCAAGATCATAAAACTACCAAGCCCTATACGCTTTACAAAAGATCGTACTTTTACATCTTGATCTACTTTAAACTTATACTTAGTGTTCACTTTTTTGCTCCTCAAGAGCATGAGAGAGTTTATCTATTTTATAGATCCCCTCTACCATATCGTATATATAATCAAGCTGTTTGACAAAAGCACGAATAGCATAGACTATCGTAACTACAATGATCTCAGCCGCAACAAACTCACCAACAGGAAGTGCACCGCTAATGACAAGTAAACCACCAAGGATCAAAAAGCCACTTAAGATCACCCCTTCCATAAAAAACATCCATGCTAATTGTCTGATTATGATAAAAAACATTCCTCTACGTCGTGTTACAAAAGTTTGTAAGTGGGCATCTAACTGCTCGAGTATTTTTGTTTGCGATTGTACTTTTTCACTAGGAATATGTTGTAAATAGTAGATCGCTTCATGCTTTGCATTTGATCGTTCTACAGCTTTTTGAAAACCCCCAAAGCCTAAAAAAAGAAGCACTGAAACAAAGATAACAAAGTAAGTAAGACCATAACCAAATAAGAATGGATCAAAAGCTAAAAGAAGCAAAAGACTCACTAAGATCTTCATAAATAAACCAGCACCATCAAGAACTAAAAGTGGGAAGATCTTTTGTACTGAGAGTATGTCAAAAAAGTAGTTCATATATTTTTGACTTTTTTCCTCTCCAGCAGAGTTATGTTCATGACGCAAGCCCTCTGCTAAAAGACCTATCTCTATAGCATTTGAAACAAAGATCTTTTGTTGAAACTTCTCGATGATATATTCTTTGATCACTTGCAAAACAAGTACGATCATTAAAATCACTACTACAATAAGCCCAAGTATTAACAATGAAAGTGAAGCTTGCGCTAAAAGTGAATTAATGATAAAAGATGATGCAAGCGGTATAGAGAGCAAAAGAACAGACTCTACAGCAGAGTAGTAAAGCAGATAAAGTGCATTTCTCTTATCATGCATAAGTATTTTGAAAAAACCCTCTTTAAGTATCTTGTTAAAATCTGCTTTGTGCATACTACCTCACTATTTTTTGAATAGTACTATAATTTTTATAAATTATTACACTCCAATTTTTTATTTTTTAAATCCAAAGAGTTCCAAAGAGTTTTTTGTCGCACGGGCAACTATGCTCTGGTCAGGACGAAACATTACATCTGAGATCTTTTTAACTGTTGGGAGAATAGTATCAAAATGGTGTTGCGGATAATAACTTTGCAAAACAAGTTTATCCATAGAGAGTTTGTTAAGCTCCTCTTTGTTAAAAGCTTCGATTGTATTAGGTCCTACACTAAGAAAAAAGTTCTCTAAACTATCATGTGTTTTTGTTGCATTTAAAACAATACCACGATAATCTTTGAGAGCCTCTTCTAAGTTTGTATCAAGCACTTGTTCATCAACCATAATAACTCGATCTTCTAGTCCTGAGAGTTCTGCTGCAGTGCTAATAGAGACAGCCACACAATTTGCATCGGCTTGTTCTAGCAGAGAAGCAGGCACGGCATAGAAAATAGAGTTATGCTTTTTGGCAAGGTCTTGTACCGCATCAAGATTCTCTTGATCTTTAGGATGCAGTATAAACATCTGTACCATAGTATCTTCTATGATCTCATCAATATCCTCTATAAAAGCATCATCAAAATCACTTACATATACATCTACTGTCATTTTCGAGCCTTTTTAAGAACTCTTAGTATAGTAGGAGTTACTGCAAGGTCAAGCGCACTAAAACCATCATCATTTTCTATACTCACATCTGCTCCTGCTTCTACGAGTAAAGAGACCATCTCCTCTTTGCCACTGGATGCAGCATACATCAGAGAAGTTACTCCCCCCTCATTTTTTGTATCTACTTCGATTCCAGCTTCTAAAAGTTTTGAAACTATAAGTGGGTTTTCACTAAAACAGCCAAGCCAAAGTGCTGTATTGCCATCAATATTTTTACATGTAATATCTGCACCCGCGTCTAAGAGCTCCTCTACAACACTTAACTCTCCAACACGTGCAGCTTTCATCAATGCTGTATTTCCATACGCTCCTGCAAAATTAAGATCTTCAGGTGTATAATCGTTTTCTTGTAACCATGCTATAGTCTCTTCACTCATCTGTTTCCTTGTTAGTAATGACCGCTTGATACGACCAAGGTTTTTGAAAAAACAAGCCCCATAATACCCTTTTGTATAATCATCAAAAGTGTTGTGATAGCGTTGCATCAACTCTAGATCTTGAACTCTTACATTGTAATGTTTATCGCAACGATGGCAATAGAGGGTTTGTATATTCATAATTTCAAAATATGCAAGTTTTATTCGAAAATAACTTTCAAACAATCATTATTCAAGAGAATAAAATTTATTCTCTTGAAAACTCAAAGATTATTGCAGTTTTTCTCTCACTCTTTTTACTGCTTCTACCATATTTGTTAGACTTGGTATCACCTCTTCCCATTTACGTGTTTTAAGTCCACAATCAGGGTTGATCCAAAGCTGTTCTTTTGGTAGTACCTCAAGGAGTGCTTCGATCTGTTCTACCATCTCTTCGACACTTGGAACTCTTGGAGAGTGTATATCATAGATCCCTGGTCCAAGCTCTTGCTTATACCCAATCTCTTTAAAGATCTTAAGAAGTTCATTACCACTTCGTGCTGTCTCTATTGAGATCACGTCTGCATCCATCGCTTCTATCGTTTTAATGATATCATTAAACTCGCTATAACACATATGTGTATGGATCTGTGTCTCTTTCTTTGCCGCACTTACAGCTATTTTAAAGTCTCTCACAGCCCACTCTTCATAGCTTCTAATATTTTCTTCTCTTAGTGGATAGCCCTCTTTAAACGCTGCTTCGTCTACCTGAATCACTTTGATTCCCGCTTCTTGAAGGTCTGAGATCTCATCATGTATTGCAAGTGCTATTTGCTTAGAAACTTCATCTCTAGCTATATCATTACGTACAAATGACCAGTTAAGGATCGTTACAGGTCCTGTAAGCATCCCTTTCATAATCTTGTCTGTCTTACTTTGTGCATAAGAAATCCAATCAATTGTCATCGGTTTTGGACGGCTAATATCTCCATAGATAAAAGGTGGTTTTACACATCTGCTTCCATAACTCTGAACCCAACCATTTTGGCTAAAACCATAGCCTTGAAGCTGTTCACCAAAGTATTCTACCATATCATTACGCTCAGGCTCACCGTGAACAAGTACCTCTAGCCCACACTCCTCTTGAACTTTTATGCAGTAGTTTATATAGGTCTTCATCTCTTGTTCGTATGCTTCAGAACTTAGTATACCTGCTTTAAAGTCATGACGTGCTTTACGGATCTCTTGCGTTTGGGGAAATGATCCTATACTCGTTGTTGCAAGATCTTCATAGCCTAAAAGCTCTCTTTGTAATTGGATCCTCTCTTGAAAGTCTCCCTCTCTTTGTACTTTACTTAGTTTTTTACTGCGCTCTTGTACTGCCTTATCGTGAATACGCTTTGATTCACCTCTTTTGAGCATAAGCACTATATTATCATCAAAACTTTTTTTCTTCTGTGCGTTTAGCGAAGAGAGTCCATTAAAAAACACTTCTGAGATCATAGAGAGTTCCTCAAGCTTTTCACACCCATAACTGAGCCACGATTTGAGCTCATCATCCATCTTCTCTTCATAACGTAAGCTAAAAGGTACATGTAATAATGAACAAGAGGTGGAGACAAGCACACGCTCTTTTGGTAGAGATTTCGCTATCTTTTCTAATAGTTCTACTTTTTGTATATAACGGCATCTCCATATATTACGCCCATCTACTACACCTGCTATAAGTATTTTGTCACTTTTTGCAAGCTCTGTTACAAGATCAAAATTTTTCTCACCATATAAAAAGTCTAGCCCTATTGCCCATACTGGTGTATTTACTAAAATTCTTGTCGCTTCACTTGCGTGTTCAAAATAACTAACTACTGCTATTTTTATATTGCTTGCTACGCTACAAAGTGCATCATAACATGGTTTAATGAGACTCAGCACCTCTGCACTTAGGTCTTTTACAAAGAGAGGTTCATCAAACTGCACCACTAAAGTATCATCAAGTTTTGCGATCTCACGTAAAAGCTCTTTGTAGATCTCTAATACCTTTGCATATAAAGCAAAAGGCTCTCCTCCATCAACACGTTTACTCAAGCCTAAATAGGTTAAAGGTCCAATAATATTGATCTTTGTTGTGATCCCTAAAGCTTTTGCTTCTTTATACTCCTCTATAACTTTTGTAGCATTGAGTTTATAAAGGTCTTTTACACTTAACTCTGGAACGATATAATGATAATTCGTATTAAACCACTTGGTCATCTCCATCGCTACGCTGTTTTTGTCTCCACGCGCCATTGCAAAATAGAGTTCTTCGTCTTGCAGATCTTTAAAACGCTCAGGAATCGCTCCAAGCATGATCGAAGTATCAAGCATTGCATCATAAAGAGAGAAATCATTGGAGCTTATATACTCTACACCTGCATCACGCTGATACTCCCAGTGTCTTTTTTTGAGCATACTTGCTACACTCTGTACCTCTTGAAATGAAACTTTTTGTGCCCAATAGTTTTCTAAAACTTTTTTTAATTCTCTTTGCTCACCAATACGAGCAAAACCCGTTACATAATTTTTTGACATAGTTCTATCCTTGTATAGAAAATAAGTTTTTGTTTTTGTATGGTTTAGATTGAAAAAGTAGTTTTAAAGAGGTGGGTGTACGCCACTACGACGAAATGCAAAACAAACAGTATAATAGGGACAACGTGGGATAAAATGGTTGAGTAAAAGAATAAGTCTGATCTTGATCTTAAAGATACAGTTACAATGGCACGCTTTTTTCTCTTGCGTTAGAGTATTTCCAAGAAGTTCCAGAGGAACTGCCTCTTCAAGGTCTTCACTCTCCTCTTTTAAAAGTTTTAAAGATAAAAGAGGTGTATAGGCACTCCTCTGACTTTGGAGCGAACTTTGCACCGTATGTGCAAGAACAGAAGCAAATGTAAAGTAGTTTTTGCCAAAGCCACGAGGAGATCTCAAAAAAGTACCTTTTTTTTAATGAAATTATATCAAAGCTTGCTAAACATCTTCTCTATTTTGCAAGGATAAAACCCATACTAAGTTGGTAGTTCACAAAGAGCGCTTGATCACTTTGCAGTGATCTCAGCTATCTCCTCTAAAAAATCTTTTACACTTAATCCTCCATCAATACGCCCTTTTTTGATCTCATAAGCATTCATGAAATGAAATGTAGGCGTTCCTATATATGAAAGACCATTTGGCAAAAGATCATTGTGAATATCTAAATACACAGGAATAAAATGTTTGTTTACTTCGGCTAAAACTTTCTCATCTGCAAATACACGATCTTTCATATATTCACAAGCTGGACAGTTTTCACGCCCTAACATAACCATCACCAATTTTTCTGTTTTTTTTGCTTCTTCCAGCGCTTTATCATAATCAACCCAAGCAAGATCTGCTAAAAGTGAAGTTGCCGCAACCAAAAGTGTAAGTAGTAACTTTTTCATCTGTTCTCCTTTTTGCTATAAAGTAGCTAAATGCTCTAAAAATTTTTCTGCTTCAATAAAACCTATAATAGACTTTGAAGGAAGCTCCTCTCCATTAGAATCAAAAAATATAATTGCAGGTGGTCCAAACACCCCATACTTTTTACTCAGTGCTTTTTCTTGTGCAGAGTTTTTTGTCACATCTGCTTTGATAAGAACAAACTCCTGCATTTTTGCTTGTACTTTTGGATCACTAAATGTTTTAGCATCAAGCTCTTTACATACAGCACACCACTCAGCTGAAAAATCAAGCAAGATCTTTTTGCCTTTGTTTTGTGCTAAAAGTGCATCAAGCTCCTCAATAGAGTGGATCTTTGTAAAAGCAAGCTTTTTAGCTTCTGTTTGAACGACTCCAGATCCTTGCGATTGTAAGAAAGTGAGTGGTTTACTCATACTTGTACTTCCACCAAGAACACCTACAAAAAGTGCAAGAGAATAGATAAAAAGCACAAAAGACACTGTTCTTCTAAAGATATGTGCCTCTTTTTCAAAGGCACCAAAATACAGTGCAGTTCCAAGTCCTAAAATAGCATACAGTGCCATAGTGATAGCAGGATCGACAACACGCTCCAACATCCAAATAGCAATGCCAAGCATCATAACACCGAAGATCGCTGTAACAAGAGTCATCCATGCACCAGGTTTTGGCATAAACTTCCCAGCACTTACACCTACAGCTATAAGAGGAATTCCCATACCAATACTTAGAGCAAAAAGTGCCATCCCTCCAAGTAGAGCATCACCCGTTTGTCCAATATAAACTAAAGCTCCTGCAAGTGGTGCGGCTACACATGGTCCTACAATAAGAGCTGATAAAAAGCCCATCACTGCTACACCAATAACTCCACCACCTTCATTATCACGTGTACGACTTACACGATTTACAATCGCGTCTGGAAGTTTTAGTTCGTAGTAACCAAACATACTCAAAGCAAGAGCAACAAAGATAGCTGAAAATGAGAAGATAACCCATGGTGTCTGCAGAGCCGCTTGAAGATTTGAGCCAAATAAACCTGCCAAAACACCTGCTATAGTGTATGCCACAGCCATTGCTAGAACATACACTACAGAGAGGAAAAAGGCACGTTTTGTTGTAAGTCCCTCCCCTTGCGATACGATCACACCTGAGATAATAGGGATCATAGGAAATACACATGGAGTAAGTGAGAGCAGTAAACCGATACCTAAAAATGAGAGTACTACCCAAAATACACTCTCATTGCCTATAGATGCAGCAATCGCATCTACTTCTGAAAGTTCTTGTGAACTTTGTAAATCTGTAGGCATTTTCTCTTGTAAAACTTCCTTTTTACTTGTTTTGCTTTGAAGCTTCATAGTGTCAATATCAAATTTAAACGTCGTACTAAGAGGTTCATAACAAAGACCTTGTTCAGAACACCCCTGATACTCCATAACAAAATCAATTTTGTGCATATCTTTTGCAGAAGCATCAGCTTGGAGATTTATAAGAAAATGTGGTGTTGTTGTATAGGTCATATCACCGTGGTGTTCGACTGCTGTTGGTGCATCTATCTTGTCAATAGAGATAAGAGTATTGTCTTTAAGAGAGAACTTTACTTTTTCTTCATAGAGATAGATATCATCAGCAATCTCAATTTTTGCCTCTATTTGCATAGAATCATTAAGTTTTGCATCTGCTTTAAAAGCCTCTTCAGGCATTAAAAACTTTGGAGCTGCATAGAGGAAGATTGTGGAGATTAAAAAGAGCATTATCTTTTTCATAGAGACTCACCTTTAGAAAATGTATATTATTATAGTGTAAAGAGGTACAACTTTGGTTAATAACCCAAAGTTATACCTTATTTTCTTGAAGCGTTAGAGTAGAAGTGTTTACTCAGTAATACTTTTGAGTACTCCCTCAAAATCATGTTGTGCTTTTAAAAGTACCTCTTGCGCATCTTTATTTGTTACATGAGCAGAGCTCATCCAGTTATATACAGCAGGGAAACCAACAACGATCTCATCATCCTCTTTCTTTTTGTACACCATAGTAGTACATGGAGCAAAAGCTGCTGCTTCTGGTCTTGTTTGTGCAACTGTATAGATCACTTCTAGTTTACAAATAGAGTATGTTACATAAAAGTCATATATACTCTCTTGTGACTCACTAATGAGTTCGTTAAGGTCAAGATAAGCAGGCATCACAAAACCATGTGGTTCGAAACCAGATTCAAGAACCATTTCAAACATCTCCTGAGATTCTTCTGGATCTGCATCCTCTTCAAGCTCTAGCGCATATTGTGTAACAAGTGCACGTGATTCTTTAAGACTATCCTTAGAAAAACTATGTTTAGCATTTGGAAAAACTTTCTTCATAGCCGCTAAGAAATCAGTCTCTATTTTTTTTAACAGAGGATCGTCTATTCCTAGTACTTTTGCTTGTGCTTGAGATGTTAAAACAGATACGTGAAGTGTGTTTTCCCCTTTTTTCTGATAGATCCCAACACTCATTGGTGTAAATACACCTGCTTGTGGATACTTATTTACAAGTTCAATTGCATATTGTGAATGTTGTACCGTTAAAAGGTTAAAAATACTAAAAGTTGTTTTTTGAAATTGCTTCTCAAACGGATAGTTCATCTCAGAGTTTATTCCAAGTGAAAAACCATTATTTGTAAGCGCTTTTTCAACATCTTGAGGAGTAAGTTTTCCCGACTTATTATCGATTTCAAAAAGGTGAAGATCACCTCCAGCATAGAGAGATACTGCACATAAAAGTGCAAGTACAGCATGAAACATTTTTTTCATTTCTTGGTTCCTTTTTTTGAGTAACTTTTATGGAACGATATTGACCCAGCCCTCTTGTACACGCTCTATCATCTCGGCTATTCCTGCTGTAACAACTTCTACATCTTCGATCAATGCATCTTCACTGATCTTTTTGGTAGTCATTGTATTACCGCAAGCTACAAACTCTACTCCATATTGCTGTAGGGCATCTACCCGTACCGCAATATCTTTGTGTTCTTTGAGTAAAGCTTTTATACCATGATAATACGCAACAATACGCATCTGAACATTCTCAGGTCCATAAAATTTAAGTACATTGTTCGCGCTACTTAAAACATGATGAATATCTTCATCTTCAGCACTCTTTATAGAAAACACAATCTTACGTGGTTCCATAAAAGATGGCTTTGGTTCGGCGAACTCTGTTTCAGCGCTAAGTGTCACATAGAAAAGTAAAATGAACGTAAAAAAAGCTCTCATTATTGATCCTTTGGAGGTGTATATTCATAGATCCACTCAGCGACAGCTTCTAGATCCTCTTCACTGATCTTACCTTGCATCGATTCCATAGTCTCAAAACTATCAAGAACTTCAGGAATACACACACTTTTTTGTTTATCTGGCTTGTATACATAGTCTTTAACATACTCTACAACTTCCATTTTATGAAACTCTCTATCACCATCTGGTTCACCTATCATCTGCTTTAAACGAAAGTTGAGTTGATTGATTGTTGGACCTTTGAGCTGCAATTTTTTGTTTTGCAACTTCATAAAATTTTCCATCAATATATCAACTGGTACATAATAAGCATGACACTCTGCACATTTTTGCTTATATATCTCTTCCCCATCGGCATAGAGGAAAGTTCCTAATATTAACGCTGTAAGCATAAGTCTTGTTTTCATTTGAGATCCTTTGTCATAGATTGAAAATCTTCAATATTCCAAGCACCTGGAATTTTTTTGATAATCTCCCCTTGCGCATTTACAAAAAAGAAAGAGGGTGTAAATGAGACTTGAAGCCCTAAAGGAAGTTTTTGTGAGTCGAGATTCAGTTTAACAGGAATAAAACGCTCTTCAAGCCATAGACTCATCGCCTCATTATCAAAAACATTACGTTGCATATCACTACAGTAGTGGCAATGAGTTCGAACCACATCAATCATAATCGGTTTGTTATTTTGTTTTTGGATCTTTAATGCTTCTTCATAACTTTTCCACTCAAGAGCTTGTGAAGTTAAAAAAAATGTTAAAAGGATCAGAACTATTTTACTCATCACCCCACTCCAAAGTTCGATAAGCTTTCTCTACATTTGCACGATGCATGATCTCATAAAGTTTAAGATCTTGATACTTTGGCATCTCAGAGTTATCAAGTGCATCAGTGATATCAAGCCCTTCATCAAGAGCATTTTTTACATAACTCTTTACATCTTTCAAATATGCAAGTGTTTTTCTTGTCGCTTCTTTATTATAAAGCTCTCCATGTCCTCCGATAACAAAAGAGAGCTCTTTTGCATCTATCTCCTCTATAGTTTCTATCCAGTGGTTTATATCACCACCACGAAGAGAAAGAATACGGTTGTTAAACACTAAATCACCTGCAAATACAACATCTTTACTTGCAATGACAATGATCATGTCATTAGCAGAATGGTTCTCGTATGCATACGCTTTGAGTTGAAGTTCTACACCATCTAAGTTTAAACTTTTCTCACCTTTTATAAGTTGTGTAGGATACACTTGCTGTGTTCCTTCATACGCTTGAGGTGAAATACGTTGCTGCATACGTGTTTGCGCAGCTTTAGGTGTATTTGCAAATATTTCAGGTCCAATAATTGTAGCGCCCATCTCTTTGTAAAAACCGTTACCAAGCCAATGGTCATCATGAATATGAGTGATAATTACATGGGATACTTTTTGTTTTTTGATAGTTTGCATCGCTTTATATGTATCACGAGCATAGTTATAACTTGGTCCTGTATCAATAACAAGATAAGAAGACCCAAGATCTACGAAACAGGAATTTGATATATTCCCATTGTTGTGTTCATCCATCACTTCGGCAGCGCCAAAAAAACAATAGATTTCGTCAGAAATTTTTGTCGGCTCCACCGTATATTCGAAGGAGAGAAGGGAATGAAAAAAAAAGATACTTAGAAAAAATGACTTCATGAACACAACCTTTGAGTTTATTTATAACGCGCAAAAAGCGGGAACTCCCTGCGCGAAGTTTTTAAGTTTGATTAGAAGAGATAGTTGATCTCAAAACGATACTCATTATATGAGTCTTTATCGCCACCAGCAACTCTTTCATCTGCATCAACTAAACCAACACGAATTTTTGTATAAAAATCAGGTGTAAACTTTTTCGTTAAGTCAATATGTAAAATATTGCTGTCTGCTTGAACGCCTGCTGCTTGTTTATCTTCATCAAAATCTTGCATAGCATAACGTGCCATTGCATAAAAACCAGGAATAATACCTGCTTTACCGAAGTTATAATGGAACTCTGCAGCTGTTGTTTTAGTATTTGAATACCAGTTATATTGTGCCATTGCACGAGTATACCCACCAGTTGGGAATCCACGCCATGGAGCTACGATATCACCCTCATCTGCTACAGCTGAATAACCTAATAAAGCTTTGAAAACTCCATCTGTTAATACTAAACGAGCCATTGTAAGTGAAGAATCTAAAGAATCAGCATCTTTATATCCGTTAACTGCACCTGTTTGCCCTGCAAGTCCACCTTTAAGACATGCACCACCAATCTCACCTGCACCATCATCAAATTGTTGCATATGACGTACACCTGGTGTGAGTGATAACTTGTCACCTAATTTAATCTTATAGTTAAGTTCTGCTGTAAGATTAGATACAAGATCAGGCACTGAACCGTATGTTAGATCTATTTGAAGATTTGGAATAGATTTATTACGTACATCTGCTACAATCAGCGCATTATTTGGATCTTGTCCTGCTGCTGTAATATTTGCAAATGTTAAACCTTTATGGATTGCCGAGTCATCATTATTGTTCCAACTCTCACCAGCTGAATCTTTAAACGTTAAAGGATCATGAAAAGTTGTATGGTCACGAAGCTTTTGTTGTGTGAAGTATGCCGCACGTACTCTTGTTTTTGGGATCTCTTTTGTATCTACCACATATCCCATAAATGTATTTGGGATCATTTTTGTATCATTTGACTTTGTGAGGAATGATTCAAAGATCTGACGCCCTGCTTTAAATGTTGTTTTTGATACATCATATTGTAAATACGCTTCACCAAGAACAGCCATAGACCAGTCACCAGTTGTTTTAACGTTGTAACGGCTGAATGTATCTTTACCAGCTTTTGTCTCACCAATATCTGCATTATCTTGACGTAGTGAAGAGAATGGAGAGTTTGCATAGTAAAGACCTGCAGTAGCACTGAAACCATATAATGGCGCTGTTTTATATATAAACGAACCACCAATACCAAATGCTTTGTTATCTTGGTCTACATCTTTCCAGTCCCATTTAAAAGAGTTCATACGTAAACGTCCATAAAACATCCCATCAGTAAATGCAGCAGCGATATTATCTACTGCCGCAGGAGTTTTATTAGTAATAACCATCATATTGTTTTTTAATTGACGCTTTGGTTTTGATTCATCTGCTTGCACAGAACTAGCTAAAGTTAAAGCAGCAATTGCTACTGCACTCATTTTAACAAGTTTCATTCTTTCCCCTTTTTATTAGTAAGTTAAACGTAAAAGGAATCTATTCCTTTTACTTAGCCTAGCAGCTCATTGACCCTTTTTGAGGGCAACCACATTGATAGTCTAACAGTGTAACATTTCCTTTATTACTTACATCTACAACTTTTTGACGCTTGATGTAATCGCGTACTACATCGTACACTGGTCTTGTTTTATCTTTTTGAAGATTTTCACCTGCATTTTGCAAGTTTCCACCCCAAGAAGACACTATATAAGTTTTGTCTAAATCTATCGGTTTTCCACCGACATTAAGATTAGAGATCCGTTTTCCAGATGGGTTACTTACAGTGATTTCGTAAGTCACTCCACCAAGTCTACTCATGTCACCACCTTGCTGATATAACGGGTTTTCATTGAATACATTATCCGCTATATCTTCAAGCAGTTTCGCTATTCTAGCACCTTTTAATTCAAAAGTGTAAACATCAGGATATGTAATACCACACATCTCATAAACATTGTCCATTAAAATATCTTCACCAGCAAGAACAGTTGTCCCCCATCTGTAGCCAGGTGTAAAGGATATATCACATTTCATCTCATCCATTACAGCATCATTTATAAGCTGATCAAAAGTTGAGAAAAATGTATCTCGTTTATAAAGAATATTTTTTGTTTTTCCTAAAACTTCATTCATCTCTTGTGCATATGGAGCATAAAGCTCCTCTACAAACTTCTCAGTTTCTTCATCAGCAGGAATAATATTCGAAGCGATTGGAACAAGTTTATATTCATAATCATGAACTTTTCCATCACGTGCATCAATATCAAGACGCCCAACATATTTTCCATGACTTCCAGCAATCACAATGGCACACCCATTGATCACAATTGGTTTAGGTGAAGGGTCATGTGTATGTCCGCTTAAGATAAAGTCGATACCGCTTACTTGACGTGCAACTTCTTGATCAACACTAAAGCCATCATGAGAAAGAACTACTACACAATCAACTTGGTGCTCTTCTCTTAACTCATTTACATACTCTTGTAGTGTATCCATACGAAGTCCAAAACTCCACCCCTCTGTAAACTCTTTAGGGTTTGCAGTTGATGTAAATGGGAACGACTGACCAATAATACCGATCTTTGCACCATTACGCTCTTGGATCGTATATGGCTCAAAAATAAGCTCTTCAAACTCATCTGCAAATGGATCATCACCAATAATATTTTGTGAGATAAACTTCGCATCAAGCATCTCAATAAGCTCTTTTACACGCTCTTTACCATAAGTAAATTCCCAGTGACCAACCATAACATCTACACCAAGGTGGTTTTGCGCTTTTACGATCGCTTCACCTTCAGTTTTTAATGCTACACCAGTTCCTTGCCATGTATCACCAGAGTCTAAGAAAAGAACTTTCTCAGCACCACGTGTACGACGCACATGTTCAAGATAAGTTTTCATATGAGCGATACCACCCATTTTTCCAAACTTTTTCGCTAAAGCTTCAAAATCTACATGAGTGTCAAAGTAAGCATCTAAACTACTTGGCTCAAGGTTATAATGTTTAGCAAAAGACTCACCACATAAAAATCCCGGTGTACCTGTAAGGTTTGGAGCCGAGATCAAAGTTGATGGCTCTCTCCAATACATCGGTTTAAGGTGAGCGTGCATATCACACATATGTAAAAGTGTAATATTTCCAGTCTCTTTAAATTCAAAAACATCTTTTAAAGATATTTTTGAAGCAGGTTTAGGAGCACCACTTGTTGTACAACCTGCTGCAACTGCTCCTAGTCCAAAGATAGCAGCGATATGCATAAAGTCTCTTCTAGATACTTCCATCTCTTCTCCTATCTTTTAAGTCCAGGGATCGCTATCTCTTTTCCCTTAGACATGTTTGTTATATATACTTCTAGTGCGTTCATCTCTTTTGATCCAATTGGAATTACAGCTAAAAGAGCATTGTTCATACATCCTTGAAATCTTCTTTGAAGTGTTCTCATAGAAGACTTTGTCATTCTGTATGCCGGCCATGTTCCACCTGCATTGTTTTCACCAAGATCTGGAAGCGGTTGTGTACGTAAAATACCACCTTTTACCGCGTCATTATGACAACTTAAACATGCAAGACCACGTCCACCACGTTTTGTTTCAAAAACCACTTTTCCTAAAGCATATGCTTCTTTCATGTGCTTATTTGCATCTACGTCAATATTGATAGGCTCACCGTTTGCAAGAGATTTTACATAAGCAAGCATCCCAAACATCTCACCACTTTTAAGTTTAAATGGCTCATGACCGTTCTCTTTCATCATCACTTGCATCACTTGATCAAGTCCAACAACCATACCAAGTTTTTCTACATAACGTGGAAAACCTGCGATATACCCAACAAGAGCATCCTCTTTTACACCAAGAAACTTAGCGAGTGCTGCTTCACCACCACAATACTCTTCAAAAGCTTCACCACCCACTTCGATATCCATCTCTGCTGGGTTATTTTCTAACATCTCTGCATACATAGCACGATCTGCATCACTCATAGCGAACTGTTCACCTCCAAAAGACAAAGAGCAAACAAGTGCGAGTAACATCGCTGTTTTAGTAGTTGCTCTCATCGATTATCCTTTTGGTTTAATCTTTTTTGTTTTCTCGTGAACTTCACCTGTGTTCTCAGTAAATGTTACTTTAAGCTCACCCTCTCCATCAATTTTTAAGTAAGTAGAAAATACAGGATTTGTAGATACTGATTCCCATACATTCATAGTTGTTACAACTTTTCCGTTGTATTCAAACTTTACACTGTTGATGTAATCAGCAGGGATCATTTTTCCTGTTTTTTTATCTTTACGAAGACCAGTCTCCATTGGGTGCATTACCATAAGACTCATCTGTACAACTTCACCATCTTTGTATTTTTTAGGTTTGAGTTTAATTAACGATTTGATTTTTGCCATAATATATCCTTTTGTTTTTTCTTTTTATTTTTTAATAATTTATCTGAAACGTTATAGGGATCAACCACATCCACCGATAGTTACTTTCACACTTTGACTTGCACTTAAGAACTCACCACTGCTCATCTCAACAACAGCTGCAACATCTTGTGTAGCACCAAGTTTAATACGGCTTGAGAACATCGCTTTTCCATTTGCAGGTGTTAAATGAACTGCTGCACAACGAGAGTTATTGTTCTTTGTAGCAAATACATGAATAGTTTTTACATAATCTGTCTCTGTCATTGGAGAATCAACTTCTACAGTTACAGGTACAACTGCACCATTTTCTGCGATCTCTGGAACTTTTAAACTTACTTTATCTGATGCTTTTGCACCCTTACCATTTGTGATCGCTTTTAAAGCTGCCTCATAAGACATCTCATTTGGACCTTTTGGAGCTGCTTCTGCTGCAAGACTCATACTTGGTACAACTGCTGTTACAGCTGCTACTACACCTAAAGTTCTAAAAAATTCTCTTCTTTGCATTATTTTTCCTTACTCTTTAATTTATTTTTTTGAAACAACGTACGATGTGATATCACATATCTCACGTTCGTTAAAAAGTCCCGTTGTAAGATTTACCGTCATATTTGTATGTGGATTATCTACACGTGGGTCAGCAATTTTTTGATAAACAAACTGATGATCTCTTGCACCGCTTGCTATAAAAATATCGTGATAGTTTGAAAGGTCAGGACCAATATCCCCTCCCCCTACAGCTTTTTCGATATTGTGACATGCGACACAGTTACCATATTGCTTCGTTGAACCATCTTTATTTTTTTTACTTAATCCCTCAGGTGGTGTTTTTTTTGCTTTTCCACCATTAAGATTATGGAAAATATATTCACCCCTCGCTATCACTTTAGGATCATCACTTATACACCCTTTTGGCATTGTATATGTTGTTGTTGAGCCTAAAAGATCTGCTGTGATTATCTTACTTGCATTTGGGTTTTCTACTACACTGCTTCCAGCAAAAGCAGACGCACCTGCAAGTAAAAAAATCATTAACGATTTCTTCATCTTTTCTCCCTTGATTTTTTAGTTCGAGAGCAAGTATAACCCTCAAGTGTAAAATGAATGTAAAAAAATATATAGAATTAAAATATAAGAAATATAAAAAATTTTAATTTTTAATATTTCTTTGAAAGGAGTTGCTTTTAAATGAGCTCTGCTAGCTCATCAATCGCTTTTTGTGTCATATAAGGGCGGAAGTTACATTTGATATGGGAAAAGAGATCTTGCATCCCTTGGAGTTCAAGTTTTGCATCAAGCGTTGTTAAAAAAGAGATCCAAAACTGTGTTGTTAATAAAATAGAATCTGAAAGATGTTCTAAAAGTCTTTCATCAGGTAAAGAGAGATAGCCACTCTCAACAAGAAGCACAATACCGATCTTGATTCTTTCTTTATGAGCAAGATTATCTTTTATATATAACTCTTTGAGTTTTTCATCTCGCGAAAGTAAAAAAAGAAGTTCTCTATGAAAAAAACGATACTCCCAGTAAGTTTGTGTAAGATCATTAAAGTGTTCGTAAAGATCTAACATAGTTATAGGAAGTTCTGATATAGGAAGTTCTGTTTTAGCTTTCATCTGCTCATAGAGCTTATACACTATCTCTTCACGATTTTTGTAGTGATAGTGAAGATTTCCAGGGCTTATCTGCATCGCTTTTGCGATGTGATTTGTTGTAGCAGCCTGCGTATTACCCTCATTAAAGAGGGTAAGAGCAGTGACTAATATTTTATCTTTCGTTTTCATTGCACGAATTATAGATCTATTTTGAGATTCCTTCAAGTTCGATCTCTAGTTTAACAGTTTCACCAACAACTACACCACCTGTCTCAAGTGCTTTATTCCATGTAAGACCAAAATCTTCTCTATTGATCTTTCCTTCTAATGTCATTGCTGTTCTCATGTTGCCCCATGGATCTTTAATAGCCTGACTTACTTCTGCATCAAGTGTAACTGTTTTTGTCACATCACGAATAGTAAGATCACCTGTTACTTTGTCACCTTTAAACTCTTTCATTTTAAAAGTGATATGAGGAAATTTCGCCGATAAGAAAAAGTCTGCAGACTTTAAGTGATTATCACGTTTTTCAATACCTGTATCGATCGTTGCGACATCTACAGTACCCTCTAACATCGTTAACTTACCATCTTCGATCTCATAAGAACCTTGAAACGATGAAAAATTACCCGTAACATTTGAGATCATTAAGTGTTTAACTTTAAATCCAATATTTGAGTGAGAAGGATCAACTACATATCTATCTGCCAAAAGTGTTGTTGTACCTAAAACTAATGTTGCTGCTACCGAGAGTAATGCTTTGATCTTCATTGCATATCCTTTTATTTGTAGAGTAATTACTCTACAAATGTAACATCTATAAACTTATATAATACTAAAAGTCACCTATTTATTTTTCTCTTTTACTTATAATTTATAACAGATACCGTCAAAAATTTTCTGTAAATTCCTCATCAACTTCATTTTGCTGTTCCAGATCTTCCCACGAAACATATTTTCTCTCAAGCCACTTGGCATTGGTATCAACTGCTAGAGGCACTAGCAAACGAAGAACGGAGCCCTGATTTGGAAAAGCACCTACGACTTTGGTTCTTCTTTTGATCTCTTTATTGAAACGCTCTACAAGATTTGTAGAGTGTATTTTTCTATGATGAGATTTTGGAAATGCCAAGAATGTCATCACATCACCAATGTTATCACTGAGATATTTTGCAAGGCGAGGGTATTTATCCTCATAAGTCGCTATCATGCGATGAGCCTTGGTGTGTGCTTCTTGGACATCTTTTGATTTTAGAACATCACTTAGATATTCTAAAACACCATTTATATCTTTTTTCGGTACAATTTTCATGATGTTACGCTTAGCGTGCACACTGCAAAGCTGCCAGCTTGAGCCTACGAAACTACTAGCTGCAGCTTTTTTAATTCCCTTATGACCATCACTAATCACTAAATCAACTCTCTTTAATCCCCGTTCCTTGAGTGCATCGAAAAAATCTTTATAGGTTGCGTATGACTCTTCATGAATAATATCGATATCTAGAATCTCTCTGTATCCGCCTTCATGAACCCCTACGGCTATCATCACAGCCATTGAAATGAATCTTGAACCATTGAACACTTTAAGATATGCCGAATCTGTATAGAGATAGGGGTAATACTCTTTAAGAGGTGATGTTCTAAACTCCGTGATGAGTTCATGCGAGAGATTACTCACTGTGGCATGTGAAAGCTCAATCCCAAGTTCTGAGATAACCGATTCCACTTTTCTAGTTGATACCCCTTTGAGATAGCTCTCCACGATCATCGATACCAGTGCTTTATCGATCCTAGAATAGTTCTCAAACAACTTGGTTTCAAACTTACCGCTTCTGGCGTAGGGACGAAGCAGATTCAATTCTCCCAGTGTCGTTTTTAGCTGCCTCTCTTTATGACCGTTACGATAATCAGATCTCTCCTCACTACGTTGATGTTTAGAAGCACCTATAAAACTCTCAAACTCCTTTTCCAACACTGAGTTTAAAAGCTTCTCTCCAATATGACGAAACGCCTCTTGCTTGTTCGCAATAAGCAATGGCATCAACTCCTCTAAATCTAACTCTAATTTTTTCCCTTTTAATTCCATCTCTATGATCCTTTTTAGTTTTCATAATCATAGTTGATTTGGAATTTACAGAAATTATTTTACACTACCTTTATAACAATTTTATACAAATTTTGATTTAATAAAACTCAAAGAACATTTCTTAGAAGTGATCTTATATAAATAACATTATGGAGAACATATGAAAAAAAGTATAAGTTTATACACCTTATATACTATGAGTATCATTGTCTTATTGGCAGGTTGTGCTAAGACACCATGGTATGAGGGGTATTATTTTGATGCAAAAATAAATAATGCTCAAGTTGTTGCGATCGAGAATAAAGATTCTTTAGGGAACTTAAAACATTTTTACAAAGCTAGTTATGTACATTGGATGGTAAAAGAAAAGCTTCATGGAGAGCTTGATGTTACAGTTAGCAATAATCATATCTCACATGAATTTATTGGGCATGTACCAACAAATGATAAACCTGAAGTATATATCTATGCTTTAGATGGTCAAAACCTTAACTCTACTGAGAAGACTCATCGTTCTAAAGATACCTATATCAATGGTTCTGCAGCGAACAAAACAGATGATGTATTAACTGATAATAATCTTCCTGCAGGAGCTTATGTTATCAGTATAAAAACACGAGGACCAAATAATTGGGATCGCAAATATGTTTATGTCGAATTTGAGTAATACTTCTTAATACTACTCTTGCAGTTCAATACTCTCATGAGGGATAACGTAAGTAAAGCGTGTCCCTTTTTTGAGTTCTGAATCTATCTTTACTTTGATCTGCATCTGCTTTGTAATTGAAGCAACAATATTAAGTCCGATACCAAAACCACCTTTTTGGGTATCTTCTCTGTAATAACGGGTAAAGATCTTATTTACATCTTCGATCCCTACACCAAAGTCTTGAAAACTCAGGTGGCAACCATCCGCTTGCATCACTAAAAAGATCTCTATTTTATTATTGTCATAAGAGTACTTTATAGCATTTGAGATGTTGTTATCTATTACACGCTGTAGCTGTTTTTGATTTGCAAAAATACGTATTCCCTCTTGTACGTAACTATTGATCTCTATATTTTTCATCATAGCTACTTCACTAAAGTACTCTACCCTTTCCATAAGGTATACAGAAAAATCTAACCATTCTCTCTCAAAAGTAAGGTGTTCATTTTTGATCAAATAATCCATATCATTATAGATATTTGAGAGCACTTTACTTGCTGCTTTGATACGCTGTAAGTATTTGTTCGTAGGGTTTTTACGATTATAAAGATCTATATTTACATTTATAATAGAAAGAGGCGTGTTGATCTCATGCATAGAGTCTTTTATAAAAGTATCAAGTCTTTTGTTTACCTGCTTAAATGGTTTTGCAAATCTATCTAAGAAAAAGAGGCTTAAAACAAATACTAGAAGTACTATACTTGAGAGGATCACCATCACTTTTTCATAAACAGCGGCATAAGAGAGTTCATTACTTAAGATCAGATAATCAGCGTTAAAATAGCGTTTATGGGGAAGTGCTACTACTAAAAAAGCATTCCCCTCATCGAGATAATACCCCTCTTTAAAATAGTTTACTTCTACATCAATAAGCGTAAAAACAGGGTTGAAGTTTTGATCATACAAACCTGACTGAAAACTTCTAAAGCGTGGATATTCAAAATAGTCTTCGTTTTGGTTAAACTCCTCCATAGACTTTATAATCAACAAAGACTTCTCTTTTAAAAGCAACTCATTTTGAATCGCGTGAATATTTTTCATATAGATAGTATAAAAAAAGAGTGGAGCCAATAGTATAGTTGTTATTAACCCACTATAGATCAATGAATACTGAAGGGCGTATTTACTTTCTTTCAATTATATATCCCAATCCTCTTCGGTTTTGGATCAAATTCTCAGGTAACTTTTGGCGTAGATTATTGAGCTGAACACGAATTGTTGCAGGTTCGACATACTCTCCCCACACCTGATCTTGAAACATCTCAGTAGAAACAATAGAGTTTTTATTTTTAATAAGCACCTCTAAAAGCTCTTTTTCTGTTTTACGTAAAACGATCTCTTCACCCTCGCGTGTCAACTTGCTCTTTGTCATATCATAGCTTACATCACAGCCTAGCTGTACCTGCTTAGAATCATCAAGATAAAAACTCGCATAAGCTTGTTCTATACGTAGTTCTAACTCTACAAGGTCAAAAGGTTTGCGAATATAATCACAACAGCCACGTCTATAGCCCTCTTGCAAAGCTTCGATCTCTACTAAAGAGGTAAGAAAGATAGTTGGGATCTTTTTTTCCTCTTTACGAAGATTTTGCAAAAGATCAAAGCCTGACATACCAGGGACATTTACATCTAAGAGCAAAATATCGTAGCTTTTATCATAGATCGCATCATGCGCATCATTTCCATCTGTATAGCCATCTACCTCATGCCCAATATCTTCTAAGAACTCTTGTACGCTTATACGAAGCGAATATTCATCTTCTAAAAGTAAAATTTTCATCGTATCTTCCCATCAATTTTTTTTACCACTTTATCTCCTAGCATCATCTGGATCAATTCATCTTTACTGTGTGTACTAAGTTTTTTATATGCTTCTTCATAAAAAAGCTCCCGATCTTCTCTAGAAACTATATCTCTTAGATATAACATTGTCTCTGCACTATGTTGATCTAAGCTAAAATCTTTAGCATCTCTCTGTTTTACAACATCGTAAAGATTACTACGTGTTACATTGATCAAAAAGGAGATATCATCTTCAGGATCTCGAAAGTATTCCAAATAATCTTTTGCAAGCACAAAAACAAAGCCACCTATAGCTTCCCCTTCACCATCGTACATTGTCTCATAAAAGATATATTTTCCTTCACGCTGTACTATACGATTTGCTTGCAGCTCTTTAAAGTCTATCTTTTTGAGTGTTTGCAGATTACTAAAATTATAGTTAATATTTGCAATGATGTGATTGTGAAGCACAAGATTTCCCTGCATCAAGATGGCACGATCGTAATATTGGTAGTCTAAAAGAACATACAAATCGATCCCTAAAGCACGAAAATAATCTGTCACAGATTCAAAAAAATCGATCACTTCAAAAAATCCTAAAAACCGTCCCTCTTTAAAAAGGGGAACAGTTGCTTTGATCCCTAAACGCCTTCCAACCTCTATAGATGTTCTTGGTGTTGCATGTGTTTGGAAGTAGTAAAGGTCTTGTCTATAATCTTCAAGTGGCATTCCTGCATATACGTCATCCCAACTTCTTGCAAAGATAGTATATTCAGAGGTGAGGATCTGTGCACGTATATAACGTCCCGTATGTTTTTGGATCGTTTTCATAATATCTGAGAGAATAGCATACCCTCTCTCCTCATCCATATTTTCAAGGGCATCTATAAGGTGCTGGTTTTTTGAAAGGGTAAGTGCCATCTCTAAAGCACTCATCTTCTCACTTTTGAGTTTTTTTTCCAAAGCGATAGTACACTGATCTAGTACACTGTCAAGCTTTTGTTCTTTGACTTGAGAGTTAAAATAAAAAAAGACGATTCCTATAAGTAAAATCGTGATAAAAAATAGAAATATAAACCCTTTTTTTCTCGTATACCACGCGTACATATCTCTTCTCTCTACTCTCAATTTGTGATGATTATAACTATAGTTTTATTTAAAGAAGATAATTAGCCAAAGATCTTTAAGCAAAAAAGAAGTGAGATTTTCATAATCTACAAAAAATCACTACAAAGATATAACGATGGCAAATAGACTACAACATGAAGACTCCCCCTACTTACAACAACATAAAAACAACCCTGTTGAGTGGTACCCGTGGTGCGATGAAGCATTTCAAAAAGCAAAAGAAGAAAATAAAGCTATCTTCATCTCTATAGGCTACTCCTCATGTCACTGGTGCCATGTGATGGAAGAGAAGGTTTTTGAAAATGAAGAGTGTGCAAAAATACTCAATGATCATTTTATCTCTATAAAAGTAGATCGTGAAGAGCGCCCTGATATCGACAGACACTACCAAGAGGTGTATCAGCTTCTTAATCGTCGTGCAGGGGGATGGCCCACATCTATCTTTGCAACACCTCAAAACAAAGTATTTTTTGCAGGAACTTATATTCCGCCACGTACTGAGGGGACAAATATAGCAGGCATGGGCTTTTTAGAACTCAGCTCTATCATTGCCAAAAAAATAGAAGAATCAGACCCGAAACTGCTACAAAATGCAGAGGAGATCAGTGGCTTTTTAGAACAAAAAAGCCCACCAAAAGAAGCAACCGTTTTAAAAGAGGAGATCCTCGCAAACTTTATGAAACAGGTCAAAAGCAACTACGATACTAAATATGGCGGCTTTTCAGTCGCCCCAAAATTTCCACAAGCGGCAACACTTTTGGGGCTTCTCTATAGCGATAAACTCTATAGTGACAAAGCTGCCGCAGCGATGCTCAAAGATACTCTCTTTGCAATGCGTCAAGGGGGAATGTATGATCTTGTCGATGGGGGGTTTTGCCGCTACAGCGTAGATGAGATGTGGCTTGTTCCCCATTTTGAAAAGATGCTCTATGACAATGCCCTGCTTTGTGAGGTCTACACCTTAGCAGGGCTTCACTTCAGTGAAGATCTGTTTATACAAACAGCTACAGAGTGTGCAGACTTTTGGCTTGAGTTTATGAGTAAAGAGAAGCTTTTTTACTCTGCTAGCGATGCCGACAGCCAAGGTGAAGAGGGAACATACTTTATCTACAGTTATGATGAGATCTACACAAGCCTTCAAGAACAAGATTACAAAGATATACAAAAGCTTCTCGATAGTATGAATGTCACACATCATGGAAATTTTGAAGGTAAAAATATTATCCGTTTTAATGAAAAAACTCCACCCTCTTTTTTTGAGAAGATCCGCCCTCATCTGCAAGAGATCAGAAAAACGAGAGAATACCCCTTTGTCGATAAGAAGATCCAAACTTCTTGGTCAAGTATGATGATAAAGTCTCTCTTTACACTGGGAAGTGTAGATGCAAGATATATCAAAGAAGCACAAGAGAGTCTCGATGCACTTTTAAAGAGCATGTACCTTGATGGAGTTCTCTACCACACAACACTGATCCACAAAACACCAAAAATAGAAGCCTTTTTAGAAGACTATGCCTTTTTAGCTTCTGCCCTGCTACAAGGCTATAAAGTGACACAAGAGGAGATCTACCTTATACAAGCACAACATTTTGCAAACACTGCTCTTGAGAAGTTTTATAAAAATGGGGAATGGTTTTTTAGTACAGGAGAGTTTGAAACACAAGCAGAGATCTATGACAACACCTACACTTCATCTGTAAGTGTAATGATCGATGTTCTTCTAAGTCTCTCTTCCTTGCTAGATGATGAAAAATACTCTCGCTTTGCTTTTAAAACACTAGAATATAACTCCTATGAACTGGCACGCCGCCCTATCTACTCACCCTATATGCTTATGATGATGCTACGCCACCTCAAGGGAGATCGCATAGTAAAAAGCAAAGCAGAAAATCTAAAAACAGAGCTTGCAACACTCAGTACAATAAACTACCCTTTCACCCTTTTTAAAGCAGACGAAAACCAAGAGTTTATGATCTGTGGCAAAGAGAGTTGTTTTGCAAATACAGATGATGCCACACAGGTAGAGGTACACATACAAAATTCTCTCTCTTAATAGTTTAGCAAAATGCTAAACTATTACATTTTTCACTTGATATCTTTACAAAAAGCTAAGATATTACGGATATACGTTAATAGTCATACATAAAAGTGATACAAAAATATATGAAAAAATATTGTACTTTTCAATCTTTTATATTAAAATACCTTGTTTAAGCTATTTAACACTACTTAATAGTATTACACTTTAAATGATAAGATATCAAGCGATTTATAGCTGAATAGTATATTATGCAGTACTAATAAATAGTTATGCATAAAGGAAATAGATGAGACAATGTCCTAACTGTAATGAACGAACAATTTCGGTCAAATGGTTATTATTCAATAAGTCCAATAGTGAAACCAAATATTGTTTTGAATGTTCAAATT